>Ga0265780_10001400_pt1 | contig 33950 bp, 28 predicted proteins | sample P1T30metagenome_FD_192432 | JGI IMG/M metagenome (GOLD analysis project Ga0265780, IMG submission 192432) | Plant litter microbial communities from East Loma Ridge, Irvine, California - P1 T30 | ecosystem: Environmental > Terrestrial > Plant litter > Unclassified | place: USA: California...
GGACGCAGGATCACGGTGGGCTTGAACTGGAGGACGATGTAATGCACGTCGCCCCCGCCTGCGCGGGGGCGACGGTTGTTCAGATGTGCTGGTCGAACAGCTGGCGCAGGTAGGCAATTTGAGAACTGAAGGGAATGCGAGAATCGATGGTTTTAGTATCTGCCTCAATCGCATGAAGACAATCCTGGAGCACCTCCCTCATGGCGGGGACCATGTGGAAATGAATCGTCGCGTCTATTTCGTTATTGCCAAGGTCAAGAAAGACATTCGAGCTTTGCAGCGCTTGCCTTACCGCTCGCACACCGTCTTCGAAAGACAAATCGAGACGTGCCCCTCCATCATAGGACTCTAATGGGAAGGCTTGGTTCTCTTTCTTCCCGATCATCAGCTTTACATTTGAAACGCCTGTCTTTACCGCGCCCGACTGCTGTATGACCAGGTCAATACGTCCCCATGGTTTCGGGTAAAGACCTGTCATGAAGTTCAATTTAAAATCCCTGGTTTCATGTCGATGCACAATTTGAAAACTCGAGATTAGTTTACAGGAAATGTAACCTTCATCCGTCACTCCTGGAATGAAGCTCGCTTCAGCTTCCACTACATCTGCATGTGCCTGAAGACATCCCAAAAAACTACAAACGATAACTGCAACTATTCGTAGTGTTTTCAACTGAGATCCTTAAATTATCTTGAGTCGTGCAACTCGTTTCCTCGCAGCGCAGGAAGACGTGTTGCCCCCCAGCGCTGAAACTTATTGCCAGGACAGCATGCTTGGCCAGGTCACCTGATGTAGTATTCCGCCAAAATCCTGCAATTCTCAGCATCAATATCAAGCTGAAATTGCAGATTATTCAGTTGATCGTCAAAAATGACGCCAAAAACGTTTGGCTGATCTATATTTGGAGTAGTTAAGTAGTAATAGTTTCCAGTGACCTGATGGTTACGAAATTTATCGGGTTCCTGAACACGCGTACGATACTGTCCGTCAGCCGTAATTACCCATAAGGCAGTTTGATTACTATCTTCGGCCAGCATTTCCAGTGCGACAAGGTACTCTCTTCCCGCGACGGTTCGAGCGTTTACGCCATAATGGAACTTGAATTCATGAATTCGCGAATCATGAGTCCAGCACAACTCAACAATCTTTTGCGGTTGGCCTAAGCGGAGAATGTCATCGCGTGACATGGACTCGTCAATGATCTGGCCGTCTCGTCGAACCTCTTGCAAGTTTTCGATTGGATGCATACATCTCCTGGCGTGTACTCGGAACCGGCGTGCTGGACTTCCGCCACTCCGGTAGATATTTCCGACTTGTTATCGGACACGCTGAAGCCCGTTCAAAGGCCTCGGGGCTGACACCGCCCGGATGAGTATGGCGTCGAAAATATCGGCACGGGCCAGGTCGCAAAAGGACCGACCCCGACGGCCAAGCCAAATCCGGCGCGGGACGACGGTTCTGGGGCTAACGCAGCGAAGCTACGGCAGCCCCGCTCAGATGTGCTGGTCAAACACCTGGCGCAGGTAGGCAATGAAGGTTTCATCGGTACTGAAACCCTTGCCCGGCGAATCGGACAGCTTGGCCACCGGCTGCCCATTGCAGCGCACCAGCTTCATGACGATGTTCAGCGGGTCGTACTGCGTATCGTTGGTCAGCTTGGTCCCGATGCCGAAGCCCAATTGCACGCGGTCGGCGAAATGGCGGTACAGGTTGAGCGCCTTGGGCACGGTCAGCGCGTCGGAGAACACCAGGCGCTTGGTGCGCGCGTCGATGCGCAGCTTGGCGTAGTGCGCGAGCGCCTTTTCGCCCCACTCGACCGGGTCGCCCGAATCGTGGCGCAGGCCGTCGAACAGCTTGGCGAAATACAGGTCGAAGTCGCGCAAAAAGGCGTCCATGCCGACCACGTCGGTCAGTGCCGTGCCGAGGTCGCCGCGGTATTCCTGCACCCAGTCTTCCAGCGCCTTCTTCTGGAAGTCGCGCAGGCGCACGTCGAAGGACTGGAAGGCCTGCATGTATTCGTGGGCCATGGTGCCGATCGGGACCAGGTTGCAGACCCGCGCCAGGTGCACGTTCGAGGTGCCCTTGAAGAAGGTCGGCAGCTCGCGCGCCAGCGTGCGCACGACTTCCTCGTGCCAGTCGCCGGAAAAGCGGCGGCGCACGCCGAAGTCGAAGAACTCGAAGGGATTCGCGCGCTTCGGTTCCTGCTCGAATGCGCGGAATTCGTCGATCTTTTGAGCGAGCCTGACGCGCGCTTCCGCGATCGCGGCGTCGTGGTCGAAGCGGCGGAAGTACAGCTCGTTGACGATGTAGAGGACGAAGATCTCGAAGCCCATCACGTGCACGATCGGGCCGCTGGCGCGGATGCGCAGGTGCGGGCCGTCGACGTCCACGTGGATGAACTTGCGCTGGAAGCGGAACAGCGTCAGGAAGTCGGCGAAATCGCTCTTGATGAAGCGCAGCGTGCGCAGGTAGGCGATCTCCTCGTCGCTGAACATCATCGTGCACAGGTGGTCCAGCTCGCGCTCGACCTCCTCCTTCAGCTCGGCCAGCGGATAGGCCGGGGTGTTGCGGCACTTGAATTCGTACTCGCCGACCGCGTTCGGATGCATGTGCAGGAAGGCCTGCCACATCGTGAATTTATAGAGGTCGGTTTCGAGCAGGCTGCGGACGACGTGGGACATGGCGGGCTTTCTTGTTCGTGTTCTGGTTCAGGCGAGGGCGGCGGCTTTTTTCCGGGTACGGCGCTTGGGCGCCAGCATGGTGCCGCTGCAGGCCGGCGTGCCGCAGCGGCATGCGAACATGCGCTTCAGCGCCGGCGTGTGGCGCTCGTCGTAGATCAGCGCGTAATTGTAGTTGAGTTCCTCGCCGGCCGCGATGTCGCGCAAGGCGTGGATGTAGACCTTGCCCTCGTCCTCGTAGGCTTCGCAGTTCGGCTCGCAGGCGTGGTTGATCCAGCGCGCGTCGTTGCCGCGGCTGCCGCCGTCGATCACGCGGCCGTCGGCCAGGCTGAAATAAAAGGTGTGGTTGACCGGGCCGCCACGTTCCGCCGCGCGGCGGGTGGCGTCATCCCAGGAGATGCGCTCGCCGCGGTATTCGATGATGCGTTCGCCGGCCGGGATGTCATCCAGGGCGAATACGCCCTTGCCGTGGACGGGGGACTGCCTGACTTCATACAGTTGCGGTGCTGCCGTTTTTGCGGATCGGTTCATTGCGCTCGGAAGATGAAGGACGGTTGGGGTCGATGACAGCGCTTATTATTGCCCGAATTGCAGCATCGATGCCGCACTGCTTTCATTTTGCGGCGCTGTCCTGCCCGATCTGCCGTTGCAGGAACTTCTCGACCCGCCCCCAGAAATCCAGCCGCGTCTCGAGCAGCGTCCAGCCGTGCGCCTCGTCCTCGTACTCGACCCATTCGACATCCTTGTTGCTGCGTTTGACCGCGTCGTAGAATTTGCGGCCGTGGTAGAGCGGCACGCGCAGGTCGGCGCCGCCGTAGGCCAGCAGCAGCGGCTGGGTGATGCGCGCGGCCTGCTTCAGGGGCGAGGTGGCGGCAAATTGCGCGGCGTCCTTCACCGGATCGCCGACCAGCGCCGGCATGCCGTAGCGTTTGTACGCCTCGGGCAAATCGGAATCGCGGCTCCAGTGACCGCTGTACAGCAGCTCGATGTCGGTCACGCCGACCCAGTCGATGCCGCACTTGTACAGGCCCGGGTCGCGCACCAGCCCCATCAGCGTGGCATAGCCGCCATAGCTGGCGCCGGCGATGCAGATGCGCTGCGGGTCGGCGATGCCCTCGGCGATGGCCCAGCGCGCGGCGTCGGCGATATCGTCCTGCATCGCCAGGCCCCACTGCTTCCAGCCGGCGCGGAAGTGTTCGGAACCGAAGCCGGTGCTGCCGCGGTACTCCGGCTGCAGCACCACGTAGCCGCGCGAGGCCAGGAACTGGCTCTCGGCATCCCAGCGCCACTCGCCGCCGCGCACCCAGGGGCCGCCATGGACCAGCACCACCATCGGCGCCTTTTTCCCCTTGGCGTTTTCCGGCACGGTGACCCAGGCCGGCACCAGGCGCCCGTCGCGCGCCTTGACCTGGACCAGCGCCTGGTTCGCCATGCGCGCCGGGACGATGGCCGGACGGCTCTCGCCGACCTTCGAGAGCTTGCCGGACTCGCGGTTGTAGAGCAGGAACACCGAAGGCTGGCGGTCGGACCAGGATTCGACCAGCACGAAGGGCGTCTCGGAGCGTACGCCCACGCTCAAGGCGTTGACGCGGCCCGGCAACAGCTTGTCGACCGCCTCCTGCGCCTTTTTCATGACCGGGTCGAACCAGGCCACGGCCTGGCTGTCGACCGTGTAGCGCACACCGAGCAGGCGGGTGGCGCTGTTGACCAGCGCGCCATTGAAATCGTACTCCTGCAGGTCGACCAGCGGCCGCTCGGCCAGTTTGCCGCTTGCCAGGTCGTAGGCGAACAGCGCGCTCTTGTCGCGGCCGCGCTTGCTGGTCACGTACAGTTCACCGGTGGGCGCGAAGCCCAGCGGCGTCATCGCGCCCTCGCCGCCCAGGTAGACGTCGGTGGTGACGAGTTTGCGCCAGGCCCCGGTCTTCGGGTCGAGGACATGCAGGGTCTCCTGGTTGCCGTCGACCGTGGCCGCCAGCGCCGGCCGCCCTTTCGCATCGAGCCACCACTCGCGCGTGTGGCCCGGGCCCTGCACGGTCTCGTTGCGCGCCGTGACGGTGTCGAGCCGCACCAGGTCGAAGCGGTCCTCGGCACGGCTGCCGCCAATCTTGACCTGGGCGACGTAGACCCAGTCCGAATCCTGGGCGCCCGGCTGGTCCAGCATCAGGGTATTCCAGGGCAGCTTTTCGCGCGCGACCTTGGCTTCGTCGACCGCCACGTCGTCGGTCTGCACCAGCTGGCGCCGCACGCCGCCGTCGATGTTCACCGCGAACAGCCCCGGCGCATAGCGTTCCCGGCCCGGTGCGGTGTTCTTGTCGCGCGAGTCGTACAGCAGGCGGCCGTTGTTGACCCATTCGAAATCGCCGACGTCGGCTTCCCGGAACGAGGCCACCACCTTCATCGCATTGTCGGCCAGGTCGACCACGCCGAGCTGGTCGTGGCCGCTGCTGTTGTTGACCAGCATGGCCAGGTGCCTGCCGTCCGGCGCGAGCTTGGCGCCGCCCACGCTGGGGTTGCCGAAGAAGGCGGCGATGGGGATCGGCGCGTCGGCGGCACGGGCCAGCGACGCGCTTGCCAGGGCGAGCAGCAGCAGGGTACGGCGGATCGACGGCACGCCGCATTGGAGGAAGGCGATACGCATGGCGGGTTGATCGAATGGAAAGAATGAGCCATGGTAGCGCGGCGCTAGTCTTTACGCTACTGCAATATTTGGCGAGATTTATCCGGCGGACGACAAGCCCGAGTTGCTGCGGCGCCGTGCTCAGCGCATCGCCGTTTCGCGCTGGATGACGCCGTTTCGCGCCGCCAGCCGGCGTTTCGTCGCACGGCCGCACGGTGGCCGCCGCGGCCCGCTATCGTCCGCTTATTTACGAACGGAGGCGTGATGCGCAAGATGACGATGGTGTGGGTGATCGTGCTGATGTGGACGGCGCGCTGCCAGGCGGCGGGATTCCAGTCGCTGGCCGTCCCGGACGGGGCCGGAGGGACGATCGCGCTGGCGGTCTGGTACCCGAGCGACGCCCCAACGGCCCTGCGCGACATGGGCGTGTTCACGCAGGACGTCGCCACGGGCGGCGCCATCCGCGGCAGCGGCCTGCCGCTCGTGATCGTCTCGCACGGCACGGGGGGCAACGCCTACACCCACCTCGACACCGCGCTGGCGCTGGCCGACGCCGGCTTCGTGGTCGCCGCCCTCACCCACCCCGGCGACAATCACCAGGACCGCAGCCGCGCCACCGACATCCTGGCGCGGCCGCGGCAGGTGACGACGGTGATCGACTACATGCTCGGCGCCTGGGACGGGCGCGCGGCGCTCGCGCCCGGCCGGATCGGCATCTTCGGCCATTCGTCGGGCGCCTTCACGGCGCTGGTCAGCGCCGGCGGCAAGCCGGACCTGGGGCGCATCGGCCCGCACTGCGCGGCGCATCCGTCGGACTACGCCTGCGCCCTGCTGGCGGCGGCGACGCACCGGCCCGCGCAGTCCCGGGACGCGCGCCTGCACGATGCCCGTGTCAAGGCCGCCGTGCTCGCCGCGCCCGCCCTCGGCTTCACCTTCGACGCCGCCGGCCTGCGCGCGGTGACGATCCCCATCCAGCTGTGGCGCGCCGAAGAGGACACACTGCTGCCCCATCCCTGGTATGCCGAAGCGGTGCGCCAGGCGCTGCCGCGCGCGCCGGACTACCGGGTGGTGCCGGGCGCCGGCCATTTCGACTTCCTGGCGCCGTGCAGCGAGAAGCTGGCGCGCATCGCCCCGCCGATCTGCGCCAGCCGGCCGGGGTTCGACCGCGCCGCCTTCCATCGCGATTTCAATGCCCGGGTCGTGGCGTTTTTCGGGCAGGCGCTGGGCGCGCGATGACGCCGGCTCAAGCCGGAAAATCCTCGTCGCGGAATTCGATCCCCTCGCGCCCGCCGGCGGTTTCGGCGCGGCGCAATTCCACGCGCCGGATCTTGCCGGAGATGGTCTTGGGCAGCTCGGCGAACTCCAGCCGGCGGATCCGCTTGTACGGCGACAAACGCTCACGCGCAAAGGCGAAGATGGCGCCGGCCAGTGCGCGCGTCGGTTCCACGCCGGGGCGCAGCGCGATGAAGGCCTTGGGCACCGACAGGCGCAATGGATCGGGACTGGGCACGATGGCCGCTTCCAGCACGTCCGGGTGCTCGATCAGCACGCTCTCCAGCTCGAAGGGGCTGATGCGGTAGTCGGAGGACTTGAACACGTCGTCGTTGCGGCCGACGTAGAAGTAGTAGCCGTCCGCGTCGACCGTCGCGCTGTCGCCAGTGTGGTAGCGGCCGGCGCGCATCACGTCCGCGGTCTTGACGTCGTCGCCTTCATAGCCGAGCATCAGGCCGATCGGCGCCGCATTGTCCGCGTCGCCCAGGACGATGGCGATTTCGCCCTCCCGGGCCGGCTGGTCGTCGATGTCCAGCAATTCGATGCGGTAGCCGGGCAGCGGCCGGCCCATCGACCCGGGTTTCACGCGCTGGCCCGGCGAATTGCCGACCTGGCAGGCGGTCTCGGACTGGCCGTAGCCGTCGCGGATGCGGATGCCCCAGGCGCGCTCGACCTGCTCGATCACTTCCGGATTCAGGGGCTCGCCCGCCCCGACCAGTTCGCGCAGCGGCGGCCGCCAGGCGGACAGGTCTTCCTTGATCATCATGCGCCAGACCGTCGGCGGCGCGCACAGCGACGTCACGCCGCAGCGCACGACCGTCTCCAGGCAGGCGCGCGCCGAGAAGCGTTCATAGTTATAGACGAACACCGTGGCGCCGGCATTCCAGGGCGCGAAGAAGCAGCTCCAGGCGTGTTTCGCCCAGCCGGGCGAACTGATGTTCCAGTGGACGTCGCCGGGGCGCAGGCCGATCCAGTACATGGTCGACAGGTGGCCGACCGGGTAGCTCTGGTGGCTGTGCAGGACCAGTTTCGGCTTGGCCGTGGTACCGGAGGTGAAGTAGAGCAGTAGCGGGTCGCCGGCTTGCGTCGCGCCATCGGGCGTGAAGGCCATCGGTGCGCCGTGGCTGTCCTGGAAGTCGCGCCAGCCTTCGACCTCCGCGCCGACCACGATGCGGCCGTAGCCGCCCTGCAGCGTGTCGAACTTGGATACCTCGGAGGCTTGCGCCACCACGTGACGGATGCGCCCGCGCGTCATGCGGTCTTCCAGGTCCGCGGTAGAAACAAGCATCGTGGTCGGCACCAGTACGGCGCCGAGCTTGATCGCGGCCAGCATGATTTCCCACAGCTCGACGCGGTTGGGCAGCATCAGCAGCACGCGGTCGCCGCGCCCGACGCCGCTTGCGCGCAGCCAGTTGGCGGCCTGGCTGGAGCGGGCCGCCATCTCGGCGTAAGTGATCTTGCGTTCGCTGCCGTCTTCTTCGACCACCCACAACGCTGGCGTGGTGTTGCCTTGTGCCTGGACGTCGAAATAGTCGAGCGCCCAGTTGAAGTCGGTGAGCTCAGGGGCGCGGTAGTCGCGGTAGGCGGTGTCGTAGTCGGTGCGGTGCTGCTGGAGGAAGTCGCGCGCTTGCATGAAGCGCGCGGTGGGCGTTGCGGTCATGTTGTCTCCTGTCCGTGGTGGAACTCTGCGGTTCCTGGTGTGGCCACCATTCTGCCACGGGATGGGAGATTGGCCGCGCGCAGCGGCGCGGTTGTCCGGCCGCTCAGCGGCGCACTTCGGTGATCTTCACCTCGTCGGCCGGGGTCATCATGTCGATGACGCGGCAATCGCCGCACATGCGCATGCGGTCCAGGTTCCCGGCAAAGGCCGGGTGCGACGCCAGGCGCGCCAGCATGCTCTCGACCATGCGCAGCGTGCCGAAGGCCTTGTTGCAGCGGATGCAGTGGAAGGGCTGGGTTTCGTTGAGCAGCACAGGCTGCTTGCGCGATTCCAGCAGCGACAGGCGCGGCACCAGCGTGATCGCGTTTTCCGGGCAGGTGTCGGCGCACAGGCCGCACTGCACGCAATTCTTTTCGATGAAGCGCAGCTGCGGCGCGTTCACGCCATCCTGCAGCGCCGATGCCGGGCAGGCGCCGACGCAGGCCAGGCACAGGCTGCAGGCGGCCTTGTCGACCGCCAGCGCGCCGAAGGGGGCGCCGGCCGGGAGCGGGATCTGCTCGACGGGCTGCGGCGCTTGGCGCACGAAGTGGTCGAGCGCGTAGTCGAGCGTATTGCGTTTATCCGCCGCGATGTTGAAGCCGGCGGGTTTGAGCGGCACCTCGCCGCGCGGCGCGTGGCGCAGCGCCATCGATACCTCTTCCGGGGTATCGACGCGCAGCAGCTGCAGGTGCGGTCCGGCGTAGCCGAGGCCATCGAGCACGGCCTGGGCGATGCGCATCTGCTCGTCCAGCGCTGTCGCGTACTGCGGCGCGTCTTCCTCCGTCATCAACACGGTGACGCCGGCGGCGCCATAGGCCAGCGCGGTCAGCCAGACCTCGATGCCGGTCGACGCCGCATGGTGCAGCTCGACCGGCAGCACGCGCGCCGGCACCGGTTCCGGCAAGCTGGACAGCAGCGCCCTGCCCGCCCCCGCGTGCAGCAGCACGGTGGGCGCGCTGCCGCCGGCTTCGAACCAGGCCTGCAGCATCGATTTCAAACGCGTGCCGCTGTGGGGGGCGCCCGGGTAGGCGTAGCGCATCGCGCCGCTCGGGCACACGGTGGAGCAGGCGCCGCAGCCGGCGCACAGGTAGGGATTGACCTTGACCAGGTCGCCGGCGCCTTCGATCGCGCGCGCCGAGCAGACGTCGATGCAGGCGTTGCAGCCGGTGCGCTGGTTACGGCTGTGGGCGCACAGGCTCTCTTTATAGGCGAAGTACTTCGGCTTTTCGAAGTCGCCGGTCATGTCGAGCATGGCGTCGCAGGCCTCCTGGCGCGCCGCCGGGTCAGCGCCCGGGGCGTAGTAGCCGTGCGGTTTCTGGTGCGCCGCGATCTGCGGCGTGGCGCCGAGGTCGAGCACCAGGTCGAAGCGCTCCTGCTGCGGCGCCCGGCCCGGGGCCTGCCAGGTCGCGTGGAAGGCGCCGAGCCAGCCGCTCAGCACCAGGCCGCCGACCCGGGTCACCGGATACAGGCGCAGGCCGGGGGCGCTTTCGGTGTCAGGGTCGGTCAGCAGGACGGTGACCGGCAACTGGGCGGCCAGGCGGTCGGCCAGGGGCAAGGCATCGGCGGCGGGGCCGACCACCAAGGTCTTGCCGGCCGAGCGGTAGCCGACGCTGTCCAGCGCCTCGGGTGCGGCGATCGCGTCCAGCGCGACGATGGCGGCGACCTTCGCCAGGGCGTCACGACGCTCCTGTTCGGGGTCGGCGCCCTGGCCTTCGATCAAGCGGATATTCATCGTGTCTCGGTTTCAGGTGTGGTTATTGTAGAAGCTTGTATGTCGGTGCTGCCGGTGCCGGCGCCGGTGCCGGCGTCAGTGCCGCTGTCGAGCTGCTGCACGGCCTCGGATGCGGCGGGGAGAAGGTCTGCGGCGCCCTGTTCGTTTTCCCCCGCCACGCGCTGGAAGAAGCTGTTCGCGTGCTTGAGCGCGTCCAGCATCCCTTCCGGCATCGGGCTGGGCTTGTTGTAGTCGTCCATGTACATGTCGAGCCGGTCCAGCACATTGAAGTGCGGATCGGCGAACAGTTTTTTCAGCGCGCTGCGGCGCACGGCCCCGTCGACGCCGCGCGCAACGAAGGCCGAGAAGTCCGAATCGGGCGTGAGCTGGGCGACGTCGTCCATGGTCGGCAGGCGCGGTTGGTCCAGCCCCACCTGGGCTTCGGCCGTCGCGGCGCCATCGGCCAGGGCCGTATCGGCCGGCAGCGCGACGGCGGGGCCGCCTTGCCCCGGCGGCGGCGGCGGCACCGGCACTGCGTGCCCGGCCGGCGCGGGCCGAGGCTCCAGGGCGACAGCAGGCGCGGACGGCGCCGCTGCCGACGCCGGGTCCGGCTCCAGCTTGCTCTCGGTCTTGCGGCGCGACCAGCGGCGCAGGAAGCCTTCGTCGCCCATGCTCATCCGTGCTGGCGACCGCGGCGCGGCTTGGGCTGGTAGTGCTGGCGCAGGTAGCCGGCCAACCAGCTGTAGATATCGGCCGGCATGGTGACGCCGTCGGCGTTCTCGCCGGAGTCGAACATGCGCGTGCCCTCGACGTAGCTGACCGAGGCGCGCACCGGAATCGCCCGGCCGCCTTCCATGCGCCACAGCACGAACACCTTCGATTCGGGCGCCATCGCGTTCTCGTAATAGCCTTCGTTCTCGTCCGGGTAGAGTTCCAGCTCCAGGCCCGACACCAGGTAGTAGTCGCGCTCCGGCGATTCGCTCAGCACCTGGATCGGCGGCAGATTGCCGCGGTCGGGCACGACCCCGACGGCGGACCAGGCTTCATCGGCCCAGCGGTGCTGGACGGTGCGGCGCTGCATCAGCACCGCGATCGGCATGCTTCCCATTTTCATGATGTGCTCGTCTTCATTTCTTGCTGGCGTCCGGCGAGCCCTTTTGCACCGTCGGCGCCACGCCGCGCGGCACAGCCCGGGTGGGACCGGCCTTGACGTCCTCGCTCGGCGGCGCGGTGCCGAATTTCTCGCTCTTGACGATCGGGTTGGCGGCGGATGCGGGTAATTGCCCGGATTGCTGGCCGCCGGCGCCGGCCGCGGTCACTATGCCGGACGACGATGATGTGCCTCCACCCCCGGCTGCCGGAGCCGGCGCAGATGAAGAGGAAGACCCGCCACCGCTTGCCGCGGCCGGAGCGGCCCCGGCAGGTGCCGCAGCAGCAATCGCCACCGGCGCATGCACCTTCCATCCCTGGCTGGCCGCGCGCGCGCGCCAGCGCGTGCTGACCGCGTCCATCGACGCCGCCAGGCTTTCCTTGTCCTTGGCAGCTTGCGCCGCTTCCTTTTCCTTCTTGGCAGCCGCGGCCTGCTGCTGGGCCGGGGTCGGCGCCGGCAAGGCGGCGCCGGCCATACCTGCCACCGCCATCGACAAGGCCATCGCCGCCGCCGTGTAATGGATCTTCATGCGCATCTCCTCATCGGCCCGGCGCGGCCTGCTGGGCGCCGGGGTCGCGGTGGGCACTGGCCGGCTGCGCGTCCTGGGCGCCCGACTGGGACACCGGGGCAGCCGGCGCCGGCGCGTTGTTGCCGCTCTGCTGCTGGGTGGTCCCGCTGGCGGCGCCCGGGTTGCTGACGCCGGAGCTCGGACCCTGGCCGGTTTCGGTGGTGGTGCCGCCGGTGCCGGCGCCCGAGGTGTTGCCGCCGGCGCCGCCCGCGATGCCCGGCGTGCCGCCGGCATAGGTGGCGTCGGTTTTCGGGCCGCCGTGGGCCGCCATCACCTGGCCGCTGGTGCCGCCGCCGGCCGAGACCATGCCGGGGAACCTGGTCTGGCGCTGGGCATTGTCGCCGTGCGGCTTGCAGCCGGCCAGCAGTGCCGCGGCGGCGATCCCATGCATAAGAAAAACTGATGCTTTCATGGCGGTGTCCTCAATGCGCGGGGCCGGGACGCGGACGCGCGCCGCCCGCGGGCGGGGCGTCCGGCGGCGCATCGGGCGGATTGTCGGTGAACTTGTCGTCGAGCGCGCCCGGCGCCACGCCGGCCTTGACTTCCTCGTACCAGACGCGGTGGTGGGCCTTGGCCCAGGTCTCGTCGACGGTGCCGTGGCGCATCGCGTGGTAGGCCCCCGGCGTGCCCCAGGTGCCGATGAAGATGTGACCCATGGCGGCGGCGATGTAGAAGGCGGCGCCGACCATGTGCAGGGTGTTGGCCACCTGCAGCAGGTAACGGGTCTGGCCGAAGCCGATGAAGTCCAGCGCCAGGCCGGTGGCCGACATCACCAGCCCGAGCAGGGTCACGCCGAACCAGAACCAGGCCTTTTCGCCGGCGTTGAAGAAGCCGGCCGGCACATGCTTGTGCTGCACCAGGCCACCGCCCTGCTTCACCCACTGCCAATCGATCTTGCGCAGGAAATTACGCTGCAGGAAAGTGAAGAACATCAGGATCGTGCAGACGATGAACAGCGGCCCGACGATGTTGTGCAGGTACTTGAAGACGTAGGCGACGAAGGCGAACACGTCGTGGCCGAACAGCGGGATCAGGGTGACCTTGCCGAAGGTGAGCACCAGGCCGGTGACGGCCAGGATGATGAAGGTGTAGGCGGTCGCCCAGTGCACCCAGCGTTCCCAGCCGTTGAAGCGCTGGAGCTTCCTGCCGCTGTCTGCTTCGTCCGTGCGCGCCGGGCCGACCAGGCGGTAGAACACGAAGATCAGCGCCAGCACCACCGGCAGCAGGATGCCCATGGCGGTCGAGATCGGGCCGTTCCGCCACACGCGCCAAGTGTTGCCGCCGCGCTGGACGATCACGTTGGCCTCGGTGCTGCCGTACTGGCCCAGGTAGTGGCGGTCCATGTGCACGCGGCCCGAGGACTTGTTGGCCATCGTGGGCTCGGGCGAGCGCGCATCCTGCTCGACCTGCAGCATGGTCTGCTCTTCGGCATAGGCCGGCTCGGCGCGGTTGTTCGGCACGCCGGCGTGGGCCGCGAACACATACAGCAGCGCGCACAGCAGGGCGATCCGGACCAGCCAGGGAATGGCACGCGTTTCGTTCACCATGTCTGTTCCTTTACGGGTTGGCCCGGTTGTATTCGTTCTGGCTCATGTTGCGGTTGGCCACCGCACCCCACCATGCCAGCTTGTCGTTGTGGAAGCGCACCTGGTACTGGCGGTTGTCCTTCTTGCCGGCGTACTGGCCCTTGACCCAGGTCGGGTGCTGCTCCACCTCCAGGCAGCCGGCAAGCAAGGCCAGCGGCACAAGCAACAGGAATGAACGCTTCATGTCGGCAGCCTCCCCGTGTCGTTCTGCGAATCCTTGAGGTTCTGGTTCGGGCGCGGCGCGTCGCCGGTGGCCTTGATGTCGCCGCCTCGCTTGGGCTTGCCGTAGGCGATCTTCCAGCCCCACAGCTCCGGGCCGTAGCCGCGCGTCTCGACGCGCTGGCGGTAGATGTCGGCGACCACGTCGGCATCGCCGCCGATCAGGGCCTTGGTGCCGCACATCTCGGCGCAGGCCGGCAGCTTGCCTTCGGCGATGCGGTTGCGGCCGTATTTCTTGAATTCGGCTTCCGATGTATCAGGTTCCGGGCCGCCGGCGCAGAAGGTGCACTTGTCCATCTTGCCGCGGTGGTTGAACAGGCCCGTGGCCGGGAACTGCGGCGCGCCGAAGGGGCAGGCGTAATAACAGTAGCCGCAGCCGATGCACTGGTCCTTCGAGTGCAGCACGATGCCATCCTCGGTGTGGTAGATGCAATTGACCGGGCACACCGCCAGGCAGGGCGCGTCGGTGCAGTGCATACAGGCCACCGAGACCGAGCGCTCGCCCGGGATGCCGTCGTTGATGGTGACGACGCGGCGCCGGTTCACGCCCCAGGGCGTCTCGTGCTCGTTCTTGCAGGCGGTCACGCAACCGTTGCAGTCGATGCAGCGTTCGGTGTCGCAGATAAATTTCATTCTTGCTGGCATTGCCGATTCCTCCGCCGTCCCCGGCCACACCGTCATTCCCGCGAAGGCGGGAATCCAAGTTCTGCATGCATCATGGTAACGCATGCAACTTGGGTCCCTGCCTGCGCAGGGACGACGTTTACAGTGTTCGTCTTAAAATGCCTGTCAAGCCCGGACGAGCCTGCACAGCGATACCTTTGTTTCCTGCATCATGGTCACGGCGTCATAGCCATAGGTCCAGCCGGTGTTGACGGCCTCGCCCCGGACGTTCGGCGCCCCACCCTCCGGATAGTGCTTTTCCAGGTCCTCGCCCATCCACCAGCCGCCGAAGTGGAAGGGCATCCAGACGATCCCTTCCGGCACGCGCGGCGTCACCATGGCCATCAGCTTCAGGCGCGCCCCGGTCGGGGTCTCGACCCACATGAAGTCGCCCAGCTTGACGCCGATCTCGGCCGCGTTGTTCGGGTTCACCTCGCAGAACATGTTCTGCTGCAACTCGGCCAGCCACGGGTTGGAACGGGTTTCCTCGCCGCCGCCCTCGTATTCGACCAGGCGGCCCGAGGTCATGATCAGCGGGTACTCTTTCGAGAAGTCGACCTGCTGCACCGATTTGTACAGCGTCGGCAGGCGCCAGAACGCGGCCTTGTCGTCGTAGGTCGGGTATTTCGCGACCAGGTCGCGCCGCGGCGATAGCAGCGGTTCGCGGTGGGTCGGGATCGGGTCCGGGAAATTCCAGACGTTGCAGCGGGCACGCGCGTTGCCGTAGGGCGCGCAGCCGTGCGAGATCACCACGCGCTGGATGCCGCCGGAGAGATCCGTCTTCCAGTTCTTGCCTTCGGCGGCGATCTTCTCTTCCGGGGTCAGGTCGTCCCACCAGCCGAGTTTTTTCAGGAACACGTGGTCGAATTCCGGGTAGCCGGTGTCGAGTTCGCTGTCTTTCGTAAACGAGCCGTCGGCCGCCAGCAGGCTCTCGCCGTTGTGTTCGACGCCCCAGTTGGCGCGGAAGGGCAAACCGCCCTCGGCGACCGGCTTGTTCAGGTCGTACAGGATCGGCGTGCCGGGGTGCTTCATTTCCGGCGTGCCCCAGCACGGCCAGGGCAGGCCGTAGTAATCGCCCTTGCACGGGCCGTCGTCGGCGCGCATCGTGGTCGGGTTGAAGGTGTGCTTGTTCTGCATGTGCAGCTTCAGGCGCTCGGGCGAGCAGCCGGTGTACCCGATGGTCCAGCAGGAGCGGTTGATCTCGCGCAGGATGTCCTCGACCACCGGTTCGTTGTGCACCACCTTGATGTTCTTGACCAATTGATCCGCATAGCCGAATTTCTTTGCGAACAAATACATGATCTCGTGGTCGGTCTTGCACTCGAACAGCGGCTGGATCACGCGCTCGCGCCACTGGATCGAGCGGTTCGAGGCCGTCACCGAGCCCTGGCACTCGAACTGCGATGCCGCCGGCAGCAGGTAGACGCCGTCGGTCCTGCCGTGCATGGCCGCCGTCATGCTCGGGTAGGGGTCGACCACGACCAGCATGTCGAGCTTCTGCATGGCCGCCTTCATGTCCGGCAAGCGGGTCTGGCTGTTCGGCGCGTGGCCCCAGTAGATCACGGCGCGCAGGTTGCTGGGCTGGTCGACGTATTTGTTATCTTCCAGCACCGCGTCGAACCAGCGCGACACGGTGATGCCCGGCTTTTCCATCAATTCCTTGGAGCCGAAGCGCGACTTGATCCATTCGTAGTCGACGCCCCAGACGTTGGCGAAATGCTTCCAGGCGCCCTCGGCCAGGCCGAAATAACCCGGTAGCGAATCGCCGTTCGGGCCGACGTCGGTCGCGCCCTGCACGTTGTCGTGGCCGCGATAGATGTTGGCGCCGCCGCCCGGCTTGCCGATATTGCCCAGCACCAGCTGCAGGATGGACAGTGCGCGCACGTTGGCGGTGCCGACGTGGTGCTGGGTGATGCCCATGCACCAGACCACCGACGACGGCCGGTTGGTGGCCAGCATCTCGGCCGCCATGCGCACCGCCGATTCCGGCACGCCGGTGATTTCGGTCACCTTGTCCGGCGTCCATTTCGCCACTTCGGCGCGCACGTCCTCCATGCCATGGGTGCGGGCGGCGATGAATTCCTTGTCTTCCCAGCCGTTGGCGAAGATGTGCCAGACCATGCCCCACACCAGCGGGATGTCGGTGCCGGGACGGACGCGCACGTAATGGTGGGCGAAGCGCGCGGTGCGGGTGAAGCGCGGGTCGATCACGATCATCTTGGCGCCGAGTTCCTTGGCGTGCAGGAAGTGCAACATCGAGATCGGGTGCGCCTCGGCCGGGTTCGAGCCGATGAAGAGCACGGCCTTGCTGTAGTGCAGGTCGTTGAACGAGTTCGTCATCGCGCCGTAGCCGAAGGTCTGGGCCACGCCCGCGACCGTGGTCGAGTGGCAGATGCGCGCCTGGTGGTCGCAGTTGTTGCTGCCCCAGAACGAAACCCATTTGCGCAGCAAGTAAGCCTGCTCGTTGCTGTGCTTGGAGCTGCCGATGACCATCAGCGCGTCCGGGCCGGCTTCCTGGCGCAGGTGCAGCAGCTTGTCGCCGATCTCGCCCACGGCCTGGTCCCAGGAGATGCGCTCGTACTTGCCGTTCACCAGTTTCATCGGATAGCGCAGGCGGTGTTCGCCGAAGCCGTGCTCGCGCACCGACGCGCCCTTGGCGCAGTGGGCGCCCATGTTGATCGGCGAGTCGAAGGCCGCTTCCTGGCGCACCCAGACGCCGTTGCTGACCACGGCCTCGACCGAGCAGCCGACCGAGCAGTGGCTGCAGACGGTGTGCTTGATCTCGGTCTTGGGCGGCTCGGTCGACGTCGAATCGGCGGCCTGGGCCGGCTGCATCACGTTCAGCGGCAGGTGGCGCGCGAGGGCGCCGGCGCCGGCCGTCACGCCGGCACCGACCAGGAAGCGGCGGCGTTTCAGGCCGCTGTCGCGCGGTGTCTTCACCAGGGTCATGGGCTTGCTCCTCAGACGACTTACCAGTAGGCGGCCGTGCGGTAGTAACGGCGGATGTGTTCGGTTTCGTGGTAGCCGCGCGGCTTGGCGTGTTGTTCCTGCTTGGGCGCGGGTGTTGGCGCTTCCGCTTCGCGCGCGCCCGCGGCGGCGGCCACGGCCAGCGCGCCGAGCGGGGCTGCCTTCAGCAAACTACGCCTTGCGGGATCGGCAATTCCTTCACGCTTCAGGTCGGGTTTTTGATCCTTGTCCATATCCATCCTCATGCTGCAACCAGGTCGGCTTCGTCCAGCACCGCGAAGGCCTGGGCTTCGATCGACAGGAAGGCGTCGGCCACGGCGGCCACGACGCGGTAGAAATTGGCGACCTCGGCCTGGGCGATGTCGGCCAGGCAGGCCGCATACCAGGGCCGCAGGTGGGCCTCGAAAAACCGTTTCTGCGCCAGCAGCGGCTGGCGCGCAGTGCTCCCCACCCCGCCAGCGGCCCCCTGGATCAGCACGCGCATCGTCTCGCACAGCGCAGCGATGTGGTCTTCCGACTCGCCCACGCCCGGTGCGCGCGCCAGCCTCAGGCGCCCCAGGTCGTGGCGCAACTGGACCAGCGGCACGTCGTTCAGGTGGCCAGTCAAATAAAAGGAGCCGAACGGATTGAGCAGCGGGTTGCCCATGCTGACGAACAGCGTCGAGAACTCGTCGGCGGCGGCGCCCGCGTCGACCACGCTGGCGGCCTGGGTCAGCTTCAGCCAGGCGTCTTCCAGTGCGAATTCGCCGGCGGCGCTGACCGGTTCAGCCTGGGCCAGTGCATCCAGCAGGCCGGCATCGGGCGGCGCCAGCAGCAGGCGTGCGAGCAGCGCATAGAAGTCGGCGCGGGCCTGGTCTTCGGCGGCCAAGGGTATCGGCACGGAAACACCGCCCCCGACGCTGGTTAAGGATGAGTCTGACTGCTGCGAAGACATGGTTCTCCCATTAGCAAATCTGCATGGGAAGTGTAGACGCTGGCAGGTCCGGGGCGCGCACGCTTGGTGCGCGGCGGATCAGGAACGCATGCCGGCCGCATGCATGAACAGGCGCAGCGCGAATGCCACCAGCGCGAGCGCCGCCACGCCGACTATCCACAGGCCCACCAGCCAGGCGAAGCGCTTGCTCCAAAGCGGCCACATCAGTGGTACCCCGCTTCGCTGGTGATCTTTCCACGGAACACGTAATAGCTCCACACGGTATACATCAGGATGAAAGGCAACACGAACAGCGTGCCCACCAATGCAAAGCCCTGGGTGGCCGGCGGCGAGGCCGCTTCCCAGATCGTGATCGCGGGCGGGACGATGTGCGGCCAGATGCTGATCGCCATGCCGGTAAAGCCCAGCAGCACCAGCGCCAGCGCGGCGATGAAAGGCAGGCGGAAGGGATCGCGCTTGAGCGACCACAGCAGCAGGACGACGGCACCGGCCACCAGCAGCGGCACCGGCGCCAGGAACAGCAGGTTCGGGAAGCTGAACCAGCGCTCGGCCACCTGGTGCTGGGACAGCGGGGTCCAGATGCTGACTGCCGCGATGGCCGCCAGCAGCAGCCAGGCGAAGGGCTTGGCCAGCTTGATCATGCGCTGCTGCAAGTCGCCCTCGGTTTTCATCACCAGCCAGGTCGTGCCCAGCAGCGCGTAGGCGATCATCACGCCGACGCCGGCCGCCAGCGGGAACGGCGCCAGCCAGTCGAGCGGCCCGCCGGCATAGCTGCGTCCGGACACCTGGATGCCCGACAGGTAGGTGCCGAGGCAGACGCCCTGGAAGAAGGCGGCCGTGACGGAGCCGCCGATGAAGGCCAGGTCCCAGATCGGACGCTCGCGGTCGTTGGCCTTGAAGCGGAATTCGAAGGCCACGCCGCGGAAGATCAGGCCGATCAGCATGAAGATCAGCGGCAGGTAGAGCCCGGACAGGATGATGGAATAGGCCGTCGGAAAGGCCAGCAGCAGCCCTTCCCCGCCCAGCACCAGCCAGGTCTCGTTGCCGTCCCAGACCGGGGCCACGGTGTTCATCATGATGTCGCGCTCGCGCCGGCCCTTCACGAAGGGATAGAGCATGCCGATGCCGAGGTCGAAGCCGTCCAGCACCACGTACATGAAGACGGCGAAGAAGATGATGACGGCCCAGATGGATGCGGTATCGATGCCCATGTTCTCGATCATTGCTTGTCTTCAGTCACGGAGGCGTCGGCCTCGGGCACGGACAGCGGCCGCGCCGGCGTACGCCCCTGCCCCGGTCCGCCCTGGGCGGCGCGCGTCAGGTCGAAGGCTTGCGGCCCCTTGCGCACCAGGCGCAGCACGTAGGCGATGCCGACGCCGAACACGAACAGGTAGGCCACCACGAACAGCGCCAGCGTCAGCCCCACCGAGCCGGCGCCGTGGGGCGACACCGCGTCCGCCGTGCGCAGCACGCCGTAGACGACCCAGGGCTGGCGCCCGACCTCGGTGGTGATCCAGCCGGCCAGCACGGCGACCAGCCCCGCCGGACCCATGCACATGGCCAGGCGCAGGAAGGGACGCGCCACGTACAGCCGGCCCTTCCAGCGCAGCCAGGCGCTCCACAGCCCGAGCGCGATCATGAGCAGGCCCAGCCCGACCATCACGCGGAAGCTCCAGAACACGATCAGGGAGTTCGGCCGGTCCCCCTTCGGGAATTCCTTGAGGCCCTTGATCTGTCCACCCCAGGTGTGGGTCAGGATCCAGCTGCCCACGCGCGGGATGCCGACCGCAAACTTCGTTTCCTCGTCCTTCATCGACGGGAAGCCGACCAGCAGCAGCGGCAGCGGATCGTCGCCTTCGTTCTGCCAGTGGCCCTCGAGGGCGGCGATCTTGGCCGGCTGGTGCTTCAGGGTGTTGATGCCGTGCATGTCTCCGACCAGCGCCTGGATCGGCGCGACGACCAGCAGCATCCACATCGCCATCGACAGCATGGTGCGCACCTGCGGCGTGTCGCGCCCGCGCAGCAGGTGCCAGGCGGCTGACGCGCCGACGAACAGCGCGGTCGAGAGGAAGGCCGCGATCGACATGTGCACCAGCCGGTAGGGGAAGGACGGGTTGAAGATGATCTTGAACCAGTCCGCGGGCACCATGCGGCCATTGATGATCTCATAGCCCTGCGGCGTCTGCATCCAGCTGTTGGAACCGAGGATCCAGGTGGCGGAGATGAGCGTGCCGAGCGCCACCATGCAGGTGGCGAACAGGTGCAGGCCGGGGCCGACCTTGGTCCAGCCGAACAGCATCACGCCGAGGAAGCCGGCTTCGAGGAAGAAGGCGGTCAGCACTTCGTAGGCCAGCAGCGGCCCGGTGATGTTGCCGGCGAATTCGGAGAACTGGCTCCAGTTGGTGCCGAACTGGTAGGCCATGACGATGCCGGACACCACGCCCATGCCGAAGTTGACGGCGAAGATCCTCAGCCAGAAATGGTAGAGGTCGACGAATACCTGGCGCTTCGTCTTGAGCCAGCAGATTTCGAGCACGGCCAGGTAGCTGGCCAGGCCGATCGTGATTGCCGGAAACAAGATATGAAAGGACATGGTGAATGCGAACTGTATCCGCGCCAAGTCCAATGCCGCCAAGCCAAACATTGGTATCTCCATCATTGCCGAGTGAAGAATCTAACACGGGTGAGGGGCGCACGATTTGTAACGAACGGGGGCGCACCATAGGCATAAGCGGGACGATCCATGCACATCCGCTACGGCGGCCGGACACCGCACTCGCAGCCCGTCTATAATGGACGGGTATTGACGGCGACTACCATTCATGAGCTCTACCGATTCCCCTCCCCTCGACAAACCCTTGAACGTCCAGGCACTGAAGGCCGGCTGCTCGGCGTGCAGCATGCACCAGCTCTGCCTGCCGATGGGCCTGGCGGACGCGGACATCGAACGCCTCGACCAGATCATCGGCCGGCGCCGGCGCCTGGTGCGCGACGAACGCCTGTACCAGATGGGCGAGCCTTTCCGCAGCCTGTACGCGGTGCGCTTCGGCCACTTCAAGACCTACCAGGTGAACGCCGCCGGCGAAGCCCAGATCACCGGCTTCCAGATGGCCGGCGAGCTGCTCGGCATGGACGCCATCAGCGGCGACCGCCATCATTGCGACGCGGTGGCGCTGGAACACAGCGAAGTCTGCGAGATCCCCTTCGACCACCTCGAAGGCCTGTTCGGCCAGGTGCCGGCCCTGCTGCGCCACTTCCACCGAATGATGAGCCAGGAAATCACACGCGAGCAGAACGTGATGCTCCTGCTCGGCAACATGCGCGCCGAGCAGCGCTTCGCCGTGTTCCTGGTGAATTTATCGGCCCGCTACGCCGCGCGCGGCTACTCCTCCACGCGTTTCCAGCTGCGCATGTCGCGCGAGGACATCGGCAACTACCTGGGCCTCACCATCGAAAGCATCAGCCGCCTGCTGTCGCGCTTCAAGAAGCAGGGGCTGGTGCAGGTCGACAAGCGCGAGGTCGTGCTGCTGGAGCCGGACCGGCTGAAGGCGATGGCGGCGGGGACGGCGCAGTGCAGTCCGATGGACTGACTATCAGGTGCTTCAACCCAGTCGCTTCTCCATCAGCATCGATCGTATCTGGATCCCGCTGTGGTGCGCATACAGCCGCTCGCGCAGCACCCTGAAGCCGGCGCGCTCGTAGAACGCCACGGCGTTCAGCGAAGCGGACAGGAACAGCCGGTCCAGCCCCGCGTCCCGCGCCAGGGATTCGATCGCCCGCAGCAGCGCCCGGCCGATGCCGGCGCCCTGCCGTGACGGTTCGACGAAGACGGCGTCGACTTCGCCGCTGTCCGTGTCCAGCAGTGCGTAGCCGGCAATGACATCGCCCTCTTCCATGACGATGCCGCCGCCGGTGCGCAGGAGCACGGGCATGGTGGCCGGCGGTTCGGCGGCCGACCAGATGGCGATGGTTTCCGGTGGATAGTGGGTGGCGCAGGTGGCGCGGACGGCGCGGGTGCGCAGGGACCAGAGGGTGGAGAGGTCGGTTTCGGTGGCGGGGCGTTGGGTCAACATCAGCGTTCTCCTTGTCAGCGTACCCACTGTCCGCACCCTTCAAACGTCGCCCCTGCGAAGGCAGGGGTCCAAGTTTGCCAGCGTATCGTCTACGCGTGCAGAACTTGGAGGAATAATGCCGGGGGCATTATTCCGCCTCCGCGGGGACGACGTGCTGCATTGCGTAGCCGAGTTCTACGCCTTCTTCTGCTCCACGATCCACCGGTCGATCACCTCCCCCAGCACATCCAGCGGCACCGAGCCATTCTTCAGCACCACGTCATGGAAGCCCTTGAGCGTGAACTTGTCCCCCAGCTCACGCTGCGCCCTGGCCCGCAAATCGAGGATGCGCAGCATGCCGACCATGTAGGCGTTCGCCTGACCCGGCCAGGCGACGTAGCGCTCGACTTCCTGGGCGCCGATGCCGTAGTCGATCGCCTGCTCGCGCGTCCAGCCCTTGGTGTGCAGGCCGGTATCGACGACCAGGCGGCGTGCGCGGAACAGTTCGGAGCCGAGGGCGCCGAGCAATCCCGGGACGTCGCCTTCGTACCAATTCTGTTCCACCGCCAGCCGCTCGGCGTACAGGGCCCAGCCTTCGCTGTGGGCGCTGCCGCCGCCGAAGATGCGCTGGGCGCGGAACTTGGGCAGGCTGGTGGTCTCCTGCTGGATCGCCAGCTGGAAGTGGTGGCCCGGCACCGCCTCGTGGTAGGACAGGCTGCGCATGCGGATCATGTCGAATTTCGGGCCGCGCATCGGTACCCAGAAGATGCCGGGACGGCTGCCGTCCGGCGCCGGCAGCGAATAATGGGCGGCGGCCGAGGCTTCGGTCAACGGCGGTTCGCGCCGCACCTCGACCGGCGCCTTCGGCACCAGGTTGAACACGGCGCTGCTGCGCTTCTCGGCGTCCGCCACCATCGCGGCATAGCGCTGCAGCAGTTCCGGACGAGGGTCCGTTTCGCCCTTCGGCTGGAAGGTCGCGTCGAGCTGGGTCATGCGCTGCTCGACCGTGCCTTCCGCATAGCCGAGCGAACGCAGGTGGCGGTCCATCTCGCCTTCGATGCGCGCCACTTCGCGCAGGCCGATCGCATGGATCTCTTCGGCCGTGAGACTGGTCGAGGTATAGGTCTTGATCGCCTGCTGGTAGGCCGCGGCGCCGTTCGGCAGGCGCGAGATGCCGGCATCAACGCCGGTCTTCGGATGCAGCTCGGCCATGAAGGCCTGGATGCGCTGGTAGGCCGGGCGGATCTTCGCCTCGACGATGCGGGTGGCTTCGAGCGTCGCCTTGGCACGCGCTTCCGGCGCCAGGTCGGACAATTTGGCGGCGCGCGCGTCGAACGAGGTCACCAGCACGTTCTGGGCCGGCGCCGGCTGCAGGAACAGGTCGACCTGGTGCTGGGCGCGCTCCAGGATGAAGCGCGGCGGGATCAAGCCGCGGCTGGTCGCGGACTTCGCGCGCGCCAGCGCTTCGTCGAGGCGCGTGGCCACCTGGTCCAGGCGCGCCAGGTAGCTGCCGACGTCGAGGGCGCGCCGCATCGGGTGGGTGTTGGTCATGAAGTTGACCAGGCCGACCTGCACGCCGCTGAACTGGTTGAAGACGAAGCCGTAGTCCTCGAAAGGCTCGCTGGCGACGGTGTTGGCGAGCGACCAGCGCATCACCGCGGCCGAGGTGCGCTGCTCCTCGCTCAGCGGCCCGGCCAGGAAGGCGTCCAGGCGCGCGACGCCGGCCTTCGCCAGAGCGATCATCTTCTTGCGCTGGGCGTCGGTCAGCGGCGTGAGCTGGCGGTCGAGCAGGTCCTGCTCGCGCCCCGAGAAATACTGGGTGCTGGTGGCCAGCTGCGGGTTCTGGCGCACCCAGTCTTCGGCAAAGCGGTCGCTCCAGGTGTCGAAGGCCTTGTTCGGCTTGGCGGCCTGGGCGGAGGACGTGGCTGGCCTGGCTGCTGCAGCGACTGCAGCGGCTGCTTGTGGCAGCACGGCGCCCAGCATCAGGGGAACGGACAGGGTGGCGATGGCGGCCAGGGTGGCGCTGCGCATGCGGGAACGGGTCGGCGGCATTTCTCTCTTCCTGTGATGGTTATCGTGGCCACGGTTTGTAACCTTGGCATTAAGAAATTTACCATGGAAAAGGCGCGTACAGACGAGATCAGGCGCGTGCTAGCTTGCGCACCTTTTGGCGGACATCGTCTAGACTGTTGTCAAGGATGCTTCATTAACAGATAAGGAATTCCCATGCCAATCTCCCCTGAACTGCACGAAGAACTCGGCAAGCGCCTGCGCCAGAGCCGCGAGGAGCTGATGGCCACCGTCCGCGCCCGCACCGATGGCGACACCGACGACCGCCCGGCCATCGCGCCGAACGCCCACATGGGCCAGAACGACGACGCGCCGGCCGGCGAAATGCTGAGCCACAACGAGGAACACCTGGCCGAACACGAGGCCAACATGCTGCACGAGGTCGATGCCGCCCTCGGGCGCCTGGACGCGGGCGGGATCGGGATCTGCGTGGTGTGCGGATGCGATATTCCGGAAGCCCGCCTGCTGGCCACGCCGACGGTGCAGACCTGCGTGCAATGCCAGGAGCGGATCGAGAAGGAGCAGCATACGGGGCGTGGGCCTACGCTATAGGGGTCAGAGCCCGGTGGTCAGTGGCCAAGCTTCAAACCGGCTGATCAGCCGCCAACAACTCCGGGGTCAGAGCCCAACCGGGAAAACCGGGCTCTGACCCCTGCGGCGACGGCGGATGATCACACCGTCTTCGAATGCCGCGCCGCGCCGCTCAGGTAGCGGTCGAACACCATGCATACATTCCGGATCAACAGCCGCCCCTTCATGGTCACGCTGATCCACGCCGCATCCACCTTCACCAGCCCGTCGCGCTCCAGTTGCGCCAGCTCCCCCAGCTCGGCCTCGAAATAGCGCCCGAACACGATCGGGAAGCCCTGCTCCAGCGCCGGGATCGACAATTCGAACTGGCACATCAGGGTCTGGATCACGGTACGCCGCAGCACGTCGTCCATCGCCAGGCGCACGCCACGCGCCACCGGCAGTTCGTTGCGGTCCAGCGCGTCGTAATAGACGTCCAGGGTCTTGGCGTTCTGGCTGTAGGTCGGGCCGACCGCGCTGATGGCGGAAACGCCGCAGGCCACCAGGTCGGTGTCGGCGTGGGTCGAATAGCCCTGGAAGTTGCGGTGCAGGCGGCCCTGGCGCTGGGCCACGGCCAGGTCGTCGCCCGGCTTGGCGAAATGGTCCATGCCGATGTAGACCCAGCCGGCGGCGCACAGGCGCTCGATGCACAGCTGCAGCATGCGCAGCTTGGTGTCGCTGTCCGGCATGTCGGCGTCCAGGATGCGGCGCTGCGGCTTGAACAGCTGCGGCATGTGGGCATAGTGGTAGACGGCGATGCGGTCCGGGCTGGCGGCGATCACCTTTTCCAGCGTGGCTGCCATGGTGGCCGGGGTCTGCTTCGGCAGGCCGTAGATCAGATCGATGCTGACCGAGCGGAAGCCGGCGTCGCGCGCGGCCCGGATGATGGCGCGGGTGTCTTCTTCCGGCTGGATGCGGTTGACGGCCTTTTGCACCTCGGCGTCGAAGTCCTGCACGCCCAGGCTGATACGGTTGAAGCCCTGGCGGCGCAGGGAGTGCACGCGTTCCACCGACACCGTGCGCGGATCGACCTCGATCGAATATTCGCCGGCGGCGTCCGGCGCGAAGCGAAAGCACCGGCGCAGGTGGTCCATCAGCTCGCCCATCTGTTCGTCGGAGAGATAGGTCGGGGTGCCGCCGCCCAGGTGCAGTTGCAGGGCCGCCTGCTCCTGCCCGCCCCGCCCGGCGAACAGGCGGCCCTGCATCTCGATCTCGCGCTTCAGGTAAGCCAGGTAGGTGGCGGCCTTGTCGCGCTTCCTGGTGACGATCTTGTTGCAGGCGCAGTAGTAGCAGACCGTGTCGCAGAACGGGATGTGCAGGTAGAGCGACAGCGGCCGCGCCCTGCCGCGGGTACGGACGTCGGCCACGGCGCGCAGGAAATCGCCATAGCCGAAGCTGTCGCTGAAGCGGTCCGCGGTCGGGTAGGAAGTGTAACGGGGGCCCGATTTGCTCAGGCGGGAAATCAGGCCGGCGTCGAAGTCGACGCCGGCCAGCGGCACGGGCAGGTCTTGTAACAGCATGGTCAGGAAACTCCTCGGTCCACGTCGCGAAATGCTGTGTGGATACTAGATGCGAGGAGTTTATGAACCGGGACCCGTAAAATCCTTGACCTACATCAAAATCATCAATAACGGTCCTCAGTAACGGCTCATCAGTGGGTCGGCTTCGGCTTGCCCGGCTTGAAGCGGCTTGCCAGCGCCGGCGTGGACTGCACGTCGGCGGCGCCCGGCGCGGCCTTGTCGACTTCGACGCCCAGCACATAGGTCGGACCGAACATATTGGTGCGGAACAGGATCATCTTGTTGTCGGGCGAGAAGCGCACGTTGGGCTCGAGCTTGTAATCGTGTTGCGCCATGTTGACCAGGCGCTCGCGCTTGAGCACGCCCGGCTGCCAGAAGTCCGCGTCGTTCCTGGCGCCCTCCTTCAACAGCGACTCCGGCTTGAGCAGCACGATCCATTCGCCGTCAGGCGCATGCGCCACCTGGCCCGAATCGCCGCCGTCGCCGGCGAACAGCTTGCCGTCGCTGGAGACGTTGAAGTGGATCGACCAGTCGTCGCGCTCCAACTGGTAAGCGGTGCGCTTGCCGGTGGCCAGGTCGTGCCCGGCAACGTAGAAGGTCGCGCCCTTCGGATACTGCCAGTCGTACCAGACCGTCTTGCCGTCCTGGCCCCAGAATTCGTGGCCGGCGATTTCCATGGCCATGGTGCGCTTGTGCATCAGCGTGTTGGCGCTGCCGTCGGTGCGGATGGTCCAGATGCGGTCGACCTTTTGCCATGGACCTTCATGGCAATACATCAGCAGGCCCGGGTCGGTGGGCGAGAACAGCAGGTGGTTGATCCAGTCGGTCGACTGCAGCAGCCGGGTCTCTTTACCGGTCTTCAGGTTGATCGAGAACAGCACCAGCGGGATGCGCGCGGCCAGGCGGCGCTCCATCATCTCGCCCTTGTTGCGCGGCTGGTCGAGCGGGCCGCCGGGCATGCCGGCGGCGCCACCGGCCGGAGCGGCCGCCGGCTTTTCCTCGTAGGTGCCGGCGGCCTGGGTCTCGTCGGCGTTGATGCTGTCGATCTTGTAGCCGGCCGGTACGTCCACCAGCTTGCGGATCTCGCCGGTGTCGAAGTCGGCCGCCTTGATCGAGGTGCGCCTGGTGGCCGGATCGTCGCTCAGGTAGAACACGGTATTCGTCTTGCGGCCCACGGCGACGGTGCGCGCCGCCATGCGGTCGCCCTTGTTGGGCACCAGGAGCCGGGTCTTGCGGGTGGCCAGTTCCAGGCCATGGATGCCGTCCGGCGCGTTGTAGACCATCCATTTGCCGTCCGGCGTGATGGCCGTGTAATTGAAATACAGCGAGGACGAATCCGGCTCCGGGGTCAGGCGCCAGACGCGGTGGCCGGTGTCCTTGTCGACCCAGGTGGCCGGCGGCGTGTCGGCGGCGGCGGCGGCCCCGCCGGCGATCGCGCCGAACGTAAATGCAATGATGAAATGACGAATGCGCGGCTTGAACATTTGGGCTCCGTGAGCAAGGTATCCGCACGATTATGCGTCTGCTCGTCCACGGATTGTGCTCAACAAGGTGATTGCTACCCGGACCTCAAGCCACGCGCGAGCGCCGGTCGACCTTGAACACGTCCAGCGCCTGCGCCAGGTGCACGGCCTGCTCGGCCACGCTGGTCGACGCCGCGGCCGATTCCTCGACCAGCGCGGCATTCTCGCGCGTGATGCCATCCAGTTCCGCCATCGCCGCGTTCACCTGGGCGATGCCCTGGTTCTGCTCGGTCGAGGCCAGCGTGATGCCATGCATGATGGTGGCGGCGTCCTGCACCGAGGTCACCACTTCGCGCATGGTCTGGCCGGCGGTGCCGACCAGCTCGTTGCCCTCGCCGACGGTGCGCACCGAATCCTCGATCAGCGCCTTGATTTCCTTGGCCGCGCCGGCCGAGCGCTGGGCCAGGCTCCTGACCTCGCCCGCCACCACGGCAAAGCCCCTGCCCTGCTCGCCGGCGCGCGCGGCTTCGACCGCCGCGTTCAGCGCCAGGATATTGGTCTGGAAGGCGATGCCATCGATCAGGCCGATGATGTCGACGATGCGCGTGGCCGAACTGCTGATCTGGCCCATGGTCGAGCCCACCGCCTGCACCGCGTCGCCGCCCTTGCCGGCCACGCTCGAGGCCACGCCGACCAGGCCGTCGGCGCGCACCGCGCTGTCGCTGTTCTGGCCGGCCGCCGCGGCGACTTGCGCCAGGCTGGCCGCGGTCTGTTCCAGGCTCGCGGCCTGGGCTTCGGTGCGGCGCGCCAGGTCGTGGTTGCCGGTGGCGATGTCGCGCGTGGCGGCCTCGATCGAGGCGACATTGGCGCGCACGTCGCCGACGATGGCGGTCAGGTTGATGTTCAGCTGGCGCAGCGCCAGCAGCAGCTGGCCCATCTCGTCGTCACGGCCTTTGGGCGGCATGTGCGACAGGTCGCCGCCGGCCAGCGCGTGCACGGCGTCGCGCGCCTCGGCCAATGGGCCGACGATCGAGCGCTGCAGCTCGACCCAGGCCAGCAGGGTCAGCAGCGCGCCGCCCGCAGCCAGCACGCGCCACGTGGTGCCCTCGGTCACCACGGCCAGCGCCAGCAGCAGCGCCGCTTGCCCGCCCAGCATCAGGCCCAGGCGGCGGCCCAGCGGCAGGTTGCGCAGCGCCAGCAGGCGCGCCACGAGGCCGGTCTTGACCACGCCGCCGCGGCGGATCGCCAGGCCTTCGGCTTTCTTCTCGCGGAACCGGCGGTACAGGGCTTCGGCGGCCTTGACCTGCTCGCGCGCGGGCTTGGTGCGCACCGACATGTAGCCGACCGTGCGCCCCTGCTCCTTGATCGGTACCACGTTCGCCACCACCCAGTAGAAATCGCCGTTCTTGCGGCGGTTCTTGACCAGCCCGGTCCAGGGCTGGCCGGCCTGCAGCGTCGCCCACAAGTCGGCAAAGGCTTCCGGCGGCATGTCCGGGTGGCGCACCAGGTTGTGGGCCTTGCCCAGCAATTCATCGATCTCGAAGCCGCTGACTTCGACGAAGGTCGGGTTGACGTAGGTGATCCGGCCCTTGGTGTCGGTCTTGGAGACGATGGACTGGCCGTCCTGGAGAAGATATTCGATACCGGTGACCGGCAGGTTGGTACGCACGACAGCACTCCTTGATTTCTATGCAACTCGTTCGAGTTTGTTTGGCATCAATTGTATAGACGTAGGGCAACTATTTTCGTTGACCTAGATCAAAAACGCGAACGAAATGTAAATGTGTGTGGAAATAGTCTGACGTGCCGATGAGGCTGCCGAAAATGATGTACGCTGCGCCCATGTGTTCTCACCACTGTGTCCGTCTTGTTTAACCCATTATTTGCCTCATCTAGCCGTCGATGAACGACCATTCCTCTCTGACGCGGCATCCCGACGTCCTCTATGGCCCGCACCAGCCCGAGCTGCTGCGCGATGAAATCCTGGCCGACCTGCTGGAAGCGAGCGCCCGCCGCGCGCCGGACCAGCTTGCCCTGATCGGCGGCGACGGGCGCCAGCTGACTTACCGCGAACTCGACGAGCAGGCCAGCCTGGCCGCCTCGCGCCTGATCGAGGCCGGCATCAAGCCCGGCCACATCGTCGGCCTGTGGATGCCGCGCGGGATCGACTTGCTGATCATGCAGGCGGCGATTGCCAAGGCCGGCGCCGCCTGGCTGCCGGTCGACGAAGACACCCCGGTCGAACGCCTGCTGGTCTGCATGGAAGACGCCGGCTCGCCGGCCCTGGTCAGCAGCGAGCGCATGCGCGAACGCCTGGCCGGCGTCACCCAGCCTGTTTACATGGCGGAGAGCCTGCTGGCGCCGGCGCCGGCGAATTACGCGCTGCAACGGCGTGGCGAGGTACCCGGCGACGCCCCCGCCTACGTCATCTACACCTCGGGCTCCACTGGCAAGCCGAAAGGCATCCTGATCGACCAGCGCAGCATCTGCCACTTCCTGCGCAGCGAGAACGAGGTGCTGGGCGTGCGTGCCGAGGACCGCGTCTACCAGGGCTTCTCGGTCGCCTTCGACATGTCCTTCGAAGAGATCTGGATTTCCTACCTGGTCGGCGCCACGCTCTGGCTGGGCCCGAAGGAAACCGCGGGCGACCCGGAAGCGCTGCCGCGCCTGCTGCTTGACAATGGCGTCACGGTCCTGCACGCGGTGCCGACCCTGCTCGCCCTGTTCGCCGACGACGTGGCCAGCCTGCGCATCATCAACCTGGGCGGCGAGATGTGCCCGGAAACCGTGGTCGAGCGCTTCTCGAAACCCGGGCGCACGATGTTCAACACCTACGGCCCGACCGAGGCCACGGTGTCGGCCAGCCTGGCGCGCATGGAACCGGGCCGCACGATCACGATCGGCGACCCGCTGCCGAACTACGGCCTGCTCGTCATCTCCACGGATACGGAAAAAGGCCTGCAGATCCTGCCGCGCGGCGACACCGGCGAGCTGTGCATCACCGGTCCCGGCCTGTCGGCCGGCTACCTGGGCCGCCCCGACCTGACGGCCGAGAAATTCGTGGCCAACCCCTGGTCCGCCGGCCTGGACGACGCGCGCCTGTACCGCACCGGCGACCTGGCGCGCATCGAACCGGACGGCCAGGTGGTCTGCCTGGGCCGCACCGACGACCAGGTCAAGATCCGCGGTTTCCGCGTCGAGCTGGGCGAGATCGAGGCGGTGCTGGCCCAGCAGGACGGGATCGGCACCACGGCGGTCCTGCTGCGTAAGGACGACGGCATCGACCGCCTGGTCGCCTACCTGGTGCCCGCCGCCGGGGCCACCGATGAGCAGCTGGCCACGAGCACCCTGCGCCGCGCCCTGTCCGGCCGCCTGCCGCCCTACATGGTGCCGAGCCGCTTCGAAGTCCTGACGGTGATGCCGCGCCTGACCTCGGGCAAGATCGACCGCAAGGCATTGAAGGCGATGGCGCTATCCAGCCCGCTGCCGAGCGATCCGGCGGAATCGGACATTGCCGAAACGCCGGGCGAGGAAGCGCTGTTCGCCGCCCTGGCCACGCTGTTCCCGGGCCAGCCGATCCGGCGCGAGCTGGACTTCTTCTCGGACCTGGGCGGCCACTCCTTCTTTGCCGCGCGCCTGGCCACGGCCCTGCGCCAGGACCCGCGCTTCGCCCACGTGACGGTGCGCGACATCTACCAGCAGCGGCAGATCGGCGCCATCGCGTCCGGCCTGGACCAGGCCGCGGGCAGCACCGCCGTCGAAGCAGACTGGACGCCGCCGCCATCCGGCCGGCGCTGGCTGTGCGGCGCCGCCCAGCTGGCGACGGTGCCGGTGCTGGTCACGCTGCGCATGGCGCAGTGGCTGGCGCCCTTCTTCACCTACCACTTCATGACCGGCGACCCGGGCGACAAGCTCCCGCGCGCGGTCACGGCCTCGATCGGCGTGTTCCTGCTGGCGACGCTGATGGAATTCTTGATCGCCATCGCCGGCAAGTGGCTGGTCGCGGGGCGCCTGAAACCGGGCGTGTATCCGCTGTGGGGCAGTACCTATTTCCGCTGGTGGCTGGCCGACCGCCTGGTCGAGGCGGCACCGACCTACCTGCTGGCCGGCTCCTCGCTGTATGGCTGGTGGCTGCGCCTGCTCGGCGCGAAGATCGGGCACGACGTCGTGATCGGCTCGATGACGGTGCGCGTGCCGGAGCTGCTCAGCTTCGGCGACAACGTCAGCATCGGCAACGCGGTCAACTTCGAGAACGCGCGCGTCGAACGCGGGTGCCTGCACCTGGGGCCGATCGCGCTGGAAGACGATGCCTTCGTCTCCTCGTATGCGATTTTGGAGGGGAACACCCGCGTCGAAAAGCGCGGCCACCTGGAAGGCCAGTCGGCGCTGCAGGATGGCATGACGGTCCCTGAAAACCGGGTCTGGAACGGCTCGCCTGCGCGCGACGCCGGCGCTTTTGATCCATCGACGCTGCCGCCGCGCCCGATCGCCAGCCGCGCGCGCCTGGCGGGCGAAGCCCTGTTCTTCGTGTTCGGCATCCTGCTGGTGGCGACCCTGTTCTTCATGCCGGTGTTCCCCAGCTTCGTGCTGATCGACTGGTTCGACGAGCGCGGCACCCTGCCCGGCCTGCAGGAAAACACGATCGTCGGCCAGCTGATGCGCTACTTCGTGCTGGCCTTGCCGGCCAGCGCGGTGCTGATCTTCCTAACCATGCTGGTGTCGGCGGCGATCCGCTGGGGCTTCCTGCCGCGCCTCACGCCCGGCCGCTCGGCCGTCCACTCGAACACCTATTGCAAGAAGTGGCTGGTCAGCCACATCCAGGAATCGAGCCTGAACGTCCTGCACGGCATCTACGCCACCGTGTTCGCCCCCTTCTGGTACCGCCTGCTGGGCGCCAAGGTCGGGCGCGACGCCGAGATCTCGACCGCGCTGGGCGTGGTGCCGGACATGCTGACGCTGGGCGACGAAACCTTCATCGCCGACGCCGTGATGCTGGGCGACGAACAGATCGACGGCGGCTGGATGACGATGGAAGCGACCGTGGTCTCGAACCGCTCCTTTGTCGGCAACGGCAGCTACATCCCGGACGGCACCGTGCTGCCGGAAGGCGTGCTGGTGGGCGTGCACACCCACGCCCCGGCCAACGAGCGCATGACGGGCGGCGACACCTGGCTCGGCTCGCCGCCTATCCACCTGCCGGCGCGCGAACAGGTCAGTGGCTACCCGGAACACCTGACCTACCGGCCGTCGCCGCTGCGCCGCCTGGGCCGCACGCTGGTGGAAGCCTTCCGCATCGTGGCGCCGCACGCGGTGGTGATCGCGGTCGGCTATACGGTGGTGCTGGACCTGATGCCGATCGCCGGCGCCGGCCACTGGGGCCTGGTGGTCTGGTACATGGCGCTGATCGGCCTGGCCTACGGCATCGGCAACTACCTGTTCGTGCTGGCCTTCAAATGGCTGCTGCTGGGCCGCTACAAGAAGCGCGCCGATCCGATGTGGACGCCCTTCGTGTGGCTGTCGGAAGGCGTGACCAATATGTACGAGGGCATCGCCGTGCCGAACTTCATGCGCTACCTGCGCGGCACGCCCTGGCTGCCGCTCGCCTTCAACCTGCTCGGCTGCCGCATCGGCAAGGGTGTGTACATGGACACCACCGACATCACCGAGTTCGACTGCGTCCACATCGGCGACCACAGCGAGCTGAATGCGCTATCCTGCCCGCAAACCCATTTGTTCGAGGACCGCGTCATGAAGATCGACCACGTCGAGATCGGCAGCAAGGTCTACCTCGGACCGCGCAGCGCCGTGCTGTACAGCGCCAAGGTCGGGGACAATGCCCGCATCGGCCCGCTGACGCTGGTGATGAAGGGCGAGCACATTCCGGCTGCGACCAGCTGGCATGGTCTGCCGGCGGCGCCACAACGGGCGGCGGTGGCGGCATGAACGCGCGGGTCGAGGTGCATTGGGTAGCGCCGGGGGCTCCGCTTCCGGTGCTGCCGGCCGAGGGCGTGAGCGTGATCGGGATCACCGGACAGCCGGACCGCGAGACGGCGCGCCTCGGCATCCGCACCGCCTTGCGCACGGCGCTGGCGGCGCACTGGGCGGTGGATGAGGACATGGTCGAGCTGCAGTCGCCGCCTGGCGAGGCGCCCTGGGCGCTGGTGCGGCTGGCCGGGGCGCCGCGGCGGATTCCTCTCGCCATCAGCCATGACG
>Ga0265780_10001401_pt1 | contig 33941 bp, 36 predicted proteins | sample P1T30metagenome_FD_192432 | JGI IMG/M metagenome (GOLD analysis project Ga0265780, IMG submission 192432) | Plant litter microbial communities from East Loma Ridge, Irvine, California - P1 T30 | ecosystem: Environmental > Terrestrial > Plant litter > Unclassified | place: USA: California...
AGTCACGGTAGGGCGTCAGCATTTGTCCGGGGAAGCGTCGTTCGATTTCTTCTTCCACGAGCGTTATTCGGGAGAGGGTTTCTTCCCGATCACTGGCATTGTCCTCGCTATGCTTTTCCAGCAAGCCCATAGCGGCAAAAACCTCGTCGCTTGTCATAGCTTCAAGCCGGGTCGCGAAATCCGAAACATCCTCGTTCAAAACGTCATTGGCTATCATCACACTCTCCCTGCATGCGCTGAAAACCATAGGAAGATGAGATTGTTCCCGACGCCGGAACTCGCCGGCGGAGCGGTGGTTTGTTCGACAGTCCGCAACAGGAGTATCTGTCATGAAAAGAACTTTCGTCCACGCTTCTATCTTTCTCGCAACGACCGGGTGACATGTTCGAGATCGAATCCAGCACGCTCGCCCTGGAACGGTCGGACGAAGGGACGATGGAGCTCCACAAGCCGCGCCCATTTGAAAGCGTAAACAGCTAAAAATCTCAGAAAAGCGAGGGGGCAGCAGTGGTATTTCTCTGTACGGGCAGGACGATATAGTTTTCAGTGGAACGATACCGTCACCCGCCTACTTGATTGTCATGACAGGAGCCGCGCAATGACGATTAGCCAACCTCGCCAGGACGGCCAGTATCCAAACAGAGGTGCTGACTGCAAAGACGCACTCAAGCTCGATCTTCAGGATTTTATTGAGCGAGTACAGCAGCAAGGTTGGGAGATGCCTGAGAGCTTGGACGCCATAGAAGAATTAATTGCTGAGTTTCGGACTGCCTACGAAGAAGACGCAGATCCTTCAAATAATCCCGAACAATCAAGTCTCCTCTAAGCCAGCGTCTCGGACGACGTCGCTGCAGTCGTCGCCAAGCAACTACGAGAGGGTGGCGCTGTCGTTCTGAGATCACCCAAGAACTCGTGATCGCTGTGTAAGCCGTCTTCTCGACCTACGATCTACGCCGAATGGTGACCAGATCACAGCCTTTGCCTTCTTGTTCGGTCAATGATCATCAGCATCATGTTGGAGACGGCGGCTACGATGGTTTCTCCTGGTGATTGGATGTTTTTGCTAGGACAATAGTTATTGATAGGATGTGAAACGCTGTCATAGCTATCGTGACCGCATTGAGCTTCGTTCCCTATAAGTTGCGATCTTCCTAATAGGCAGAAGGCCAGGTCAAGGGCCATCCTGACTTGCCCTTCGCCTGCTTCCCCGAAATTGGGGGCTCCCCATCCACAATGCTTCTTTAATCAGAATCACTCATATTCGTGCTGCCTCTGGTGCCGCAATACCAGTAGCTCAGCGAGCATGTCGGCAGTAATTGGTACCTGCTCCCGACATGCTCTGAACTGATGGGGTGGATCCCCCTCCGGCCGGCATCGGAGTATGATGCCTGCCCAGCGCCATGGTGGCGCTCACGGAGGAAAGGCAGATGACACAGGTGCATATCCTCGCGATCGACCTCGCGAAGCGAAGCTTCTAAGTCTGTGGAACGGATCGCAGCGGCGCGTGTGTGGATGCCCCCGGTTTGGCAAGAAGATATTTTTGACGGCTGTCTGCGAACGAGGAATTCTATCGGTCGTGTGTCAGGCCTCTCGATGTGGCCTGATTAGCCACGGGCGGGATGCAGTTCGAAGAATAGGGGCCACATCGGTTCAGAGAACTTTTCGCTCGAGCGCCGGGACTGGTTTAACCCAATTCTGAACATTGAAGTCCTTTCTGCATCGTTCCGTCAGTCGATCTTCCTACCGGGGATTTTGGCCACAGGCATATCCGCATTGCCTTTGGAGAAAGGCAGCAGATTACGCCATTCTGTAATTCTGCTTGCGCCAAGAGGTTTTAGCATTGAGTCGAGTCGAAGAAGGCAGGTATACTCCGCATTTAGTGAGTGCTGTCACCACCTTCCGATTTACTCACTTCTCGGCAGCGATGGCTGTTGAGAGCTCCCAAACATGGGGGGCAGAGGTCACCAGTTCCTTGAGGTCCTTCGGGTTTTTTGCTCCTTCGACTTCCTTCTTCCCGAGCACTGCGGCAGTTGCGAAGGCTACCATCCTTTGTCCTGCGAACTTCATGTTTTCCGGATTCTGCGTTTGCAGGATATGGGGCCCAAGAAAGACGCTGATATCTTTCAGTCCCTTCGCACGCTTATAGGTGTCGAGCGATCCTTCCAAGCCCTCGACGTAGTCCCAGGTGCCTTTGATAATCTGCAGCCCCGGCCATTTGTCCACGTTCGCCGGCACCACCGAGTCGACATAGTAGGTGGTGTTGAAGTCAACGCGGAGCGCGCCTTCGACGGCATCATGCCCGGCTAAGCGAAAGCCTAGACCTGCCGAATTGGGGCCGTAGAGAATGGCACCCTTGACGTTGGAAAGGCCGACAGGCTTGGCGCAGTTGGGTTCCGCGACGTCATAGTTGCAATTTTCGACAAAATTCTTGTGCATGAACCACTGAGTGGCGTAGGAGCCGCGCGAGTAGCCGCCAACAACAACGGGTATTTCGCGAAAAGATGCGCCATCACGCAAAATCTTCGCCGCTTCGCCGCCTTGTGAGAGCTTGCCATCTGGCCCAAGCACCCGCAAACCAGCGCCGGTTTCGAGCTGCTCCAGTTCTCGGAACATGTCGTTGGCCTGCTCGGCACTGTTGAAACCGTTTCGACCACCAGATATCCCGTTTCCGCGGCGATCGGTGATGAGGACGTCAAAACCTGCGATGTTCAAATCTGATAGAAAGCTGCGCCAATGACGAATGCCCGGCTCCTCGGTTAGCTCGTCGCTCTTGGCAGGGCTGTAGTCTCCGGTTGTCACGTCGACGGTAAATGGCGCGGTCTTCGTATTGTCGATCGCGGTAAATTCGCTGCCGCCGCCATTGTTCATGATAACAAGGCCGCGGATCTTCTGGCCATCATCGGCGGTCACGCCGTCAGCCCTGATATACCAGCCACGCAGCTTAATGTCGCCAGTGAACTTTAGATGTCGTTGTTCATAGCTATCGCGCGGCACAGTGAATTCGACAATGCTGGTTCGCTTGTCCGCATAGGCGATGGCTTCGCTGAAAGGTGCTTGTCCGAAATAGGACGGTCGACGAACACTCGCAAGATCGACCATGCCGTCGAAGTCAATCGCGCCTTTCTTATCGACCTTTCCCGTATCGCGTGGCTCGAACTTGGCAAAACCTTTCGCTGCGGCAAGCGTTTTTTCGGCACAAGCCGGATCGGTTTTGCAGGCCACCCACTTTTCGCGAACGCGAGCGTCAGAGAAATCTTTGATATAGAAATCGTCAGGCGAGACGCCGAGCGGTAGAAGCTGGTTTGTGGGCGTGAAGGGGACGCATACTTTTTTCCCGTCCCAGTCAGCTACATAGCCTGGAAGCTCGCCGTTGCGGTCGACGTTCACCCGAGCGCTACATTCGGGTGTCGGAGTATCCCTGTTGACGATCGGCTCGCCGGCAGTTTGCGCAATAGCGCATGAGCCGCTTAGTGCAACAAGGATCGATGTAGCCGATAAAAGGCTTGAACGCAGCATGATTTTTCTCCCCGCCAGATACGCCTGCACGAATGACGTCTATGTCTTCTGATCTAGTGGCCAATCAGCAATTGACCAGTAACGGCATTGATTTGAGCCACCGTGCGGCTTGGCAGAAAAGCGGAACTGCGAGGATCGCGTAAGAATGGCAGCTTAGGTGGCGGAGCTCGTGGCACGCCGCGGACCTTCGACAATGCATTGAAGGTGCTGAGCTCGACTGTTCAGACCGCCGCCTGACGAAGCCGAGGATGAGCGCCTCGGATCCTCTCCGATGAAAGTGGGATCATATCTGGACGGCCCTGCTGCCTTGCGTCGGCTGCGCGGACATTACAAGCGCGCGATCTCCACAAACTCCATCTCGTTGCCCCGAGCGTTGAGAGCGCTTGAGTGCCGTTCGACTTCGTGATTACCGAGCAACAGGCGGGCTATTCCTCGACAATGTTCGATGGCACCTTTCAGCTGCAGGTTATCTCTGAAGGGATGAGCACTACAACGAGCGGCGTCAGATCGATCTCGCGCTTACGGGTTTTGAGGGTTGTCTACGTTACGCGGAGGAAATCTGTCGGAACCTGCATCGCGGCAGGAAGTTTGGGCAAGATTGCACCAGGTGATCACACGCATCAATCACTCTGAGTGTTGGAGAAATCACCCAACGAAAGGTATGGAGCGATCTATGTGTTCAATCAACGACGGCGCAGTAGGCGAGGATAAAGTACAACGTCGCCGGTGTCGTTCTTCCCCCTACCATGCAGACAAAATGACAGGGAAGGAGCTGATTTCAGGCATTCACAATTTTGGGGACGTGCTTGTGGCGGCAGTCTTATGGGCAGCCTCCATGTGCTGCGTCATTGTCGCAGGATCCCTTGTGATGCTTGCATAAGTCGCAAGATTGGTTTGGCTCTGCGCCCACTGAGCTGCTAGCCATCGTAGCGATGACTAGTCCACGTTCTGGCATAGTTTACGGGACTTCATATCAAGTGGTCGCAGCTCAGTTCTCGTCGAAAGATTGGTGTCACCGCTCAATCGCCATTCACCACCGGCTCGATACCGGCGCGAGCCTTAGCTTCATTCGGTACAAGCCAGTGGATAGAGCGTAACATGAATCTTATCGGCTCCACCTCGACGCCGCAGTGAGGCAGAGCAAGGTTCGCTGCTTGAAGGTGGTCGATGTAGGATCGCCGTGTGGCAGCCTCTCCTTTCTCGTTCACCAAGGTATCGCGGTCCGTGTCCTTGCCACTGTCTTTGCCAAGAACGCTTGTTCCAGCGATCGCGTCCATCAGATCATCTAGCGCCTGAAAGGCAGAGCCAACGTGGAAGGCGAATTCCGTCAGCGCCGTCTCCTCCTGGACGGGCCGTTGCGAAAGGACCGAGGCCATATCCGCCATAGCTGCGAAGAGCTTTCCGGTCTTCAACCAGTTCTTCTGCTCGACGTCCAGCGACGTACCGCTGACACCCCTGAGATCGATTTCTTGGCCCGCCGCAAGACCTGTGTGCCCAACAGCATGGCTCAGCACCGCCGCCATCCGCACGCGGACATGATCCGGCACGCCTTCGACAGTCGAAAGAATGCGGATGCCCAGCGTCAACAGCGATATGGCCGCGAGAATAGCCGTCGCCTGACCGAATGCCTTGTGGGTTGTGGGTTTCTGTCTCCTGAGCTCCGCGTCGTCCATGCAGGGCAGGTCGTCGAGGATCAAGGATGCGGTGTGCACCATTTCAACCGCGCAGCCGATGTCGATTGCGGCATTAAGGCAGTCATCACGATTAACTGTCATCACGAAGATCAGCGGCCTGAACCGTTTCCCGCCGCCGAGCAGCGCGTGGCTCATAGCTGATAGCAGGTTCGGCGGCGCGTACTCATCGGTTTCGAGGAGAGATTGCAGCCTGTTCTCGATTCTCGAGCGCAGCTCGCTGATCGTCTTTCCGAGAAGCTCATCGCCGACAAAAGCCTGCAGCCACTTCGTGTCTATCGTCTGCTTGCTAGCCGCATCAAAAGTTGTCGATTTTTGAGCCTGTGTGCCGGACATTCAGCAAGCCTACCCTATATAACGTTTTCAGTTCCGGCTTACCGGTTGCTCGAACATATCTGTAGCACACACCGCTGGATGAAAGGCCCCTATGCTCGCGGAACGAAAAAAACAGCATTTAGATATAGTTCTTAGCGGGCATGGTTCTTCGACCGGTGTTGGAACAGGTTTCGAAAGGGTTCGCTTCGAGCATGTTGCACTACCTGAAATTGATATGTCAGCTATTGATTTGACGACGGAATTTCTAGGGAGGAAACTCTCGGGTCCTTTTCTCGTCAGCTCGATGACCGGTGGTGCACAACAGGCTCAGGAAATCAATCACAATATCGCTATCGCCTGCGAAGCCGCTGGGATCGCTTTCGCGGTTGGATCGCAGCGCGTAGCTATCGAGACGAATTCGGACTGGGGGATGAATCGCGAGTTGCGTCGCCTGGCGCCCTCCGTCCCGATTCTGGCGAATATCGGCGCAGCGCAGCTCAACACCGGCTACGGCATCGATCAGGCGCGCCGCGCGATCGAGATGATCGATGCGGACGCGCTGATCATTCACCTGAACCCATTGCAGGAAGCAGTCCAGCCGGAAGGCGATCGCAACTGGCGCGGGCTGACGGAGAAGATCGGTCTGCTCAGCCAATCGCTGCACGTGCCTCTGGTCGTCAAGGAAGTCGGCTCGGCGGTCTCGCCGATGGTTGCTCAGAAACTGGCATCGCTCGGAGTCGGCATCATCGACGTTGCGGGAGCGGGGGGTACGAGCTGGGCAGCTGTCGAAGCACAGCGTGCGACGACTGCTTCCGAGGCCGCCATCGCATCGGCTTTCGTCGACTGGGGACAGCCGACGGCATATGCGATTTCGGCGATCCGGTTGTCCCTCCCGGACATCTTTATCATCGGTTCAGGCGGCGTGCGCAACGGCGTCGACGCGGCGAAGGCCATCCGGATGGGAGCAAATATCGTCGGCCAGGCCGCGTCGGTGCTTCGTTCGGCAACTTCGTCACCCGAGGCAGTCGCAGATCACTTCGAGGTCATGTCGGCGCAGCTGAGGGTCGCGTGTTTCTGTACAGGCTCGTCCAATCTCGCAGATCTCAGGATCGCGAGGCTTGAAGCTACATCCTACCCCTGATGGTCGATCCTGTAGCATCTGGAGCGACGACGCCAGCGAAGACTGAAACCGCCGCCACTGCGGGGCGCGACCTCGCTCGTGCCGGCAATAGCGAGCGGATGGAGAGCGGGTCGCACGATCTGTCGCTGCCCATCGTGCTCGTCGGGGCAGGTCTTGCCAGCGCAGTCATCGGGCAACGGCTCTCGACTGTCCGTGATGCGCCACCGATCGTCATTCTCGAAGCCACGGACACGCCCTTCGGCGAGCATACCTGGTCCTTCCACACAGCGGATCTGCAACCCTCCAGCCTTGCCTGGATAGCGCCCCTGATCGCCCACGAATGGGACGGACAATCGGTGCGGTTCGGCAGCTATGCGCGCCACCTTCCGTCCGGATATGCTTCACTGACATCGGCATCCGTCAGCGAAGCCATCGAACGTCTGCCAAATGTGTCGCTCAGTAAGAACACCGAGGTTACTGCGCTTTCGGCTGCTCAGGTCACGTTCGCCAATGGCAGTACGCAGGCCGCGTCATGTGTCATCGATTGCCGTGGCTATCGACCAAGCGCGTCGATGGTGCTCGGCTACCAGAAGTTCGTCGGCCTCGAAGTGGAGCTTTCGGAGCCTCACGGCTTGCCGCATCCGGTCATCATGGACGCAACGGTCGACCAGCTCGACGGCTACCGATTCGTCTACCTGCTTCCAATGTCGCCGACGCGCGTGCTGATCGAAGACACACGCTACTCGGAAGGCGCCGATCTCGACGATGCGGTGATATCAGAGGATATCCACACCTATGCCACCCGCCAGGGTTGGGATATCACGCAGGTCGTCCGCCGCGAGAATGGCGTTCTGCCGATCGTGCTTGCGCATGATTTCGAGCGCTTCTGGTCGGAATTGCCGGCGGATATCCCCCATGCTGGTCTACGCGCCGGCCTGTTCCATCCGACCACTAGTTACAGCTTGCCGGATGCGGTCCACGTCGCTGATCTGATCGGCGAGAACTGGCCCATCGGCAGCGCCGCTCTGGCCCGTGCGATCCGCGGATATGCCGCCCGCCAACACAAGAAGCAGGGTTTCTACCGCCTGCTGAACAGAATGCTGTTCCTTGCCGCGGAGCCTGATCGGCGCCATCTCGTGCTCGAACGTTTCTACAAGCTACCGACGCCACTGATCGAACGGTTTTATGCCGGACGGACAACGATGACCGATATTCTGCGCATTCTTACCGGAAAGCCTCCGGTCCCCATCCATAGGGCGCTCGCATGTTTGAGCGAGGCCAAGTTGTTCGAGAACGGATCCTCATGAGTGGAAGCAAGAAAACAGCAGCGGTGATCGGTGCAGGCTTCGGCGGGCTCGCGCTCGCCATCCGGCTTCAGAGCGCCGGCATCCAGACGGTCGTCTATGAGAAGCGCGACAAGCCGGGTGGCCGCGCCTATGTCTACACCGATGACGGCTTCACCTTCGATGCAGGCCCGACCGTCATCACGGATCCGGACTGTCTCGAACAGCTGTGGGCCCTTTCCGGACGGCGGCTATCCGACGATGTGACCCTTCTTCCGGTGTCGCCATTTTACCAATTGTGCTGGGAAGACGGCTACCGCTTCGACTATGCCGACGATCAGGTGGAGATCGATCGGCAGATCGCTGCGAAATCGCCTGAGGATGTCGAGGGTTACCGGCGCTTCCTTGCCTATTCCGAAGACCTCTACCGGGAGGGCTACGAAAAGCTCGGAACGGTGCCGTTTTTGAACTTCTGGTCGATGGCGAAGGTTGCGCCGCAACTGATACGGCTGGAAAGCCATCGCAGCGTCTATTCCAAGGTCAGCCAGTTCATCAAGGACGATCAACTGCGCCAGGCCTTCAGCTTCCACTCCCTGCTGGTTGGCGGCAATCCCTTCCGCACCTCTTCGATCTACGGCCTCATCCATGCGCTCGAACGCAAGGGCGGTGTGTGGTTTGCCAAGGGCGGAACCGGCGCGCTGATTGCCGGCATGGTCAAGCACTTCGAAAGGCTTGGCGGGACGATCCAGCTCAATGCCGAAATCGACCGCATCGAGGCTCGGGACAACAAGGTCTCCGGCGTCACCTTGAAGGATGGCACCAGCCGGAGCTTCGACCAGATCGCGTCGAATGCCGATGTCGTGCACACCTACAAGCATATGCTTCGCGATACGAACCGTGGCCGGGCAAACGGTCGCGCGCTGGAGAAGAAAAGCTACTCCATGTCGCTTTTCGTCGTCTACTTCGGCCTGAAGACCGAGCATCCCGAACTCAAGCATCACATGGTCCTGTTCGGTAACAGGTACAAAGAACTCATCTCGGAAATCTTCGCAACGGACAGCCTGGCAGAAGACTTTTCGCTCTACCTGCACTCGCCTTCCGTGACCGATGACAGTCTCGCTCCTCCGGGATCGAGCGCTTATTACGTGCTGTCGCCCGTGCCGCATCTCGGCACCGCTGATATCGACTGGAGCGTCGAGGGTCCGAAATATCGCGACCGGATCCTCCAGTATCTGAACGACCGCTATATTCCCAATCTCCTCAAAGATCTGGTGACCGTCCGGCACTTCACACCCTTCGATTTCCGCGACGAGCTCAACGCCCATCACGGATCGGCCTTCTCCGTCGAACCCATCCTGACGCAAAGTGCCTGGTTCAGGCCTCATAACCGCGACGACAGTTTCTCCAACCTTTACGTGGTCGGAGCGGGCACACACCCCGGCGCTGGCATTCCGGGCGTGGTCGGATCCGCGAAGGCAACTGCCGGATTGATGATCGAGGATGCGCTAAAGTGAGCGATGCCGTTATCACAAGCAGCGAGCAATCCATTGCCCAAGGATCGCAGAGTTTCGCCACAGCCGCGCGGCTGTTCGATCGCAGGACGCGTGACGATGCGGTGATGCTATATGCGTGGTGCCGCTACTGTGACGATGTAATCGACGGGCAGACGTTGGGGCATGACCAAGCCGACGACTTCCGCGACGGCCAGCAGAATCGGCTAGGGCTTCTGCGGCAGCAGACCGCGGCAGCTTTGCGCGGCGGTCAGACGAATGAGCCGGTCTTCGAGGCTCTCCGTCGGGTGGTTGATCGCCACCAGATTCCGGCCCGCCATCCCGAAGAGCTGCTTACCGGTTTCGAGATGGACGTGGTGGACCGCAGCTACGCCACGATCGAAGACACGCTCGACTATTGCTACCATGTGGCAGGGGTCGTCGGCGTGATGATGGCGATGATCATGGGGGTTCGCGACCCCCGTGTGCTCGATAGAGCCTGCGACCTCGGCATCGCGTTTCAGCTGACCAATATCGCCCGCGACGTGGTGGAGGATGCGCGGGCGGGGCGGTGCTATGTGCCGGCGGATGTTCTTGCCCGGCACGGCATCAGCGAGATCGATCTTGACGATAGCGCGCAACGCGCACATCTCCATGCGGCAGCCGTCGAACTTCTCGACCTTGCGGAAGCCTACTACCAGTCGGCCTATCAGGGACTGGCTTCACTCCCGCCGCGCTCGGCTTGGGCAATCGCGCCCGCGCGTCGCGTCTACCGGGCGATCGGCACCAAGCTCCGGACAGCAGGTCCGAAAACCTGGGACAAACGCGTCTCGACGACGAAGGCCGAGAAGGCCGCGCTGTTGAGCGTCGCGCTTGGAGACGTGGCGCGCTCGCGCCTTCGTATGCAGGAGGTTCCCCGGCAGGGGCTCTGGCAACGTCCGTGATTATGCGCGGACGTCGCGCTTGTCCTCACCTCCGGCCGGTGGCGGGCTTAACTTCTGCTTGTTTTCCTGCAACTCCTTGACGAGCGTGTCCGCGGTCTTCGCGTAGACGAAGCCGAAGGATACGCAACCATCGCGACCTTCGACCGCATGATGAAGCCGGTGCGCCTGATAGACGCGCTTCAGGTAACCCTTGCGCGGAATGTAGCGAAACGGCCAGCGCTGATGAACCAAACCGTCATGCATGAAGAAATACAGAACGCCGTAGACGGAAACGCCGACCGCGATCCACCATAGCGGCCAGTACCAGTTGCCGATGAAGAACATGGCGACCGAGATGACGGCAAAAATGACGGCGTAGAGATCGTTCTTTTCCAACGCGTGGTCATGGGGCTCGTGGTGGGACTTGTGCCACCGCCATCCCCAGCCGTGCATGATGTGCTTATGTGACCATGCGGCAAACCATTCCATGAAGACGACGGTTCCGATGACCAGCGCGGCCGGGACCAGATAGTTCATAAGATTCTCCAATAGCGACCTCAGTCCTGCTCATGCTGCGTTACGAGCGCGCGATGGGCCGGCAGCTTCCACCATGGCACCCAGGGCGCATCATGATGTTCATGATGATAGCCAAAGTGGAAGCAGGTCAAAAGCGACAGAAGCGGCGAAAATTCGTTGCTTCTCGCACGATGCTTGTCCGCAAACGGGATGTCTTCGACGCGGTGAGGCCGATACGTACCGAAATAGAAGAGCTGGACTGACGACAGGATGGCAGGCAGCGCCCAGAAAATCAACATCGTCGGGAAGCGTTCCTGCAGGATTACGAGGTAGAGGACCACGGCAACCGTCAGTGTCGCGAACTCACGCCAACCGAAATAATACTGGAAGAACTTGAGGTACCACGGCCAGAATTGCGCCGAGTGTTCGGTGTCGAAATCGGGATCGTCTGCCGTGCCTGCGTTGCGGTGGTGGGCGTGATGGTTTTCGTGCAGCTTTTCGTATGAAAATCCCGCGTAGATGAAGACGCAGAAGCGACCGATTGCGCGGTTGATGGCCGGATATTGCGGGAGCATCGAGCCATGCATCGTGTCGTGCGCAACGATGAAAAGGCCGACGCTCAGCCAGCATTGGACGGCGATCACAAAAGGTGCAGCGAAGATGCGGCCGGGCACCGTCCAGTCGATCAGGAAGATCGCAGTGACATGGATCGTCATCCAAGCGGCGACGATGAGGCCTGCCAGCAACAGTCCTGTCGCGACGTCCCGTCGGTCGCCTTGTCTTGATCTCTCGTTGGTCCTCATCGCTCCATCCATCAGAACCTCAGCCTTCGTCGCGAAACGATCAGAGCGGAAGCCGTGCCGACCACAGCCATTGCCACGAGTGAAACTATCTCCGGAATGACATCCGACAAGGTCTCGTGTCTCCAGAACACACCGTAATAGGCTTCGATCGCCCAAGTGTTTGGCGTGAAGCGACCGATCGACTGCAGGAATTCGGGCATCATGAAGCGCGGTACCATGGAGCCGCCGACGGCCGAACAGATGAGCACGACGAAGGTGGAAACGGTCTGCGCCTGCTGTTTCGTCGTGCACGCCGTTGCAACCGCCAGAGCCAGCCCGGACGCACCCAGTGCCGCGGCAACGGTGATCAGCAGCCACAGATCCAGCCGCCTGGTCACGTCGACCTCATAGACCAGCTGCGCCACGATGAAGATGAGGCCGACCTGGATGACGCCCTGGATCGTCAGGAACAGGAGTTTGCCTAGCACGACCACCGCGCTACCGCCCGGGCCGACCGCAATACGATCGATAATACCGGAGTTTCGCTCCTCAATCAGGGTCGCAGCACTTTGCAGAGACGCAAACAGCAGAAACAGAATGGCGACGGCGCCCGCATAATAGGTCACCGTTGCCCCGGAGCTATCGGACGAACCGACGGACGCCGTCGCGACAAGGCCGGGCGCGTTGGTGGCAGCCGGCGGCTCGCTTACCCGCGCACCGGCTTCGATCGCGGCTGCCAGCCTTGCGGACTGCTCCGGCGTGAATGTGCCGACAACGCTCTGGAACGTGATGGCGGTCCGCGAAAGGAGGAGATCGGGTAGCTGACGCGCCACCAGTTCCTGGACACGACCGGAGACGATACTGCCGGCCATCAGCTTCGACGGTTCGACCAGAACTTCGAAAGGTGCGGCCCCGGTGTCATCGATCTCCGCGCGGATGACAAGTCCGACATCCGCAGCGCCCTGTTTGACAAGGCTCTCGACCTCAGCCCGGTTTGAGCGCACGGGGCCGATGACCTCGAATGTCCGTTCCTGACGGAGCGCCTTCTCCAGACGCTGCGACGCTTGGGTGGATGAAAGCTGCGCGACCGCAACCTTCAGATCTAGCTTGTCGCTCGTCGTTGCCGAAAATATGGAGGCGAAGATCACGAAGATCGCCGGGGGCAGCACGAATGCAAGAACCAGCGCTCCCCGGTCGCGCAAAAGCCCTAGCGTCATCACACGAAGCATGGCAAGGATCATGGGCGAGGGCCCTCAAACCCGGTTCCTGGCTGGTCTGCTAGGCGGAGGAACAGGCTGTCGAGGCCGGGCTTGCGGAACCGGATCTCCTTCGTCGCCATGCCGGATTGTTCGAGATGTTCGGTGATCTCGTGAAGCGGCTTGTTGCTGATTACGCTCCAGCACTGGCCTCCCTCAACGGCAGAAAATCCGCGCCCGCGCAAGACTGCCTCATCCGTCGCCGAGACCGGCAGTTGCGTCTCGATGATGATCTCGTGCTGTCCGTCAAACGCCAGATCGAGGAGGGCGCGCGGAGCTCCCTGCGGACCGATAACGCCCTTATGCAGAAAGCCAACCTGCGTGCAGAGAGTTTCTGCCTGCTGCAGATCGTGGGTGATCAGCAGTATCCCGACGCCGCTGTCGCGAAGCTTGAGAATGACGTTTTGCAAGGTGATGCGAGCCTCGATATCGACGCCGACCATCGGCTCATCCAGAATGAGAAGAGCAGGGCGATGCAGGATTGAAGCGGCGATATTGACGCGGCGCTTCCATCCCCCGGACAGGACTTCGACCCGCTCACGAAGACGGTCCGTCAAAGCTGTGTGTTTGATGACTTCGCCGATCGCGTCTTTCGTCGCGGCAGCACTCAGACCGGACAGCCGTCCGAAGACCTGCAGGTTTTCCAGGATCGTCAGGTGCGGATAGAGCGCGATTTCCTGCGGGACAAGTCCGATCTGCCGGGAGACGCCGGCCCGTATTGCCTGACCGCCGATCGCGATCGTTCCCGCACGCGGCTTCAGCCGACCGCAAATGGCACGTATCAGCGTCGTCTTGCCCGCGCCGTTCTGGCCGAACAGACCGAATATCTCTCCTCGCTCGATGCGAATGTTGATCCGACGGAGGATTTCGCGATTGCCGTAGCAGGCACTGAGATCACGGACCTCGAGAGCAGCAGGACTTCCCATCAAATCGCACTCCTTCCGTCGTTACCGTCTAACACGAGCAGCCAGATCTAACAGCCCGGCATCGGATCGATAACGGCCATCAAAGGTCAAGATAAGGCGAACCATTTCATCTCTCGCTAGTTTGAGGCTGCGTAGTTTCGTTCGAATTCAAATCGAGAGCTCGCGCTTGGGTCATGCCGAACTGATCGCATCCCGAAGATGGCCAGTGATCGTTACGGCTTTCGTAGCACGGTACGGTTGACGGACGACGTTCTGACGACAATCAGATCTCTTCGTCTTTATGAAACGGCGCGTTTGGATAAGCGAGCGTCGTCGCGCGAGACATTCGAAGAGGAAACGGTTTGTCGGTTATCGCGTGGGTGCGTGGCGGATTAGGAAAGTGGAATGCATATCAGTAACGATGTTGTCTCGCGCTCGAGTCGCCATTTCACGATCTCTTTCCTGCTCATATGTTCGCAGATCATCTGGTTGCTTTCGCTCGGACGAGACTGGTTCTGTGCCTGCGGGTCGATCAGGCTCTGGGCGGGAATGGATCCGGCCCAGAACTCGCAACAGTTCTTTGACCCGTATTCTCTCCTCCATTTCGCATTCGGCTGCGGTCTCTTCCTGTGGCTCACGGCCGTGCGACCGCATTTCACTCTTGCCAGACGGGCAGCCTACGCCGTGATGAGCAGCGTGTTGTGGGAAATGTGCGAGAACCTGCCCTTCGTCATCGGACTTTTCGGCACCGAGGGCACCCAGCTCGCCTATTCCGGCGACAGTATCGTCAACTCGCTGTCCGACACATTCAGCGTTCTTATCGGCTTCGCAGTTGCGTCGCGCATCTCTACACCCGTAACCGTATCGGCAATCCTCGCGCTGGAGGTCCTGACCTTCACCTGGATCGGCGATAGCGTGGTGGCAGGGGTCTTGCGCATAGTATCGTCGTCGATAGCTTGAAATGCAGCAAAACGCCTCGACAACTTGCCTGAAGACACCCTCGTCACGCTCCGAAAGGTAACCGACTTTTGCATCTCGCTCTTATCTGCCCCCCATTCAAGAGCCATATCGCCGTCTTCGAGACAGTCGGAGCCGAGCTTGTGCGCAGAGGTCACCGGGTTACCTTCGTGCTGAATGCCGGAGCCGAGCGGTATGTGACGGAAGGATTCGATGTCTGCGCGGTGGAGGGGACCGACGCGCGACAGATGGAACGCGTCATCGGCAGGGCTTCACGACCCAGCGGGCTTTTGGGTGTTCTGAGAACCGTTCACGACACGGCCATGCTGACGGACGCCCTCTGTGAACATGCTCCGGAACATCTTCGTGCACTCGGCATAGATGCCGTTCTTGGCGATCAGATGGAGCCGGCGGCTGGGCTGCTCGCTCGCCATCTCGGGGTACCCATCATATCGATCGCATGCGCACTGCCGATCGAACGCGATGAAACCATCCCGCTCCCGTTTTTGCCGTGGCTCTATGATCCGTCGCCAAAAGGGATCCGCCGAAACAGGGGAGGGGAGCGCGTCTCCCGGCTGCTCCTGCTGGAGCAGAACCGGGTCATCCGCAAATGGTCACGCCGCTTCGGTCTCGGAGAGACATTCCACGACCTTCAGTCATGCCTTTCCGATGTAGCGACAATTGCCCAGACGACGGTCGGCTTCGATTTTCCCCGCACCTCAGCCAATAGTCGGTTGCACATGGTGGGTCCGCTTCGAGAGGAGGAGCTCGAGGAGGAAATCCCGTTCGACGTCGACTCGGGAATGCCCTTCGTCTTCATGTCTCTCGGCACGCTGCAGGGGCACCGCGCATCGCTTTTCGCTGCCGCCGCCCGAGCCTGCCGCCAGCTTGATGTGCAGTTGCTCGTCGCCCATTGCGGTGGGCTCGACCGGGAACAGGCAGAGGCCCTGGGCGCCACCTGGGTCGTGGACTTTGCGCCGCAGCGAGCCGTGCTTGCCCGTGCTGATCTTTGTATCACGCATTGCGGGATGAACACCGTCATGGACGCGCTCGAGTTCGGCACTCCCCTGCTTGCACTCCCGATAGCGTTCGATCAGCCCGGCGTCTCCGCCCGGATCGTCCATCATGGAGTCGGCTCGCGAATGTCGACCCGCCTGTTGACGACCGCCAAGACGAAGCAAGCTATTGAGACGCTGCTGCACGAGCCAGGCTACAAAAAGCGGGCAGGGAAGATAGGCCGTACCATCTCGGCTGCAGGCGGTCTGCGCAAGGCCGGCGATATCATCGAGGCTGCCCTCGTCTGATCTTCGCGACGGCCAATTCGCCCGGTTCGCGCATCCGTGTCACCGGCTGCTGGAACTATGACTACCTGTGGTGGTTATCGATCCTCCTAGAAGGAGAACACAATGTCAGATAACGAAACCCGCGAAATCTTCATCACCGGTCTCAAGAACGCTCACGCCATGGAAAACCAGGCCCTGAGCATCATGAAGCCGCAGGTAAAACGTATCGAGAACTATCCCGATGTAGCTGCGAAACTGGAGCAGCACATCACGGAGACCGAAGGCCAGATTGCCCGCATCGAAGAAATTCTGTCGGGACTAGATGAAGGTCACTCCACGCTGAAGGACATGGCGCTCTCGTTCACCGGCGCGATGGCAGCCATGGGACACACGGTCGCCGGCGACGAGATCCTCAAGAACTCGTTCGCAAACTTCGCCTTCGAAAATTTCGAAATCGCCGCCTACAACTCGCTGATCGTCATCGCTGAAGCCGGCGGATACAATGCAGGTGCCAACGGCCTCAAGGCAAACCTTGCCGAGGAAAAGGCGATGGCTCAGTGGCTTGAGCAGAACCTTCCAGCCGTAACCACCCGCTTCCTCAGCCTTCGCCAGGCCGGCGAAGAAGCCAAGGTGTAGCGATCATAGTTGCATCGGGGGAGGCGCTGCGTCCCCCGAAGCAACCCTTGAGCCGCCGGACCAGTCCAGGTACATGATGCAGGATTACGACAGAGAGACGTTTCGGGAGAGCTTGCAGAGCCTCTCAGGCGTCCTTTCCCAGCCGTCCGCCTATGAGCAGGTGGTGTGGAAGATCGAGTATCTCAGCGATACCAGCTGGTACCACTTCTAGGGAATGATCCGTGACGGCCAAAGCTCAGGCATTGGGCACCGGACCGGATATCCCGCAAGACCACCGCGGTGTCTCCGGACGAGTGCATCTCGGTCGCACTCGGCTTCAACGCCAATTTTGGCGTCGTCGCCTATCGAGGCGAACGATCGTTCTCGGTCGACATCCTTGATGAAATAGAGTCGGAAGGCGCCGGTGACGCCGATGTCATCCGGATCGCGTTCGAGATCCGCGACCCCGAAAGCTGGCGACCGGCCTGTGACCCCGGTGACGGATGTCGCTTACGTCGGATTTTCCGTCCGCGACCGCGCGCTTGGCCTGAAAAGTCTCGCGCCGGACGAGGGCCCATCCCGGCAATGGTGCCGCGACAGACGCTTTATCGGCTCGTCGTCGGCCACCGCAACGGGTGGCACTCACCGTTACATCTGGATCTGAACGACCTGGAAGCTAAGTCGAATGACGCGACGGGAGCACGGCGTGCGCGGCCGTAACGCCGATCACGACGACGGCGCCAAGGAAGATGCCCAGCAAGGCCTGCAGCGAGGATGCCGTAAGACACCCCACCACAGCGGGAGCAACACCGATCACGCCCGTCACGAAATGGGATGCCCCTTCTATGACATGCTCTGGTGTGGATAGTCCCAGCCCATTAAGGCCGTGCACGACGATACTGCCGCCGACCCAGAGCGTGGCCGCAGTGCCCACGGCCGCCAGGATCTGTAGAAACACCGGCACACCCTTGACCAGACTGCGGCCCACCACCCGGGCGAGACCCGATCCAGCCTTTGCCATATGCAATCCGATATCGTCAGCCTTCACGATGAAGGCCACGACGCCATAGACGGCGACTGTTATCAACGCTCCGACAGCGGCGAGTACGGCGGCCTGGGTGTAGATGCTGGAATCTGCCACATCGGCAAGCGTCAAAGCCATGATCTCTGCAGACAGGATAAAGTCCGTGCGGATCGCCCCGGCGATCTTCTGTTCTTCGGGCTCAACCGGATCGATCGGCGTGGCAGTGTCTGCCGCGTCGTGCGCATGAGGCACGACCAGGCCGTAGATCTTTTCGGCCCCTTCGAAACACAGGTACAGGCCACCGATCATCAGAAGCGGGGTAATGAGCCAGTTGGCGAAGTAGCCGAGCAGGAGGCAGATGGGCAGGAGGAAGAGCAGCTTGTTGCGCAGCGACCCCGCTGCGATGCACAGGATGATCGGCAGTTCCCGTGCCGGCGAGAGCCCGACGACATAGGTCGGAGTCACGGCCGTGTCGTCGATGACAACGCCCGCCGCTTTGACGCTTGCCTTGGCTGTCTGGGCCGCGACATCGTCCAGAGACGTCGCAGCCAGCTTCGCTATCGCCGCGACATCGTCGAGTAGTGCTATCAGGCCTGTCGCCAAGTGAATGCTCCGTCAATATCCGATTTGACACTCACAACAGGCCGACACCTCGTCAAGTTTCGATTTGCTTTGTCGAGCAGCCGTTTTGAAGATTGGGCCTGCCGGAAATGCAGGAGGTGAGGGGGCCATCGCACATCTCGATGCAGATATTGAGGAACAATCGGTTTTTTCTCTTGTTGAGGGGGCCTCTGCAACCAGCGAACATCGGGAGATCGACATGATCGTTCACGGAGAAGAAGCATCCGCATCGTCGGCTGAGGATCTGAAGCAGAAGATCAGCGACGACATGCAGTCCGTTTCGGACTTCGCCCGCAAGGAGGCTTCGACCGTTTCGGCAAAGGCGAAAGAAGCAGCGAGCGACCAGAAGAACATTCTTGCCGCAAAACTTGGCGGCATCGCAGAAGCCATGGAGAAAGTTGCTGGCGAACTCGAAAGCGGTGATAACCGCGACATCGGCAAGCTGACCCGCACTCTTGGCGATAATCTGCGCAGCGCCTCTGACCGGATCCAGGATCGCAGCATCGGCGAAATCGCCAACATGGCTGAGGACTTTGGTCGCAAGCAGCCGCTTGCATTCCTCAGCATTGCGGCAATCGCTGGTCTCGCAGCCAGCCGTTTCCTCACGGCCTCCGCGCCCAAGTCCGGCACAGTCAAGTCCGGCCCAGTCAAGTCCGGCACAGTGCAAAATCATGCGGCTGCGTCCGAGGCCCAGGCGCCAGCGCACAACACGCCATCGACCTATGTCGCCTCGACCAGCCTTGCTCACACGGAGGGCCGTGCCCGTGACTAATTCAACCGAAAACCGATCCCTCCCTGAACTGGTGACAGGCCTGGTTGGCGACATATCCGGCCTGTTCCGCAAGGAGATCCAACTTGCGAAGACCGAAGCATCAGAGAAAATGTCCCATGCGTTGACGGGCATCGAAGCCTTTGCCGCAGGCATTGTTCTCGCGATCTGCGCCCTGGGCGTTCTTCTGGCCGCACTGGTGAAGGGGATTACCGCGCTACTGGTCTCGCAGGGAATGACCGAACCGAACGCGGACGCTCTGTCATCCGTCGTCGTCGGCGTCGTTGTTGCCCTTATCGCCTGGGGCCTTGCCTCGCGCGGACTGAAAGCCCTGAAAGGCGAAAATCTCAAGCTTGAGCGCACCTCTGCCTCGTTGCAGCGGGATGCCCAGATCGTAAAGGATAGAACCTAATGGCTTATATGTCAGACAATACCCGATCTGCCGAAATTGAGCAGGAAATCGCCAAAGACCGCCAGCGCATCGAAGAGCGGCTCGACGCTATCCAGCAGCGTATGTCTCCAGGCCAGATGGTCGACGAGGCGCTCGCCTATGTGAAGTCGAGCGGCGGAGGCGAGTACGCGTCCAACTTCGGCGCCGCAGTCAAGAACAACCCCATTCCGCTTGCCCTGATGGGTGTCAGCCTCGCTTGGCTGATGGCCGGACCGAAGACGAACGTTGCGGCCTACGCCCAGAGCTCCGAAGAAAGCTACCCGCTTGCTCCGACCAGGGGTGAGCTGCGTCGCATCGGTCCGCCGGAAGCCGACGGAGACGTCCATTACAGCCATTTCAGCGACGCCGGCGGAAGCCGCTACAAGGCGCTGACGGACCAGACCGGACGTCGCGCCGGCCACTTCGTCGACGCCACGGGCAAAACCTTCCGCGGCTTCGCGGACGCCTCGGGCCGCCAGATCCACGACATTCGCGACGAGGCCGGAAACCTTTTCGACGAGGCTTCGGGCTGGGTATCGAACACCTGGCAGAGCATTACCGGTTCCGCCAGCAAGGCTGGCCAGGGGCTGTCGAATGCAGGCAATAGCGCCAGCGAAATGGGCTCGCAGCTCAACGACGCTGTTCTGAAGCACTTCAAGGATCAGCCACTCGTCGGCGGGGCGATTGCCTTCGCGCTCGGGGCTGCAATCGGTGCCGCACTTCCGCATACCCGCACAGAAGACGAGGCGCTGGGTGAGACGTCGGACCGGTTAAAGGAAAGCGTATCCTCCGAAGTCTCGAAGACGGCAGACAAGGTCGGCGATGCGGCATCTGAAGTCTATCAGAAAGCCGTTGATGTTGCCTCCGACATCCACGACGTCGCACGCGACAAAATCGTCGGTGAGACCGGCTCGGCTAGCTCAGCCGAAACGTCGAAAAACTCCGCGGGCAGCATTTGATTTTGCCGGCCCGCCCGTCAATCCTGCCGGGCGGGCTGTGTTTTACTTGAGATCTCAATAGGAATCCTGCATGCGCCTGGTGATCTCCTGCCTATCAGCACGACAGCGTAGTCGATGTTGCAACTATGAAGTAAACCTTGAGCGCGGCTCGGACGGCGTTGAGATTCGACCGCTTTAGTGCAACATTTGTACACCCTTGGCTGTTCGTAATGGGAAATCTAGGTGAGTTCATCTGGGTGGCATCGTCTAGGTTCGTATACAGCCGTCTACCGAGCCGGGATCCTCCCATCACAGCAACTGACCGATTGCGTGATTATTAACCTTTGCAGCAATGGCCGGAGGGTCCAGACTACGGGACATTGCCGCAGCTGCTCATCCGGGTCCGTCACAATGTGCGCAACCTGAACCTTCATTTTCGAGAAGTCACCTCGAATAGTGTCCGACATCTCGCCATAGCATCCTTTTCTGTCTGGCCTGATAATCCTGCTCATGTTACCGGGAATCGCGGAGCGATACATGCCCGACGCTGGGGTACAGTTTCCAACGCACCCTGACCGGCAGAAGCGCTCCCAACAAGTTTTGGGAACTTTGCCAGCGGTCGCGCGTCAGCGAATCAGGGATAGGCTTGTGATTGCGCGCAACGAGTCGCCGCGGCTCTCTTGACTGCGGCCGCTTGTTCTGACTTGAGCTGTCGTAGAACCTTTGGCAACACAACCGCCGTCGAGCCGTAGCATTCGAATGATCAACGCGCACAACTCAACTACTATCGATAGACGTCATTGTCCCTATTGCCTAGCGTAGCAGGATCATGAGCGTATGTGCCTCTTTTAGGGACAGCGATGTCTTGAAAGTTCGCTGCCAGATGGTGGAGCCGGTCCCTCATGCCAGCGCCTTTCACCGGCGGCCCGTGGCCGCTGATCACCAGCTCCGGTTCCAGAGCGTTCAAAATCTTCACAGAATTTTCCGCCGCGTTCCAATCCGGGGTGAAGTAGCGCGGTGGTCCATGCATTTCCGGTGTCTGCAGGAGCGCTTCGTAGACTGACTCCTGGCCGGTCGTCACAACTGCATCACCCGAAATCAGCGTGCGGTCAGTTTCGCGCCACAGTGATATATGACCGGGTGCGTGCCCAGGCGTGTGTAACCATCTCCATCCGGGCATGTGAGGCAACGTTTGGTCTGCGGGAAGCGCTTTCAGCCATGGTTCGACATTGACAGGAGAACGGGGGAACAGCGGGGATAGCAATGCCATCAAGCCGCCGCCAACGAAGGGATCCGCCGGCGGATAGGAGGCCTTGCCGTTCAGATACGGAAACTCCAGCGGATGCGCGTAAACCGGGACGTCCCAGTGGCGCGCCAATGCCTCGAGCGACCCTGCGTGATCAAAGTGGCCATGTGTCATGATGATCGCCGATGGCTTGGCGTTGGGGCCAAATCGACGTTCCGCAGCGTCAACAATACTTTTCCTGGAAGTCGACAGGCCCGTATCGATCAGGACCCAACCATCACCCTTCTTCGGATCTCCGTAGAAGACAACATTGGCGATCGATAGGCGCAGATATGCAAGATCGGGTGTAAGCGCGAGAACACCCGAACCAGTTTCGGTTGTGGGTGCAATATCATTGTCTTCGAGAGAAAGCTGAACTGCCATATCGGTCTCCTGCCATGGAGGACAACGAACAAGAGGACTGGGTTAAGGTTCCATGCGAAGAACGCGAAACCCAAGGCGGACGCGCCCGAAGCAACTAACGACGAACTCGTTGAGCGGCAAGTAGCACGCTCGTGCACCGTTCCAGCGGAGCAAGTTGCGCTCACATGCCGAGATACACGCCTGTACAGATAACGATCGCCAACGCGACTGCGATCGCAATGTAGAGGGTGATACCGCCGTTCGTGCTTCTAGGATCTGCCATTCTCGTTTCTCCCTTTGTTGTCGGCCAACTACCTTTGAGGACGATTGTTTCACGAAGCGAATAGATATCTCCCTGCGCTCCGTCTGCTCACCATCAGCATCTGCGTGCTGGAACTGAACCCAGCTTTCCTAGTTCGGCACGCTTATCGACGATAAAGGAAATACAGATGGCTGAAGGTCGCAAAGCTGCTCCGAAACAACCGCCGGCGGGAGGCTGGGGTGCGCTGAATGCCGTCGAACAGCATTTAGGCAAGCAGAAAATCCTGTTGAAGGGCAATCGTGCATTGCTTTCGATGAACAAGCCCGGCGGCTTCGACTGCCCGAGTTGTGCGTGGCCCGATCCAAGCAAGTCGCATGTTGCCGAATACTGTGAGAACGGCGCTAAGGCCGTTGCCTGGGAGGCCACAAAGAAACGCACGGGCCCAGATTTCTTTGCCGAGCATCGGGTTGAAGAGCTGAAGACATGGAGCGATCATGATCTGGAGGGTCACGGGCGTCTAACACATCCGATGCGTTATGATAGCGCAAGTGATACTTATCACGCTATCGACTGGGAAACAGCGCTGGCCGAAATCGGCGCCACCGTCGGCAAGCTCGATCCCAAGAAGGTCGAGCTCTACACGTCCGGGCGTACTTCCAACGAGGCGGCCTTCCTCTGGCAGCTGTACGGGCGGCTCATCGGAACGAACAATTTTCCTGATTGCTCAGACATGTGCCACGCGACAACGACGGTCGCCCTTCCGGAGAGCATCGGTGTAGGTAAGGGCACGGTTACGCTCGAAGACTGGGAGCATTGCGATGCTCTCTTCATCATAGGCCAAAATCCCGGCACCAACAGTCCCCGCATGATGGGCTATCTCCATGAGATGGCCAAGCGAGGCGTGCCGATCGTTACCTTCAATCCGCTGAAAGAAAGGGCGCTGCTGCGTTTCACTGATCCGCAAAGTCCTGTCGAGATGTTGACGGGGCGGGGGCAGACAATCAGCTCCAGCTATTTCCAGGTTCGTACCGGCGGAGACATCATGGCCATGCAGGGCATCTGCAAGGCCGTCATAGATGCCGATGACCAAGCGCAGTCACGCGGAGAGAAGCGGGTTGTGGACGTCGAATTCCTCCGGGAACACACCCATGGTTTCGATGCCTTTGCCGCTTTCGTGCGCGACCTGAGCTGGGATGAAATAGAGCATTATACTGCGCTCAGCCGTGCCCAGATCGAACAGGCGGCTGCTATCTATATGAAGGCCGAGCGCGTTATAGCCTGTTGGGGCATGGGTATTACCCAGCACAAGCATGGCGGCGATGCCATGCAGCAGATCCTCAACCTCCTCTTCCTGCGTGGCAATATTGGCCGGCTAGGCGCCGGCGCTTGCCCGATCCGCGGCCATTCCAACGTCCAGGGCGACAGGACCGTCGGAATCAACAAGACACCAACGGAGGCTTTCCTGAAGCAACTCGACAAGGCGTTCGATTTCGAAAGCCCGCGTGAGAATGGCCATGACACAGCAGAATGCTGTGAGGCGATTTTGCGGGGGGAGGTTGATGCCTTTCTCGCCATGGGCGGCAATTTCTTCCGCGCCATTCCAGATACCGAGCGAGTCGCTGCAAAAGTTCCGCAGATCGGCCTGACGGTCCACGTTGCAACAAAACTTAACCGCAGCCATCTCATACACGGCAAACGCGCCTATATTCTTCCAGCACTGGGGCGTACCGAACTCGATCTTCAAAACGAGGTTCCACAGACGATAACGGTAGAAGACAGCTTCTCGATGGTGCACGGCTCAACCGGGCGGCTCAAGCCAGCAAGCGAACACTGCCGTTCCGAGCCGTGGATCATCGCCAATCTTGCCAAGGCCACTCTCGCCGGCCGCACAGCAATCGACTGGAACGATCTTGTTTCCGATTATGACCGCATTCGAGACAAGATCGAAGAGGTCTTTCCCGATCAATTCGACGACTATAACGGCCGTATCGCTGCGCCCGGCGGTTTCCGGCTGCCGAATGGCGCCAGCGAAAGGGTTTGGGATACCCCAACCGGCAAGGCAAATTTCCTGTTCGATCCCGACCTCAAGGACCAGAACAACGAAAGGCCGGAGGAACCTCACCTGCAACTGATGACCATTCGCAGCCACGACCAGTTCAACACAACAATCTATTCCAATAATGACAGATATCGAGGCATTTCCGGCGAGCGGATGGTCGTCTTCATGAATGAAACCGACATGAGCGAACTGGGTCTTGACGAGGGCTCTGTGATCGATTTCAGGTCCGCTGCCGCTGACGGGATAGAGCGGTACGCAGGTGGCTTCAAGGTGGTGGCGTATGACGTTCCCAAGGGTTGCTGTGCCGCATACTACCCGGAAACCAATGCGCTACTGTCTCTCGCTCACCGGGACAAGCGAAGCAACACGCCCGCCGCGAAATCGGTGCCGGTAGTGGTGTCGAAGGCGCGTCCAGGCGAGCCGGTATCCAGCAAGCCAGAAGTGGCGGAGCAGTATCCTACTGCGGCCGGTCTCAGCATTCCGGCAGCTTAACGTTCCTGCACTCCACAAACGGCTGGTATGAGGCGCGGCGGTGTCGCGTCTCGATGGTTCTACCCAGTCGGAATGATCCGCGTTTGCGGGCTCGCAACAACTGACGCAGCTCGAAAGCCGTTCGGTTTCACCGGTATCTTGAGCGGACACCTTTGCCGACAGGGACGCTTGATGCGCTGTCCTTGGTGCGACAGTTTGATGCTGAGGGTGCTTTCATTTGACGCGTAGTCATAGCATCGATCGGGCTCTCGCCGTGCTGTTGCACTAGTTCGCGATGTGTTTACCGATCCACTGCCTTCCGAAAGCATTGGTCTTACCCGCCAAGCGGGTCGGCATTCGATTGAAGCCGTGGGGGCCTTCTGGAACAATGACGAGGTGCGCATTTCCGTTGAACTGGTCCCAGCGGTCATGCATGTCGATGCTATCGTCGGAGATAGGATCAAGCCCGCCGGCGATAAACAGCGCCGACGGAAGATCCTGGAGATCGGCGTGCAACGGTCCACGACGCAGATCGGCAGGCAGAGAGGGAGCCAGCCGCCGAAGGTTCGCGAGCGCGGAAGGGCCGTCAATTAACAGGGCTTTACCGCTACTGGCGCGCAGACTTCTGGACCCCTCGAGATCGAAAGCTCCACAGACTGAATAAAAGCCTCTGACAGAGCCATGTATTGATGCGGACCGCAGTGAGAGTAAGGACTCCATCGCCAGATGCGCACCAGAGGATTCCCCGGACAGTATGAGGCCATCGACTCCAAAACTCTTGAGGCTCCTGACCACCCAAGTCGTGGTGGCTACGCACTCTTGTGTCGTGCTTGCAAGATCGTCGTTGATCGCATTTGGGAAGTCCACGGCTGCAACAAGCATATTGCAGTCACAGGCGATCCGAGCGGCCAGCTGATCCTCTAAACGGGCGGCGCCCATGACCCATGCGCCTCCGTGAAAATGAAGAAGCATGCCGCGCGCCTGACCTAACGGCTTGGTGAGCCGGATCGAAGAGGACGTGCCCGGTATTCTCAGGACAGAGACTTTCGAAGTCCGGCGCCGGCGATCGGGCAAGAGACGGTGAGCGTCAAGCAAGATCTGCACGAAGCGTGCGTTCCAACGCCTTCCGGTATGGAATCGCGGAAGTACCGTCAGAAGCCGGTTAAGTCGTCGAGCACCGACGATATCGGCATCATCAGCTCTGAGGTCGGCTGAATCGAGTATGGACATTCGCCTACGACCTGCTTTCTTCAACGCTCGCGGCTATCACGCTTCTTGTCCAGGGTCGTCAGTGCGTCACTTTCCACGACAGAACGCACTTAAGTTCCAACTCCCTGGAGCTTGATGCAGTATCAGTCGTCGAAAGGACCATCGATGATGTGTCTGTCGATGATACGAAGGCTGCGATCAGGATTGATCACGTAGGTTTCGCTCACTCTTTCGCCAAACTGGTTCCGGAACTCATGCGGTACCGTGCTCCCGACTGGGGCCTTTTGCAGGCGGGAATGGTTTAGGCCCTTGTATGTTATGCTGCCCGGCACAGGGGGCAAGTCGAGCTGCGAGGTTGAGCAGGCCGATAACAAGAGCGCCAGAGACGTGATTGCGAAAGGTTTCATGACAAACTCGGTCGTCGATAGGTTTCGTCTCTAACATGCACCATGCAGGATAGTTTCACTGAAGAGTGAGAGGCCGACAGTGATACCGGCAACAGACCCATGTGCCTCGGAAGAGCGACAATGCGCATGTTCCGACGGCCCTTAACTTTCCCGCGGAAACTCTCGAAAAGCTGCCTCCTCTCCCTTTGGCGCTTGCAACCTGGAACATTCACCGTGGCGGTTCGTTTCTGAATTCCACTCACCAAACGGAGAAAGTTCATGGTCACCATGGTCGGAAACGAAGGCAACGTGGAGAAACTCGTCCAGGATTTGATTTATCTGGAGCACGACGCTATCGCCGCATACGATTCCTGCATCGAGCGGCTGGATGACAAAACGCTCAGCGCGAAGATCGCCGAATTCAAACAGGATCACCTTCAGCACGTCGTCGTTCTCAACGAGATGGCACGCGAACTGGGTATCGAGGCCCCGACCGAAGGTGACATGAAGCAGATGCTGACGACTGGCAAGATTGCGCTTGCCGACCTCATGGGAGATTCGGCCATCCTAAAGGCTATGAAGACGAACGAGGACGACACGGTTACGGCCTACGAACGCGCCTCCCAGCACGAGGATGCAATCCCGCAGTCCAAGGCCTTCTTCCTGAAAGCGCACGAGGACGAGCTTCGTCATCGCGCGTGGATGGAGACGACTGCGCAGTCGCAGTAATCTTCAAATACGGTAGGTGGTCCTGATAAGGATCTCCATTCGCTTGGCAACGGACTGCAGCACCTACGACGGTTGCAGGTTCGCTGACGTTGGTGAAGAGGGCGCTCCCGTCCTGGGATGAGCGCCCTCTTTCAATTTGCGGGGTTTGAGGAGATCGTCTCCGGGGCAAATGGCGACAATCAGATACGGCGTGGAAGAGAACTGGCAGGAGAAGGGCCGGTCGGTTGCGGTGGCGCGATGTGACTATGATCCCGGAAAACGCGCAGCTACGCCGTTGGCGAGGTCAACGCCAGTAAGAAGAACCGTCAGGACGTCGTGGATCAGGGAGTGGATCCCTGCCTGACGCGCAAGGCGGCTATCTTGAAACGGCGGTCAACATGTCTTGATCAGTTCGTCCTGCTCGATACGGAACTGGTGATGGATGTCATATGGCCGTAGGCTTGTGCTAGGTCGTCAGTGACCAGGTCGAGCGTGTTTGCAAGTCGCAAGCTCTGTCCGCTCGCCCAAGAACGTGCATGATCTTCTCGATTGAATTCATTCTCGGTCGTCTTGCCGTCTTCAGTAATGCGGACAACAAACATCCCCTCAACAAGCTCAATAGCGATACTGTTTCGCATTTCCAGGCTCCTCGATATAAGCGCCTAAGCGGTCTGAGGTGCCGAAGCGGTACTCCTCGGAGTCTCGCTTTTGTTGTCCGCCTCAAATCCTCCCGCAATTGTAGCATAGGATTGAAGACGAATTTCGGAGCGTCAGAAAGCGTACAATTGCAGAGGTTCGTACGTGAATCGAAGCGAGTCCCTAGACCGACGCTTTTGGTGCAAAAAGCTCACAGCCGCGTCACGGACGCGGCGCGGATCACGATCTCCTCCTGCCTGAATCGAAGCTCGAGTTCCTTGCGGTAGCTTAGCCACCATCCGCGATCCAGCTCGGTCGCCATGACCTCCGCGATCACGATGGCGTCTTCCTGCACGTCCGCGTCATTGTCCCACAGGCCCTGCGCGGGAGCGTTGCGATGCAATGTAAGCCCACCGAACTTGGTTGTCAGCTCTTCGCGAAGCAGATGGAACAGAGGCGCTGGGGATACATCGCCATGCGTAACGGGCAGCAGTATCTGAATGAGAAACATCGGACCTCTTCACGGCAATTCCTGGATCGCTTGTTGAACCACAACAACCCACCCGCCCGTTGATCGCGGCAGATATATAAAAGAACGTCCACAAGACAGTGTTGGGCTGTCAGTGTGGACGTCCACTACGGTAGCGACCGAATAACTTGCGTCAAAACACACGGTTCCCTGAACCCAGTCACGGAGTTGGGAAAGGTACGATTTCGTACAGTCCCCTGGCAAAACGAGAGCCGCCGTGGAACTCCCGCGACGTCGGGCGGTACGTTTTGGATCTGCGTCGGCACTAGGCAGTACTGAAGGTAATAGACCTGCCAGGACGCGCGCTGTGCAGAGCGGAACAGTCTTCAGCAAGCGCGGATCAAAGGCCGCCGATGTTGGCGCCGCGGTTGCCCCGTAGGCATGGCGGTATGTCTTCAACAGATGCAAGCTTCCCGTTTTGCTTCAGGAAGCGCTCAAAATTGCTCCGGACAGCAGATATTGGCCAGCGGCCGGCAGCCGCCTCGTAGCAATACCGGCTGAGAGTTTGGTAGGCCACGTTACGCTTATCCTGCGGCCACTCATCGAGGAAGTCGAAGACATCATCAAGGCCGGCGACCTCCTGAACAAAATACCGGCGCTGAGCGTAAAGCGGTTTGTCGAACAGAGCGAGCGCCATGCTAACCTCCTTGCTTGGCTCGAATGATTGAACTGGAGAGGCCGGCCATCCCGGACCGGCCTCTGATCTTCAGCGCATAGGGTTCGCCTCAGGGGAGGGGGTTTTGGAGCTTGCGGAGCAAGTCCGCAAATGCCACCCCAACACCGGCTACCCTGAGACCTCTGCGTCCCCAGCTTTCGACGGCGGAAAGTCTCTTGAAAAGCTTCGTACGCAGCGTCCGGTCAAGCGACCTGGCGATCTGCTTCGAGCTGTAGCGGCTCGTTGTGAAACGTCGCGCCTCCAATGGCGATCTTCCGCGGCTTCAATGCCTCCGGGATCTCGCGCTTCAAGGTGATCTGCAACAAGCCGTTGCTGAGCGATGCGCTCTCGACCCTGACATGGTCGGCAAGTTCGAACCTGCGCTGGAAGCTTCGGCCGGCAATGCCACGATGCAGGTATTCGCCGCCCTTCGCCTCGTCCTTCTGGCCCCTGACGACCAGGACGTTGCGCTCTTGCGTGATATCGAGATCTTCTTCGCTGAGGCCTGCCACAGCCATTTCGATACGATAGTCGTCTTCACCGGTTTTTACGATGTCGTAGGGCGGCCACGTATCGATCGCCTGAAGATGCTGGGCTTTGTTGAGAAGATTGAAGACGCGGTCAAAGCCGACGCTGGACCGGTACAGTGGTGCAAAATCGAGATCAGTTCTCATAACCATATCCTCCGTAAAGCAACATGGAATGGGGAGCGGAACGCCCGCTGCCCCCGCTCTTCGGCCCCCTTTGGGCTGCCGACGCCGAACGATTTAATTTCGCGCTCTTGCAGTTCAAGACCGGTCCGAATTTTTTTCATCAGTATTCGTCGTCATCCCAAGACAAGGCGGGATTTACGGCTCCGCCTTTATCAGCCTCCCATTCCTCTGTGGCTCGCGTCCAATGTTCTTCGTGATAACCTTCCGGCCGACCAGCTTCCTCCCACAGCTCGTAGGCTCGTTTGGTGATCCATTCTTCCCGGTCAACTGCCATGTTTTCCTCCCTGGCTATCGTCGCCCTCTAGGTTCTGGCGACACGAACTATCTGCTTCGTGGATAGTTTCAGCCGGCTTGTTGTCCAACGCCAGGAGGCTTCCGTGAGCACCTCGAATGTATCAGGCACCAGTCCCCTCCCGAGAAAATTCATATGGGCCGGTATGGCTCTCGGCTTCGGGCTCGGCGGGTTCTTTGACGGGATTCTGCTTCATCAGGTTCTGCAGTGGCATCATCTACTCAGTGGCGTGGAAAATGCCCGCCTGGATATCCGAACCCTGATCCTGACGGACGGATTGTTCCACATCCTGATGTATATCATCACCTGCTGTGGCTTATGGATGCTTTGGCGCGCCAGGCGAGACGTGAGTTGGCTTGTTCCTGATCGGACGATGGTCGCGTTCGCTGCAGCCGGCTTCGGAATCTGGCATGTCATCGACAGCGTCCTCTCTCACTGGATCCTGGGGATCCACCGCGTCAGGATGGATGTCGACAATCCCTTGTTCTGGGATTTGCTCTGGTTTGCCGCTTTCGGTGCTGCGCCCTTGATCCTGGCCGCCTACTGGCTGAAATCTTCGCCAACCTCAGGAACTCCTATCTTGAGTTCGCCTCTAGCCATCGTGTTTGCTACCTGCCTGGCAGGCTCGGCGGCGCTCTTGCCCGCGCCTCAGTCTGACACGGTCATGGTGATGTTCCGACCGGGTTTGACCGCTGGGCAAGCGGTCGGTGCGATTGAATCCGTTGATGGTCAGATCTTGTGGATCGACGATACGCAGCAAGTGTGGGCGATCAAGCTTTCCGAGCCGGGCAGAGCAAACGATCTCTACAGCAGGGGGGCCCTGCTTGTCGGCAACTCGATACTCCCGACAGGATGCTTCGGGTGGTCACGCCCGGGCTGAGCAACAAGGGCGTTACGGATACGATAGCGGTGGTGATCAGGAACAGACCCGGCCAGGGTCGGAGACTGGGGAACCAAAAGCCATGATTCTGGTTAGCCAGTGAACTTACAATCAACAGGAAATGGCCAGAAGGGGAGCGACAATCGGCGTGGTAGTGATCGCCCACTGGGCGCGGCGTCAGAGCTATTTCCACGCGCGATCAAGATAATGGCGACGGCCCTCCGGTTACCCTAGCTCTGGACCTACATAAAGGCTTGTGGTCAATGAATACTGAGAAACACGTTGTATCGAGAATGCTGGCTTTCGTCGGTGCCATTCTCATACTGGCGCTCGGGTTGGGTGGACTTTATTTCTTCGTTCTTACACCCGGCGATCAGAATAGCGAAACTCTTCAACGCCCCCAAGATGGAACGCTTGAGCAGCACACACGATGAAGCTCGAAGATCATTCGAGGGCGATGCCACCATTCGCATGGCGACGTCTGACACGAAGAACAGTCTGCAGTCTGCGGAATCTACTGTGAGAGGTTCAGTTTTCTGAAGACCTGCTCGGCCACGAAGTTCATGAACCCAAGCTGATCACGAGATACGTTGTGGATGTAAATCTCGTCAAAGCCACATGACGTGCATTCTTCGACCAGATCGAGAAATTCATCTCCGCGTGTAATCAACGGGATGAACTCCTTCATCTCCTGAGGCGTTACATCCCGCGACGCAGCATCGAATTCACTTGGGCTCCTAAGCTCAGCCAACACGTCGGGCTTGATCGCCGCGTTGCGCCACTCATGCCAGGCGGCCATCCGAGCCTCATCGAGTGTGGGCGCCCACGACACCTGCAGCTGGAGCGCTAGAGGCTTACCTCGCCCGCCACTTGCCCGAAATGCTTCCACAATTCGCTTCATTTCGTCTGCGGGTTTCTTGACTGTCACCAATCCATCCGCCCATTCTCCAAGCAAGCTTGCTGTCGGCTTCGTGAGCGCGGCACCCAGCAACAAAGGTGGCGTCTCCGGCCGCGACCAGATCCGTGCTTGTTCCGTTTGCATCTGAGGATGTTCAAGTGTGACCGTATCGCCCGCCATCAATGCCCTGACAATACCTGCGCCGACTTTCAACCGGTCGTTTCGCTCGGACTTTTCCGACCAGCCCCGCCCGACGGCGTGTTCGTTGAGGGCTTCACCGCTGCCAAGAGCGATCCATCGTAGCCGTTCCGGAAACATCTCGCTCAAAGTTGCGACCAGATGGGCCAGCACCACGGGATGATAACGCCAACCGCCCGGGATTGCGAGAGAACCGAACGGCAAACTCGTCTTTGCCATCGCAGCGCCCAGCCACGCCCAGTTGTTGCCCGAGTTTCCCTGCCGCTCACTCCACGGTGCCAGATGGTCGGACGTCATCACGGCTTGGAAGCCGGCGCGCTCAGCTGCCTGGACGTAGTCAAGGAGTTCGCTTGGCGCGTATTGTTCATGTGAGGCGTGATAGCCGATCAGCATGGAGCGTCCTTAGAAATAAGCGCCCGCGACACCAGGTCTACGGGGAGCGTGGGAAGATCTTACTTGCTCATATCTGGTGCAATCTGGAGGCGGTTTTCCAGCGCTAGTCGGCTTTCCGCAGCTCGAGCCTTGCTCAGCGTTCGCGCCTGGTGCCTGATCGCTAAGACTTTTCATCCAAAGGTCCCGTAAATGACGAACCCTACGAATAGGCCCACTGCAACTATGGCTCCGGCGCTGATGAGGAGTACGCTTGGGGCTCCAAAATCCTGATCCGTTCCAGCTTTTCGCGGATTTGAAGCGTCGCTGGATCGATTGCTAACTTTCTTTTCATTTGGCATTCGTTCTGTTCCTTTCTGACTGAATCTGGAGGCCGATCAGGAACTGCCAGATCGTGAATACGCACCGTGTGCTCAGAACTGCGTTCGAGTCCCAGTTAGCGAGGCACCGCACGGCATGTGGCCTCGACTGTGCGAACCGAGGCCAATCTCGCGACGTGGATCATCCGTTGGTTACGCCAACATACGAGCTTCGATAGCTGCGGAAATGAAAGCCTCTCGGGCCTCCTCGCACCGCGCTCTTTTTTGCAAAGCCAGAAGACATTTCATCCTGGCCGCTGCGAAATTCGGGCCGTTGATTGCCGGCCATCGGTAGGCCAAGTACTCCAGAGCCGCTTCTGGACCTCGAACCGTGTCAGCGATCCCAGTGCCGACTCTGACGCGGATCGGCGGCTGCCACCGCAACTCATACTCTGCATCAACAATTTCATTCATGACTAGTCCTCCTGTTTCGGCGAACATCGTCATGCTCCTACGGTTCCGGGCGCGTACGATTCCGCACCAATAAGGGACGAGACATACTGCGTGACCTGTGAAAGACTGCGTGTGACGGCATAATTCGTCGCTTCAAGCAGCATTTGTCTAACCTGAGCGCGTTGTCGAAGTTGTCAAGACTGCCAGTGTGTAGCTTGCGCGGAGTCGTTGCAGATCCCCAAGGACTTCAGGTGCAGACCTTTCACTAAGGGCGACATTTAGATTTCCTCAGCATCAAGCATCGGCTAAACGCGGCGGAAGCTGATTCTCAACATGGCCCGGTAGATGCGATGCGGTCATACGCCGGCATACCGGCCGCTCGGCGTAGAACTTGTCGAGAATCTTAAGGGCGCGTTGCTCGCTCATTTCACTGTCCGCGGGGATTGAGTTGTTCGAGCTAAGAATCTCATCGTTCAACTCGACCTATGAGGCATACTGCGAACCCGAAGCTGTGCCCTGAGAAGAGCACTTACGGGAAAGCCTCTCTCAGATATCGGAATGCGACATCAGGAGGCATGCCGCGGCAAACCGACCGGGCGCCGCGAGGGCCCAAGCCCGAAATTGATCGAAATCAGAACTAGGTGAGACAACTCACCGTCGAAACGTGCCCGAACTTGTGATGTTTCGGAACGGCTGCCGGGGATGGTCTCGTCAGCAGTATACTGCTGAACGTTAACGGTCCACCTCACCAAAGACGATGTCGAGCGACCCTAGAATAGCAGAAACATCGGCCAACTGGTGACCACGACACATAAAATCCA
>Ga0265780_10001403_pt1 | contig 33905 bp, 42 predicted proteins | sample P1T30metagenome_FD_192432 | JGI IMG/M metagenome (GOLD analysis project Ga0265780, IMG submission 192432) | Plant litter microbial communities from East Loma Ridge, Irvine, California - P1 T30 | ecosystem: Environmental > Terrestrial > Plant litter > Unclassified | place: USA: California...
CGTTGATCGACAGCAGGAAGCGTCCGCGGATCCGGCGCAACTGGTCGGCCAGCGCCTGAAAGTCCGCGCGCGCGAACACGTCCTGGCCATAGTCCGTCTCGCAACCCCAGTAGGGCGGGTCGAGGTAGAAAAGCGTGCCCGGCCGATCATAGCGCCGGATGAAGTCGGCATAGCCGAGTTGCTCGATCACTACGCCGGCAAGCCGGTCGTGAATGTCCGCGAGCATCGGCTCCAGCTTCGTGACGTTGAAACGGGCGCCCTGGCTCGCATCGACGCCAAAGTGGCGCTTGCTGACATGCCCGCCAAACGACAGGCGCTGAAGGTACAAGAACCGCACCGCACGGTGCAGGTCGGTCAGCCGATCGCCTGGCAATGCAAGCAGCCGGTTGAACTCGGCCCGGCTCGTCACCTGGAAGCGTAGCTCGTTCATCAAATAGGGATAGTGCGCCTGCAGGACGCGGAACAGGTTGGCGACATCGCCGGAGATGTCGTTAATCACCTCGGCCTTGGGCTTGGTGCGCCGGCGCAGGAATATCCCGCCCATGCCGACGAACGGCTCTGCATAGAGCTGGTGGTCAACGCGCTCGATGATGCGGGTGAGCCGGCCGGCCAGGTTGCGCTTGCCGCCGATATAGCCCGCCGCGGGTGCGACCGGCTGAACAATGGTGCTGGACATGTAGGATTTCGCTCTCTTGTAGGAACGCGCCCGGCGACATGCCGGGTGCGGGACGGCCAATGGCCGCGGTCGTGGCGAGCGAATCCTCGTCGGTCAGCTGGGCGGCAACCCAGCGCCCCCGCCGGCCATGAAGGCCAGCGGAGGTATCTCGTCAGGCCGCTTGCGCGGCCGGGTTCTTCATCATCGGCTGATAGTCGTTGAAGGCGACCACTTCCTCACCCAGCCAGTCGTTCACCTCCAGCATGCGCGTCTGGATCGGCTCGATCACGTTCCAGTGAAAGGCGTTGGCCGCATCGATTATGCTGCCCAGGCCGCCGGCGTTGCGCGGCACGAAGCCTAGCAGGATCGGCGGCACGCGGTGCGCGGCGAGGATGTCCTCGGTCGTCGCCTGTTTGATGCCCAGGAACTCGTCCTTGGCGGCGGCCTCGCCGATCGGGATGATCTGCACCCCGTCCTTCTTCCCGCCCGGCGCATGGATGAACAGGTTCTTGAAGTTGCCCACGCCCTTGGAATCCTCAAGCGCGTCCTCCAGGTCGTCGGCATCCTCGTCGGACATGGTGGGTTCGCTCAGATAGAACACGAACCCGGCATGACTGCCATTTTCGAAGTATCGCCGGCGAAACAGCGTCGATTGCTCGTTCAGGAACGCCGACTGCATCGCCGCCAGATATTCCGGCACGCCATAGATTTCCTGCTCCAGGTCGGTTTCGTACAGCTGGAACACGCTGCCCGGCGCAAACTCGCTCTCCTGGCGATAGCTTGGTACCCAGAAGAACTGGCCATCGTCCCGGCCGCGCCGCGTGTGGATCGCCGGCGCGTTGAGCAGCTTCAACGGCTGACCGCCCAGGTTGTCACGCCGCTCGAGGAAAGCGTTGCCCATGGTCAGGAAGTTCAGCGCGAAATCGGCGAAGTTGCGCCGGTCGAGCAGGCGCGACGGCTTGAAGTGCCGCACGAGCTGATCGCGCTTGTACTGCAGTGCCGACGAATGATGCGCGGTCAGGCGATAGGTGCGCGCCAGCGCCTTGGGCGGCAACGGCGGCTCGTACCACCGGCCATTCAGCGCGCACTCGGCATAGCTGATCAGGTCGCGGCGATCGAGCACTCGCTCCGCGTCGCCGAAGCGGAACGCCCTGGTCCGGCTGCGGCCGGCGCCGGCGTTCACCACCGCACCGCCCGCGCTCGTCGCGATCGCGGCGTCGGCGCCGGCGCTGCTCGCCGGCGCTGGGATCATCGGACTTTGCATGAAGGGCTCTCACTCTCGTCTTAGTGCTGGTGGTGTCGGTGGGATCGAGCGGCTCGTTGTAGAGCGCATGCATGATCGCCCAGGCCAGATCCGCGTGGCCGGTGTCGCCGGCGCGGCTGGCGACATAGGTCACCTGGCGCTGGCTTTTGGTCAGCTCGGCGCGGATCGCCATGAAGCTCGCCATGATGTCGCGCGCGCCCTGGTCGAACTCCAGGCGCTTGGCCTGCATCACGCTCTTGGCCTTCAGGACCATCTGCGTCTTCACCGGCACCGAATAGTCGATGCGCTTCGCGGTCGGGAATTTCTTCACCACCAGCTGCCACACAGACGCGCCGACGCCGGTGCTGTCGATGCCGATATAGCCGACATTGTAGCGGTCGAGCTGTTCCAGGATCTTCGCGGCCTGCTCGGTAAAGCCTAGCCCCTTGAGCCGGTGCTTCTCCAGCACCCGGAACTTGCCTTTGGGCCCATTCGGCGCGGCGATGATCACCAGCGCCGCATCGTCGCCTGCGGCGCTCTCGGCCGGATCGTACCCGATCCACACCTCGCCATCGCGGTACGGCCGGACGGCGAACGGGTCGAAGTCCTTGGCCCACGCGTCCCAGCTGTCGACGCCGCAGCTGCGCATCAGGTTGAACGGGAACATCGACGCGGTGTCGTCGACGAAATTGCACATATAGAGGTTGTCGAAGACGTCGGGCGCATAGCGCCGGCGCAGCCGGTCGATGTCGAACAGGTCGCAACCGCCCGCCTGCGCGTCCAGGATGCTGACTTTCTGCCGCCAGATCCCGTCCGCGCCAACGACGCCGGCGCGCAGCTGCTCGTCGCTGAAGCGGAAGTCGGCGCGATCGCCCTTGGGCCGATCCTCGTTATACGCCTCGCCCGACCATTTCTTGTGCGCCTGGTGCGCGATCGTCGACGGCGTCGAGAAATAGGTGATGCGATACCGCTTCTGGCTCGCCATGGCGCTGGCGACGTCGTCTATCTGCTCGAAGCCGTGTACCCAGAAGACTTCGTCGACATAGACGTCGCCATGGTAGGACTGCGCGGTGCGGTAGTTGGTGCCTAGGAAGTACAGCTTGGGCGCTTCACCCAGCGGCCCCTCCACCCCGTCCAGGTCCAGCGTGATCGGATCGCCCTGCAACTGGACGCCCGTCACCTTCATCACGAAGTCGATGATGTAGGCGCGGAAGTTGTTGGCCTGGGCCCGGCTCGCTGAAATAAATATCTGGTTGTTGCCGGTCTGGAGCAACCGGATGAATGCTTCGCGTGCGAAGTAATAGGTTGCACCGATCTGGCGGCTCTTGAGGATGAAGCGCGTGGTGAGCGCCGTGCCGCCCAGCAGATCGTCCTTCGGCCCGCGCCAGGCCAGCTGATAGTCGAACAGGTCGTTTTCGAACGCGTCGATCAGCGTGGCGATCTGCAGCTCGTCCAGGTGGTTCTTGCGGGCCGGCTTCTTCGGCCCGGCATTCCGCGCCGCCACCTTGGGGTTCAGGTCGACTTCGTTGCCACCCGGCGCCAGGTAGCGCCGCACCCGCGCCATCCGCTCGATCTGGCGACCGAGCAGGTCGATTTCCTTATAGTCGCTGCCGCTCTTGGTCTCCTTGGCGACCAGCATGCAGTAGCGCGCGACGGTGCAATCCTCGGCGCGCTCGATCTGCGGCGCCTCATCCCACTTGTCGCGCCCCTTCCAGCTCGCGACGGTCGCGACCTTCAGGTCCAGGCCGTGCAGCTGGTTCAGTTCGTCCACCAGCTCGGTCACGCCCCACCCACGCCAGTACAGGCTCCGCGCCAGGCGGCGCGGGTCCAGGTAGCGCTCGTCGTGAATCGGCGCGGTGGGTTCGGGATGGCGTTCTGTCGGCATCGTGGGCGACGCTACCCGCACCACCCGCCCTGGTGCCCCCGGCGCTTGTTGTAGCACCGCGAGCTACAACAGCCCCGCGTTGCGCTCCGGGGCCATTCTCCCGCTTGTTGCAGGCTCAGGACGCGGGCCGGTTCCCCCTTTCCCGCCCGCGTCCACCCGAACCACCCGGAGCACGCCGAGCGCCATGTCCAAGCTGTCCAAACCCTTCCGCTTCGCCACCGAAGGCGCGACCTGTGACGGCCGCACCATCTCCCGCCAGGACATCGTCGACATGGCGGAAACCTATGTGCCCGCCACCTACACGGCGAACAGCAACATGGAGCACATCCGCGGCCTCACCCCCGATGGTCCATTCGGCGCCTATGGCGACGTTGTCGCGCTCTCCACGGCCGAAGTGACCCTGTCGATCGGCGGCAAGGAAGAGAAGCGCCTCGCTCTGTACGGCCAGGTCAACGCCACCGACGAACTCATCGCGCTCAATGCAAAGAAGCAGAAGCTCTTCCCCTCGATCGAGATCAACCCGAACTTTGCCGGCACCGGCAAGGCGTACCTCCAGGGCCTCGCCTTCACCGACAGCCCGGCCTCGCTCGGCACCGAAATCATGACCTTTGCCGCGGGCCAGGGCGACAAGAACCCGCTCGCTTCGCGCAAGGTCGCACCCGGCAACTTCTTCAGTGCCGTCGACGAGGGCGTGAAGCTGGACTTCGTCGAACCCACCGCACCCAGCGATGAGACCAGCCTCTTCGCGGCAATGATGAAGATGTTCACGAAGGGCGAAACCCCGCCCGCTCCACCGGCGCCGCCTGCGCCGCCCGCCCCGCCTGCCCCGCCCCAGGCCGACAACGACAATCTAAGCGCCAATCTCGCCCAGGTTCTCCAGGGCATCACCAAGCTTAGCGAGAAGGTCGACGGCATCGGCTCCCGCCTGACGGTTGTCGAAGGCGAACAGACCCAGCTGTCGACCACGTTCAGCAACACCGACGCCAGCCAGGTGCGCCGTCCGCCGGCCGATGGTCGCGGCAACTTCGCCAAGGCCGACTTCTAAGCGGCGCCTGGCGCTCGCCTCCTACCCCGAAACTCACCGAAACCCGGAGACCCGTCCCATGGGCATGCGTAACGACACCCGCGAACTGCTCGACGAATATCATGCCGACGTCGCCCGGATGAACGGCGTCAGCAACATCGAAAAGTCCTTCAACGTCGCGCCTCAGATCCAGCAGAATCTGGAAACGCGGGTGCAGGAATCGAGTGCCTTCCTGTCGCAGATCAACGTGATCGGCGTCGACGACATGGAAGGCGCCACGGTCGGCCTGTCGATCGGTGGCATGATCGCCGGCCGCACCGACACCAACGGCGGTGGCCGTCGCGAGACGCGCTCGGTCCACGGCCTGGAGGAACACCGTTACAAGGTGGCCCAGACCAACTTCGACACCCACATCACCTACAACCAGCTCGACGTCTGGTCGCGCTTTCCCGACTTCCAGACCCGCATCGCCGCGGCGATCGTCGAGCGCTGCCAGCTCGACCGCATCGCGATCGGCTTCAACGGCGTCAGCATCGCGCCCACCACCGATCGCGTCGCCAATCCCCTCGGCCAGGACGTCAACATCGGTTGGCTGGAGCGCATGCGCACCGAGAACCAGGTGCGCGTGATGGAAGAAGGCGCGGTCGCTGGCGGCAAGGTCCAGGTCGGCAAGGGCGGCGACTATGCCACCCTCGACGCGCTGGTCTGGGACGCCGTGCAGTCGCTGCTGCCCAGCTGGGCCAAGGGTCGCACCGACCTGGTCGCGATCTGCGGCCAGGGTCTGCTCCACGACAAGTATTTCCCGCTGATCAACGCGGAGGAAAAGCCGACCGAACAGATCGCCCGCGACCTGATCATGTCGTCGAAGCGCCTGGGCGGGCGTCAGGCTGCCGAAGTGCCGTTCTTCCCCGACAATGCCGTCCTGATCACCCCGTTCAAGAACCTGTCGATCTACTATCAGAACGGTAAGCGCCGCCGCTACGTGCAGGAAAACCCCGCGCGCGACCGGATCGAGGACTTCAACTCTTCGAACGAAGGCTATGTGATCGAGGATTACGATGCGGCCTGCATGGTCGACAACATCGAAATCCTTCCCGCGGCCTGATCCGATGGCGATGTCCCCTGCCAAGCTGCACCTCGCACGCGCCGCCGCGCGTGCGGGCTCGGCGCCCGCCGGCGCGGTTCGCCCGCCGGTGGCCGCGACCGAGGCCTATCTGCTCCAGCGCGCCGCGCTGGGCGTGGATCTGCGCCAGCTGCGCGAGATCCAATCCACGGAACGCAAGATCGAGGCGAAGCGCACCATGCTGCCCGCCTATGATCCGTGGATCGAGGGCGTGCTGCAGGCGGATGCCGCCGGCAAGGGCGGCGCCCAGGACGACATCGTCACCCATGTCATGATCTGGCGCATCGACGTCGGCGATTTCGCGGGTGCGATCCCGCTCGCTGAGTACGTGCTGCGCCACAACCTCATTCTGCCCGAGCGCTTCGAGCGCACGGCGGCAACCTTGATCGCTGAAGAAACGGCCGAGGCCGCTCTGAAAGCACTCGGGCAGGATACCGACTTCGACTTGGATACCCTCGCCCAGGTCGATGACCTGGTCGAGATCCACGACATGCCCGACCAGGTCCGCGCCAAGATGGAAAAGGCGCGCGGCCTCCACCTGTTGCGCCGCGCCGATCGGCTTGAACCCGACGCGGACGGCGTCGCCGGCGGCAAGCGCGCGGCCTACGAACGCGCCGCCATCCACCTGCGGCGTGCCCAGGAGCTGAACGCCTCGGCCGGCGTGAAGAAGGACCTCAACCGCATCGAGCGCGAGATCCGCAAACTGGTCGAAGCCGCCGGCGCGGAAGGAGCTGACCACGCACAGAATTAGGCGCGCACTGCGCTGACCCTCTCGCCCCGCGAGCGCTCGGGGGGCGGAGCCGATCGAACGCCGGCTTCGTGCCGACCGCGCCAGCTCGCTCCCCACCCCCCGCCAGCCTCGCTCAGGATCTCCGATGAACGCGTTCACTTCGACACCGCCGGCCTCCGCCGCTCCAGCCCAACCGGCACTGCCGGATCTGATCGGCAACGATGGCTGGTTTCCGGCCATGTCGATCGCGTCGACGCGCCAGATTCTCAACGTCACCACTGCCATCACCGATCACCGCGTCCGCGACGCGATCGTCGGCGCCATGCTCTCGATCAACCGCCAGCTGCGCGACTGGAAGCTGAAGACCGCCGCCACGTCGCTTGCCGAGGTTGAGCAGGAAACCATCAACGGCGCCGGCCGCCTAGTCGAACTGTACGGCCGCGCCGTGCGCGCGGAGGCCGCGGCGATCCTGTCCGACTTCAACGACACGCTGTCGGCGACCGAGGGCGGCCGCAAGCGTGAGGAAGCCGAACAATCGCCGGCGGACCATCACCGCCGCGTTGCAACGCATTGCGTCCGCGACATGCTGGGCAAGGGCCGCACCAAGGTCCGGCTCGTATGACAACGATCGCCCACGCCCTCGATGGCGAGCCGCTCGATGCGCTCGTCTGGCGCGTGACGGGCGGCGGCCCCGCCGCCGTCGAAGCCACGCTGCTGCTGAACCCGGGCTTGGCCGCGATCGGCGCCGGCCTGCCCGCCGGCCACCAGGTCCAACTGCCCGATACCGCCGCTGCCCCCGACGAGCTTCCCCTCGTCCAGCTCTGGGACTGACCTGTCATGAAGGAACACATCCACGAAGCAGGCATGGCCGCCTTGACGTTCCTCGGCGGCCTGGTGCCGGCGGCGCTCGGTGCGGCGGTCAGCCTCACCTATGAGACCGGCCTCACCTGGGGCCAGCGTGCGATCCAGATGGCCGTCGGCATCACGGTCAGCTTCTTCGTCACCAACCTCACCAGCGGCATCTGGTCGCTTAGCGCCTATGTCGCGCAGGCGATCGGCTTCGTGATGGGCATGATCGCCTTCAAGGCCACGCCCAAGTTCATCGCCGCCTGCACCGAAAAGGTGGCCGAACTGCCCGCCGCGATCTTCGACCGCTTCTTCCCGCGAAAGGACCGCCTGTGACCTATGATCGCCAGAAGCTGCGCGTCGAGCTCGTCCGCGACGAGGGCGAGAAGCTCGCCGTCTATCGCTGCACCGCCGGCAAGCGCACGATCGGCGTCGGCCGCAACCTGGACGATGTCGGGATCTCGGCCGCGGAGACGGCCAAGCTCGGCATCACCGTCTCCAGCTGCGTCGCGCGTGGCATCAGCCAGGCGCAGAGCCGCACCTTGCTCGACAGCGACATCGACCGTTGCGAACGGGATCTCGATCGCGCGCTGCCCTGGTGGCGCACGCTCAACCCGGTGCGCCAGCGCGTCCTGCTCAACATGTGCTTCAACATGGGGGTAGGCCGCCGCGGCGTGTCGGGCCTGCTCAGCTTCACCAACACCCTCGCCATGATCGAGCGCGGCAATTTCGCCGGCGCCGCTGCCGGCATGAAAGCGTCGAAGTGGCACCGTCAGGTCGGTCAGCGCGCCGTTCGCCTGGAGGCGATGATGCAGACCGGAAAGGAACCCGCATGAAGATCCTGCTCACCGGCCTGTGGGCCAAGCTGAAGGGCGAAATCGGCTTCCTTGTGCTGCTCGCCGTCGCGATCGTCGGTGCCTGGCTCTACGTCCAGCTCCAGCAGATCCGCGCCGATCGCGATGCGGTGGTGCAATGGGCCGAGGTCACTTGCGCGGGCGCCGGCGCCGGATTCGGCCCCTCCATCGATCCCGCCAAAGCCATCGACGGGAAGACGGTCGCGGTGAAGCACGCCCGCGGCCAGCTCTGCACGCGCCGCGTCACGGATCTCGCCGGCTTCAAGGCGCAGTCCGATCAACAGACCGCCCAGCTGCTCGCCGCGGCGATGCGCGAACAAGCCGAACGCCAGAACACCGACACCCTGGCCGCCCGCTCCGCTGCCGAAGCAGCGCGATCGGCGGCCGAACGCATGGAGGCAGCCGATGCCGAAGCTGAACGCAAAAACCTTGTCGATCGTGATTGGTTCGCTGCTGTCAACGGCGTTGCCGGGCTGCGCCCTGCGAACCGTTGAAGTCCCGGTCGACAAGCCGGTGCCCGTCGCCGCGCCGATCGAGCGGACCCCGCCCGCCGAGTTGACCGGCTGCGCGGAGCGGCCCCAGGGCCTGCCCGAGGATCCCGCGCTGATCGCCCAAATCCCCACGTCGATCCGCGCCGGCATCATCCGCCTGGCCCGCGCCTTTGCCGGCAACGCCTCCCAGCTTGACCGGCTGGTAAACTGGAACGCGCCGGGCACCTGCCCGGCCGGCGCCAAGTGAGGAAGCCCGACAGCCTCCGCGCCGCGCTGACCGAAGCAGTGCCGGCGCTGGCGACGAACCCGCATCAGCTGAAGATGTGGATCGACAACGGCCGCGTGCGCTCGCTCGGCCACGCCGGCCCGGCCGCGATGGACTATCGCTACAAGCTGTCCCTCCTGCTGATGGACTTCGCGGCGGACGAACCGCACACCTTCTTCGCGGCGATCGCCGCCTGGCTTGCGATCGAGCAGCCCGAATTGCTGCTCCGCCCGCTCGACCAGGACGCCGGCATCGCGTTCGAGATCCAGGTGCTCGACGATGCCAAGGTCGACATCCTAGTCACGCTCGACCTGGACGAAGCAGTGCGGGGCCCCGCAGCCGGCCCGATCGCGACCCTACCCGAGCCGACGCTGGAAGGATCGGAGCTGCTCGCACCTGGCGCCGTCCTGCGCTTGTGAGCGACTTCACCGACCTCGACCTCCGCATCGCCCGCCTGATCGACCAGGTCACCCCGGCCGCACGCACCGCGTTGGCGCGAAAGTTGGCCAGCGACCTCCGCAAGGCCAATGCCGAGCGCATCCGCGACAATGTGGAGCCCGATGGCGAAGCCATGGCGCCGCGTCAGCCGCGCAAGCAGGGCAAGTCCCTGCGCGAGCGAATCGGGCCCTCTGCCCTGCGGCGTGAGGCGATGTTCGCGCGCGCCGGCGGCGGCAAGTTCCTCCGCGCCCGCGCCACGCCGGAAGGCGCGCAGATCGGCTTCGCGGGCGCAACGGCGCGGATCATGCGGATACACCAACTCGGGCTTCGTGATCGGGTGAACCCGAGTGGTCCCGCCATCGAGTATCCAGTCCGGGAGGTTCTTGGCATCTCCGATGGAGATCGCGCACGGCTCCTCGACATCATCGCAGGACACTTCGACACCTGACGCCTTGTTGTAGCGCCCGGTCCTACAACAACCGGCCCTAGCCGCGTTCATGCCTCCGCGACGACATGGCGCACCATGGCCGCTACTTTCAGTTCCTCCACCGTCGACCTGTCGCGCCTACCGGCGCCGACGATCGTCGAGCAGCAAAGCTTCGAGCAGATCCTGTCAGACATGATCGGGCGCGTGCAGCAGATCGTTCCCGAGTTCGATGCTACCGTCGACAGCGATCCCGCCGTGAAGGTGATGCAGGTCGCCGCCTATATGGTGCTGCTGGTCCGCCAACAGTTCAACGACGCGGCCCGCCAGTTGATGGTCGCCTATGCCACCAAAGAGCGGCTGGACCACCTGGCCGCCCTGGTCGGCGTCGCGCGGTTTGAGATCACGCCAACCAATCCGGTGACCGGCGCCGCCGCGGTTCTTGAGGATGACGACGCCCTGCGCCAGCGTGTCGTGCTGGCGCCCGAGGGCTTCTCGGTGGCAGGGCCCGAGCTCGCCTATGTGAAGCATGCCAAGGATGCGAGCGGCGAGGTGCTCGATGCCAGCGCCACGTCGCCGGCACCCGGTGAAGTGCTGGTCTCGATCCTGTCGCGCGCGGGCGACGGCACCGCCTCGGCCGAGCTGCTCGCTACTGTCGCAGCCATCGTCAACGATCCCGCCATTCGCCCCCTGGGCGACCTGGTCACTGTGGCCTCCGCCACGCTGGTCCGCTTCGCGATCGTCGCCACGCTCACCACCTTCAGCGGCCCCGACGTGAACATGGTGCTGGCAGCAGCACGCGCCTCGCTCGACGCCTATCTGGCGGAGAACCGTAAGCTCGGCCGCGACATCAACCGCGCCGGCATCATCGCCGCGCTCAAGGTACCTGGCGTCGAGAACGTCGCTCTCCCCAGCCCCGCCGGCGACGTGGTCTGCACGCTCGCCCAGGCCGCGCTCCCAACCGCGATCACCATCACCCATGCCGGCTATGCCGCATGACGTCCTTGCTGCCGCCCAACGCCACTCGGCTCGAACGCGGCCTGGAAGCCGGCATCGCCGCGATCGCCGGCGTCGAAATGCCGATCGAGCAGCTTTGGGATCCTGCGACCTGCGCGCTCGACCTGCTGCCCTGGCTCGCCTGGTCCTTGTCGACCGACAATTGGGATCCAGACTGGTCCGAGGCTACCAAGCGCGACGCCGTCGCCAGGTCGATCGCCCTGCACCGCGTGAAGGGCACGCGCGTGTCCGTCGAAGCCGTACTCGCGCGCTTCGACCAGCTGCTGACCATCGTCGAGTGGCACCAGGCCAATCCGCGCGCCGCGCCCCACACCTTCGAAGTCATCCTGCCGCTCGGCGCCGCAGGCGGTAAGCGCGCCACCGCTCGCTTTGCAGAAGCCGTCATCCGCGAGGTGTCGCGAGTAAAGCCGCTGCGCGAACACTTCGTCCTGGTCCAGCAGCTTACCGCCACGGCCGCCATCCGCGTGGTCGGCGCGGCGCGCGCCGTCCGCTTCGATCGACTGCCCGGCATCGCCGCACCCGACGCCGATCCCTGGTGGCTGACCGTCATCCAGACCGAGGACGGCGAACCGCTCCAGGCCGAGTCCGGCGCTCTGCTCGAGGAAGAATAATGGACGTTCTCAATCCGCTCCGGCTCGTCATCACCAACGCCGGCATCGCCGCCTTCACGCGCGCCCAGCTCGGCGAAGACATCGACCTGCGCATCGCCACGGTCGGCTTCACCGCGGCTAGCTTCTACCTCGCGCCCACGCTCACCGCGCTTCCCGGTGAGTTCAAGCGGCTCGACACCCTGTCGGGCACCGTCACCGGGCCCGACACGGTGCACCTGCTGGTGCGCGATGCGACGCCCGAGACCTATAGCGTGCGCGGCTTCGGCCTGTTCCTCGCCGACGGCACCCTGTTCGCCGTCTACGGGCAAGCGGTCCCGCTGGTCGAGAAGGCAGGCGCGTCGATGGTGCTGCTCGCGCTCGACCTGCGCTTCCCGGCCGAGCAGGTCGCGGCGATCAGCTTTGGCGACGCCAACTTCGTCAATCCGCCCGCGACCGAGACGGTACAGGGCGTCGCGCGCGTGGCGACCCAGGCGCAAGTCGATGCCGGGACCGCCGACGAGTGCTTCGTAAGCCCCCAAAAGCTCAAGCACCTGCTGCCGCTCGGCGCCGTCATGATGTGGTGGGGCGCGGCGGCTGCCGTGCCCAGCGGCTGGGCGATCTGCGACGGCCGCAAGGTCCAGCGCAGCGATGGCGCGGGTGAGATCGCCACGCCCGATCTGCGCGACCGCGCCGTGGTCGGCGCCGGCGGCGCGCGCAACCTGGGCGATGCCTTCGGCGCCACAAGCCGAACGGTCGACACCTCCGATGCCGGCGCACACACGCCCGCTGGCAAGCTGCCCTCCCACGCCCACGGCGTGAACCTCAACACGGCCCAGGCGCAGAGCGGCGTCACGCTCAACACCACGATGCTGACCGAGACTGCGCGCGGCGGCAACGGCGTCTCGGTTGCAACCGCCTCACTGACCGATCCCGGCCACGCGCACGGCGTTGCCGGCAACACCGCGGGCTCGGGCGATCTCGCCCTCTCCATGGACGCGGTGCCCGCTCACAAACACCAGGCGACGATCGACGTGACACAGCCGTCCTTCGCGCTCTTCTTCATCATGAGGATCTGATGGCCAAGATCAGCGCGCTTCCCGTCACCAACCTGCTGCAGGGCGAAGAAATCCTGCCGCTGCTCCAGGGCGGCGCCACCCGGCGCACCACCATGGCGGCGCTGGTCGCCTATCTGTCGGCGTTCTTCGGGCGTGGTCCGAAGGGCGATCCTGGCGGCGACATGAGCGCGATCGGCCTCTTCACCGAGGCGAACGGCATGGACATCCCGGCCGGCGTCAAGACGGTGCGAACCACCGGCTGGGCCAGCCTGGGCGAAGGGGCCGCGCTCTACGTCCTGGACGAACTCTCGGCCTATGCGCCCGACCAGACCAGCCAGGTCGCCGAACCCAACGACCTGACCGGCCCGCTATGGGCTGGTGCCACCACGGCCAGCTTCGACGGGACCTGGACCACGATCACCGACACCGGCGCCGGCTACCAGCGCTGGGAAACGCAGCTGCCCGGTTTCGTGCCCGACATCGCGACCCTGGAAGTCGAAGTCGCCAAGGATGATGTGCCCGCCACGACCCGCAAGGCGATCGTGCGCCTCCGCTTCGATGGCGGCGTGCCCACGCAGTACGATCTCTACCTCGACACCCAGACCGGCGCCGTGACGCCTGGCAGCGCGCATGCCGCCGCCTCGAGCCTGCCCTATGATTATCACACCGTCGACCTTGGCGACCGCTACCGCATCGTCGTCTCCGGCCTGGCCCCGATCAATTCCACCGTCACTTCCGCACGGCTCTATCCGGCGAATGGCCCCGGCAACGTCGCGGTCTCGGCCGCCATGGGCTCGATCCGAGTGCGTGGGGTCAAGCTCTACGCCGGCACCAGCGACCTGTACGTGCCGTTCGTCGACGAACGCACCAGCTTCACCGCCAGCGACGGCCGCGTCTTCGGCCTCTCCACCCAGCAGGTCGCGCGGCCCCAGATGTGGGGCTTCCGCGCGGCCGCGGCCGACAACACCGACGCCATGCAGGCCTTTACCGACGCGATCACCCGCACCGTGTTCCCCAGCGCCGACTGCACCGCCAATGGCAACATCTCCGCCCCGATCGTCTGGGGACCCAACGTCGCCACTGAAACCTTGACTGGTCGGCTGCGTCTGCGCGCGCTCGCGCCCATGACCCAGATGATCGACTGGCGCGGCCAGCGCGACGTGAAGGCAGGGCTCACCGTCGAATTGTACGGCTACGGCTCCAGCGAATGGGAAGCGCGCGGCTGCCTGTTCGGCGAGACCTTCAACGACTGCCGCGGCATGGATTGGACCGGCGGCGGCGCGTACTACAGCACCTTCCGCTATGCCGGTTGCGGCGTCTATTCCGGCAACAACAGCTTCATTCGCTTCGCCAAGCGCTCGGGCTTCTACTGCGGCTCGGGCGCAGCAAGCGCGGGCCTGTCGCTCACCGCCACCTGGGCCAATCCCGTCCACAAGGGCGACCCCGACACCGCCGACCAATATACCGAGGTCGACGTGTCGGTGATCCCGGAAGACGCCATGCTTATGGGCACCGGCTCGTCGCGCAAGTCGTGGAAGGTGTGGATCAACGGCTCGCCGCGCCTGGTCCTCGGCGTCACGCGAGCGGACGGCTATGACGGCTCCGCGCCGTCTCCCGGAAAGCTGCGGCTGTTTCCCTGGGTCGACCTGCGCATCCAGGGCACCGCCACGCTCGATTACATGTTCGGCGGCGGCGTCTATCTCGCGGGCGCCGACAGCAACGAGCAAAGTGGCGACTTCGAATTCCAGCTTTCCGGCGCCGCGCTGGTCACCGACGCGCTCTATGGCGGCAAGTTCAAGCTCTCGGCGCAGAGCGCCGGCATGGTTTTGGGTGCCGGCCTGCGCCAGTACGGCGTGCACCAGCCCGACGAAATCGAGCTCATCTATAACGAGAACTGCCGCGCCAACGTGGTGATGGCGAACGGCCAGAACGGCGACTTCGGCAGGGTCCATATCGGCGGGCAGCATCAGGAGCCCTCGGCAGACAGCAACTGGACCTTCCTGCCGCTTCACGACACGGCCATTTACCGGCCCTCGGCAATCTCGGGCTGGGAGGGCAGCACGGTGATGCACAATCATCGCCGCTGCCAGTACGAGAAGCCCAACCCGGAGAACTACCGCCGCCCCGTCGACCTTTCCGCTTCGGCCAACAGCCGCCGCGCCAACGCGCTTGCGATCGATCCCAACCGGGAGAGCGCCTATTACGCCGAGTGCGAGGTGACGAGCCGCGACGTCTATCTGCGTAAGCTCAGCACCGGCCTGCGCCGCAACATGGGCTATAGCGGCGCGCGCTACGAGGCGCGGGGCACCGGCCCGAACGGGGCGCCGACCGGGACGATCTACTTCACGGCAGAAGGCGACGTGCCGATCAACGGCCAGCCAGGTCCTGCGATGTTCAGCGGCTTCAAGCGCATCGCTCTCTTCTCGATCGAGTGGGACCGCCTCACCGGCGGGTGGCTGATCCACCTCCTCAACGCCGACAACTCGACCCAGGGCGTCAGCTTCTTCTGCGGCGGCGCCCCCGCGGCCGGCGAGGTCATCGCCTCGTCGATCATGCCTTACGCCATGACGATCGGCTCGGGCATCCTGCGCTCGCTGGTCAGCGCCGGCGCGGCCACCACCTTCACCATCCGGCGTAATGGGGCCACGATCGGCACGGCCACCTTCGCACCGGCCAGCACCGTGGCTAACGCCGTGTTCACCAGCACCGCGCTCGCTGCCGGCGACCTGGTCACCATCACCGCGCCCAACGCTGCGGATCCGCAGCTGAGCGACATTGCGGGGCTGATCCAGTGATCCAGCAAACCGCCTGGCGCTATGTGACCGCGGTTGCGATGCCCTCCGCTCTGGGCGGAACCACCGCCTGGGCGAACTCGGGGCGCCTGACCGCCAGCGACAATTCGCGCGCGTCCGTGACGACATCGGGCACCACTACCGTTAGCACGCGCGTCCTGCGCGGCACCGGCTTCGGCTTCGATGCCACCATCATCCCACCCGGCGCGCGAATCCTCGGCGTCGAACTGCAGCTTGAGGGCCTCTGCTCGCTCGCCGGCACCTATTTCGATGCATCAGTGCACCTGGTGAACGGCGCGGCCGGCGACGCCACCGACCGGATCAGCGCCATCGACCATGCCTCTCCCACCGCTTGGCCAACCGCTGAGGCGTTCCGCAGCTATGGCGCGATCGACGATGCCTGGGGCGCGCCGCTCACCACCGACGCGATCTTCTCTTCCGCCTTCGGCTTCGATTTCCAGGCCATTGCCCGCCCCGCCGTCGACACGCAGCGGACCATGAACCTCGACAGCGCCCGCATGCGGATCACCTACGAGCCGCGCCTGCGCCGTCGCGGCGGGCGCTGCACCAGCACGCTCTGAAGACTGGCGCCTCGCAGGTCCGGCCTCGCGAACGCTGTTGTAGCTCCTCGATCTACAACAACGTCCACGCGCCTGCGCGTCATGCCTGCGCCAGACAGCGAGCATGGCCGATGCTGAAACCGCCGACGATTTGATCCGCTACGCCAAGGTCACCTCGGTCGACCTTGGCGCCGGCCGCTGCGTCGTCGCGATCGGCGACATCGTCAGCCAGCCTCTCAAGTGGCTGGAATGCCGCGCCGGCCGCACCCGCACCTGGTCGCCGCCCACCGTGGGCGAGCAGGTCGTGGTGCTATCCCCCGGCGGCGACATCGTCGGCGCCATCATCCTTCGCGGCGTTTCCAGCGATGCGCACCCGCCTGCGGGCACCACCGCGCGCGAGCTGATCGAATTCCCGGACGGCACCGTCATCGCCTACGATGCCGAGAGCCACCTTCTGGAGGTACTCGCCAGCACCGGCAGCGTCCGCATGGTCGCGCGCGACTTCACGCTGGAAGGTCCAGTGAAGATCCGCGGGCCCGTCGAGGTGGAAGGCGCCATCACCGCCAGCGAGGATGTCGTTGCGGCCGGCAAGAGCCTCAAGAGCCATATCCATACCAAGGTCCAGGCAGGCGCCGCGGTCTCGGGGCCGCCGCAATGATCGGCATGGACGCTTCCACAGGGCGCCAGCTCGCCGGCGACGCGCACCTCGCGCAAAGCTGCGCCGACATCCTCACCACGCCGATCGGCACGCGCCTCATGCGCCGCGACTATGGTTCGGCCATTCCCGAGCTGATCGATCAGCCGGGCAATCCGCTCACCCGCATGCGCGTCATCGCCGCCACGGCAGTGGCCCTTGCCCGCTGGGAACCCCGCATCGCGCTCACCCGCGTCCAGTTCGACGCGACTGCGAATCCGGCGCGGCCTGTGCTGCTTCTGGAAGGGCATCGCACCGACCGCCCCGGCGCCAACGCCCTCACCATCCTCACCATCCCACTCCGCTCCGCTAGCTGAAGGAAACACCATGGCCTTTCTCCACGGCATCAAAGTCAACGAACCGCTGACCGGCGCCGCCCTCGCGCTCACCGCGCTGTCTGCCGTGATCGGCATCGTCGCGACCGCAAGCGACGCCGACGCCACTGCCTTCCCGCTCGACAAGCCGACCCTCATCACCGACGTGAACGCCGCGATCGGCAAGGCCGGCAACGAAGGCACGCTTGCCAAGGCCCTCGGCGAGATCGCCAATCACGGTTCGCCCATCGTCGTCGCCGTGCGCGTGGCACCCGGTGTCGCCGCCGGCGATGTCACTGCCGAGGAAGCCACCGACCTCAACGTCGTCGGCTCGCGTATCGACAACGCCTATACCGGCCTGCAGGCGCTGCTCGCGGCCGAGGGCCAGGTCGGCGTCCGTCCGCGGATCATCGGCTGCCCCGGCCTCGACAGCGAAATCGTCGCGACCGCCATTGCCGTGGTGGCGCGCAAGCTGCGCGGCTTTGCCTATGTCCAGTGCGAAGGCGGCAATGTCGCGGAAGCCCTGCTCTACCGCCAAAAGTTCGCCTCGCGCGAGTTGATGGGCATCTGGCCCGAATGGACCGGCGGCCCGGTCGGCACCTGGGCCGGCAAGGCTGTCGCCATCGCGCTCGGCCTGCGCGCCGCGATCGACGAAGAGACCGGCTTCCACAAGTCGATCTCCAACGTCCCCGTCGCCGGGGTGACCGGCATGAGCAAGGACGTCGCTTTCGATCTTCAGGACATGTCCACCGATGCCGGCCTGCTCAACGCCGGGGAAGTGACCACTTTGGTCAACATGAACGGGCGCCGCTTCTGGGGCAATCGCACCTTCTCCGACGAACCCCAGTTCGCCTTCGAAGTGGCCGTGCGCACGTCCCAGGCGATCCAGGACACCATCGCCGGCGCGCTCGCCCGCTTTGTCGACAAGCCGATGACGAAGGGCCTGGTGGTCGACATCGTCGAAACCGTGAACGCCCAGCTGCGCCAGTGGGTCGGCCAGGGCCGGCTCGTCGGCGGCAGTTGCTGGTACGATCCCGGCGCCAACCAGGAAGCCGCGCTCGCCGCCGGCCGCCTGGTGATCGACTACGACTTCACGCCCTGCGCCCCGCTTGAGGGCTTGGAGCTCAACCAGCGCATCACCGACAAATATTACGCCGGCTTCGCGGACAACATCGCCGCCTGACGCCGCCGCGCACCCCTGCACCCTCGATCTGACCTGAAGGACCTACCGTCATGCGCCTGCCCTCCAAACTGAAGAACTGGGACGTTCACACCGATGGCGACAGCTATGCCGGTATCGCCGGCGAACTGGCCCTGCCCAAGCTCGCCGAAAAGGTCGAGCAGTGGCGCGGCGCCGGCATGCTCGCCGAAGTCGATATCTCCATGGGCCTCGAAAAGCTGGAGATGGAAACCAAATATGGCGGCCTGGTCCTCGGCATCATGCGCCAGTTCGGCTCGATCGGCCTCGATAGCGTAATGCTCCGCTTCAACGGCGCCTATCAGGACGATTATACCGGCAGCGTCGCCGCGGCCGAGCTGGTGGTGCGCGGCAAGCATGTCGAGATCGATCCAGGCACTGCCAAGCCCGGCGACAACACCGAATGGACGGTGAAGTCGACGCTCACTTACCTGCGCTGGCGCGTCAACGGCCGCACGGAGGTCGAGATCGACGTGATCAACTGCATCATGATCATCGACGGCATCGACCGCATGGCCGCCATCCGCCTCGCCATGGGCCGCTGATCGGCGCCGCGGATCCACAGCCCCTTCCGATCCCGTTTCACCAGGAACCCGCACCATGACTGCCACTGCAATCGGCCTCGCCGCCGCACTCGCCGCCACCATCGCCGTCACCCTCGACAAGCCGCTGACCCGCGGCGAGGATCAACTCGCCCAGCTGACCTTCCGCCGCCCGACCACCCCGGTCCTGCTCGACATGTCGCTGATCCAGATCGGGCTCGCCGACATGGACAGCATCCGCGCGCTGCTCGCCCGCACCAGCACCGATGGCCTCATCGTCCAGGAGGTCGACCGCATCGACGGCGCCGACATGCTGGAGATCGCTCACGACATCGCCGGCTTCTTCCAGGTCGACGATAGCGACGCGCCCGCCATCACCATCGATGGCGACATCGTCACCATCCCGCTGGTCAAGCCGATTGAGCGCACCGTCGACGAAGAGCCGCGCCCGATCGCCAGCCTGCGCCTCCGCCGCCCCGACAGCGGCGCCTTTCGAGGCCTGTCCCTCGCCCGCCTCGGCCAGATGGAAACCCGCAGCCTGGCCGCGCTGCTGCCGCGGATCTCGCTTGACCCGATCGGCGAGGCCGAGACCATGGCGATCGATCCTGTCGACTGGATGCGCATCGCCAACGAGGTCGGCGATTTTTTGCTGCCGAGGCGGCTGCGCACCGCCTGACCGACGATCTCGAGGAAGCGATGGCGAACATCTTCGCCATCCTTCCCGGGCTCTCTTACGACGCGATGTGCGCCATGCGCCCGCATCGCCTCATGGAATGGCACGACCGCGCGATAGCGCGGTCGGGAAATCCGGAGTGAATCATGGCCGGTGGCCGCAACCTCGATCTTCTCCTGCGCTTCACGGCGCTCTATCGGCTCACCGGCCCGCTCCGCAACATGAGCCGCGGCGCGGCGGGCGCGCGCAATGCCGTTGCCGCCACCACCCGAGAACTGGCCGACCTCAACCGCCAGCAGGATCGCATCGCCAAGTACAAGGGGCTGGAAAACCGCCTCACCAGCACCAGCGCGAAACTCGCCGAGGCCAGCGCCAAGACCATGCGCCTGAAGCAGGAGCTGGCCTCCACAGCCCAGCCCACCGCCAAGCTCGCCGCCGCCGTCGCCACGGCCGAGCAGCGTGAGGCACGGCTCAGCGCCGGTCTGGCGCGCGAGACCCAGCGCCTTTCCTCGGTGCGGCGCGAACTGACCGGCGCCGGCATCGACACGAACCGCCTTGCCGACCACGAACGCACGCTCGGCACCAACATCGAAACCACCAACCGCCGCCTGGCCGAACAGCAGCGCCGGCTTGAAGCGGTCGAGCGCCGCCGCGCCCGCGTCGACAATGCGCGTGAGGTCGGCGGCAAGCTCCAGGGCGCCGGCGCCAATGCCGCCATGGCCGGTGCGGCGGTCGGTGCGCCGCTGGTGATCGCCGGCGGCAAATGGCGCGAGTTCGAATCCGGCATGACCGACATCGCGCAGAAGGGCGAGTTGTCGCGCAAAGCGGCACGCGGAATGGGCGACGAGATCATGCGCATGGCGCCGCGCGTGAACCAGCTCGCCAGCGATTTGCGCGTCGGCGTCGACCAGCTCGCCGGCTTCGGCATGAAGCCCGACCAGGCGCTGGCGATGATGGAACCGATCGGCAAGACGGCGACCGCGTACAAGGCGCAGAACGAGGATCTCGCCAAGGCCACCTTCGCCACCTACGACAACCTGAAGGTGCCGCTCGGCGAAACGGCCAAGACGCTCGATATCCTCGCCTATGCGGGCAAGAAGGGCGCGTTCGAGGTCAAGGATATGGCGAAGCACTTCCCCGCCCTGACCGCCGCGGCGCAGGGCCTGGGGCAGAAAGGCAATGGCGCCGTCGCCGATCTCGGCGCCGCGCTCCAGATCGTGCGCAAGGGCGCCGGCGACAGCGACACCGCCGGCAACAACCTCATCAACCTGCTCGCCAAGATCAACACCGAAGACACGATCAAGAACTTCAAGGATTTCGGCGTCGATCTGCCCAAGGCGCTGAAGAAGGCGGCCAAGGATGGGAAATCGCCGATCGAGGCCATCACGGAGCTGACACAGCAGGCGCTGAAGGGCGACCCCAGCAAGCTGTCCTTCCTGTTCGGCGACATGCAGGTTCAGCAGGCCATGCGCCCGCTGCTCGCCAACATGGCGGAATATCGGGCGATCCGCGCCGGCGCACTTCAGGCCAACGGCACCGTCGACGCCGACTTCCTGGAGCGCATGAACGACGCCGCGGAGAAGTCGCGCAGGTTCAACCTTCAGATGGAGAATTTGAGCCTGACAGTCGGCAGCGTCGTCGAGCCGATGCTGGATAAGGTGCAGGGCAAGCTTGGTGGCTGGGCCGATCGGTTGACCCAGTTGAGCAACAGCAACCCATTGCTCTTCAAAACGATCGTCACGGTTCTGGGCGGCCTCGCCGGCATGCTCGCCGTCCTGGGCCCATTGGCCCTCGCCATCGGCCTCATGGCGCCGGGTATCGCGATGACCATCGACGGTCTGGGGCGCCTGCGCACCGGCCTCCTTTGGGTCGGCAAGGGGATCAGCTTCCTCGATCTCCGCTTCACCCGCTTCATCCGCACTGGCCTGGCAAGGCTGGGTCCGGCATTGGGCCGCATAGCGTGGAGCGCCGCAACCGGCGGAGCCCGGCTGCTAGGCGCTGGCATGCGGTTCGCCGGGATCGCCGCGCAATGGCTGAAGGCTGGGCTCATCCGCCTAGCACTGGCCGGGTACGCGCAAGGCGCTCGCTTGCTCGGCGCAGCATCCCGAGGGCTCGCAGCAGGGCTGCGCTTTGCGGGCATCGCTGCCCGGTTCCTCGTCACCGGACTGGCACGAATGGCGATCGCGGTCGTGACCAATCCCGTCCTGCTACTCGCCGCCGGCATCGCCGTTGGAGCGTACCTGATCTACAAGAACTGGGACGCAATCAAAGGCTACCTCTCCGCCGGCCTCGCCTGGTTCCAGGGGCTCTGGGCGCGGTTCGGCGCCTTCGCCTCAGCCGGCATCGGCCGCATCGGCGCCGCCCTCTCCAGCTTCAATCCGCTGGCTTTACTTCGCCAGGCGTTCGCCGGCGTCATGACCTGGTTCGGCGTCTCGCTGCCTAACAGCTTCGCCTCCTTCGGCGGCATGCTGATTAGCGGCCTGTGGCGCGGCATCAGCAGCCGCCTCGGTGCACTCAAGAGCGGCATCCTCGGCATCGCCAACAGCGCCAAGAGCTGGTTCAAGAACGCCATGGGCATCAAGTCGCCGAGCCGCGTCTTCATGGGCTTCGGCGGCTACATGACCGAAGGCCTGGCGATCGGCGTTCAACGCGGCGCAGCTCGGCCGCTCGATCGCGTCCGCCAGCTCGCCACCGACATCGCCGCAGCCGGCGCCCCGCCGCGCCTGCTGCGCAATGCCGTGACGATCGGCGCCGCGGTGACCGCCGGCGCCGGCCTGCCCACCGTCTCTGCGGCATCGCCCGTCGCCAGCCCGACTGTCGCGATCGGCGCGATCGGCGCGGCTGCGCCAAGCGTCCACCACCATACCCACCACAATGAATTCCACATCACCATCGCCGGCGGCGGCGACATCCGCAGCCAGGCGCGCGAGCTGATGGCCGAGATCCAGCGCCTGCAGCGTGTCGCACGCGACGCCTCTTACAAGGACGATTGATCCATGCTGCTCGCCCTCGGCCTCTTCGTCTTCGAAAACCTGTCGGTCCCCTTCACCGACATCAGCCGCCGCACCGCCTGGCGCCACGCCCGCAGCGCGCGCGTCGGCGCCCGCGACGCCAGCCAATATGTCGGGCCCGGCGACGACACCATCTCGCTCTCCGGTGTCCTCCTGCCCGGCTACGCCGGCGACTTCGCCTCCATGCGCAAACTGCGCGCCATGGCGGATGAGGGCGAGGCATGGCCGCTGGTCACCGGCACCGGCGAGGTCCTGGGCAGCTTCGTCATCCTTTCGATCGACGAGCGCGGCAGCACCCTTATGCTCGACGGGGTGCCCCGCAAGGTCGACTTCGCGGTCGAGCTGGACCGCGTCGGCTGATGATCACCGTTCCCCCCGCAACCGACCGCCGCCAGAACCTCGCCGACTTCCGCGTCACCATGGATGGCAAGGATCTGACCGACCGGCTGCGCCCCCGCCTGATCTCCCTGCGCCTGACCGAGAAGCGCGGCGGCGAAGCCGACGAGCTCGAGCTGGTGCTCGACGATTCCGACGGCAAGCTAGCCATCCCGCGTAAGGGCGTGGTCATCACCTGCGCGTTGGGCTGGCGTCGCGGCACCGACGTGATCGCCGGCCTGGTCGACAAGGGCCGCTTCACCGTCGACGATGCCAGCTGGGATAGCGCGCCCGACACCATCACCGTCCGCGCCCGCTCGGCCGATCTCACCGCCGGCTACCGCGTCCGCCGCGAGCGCAGTCACCGCGACACCACCCTGGGCGCGGTCGCACAGCGCGTCGCCGCCGCCCATGGCTACACCGCCCATTTCGATCCCGCCCTCGCCGGCATCGCCGTCCCCGTCCTGGTCCAGGACGGAAAGAGCGACATGGCGATGATCCGCGAACTCGGCCGCCGCCACGACGCCGTCGCTACGGTCAAGGATCGCCGCCTGATCCTCAAGCCGATCGGCACCGCCACCACCAGCTCGGGCGCCGCCATCCCCGCCGCCACGATCCTGCGCAGCGCCGGCGATCGCGCGTCCTGGAAGACCAGCGAGCGCGACGCCTACACCAAGGTCGAGGCACGCTGGCACGACGGGGGCGCAGCCGAGCGCAAGACGGTGAGCCACGCCGTCGCCGGCAAAGCCGCCGGCGGCGACACCAAAGTCCGCCGCCTGAAAAAGACCTTCCACAGCAAGGCCGACGCCGAAGCCGCTGCCCAGGCCGAGGCCGGCCGCGTCGCGCGCGGCGGCGCCGAGCTGACCGTGTCGCTCGCCCTCGGCCGCCCCGATCTCTACCCCGATCGCCGCCTGGCGGTAACCGGCTTCAAGAAGGGCGTGGACGGCGCGAACTGGCTCGTCTCGGAGGTCACCCATAACCTTGACGGTCAAGGCGGCCTTCGCACTGACCTGAAGCTGGAAACGGCTGTGACAACGGATTAGCCAAGGGGTCACAACGGGATCAGCGGGGCGACACTTTCCCGCCGATCGGGCATTGAAGCCGCCATGTGCAATGAGCATCGCAGCCACGTCGACATCGACCAACTCAGCTATGAGTTCTCGCAGATCGGCGTCCCCGTGCGCTTTCCCGAAGGGTTACCGAACCTCCCGCCCAGCAACAGCATCAAGATCACCGATCGCCACGCGATCGTCCGCCAGGGTGCCGAAGGCGCAGAGCTTGTCATGCGCCGCTGGAGCTGGCCCGGCCCAACCGGCAAGCCCGTCTACAACTTCCGGTCTGAGGGGCGCACCTTCGACAGCGGGCGCGTGCTGATCATCGCGGATGGCTTCTACGAGTTCACCGATCCGCCACCCGTCGAGGGCGCGCCCAAGAAGCGGCCAAAGAGCAAGTGGCTCTTCACCATGCCCGATGAGCCCTTCTTCTGCATCGCGGGGCTCCTGCGCACGGACGCGAAGGTCGGCGAAGCATACACCATGCTCACCACCTCACCTGGGCCGGACATCGCGCCCTATCACGACCGGCAGATCGTCGTGCTTGGGCGGGCCGATTGGGCGAAATGGCTCAATCCTGCCGTGCCTGCCGGCGACGTGTTGCGGCCTGCAGCGGCCGGAACGCTGAAGGTCACGCAGGTTCGCTGATCGGCAGCTAGCGAACGTTTTAGAGGCTCGCGTGATCTAACACCCAGAGTTACACTGGCCCGTCTAGCACCATCTCGAAAGATGGCGCAGAGCAGGGAGAGAAGCGATGGTAAAAACGTGGACGTCGGCAGAAACCGGAAATGTGACCTGTGACAATTGCGGACGCGTCTACAAACGTTCGGTTTTTCGTTTTCCAATGCGCGACAAAGACAGCTATGAATGCGCTTGTGGTGTAACGCTCGAAAGCTGGAACAGCACTGAGTCACCCTCATTTCACTTGGTATCTGGGCCAACAAAGGACGCCCAGAAGCCGGAGTGATAGTGCTGCGGCTACCAGATGTTCGGCAATGCTCCGGCCACAGCCGCGAACACGGGCGGTGGCACTGCGTTGCCAACGACGCGATACTTCGACGCTAATCCGGCGGTCTCGGGGAACACCAAGTCCCCGAAGCCCTGAAGCCGCGCTGCTTCACGATAGGATATGCGGCGGGCCGGCGCGTCTGACACGAACTCCCACTTGTCAGTGTGAATGCGCTTCAGCGCTGGGCTGACGGGATGAAGCGGAGCATGCCTGCTGCTGGCAACGATGGTTCTGCTGCGCTCGCCCCAGCCGCGGTAGCGGTTTCGCGACAAGTAGTACCAGTGGAATGGTTGAGCGTCGAATTCCCCGGTTGGCCACGCCTCCATGTCCCCGATCGTCTCACCGATGGTCGGGCACAAGGGCAGTGCATCGTCATCGCCTTCCGCATAGCGATGAGTTGCGTCCGGGAAGCTGTACTTGACGCCGAAATCAGAACGCACTCCTACGAAGAAGAGGCGGCGGCGCTCCTGCGGCACACCGAACTCCCGTGCGTCGAGAATGCCGGCATTCACGCGATAGCCTGACAGGCGAAATCTCGTGATCTGGTTGCGAAAAAGGTGAAGGTTATCGTCGCGGACCATGCCGGAGACGTTCTCGACGATGAACGCCTTTGGCTTGATTAGCTGCAACGCCCGAACAAATTCGCGATATAGGAAATTGATCTTACGCGAGGGGTCTCGAACACCAGCCTGACTGAAGCCCTGACAGGGATAACAGCCCACAAGCAGATCAGCGGCCGGAAAGTGTTTTATATCAGTGACATCGCCCAGGCGGAAATCCGTTTCGGGCAGATTGGCTTTATATACGTCGCGAGCATAGCTCAGGACATCATTCGCCATCAGTACGTCGAAGCCAGCCGTGGCCAAACCCGCGTCGGATCCGCCGCATCCAGAAAACAGCGACACCGCCGTTGGCATTTGAAACCGTCCCCCCTCTTGAGCTTCCGAGCCTATAGCGCTCGGCGCCTCGCCGCCAAGGTGGAATTCGTCTCTATGCAGCTTTTGGCATGGCTAGTTGGGCCAGCTCCGTCAGCGTCGCTCGCCAGGTAACATACTCAGGATCTTCGCGCACTTCCTCTGCAATGGCGGTGAGGCGAATGCGATCGAGCACCCAGCCCGCTCGCACATGTGCGATTTGAAAGTTGCCATCCGACAGTGCGAAGGGAGTAGCGAACGCTCGTATAGGGGCAACCCAGCTTACAGGGTGAAACCAAGCGCCTAGCGCTGCCAATGACAGTTCGTCTAGTTTTTGATCCCAATTTCCGCCGCAGGCGCACTGGCCGAGAACGAAAAGGTTGCCCTTTCTGTTGTCGAGCTGCCGTTTCCAAACCACAAAGTCTATCGTCCCGTCGCCACCGACATTAGGGGCTTCGGGCAAACCTTCGTGGGGCTGCCACCACCACTCGCCCGTCAAGCGGCGAATTTCTTCCATAGCCGACAGCCATGTGCCGAACGGAGCGTCACGCGGCGCACCACTATTAAAGACTTCGGTGTGCACGCCCATGTAGAGTTTCGTCAGCAGGGCCGCGATGCGTTCGAAGGTTCTAGGCAGTTGCACGTAGGCGCCAGTAGTGATGTTAGGCGCCAGTGAGATACCGAGGCAGTACTCATAAAAGCCACTGCTTGGACCTCGATACGTCAGGGTTCCTCGATCGAGGTCGAACGGATATGCAGCTCCAAGGTATCTGATCCGTCGCTGTATCTCCTCCGAGATTGCGCTGACGCCACCTTCAACGCCGAGATCAAGGCGATGCCAACGCTCACGACCAGGCTCATCGTCTTGAAGCCCAGCCACTCCGGGATCAAACTCATCATCCTCAAGCGCGTCCGCAATGACATCGTCGCGCATCCCCGCGTCGATGACAGTACTGCCCGTGAGAATAGCTACCTTCTCAGTTTGATCCGCGTCGCGAGCAACCTTCTGCTCCTGGAGGCGAACAGAATATGCGTCCCTCACAGATCATCATCCGGGTTCACGATGTCTCTGAGGCTCTTCTCGAACGATGCTGCCGCTCGCCGATTGGCGCTCGCCAGAGTTAAGTTGGCCTCAGCGACATTCACTGGGATAGCTGATGATGAAACGACGCCGGCAAGTTCGGCCTGTAGCCTTCTAACTTCTACAAGATTTTGAGCGATGCGTTCTTCTACCGGCTGCGTAAGCCGGAGCACCTCGTCCAGCGATGTGCCGAAGCGCATGTAATCGACTTTATCTCGATCGCCGAACGCGGACGCGAGGTTACCCAGCGCACGCGAATCTCGTATTACAGAGTTAAGTCCAGCAGACTTGCTACCGAACATTGCTCGCATCATAAACGCGACATTCTCAAGACGCTCGGTAGGGATCGGGTTTGGTTTCGGCCCATCGTCTGGCATGCCGACGAAGTCCCGAGCTGCCGTGTACCCAAGTATCGTGTATACCCAAGAGAAAGGGTATTCCGTCACACTTCCCCGACCATTGCGAACGGAGTCCGATGGTATGAAATGCCCAGACTTCACTGCCTGCTGAACGACGTAGTAGCCCTCTAATAGTCGAGCTACCGTTCGATGCGGATCACCGATCATTGTCGAGATATCGTTGACCGTTAATTTGGTAGACTGGACAACCTGAGCCGCCCAGTGAGCTTTGGCATAGCTGTCCCAAGGAGCCGAAGCTGAAATGTGACGCACGCCCAGGTAAGACAAGAGTTCGGCATCATCTGCATCTTCGGCAAAGCTAATGACCGGAACGGGATCAATGCTCTTAGAACCGTGCTTAACCCAAAGCTCGCGATATGGCGCGCCTTTGATCGACTGATTTCTTGCTCGATCATCGTTTGAAAGGATCAGGCACGCAGCCAGACGCCGGTTGCCTTCAACGATCTTGATTTCGTCGCCAACAACCTTGCCGACGAGGGGCTCGGCTTTGAAGTATCCGTTAACAGCAAGCGAGCTGATGACGTCGTCTATGCCATAAGTGTTTACGATGTGATCGAGCACAGCCGCCTGATCAACCAAGCCGGCCTGCTGTCCGCCAAACCTCGGGTTCGTGACATCCAACTGTAGCTTAGCGAGAGGCTCTGGCTCCGCGATGTTTGCGCTGAAGGCGGCTGGTGGAACGGTGCTCAAATCGAAAATCCTATGATCGGCATGTGATCGCCATAACTTACAGATTACCTAAAACGCCTGACCGCTCCTAAACCGATTGTACGCCTGCTCGCACTCGCCGGGAGGCAAAACAACATTCTCCACCTTGATCCAGGCAACTTTGTCATCCTCATGCGAGCGCCGAGCAGCTATCAAAGCGGCTCCTAACTCCCAGTACCCGTAAGCTTCTGGCATATCGTCGTCGCTGACTTGGAAAGATTCGAGGCTCGGCGTTTCGTCAGAAAACATCCAGACGAGGACTGCTGCAGATTTGAAATCAACCATATTTTACCCTCCAGAGTCACTAAGCCGACGCTCGCCATCATGGGCTAAAATCCGAGCGCCTCTTCCCAAGGCATCACGCGGTGGACCGCTCCTACCTGTGCGTTCGGCACTTCGAATTCGATATACGGGTTGAACTGGCGCAGCACGATCGCCTCGGGGCGCCGCCGCACCAGCTGCTTGATCAGGACATGGCGGATCTCTTCGCCGTCGAAGGTCGGGCCGCGCAGCTGGATGACGACGTCGGCACCCACGCCGGGCGCGCGCTTGGGATCGACCAGGAGCCGACGCCCCGATTCGTAGCGCGGCTCCATCGAGTGCCCGACGATCTCCACGACGTAGAGATCTGGGCGGCCGGTCACGCCGATCGGGCGGGCCATGTAGTCGAGCGGTGCCGCCATATGCACCTCCGTTTGCTCGACACTGACCGAAACGCCGCCTTCTGCATGGAACTCCAGATCGGCACCCAAAGCGCTTCCATAAATTGGCAGCGTCTTAGGCAGGCGGCGAAGCGCCTCGGGCGATACAACGCCATCAGCGGGGATCGTTCGTTCAATCCCCTGCTCGCGCCCGAGTAGCCAATCAGACGTAGTGCCAAGCTCTGAGGCGATCGCATCTAAGCGGTCGATGCTAGGCATAGCGTTCTTAGAAAGGATGTTGCGAATGGCTCCTGGCTGACCAGTCGCGGCAAGAGAGATCTCGCGCGCACTGACGTTCAGCTCGCTCAGCTTCGCCGCCACGCGCTCCTTCAGGATGTCTATCGGCCTCACCGCGTCACGTATGCCGCATTGCACCCGTTACGACGAGCGTCATTTGTGACTTGACGGTGAGCTACGTATAGCTCATTAGATGGGTCATGGATGACGCATACGAGAACGCCCTGCGAACGGTCGCCGATTCGTACGAAGCTGAAGTCGCCCGCTGGGGCGGCAAATCGCTTTCGCGCGTCGCAACGATCGTCGTCAGCAGCGGAGCGTTCTTTAACCGCCTCCGCGCGGGGAAAACCTTCTCGGTGACCAACTTGGAGAAGTTTGCGACTTGGTTCCGCGTACCTGCGAACTGGCCGGATCAGGTCATTCCTCAAGCTGCCGCTGTCGCGTTGATCAGCATCGGTCGCCCCCCTCTTCCTGCGGACACCATGCCTCACCCGTACCGCATTCATGACGCAGGGGTCGATTGCGATACCCCCGCCGGTTTGCAGTCGAGCGAGGCGGCATGACGCAACCCCGCATTCCCGACACGTTTCCTGACGCGATGACCAAGATCGTCGGGCTGCTCGGTGTGGCCGCCACGATCAAGGCGGTGAACGGCACCGGCCGTCGCCGCTATTCGGAGCGCACCATTTACGAGTGGATGAACCCCAACAGCGGCACCTTGCCGTCGCTGCGCCAGGCGCTCGCCCTTGATGTCGCCTATCAGCTCGCCGGCGGTGAGGACGCGCCCTTCCGCGATGCCTATGCTCAGCAGCTGGGCATCGTCGTCGAGCGCCAGGACGCCTGCCGCCGCGCGCTCGTCGCCGACTCGATCGATTTCATCCGTGAAGCATCGGAGCTTCACGCCGCCTTGTTCAGCGCCTCCCAGCCCGGCGCCTCCCCGCGTGATCATCATCGCGCGATGTCAGAGGTGCAGCAGGTCGATGGCGTACTGCGCCGCATACGCCGGCGCCTGCCCAACTTCCTCCGCAGCGTCACGTCGACGGGGCCGGGGAGAGCCGGGGGTACGAACCAACCATGACGATTTCCAAGGCCGCGTTGCGCTGTCCGCATTGCAAGGGGCCGATGCACATCCGAACCAGCCGACTGCTGTCCGCTTACTATCGGCAGGCGCATGTCGCCTGCCTCGATCCCGAATGCGGCGCGACCTACGGCGTCGCCCACGAAATCACCCATCAGATTTCGCCCTCGGCGAAGCCTGATCCAACGGTGATGATCCGCAGCTCGCCGCCGCGCGTCCAGAAGCCGGAGATCGGCACGGACGTCCTGGCTGCCAATGACGCGGCCAACCTCACCCTTTCCGGCTTCGCCGGCGACAGCGGCCGGGGGGTGCCGCCGCCTGCAAATGACGAGGGCACGCCCCACGCCGTGATCGGCCTCTAAGCCAACCACTCCCCCCGAGTTCGCCAACCGGCCCGCCGACGACCCGTCGGCGGGAACGCCCCCGCCTTGCCCGCGAGAGACCCCGCCATGATCCATTTCGCCCCCGCCCCACGCCGCACTACCCGCGCTCTGCTCACGATGGCCGAAGCCACGGCCATGACGCCGTGGCTCTACCTCCGCCTGCGCCGCCAGGCCGCCGACCTCACCGTTTCACAGGCCGCACGGCGCATGTTTGGTGCCGACCAGGCCAAGGTAGATCTGGCGGTCAGCCTCATCACCGCGCTGGAAAAACCAGGCGTCCGCGCCCGCATCGACTTGACGCTGGAACGGCTTCAGGTCGCCTTTCCCTTCGACGCGGACGTCTACCGCCAACTCGCCCACGATCCCCTCGCCCGCCACCCGCTGGCCTGCGTCGGCTGCGGCTGCACCCAGAACGATGCTTGCGTGTCGACGGACGGACATACCGCCTGCGCCTGGCACGACACGAGCCGCCCCGGCGCCGCCATCTGCACCCGCTGCGCGGGCAAGGCACTGTGATGCGCGACCTGGTCGCCACCCCCGCCGCGCCGATCTGGCTGGGCTACGATCCCGCGACCGCCGCCGGCGACGACGGCGCGCTGGTGATCGTCGTGCGCGCGAAGCGCCCCGCCCGGCTGCCGCTCACCCTCAACAGGATCTCCGCCCTCACGCTGACCGGCATCGCCTTGGGCCTCGCCCTGGTCGCCGCGATCGGCGGCGCTCCTGCCCTCGCCCTCATCTGCGGGATCTGACCATGCTCGAACCCAAGCCCTCCATCGGCCTGCGCGCCCTCAGTGTCGTGTTCGGCGACCGAGCCAGCCTGTGGGACCTCGCCACCTTCGGTTTCGTCAGCGGCACCATCGCCAGCGGCGCCAACGGCATCACGCTGGCCGGCATCGCTGTCGGCCTGGCCGGCGCCGCGATCGGCGAACGCGCCCTGCGCAAATCCATCCGCACCTACTGCGACCAGTTCGACCGCTCCAACCCAAGGAAGCCCTCATGAGCGACAGCATTTCCGCCGAGCAGCTCCGCCTGCTGATCGAGCGCATCGAGCGGCTCGAGGAAGAGAAGAAGGGCATCAGCGACGACGTCAAGGACACCTACGGCGAGGCAAAGTCTACCGGCTTCGACGTGAAGACCATCCGCCAGATCATCCGCCTGCGGAAAATGGAGAAGCACCACCGCGACGAAGCGGAGATGCTGCTCGAAACATACAAGCAAGTGCTGGGCATCTGATCATGCTGCTGCAGAACCCTTTGCGGAGGCATCACCGCCCCGCGCCCTGGCGGTGCAGGTTCGTCCTCTTCCGCTCGTTTCACTGCGAGCGGAACGGGTATAGCGTCACTGTCGCGCTGGAGCTGGTGGAAACGCGCTTCTCGCGGTCATCGCGATCCCGCCTCTGGCGGCTTCGGCGCAACCTCCCCGGTAAGACCATCGAGCGCTCCTCGCACGACTCCCTCTTCGCTCGTCCAGGGCAGGGCGAAGACGCCAGTACGCCGCTCTCCCCCGAGCAGCTGCACTGATGTGCCCCGCCACGGCCTCTCCCATGGCGACCGCGTCGTCTATCTCGGCATCGGACAGCGCCGCGGCCAGCACGGTGACGCGCTCTCCCCGCATTGCCACTTCGCTGGGGTCCGGTTCGACGACGGCAGCGCCTTCACCTGCCGCGCGGCTGACCTCCACCCGATTCCGCGCCGCCCGCCGCCGATGTTCTGATTTCGCTCGCGACCAACTGGAGGAACCCAATGGGTGACGAAGACACCGCCGCAACTGCGGACGCCATCATGATCGTCCTGGCGATTCTCGCCGCGCTGTTCGTCGGGTGGCTGATCCTGTGAACGCGCCCCTGATCGTGCAGCTCGACCGCAAGCTTTCGCGGGCGGTCGAGCATGGAAAGGGCGTCCGCCTTGGCCCCGCCGACATCGACCTCCTCGTCGAGCTCGGCCTCTTCAACATCACGCATCCGGCCAAAGCCGCCTACCTCAAGGAACAGACAGAATGCCGAAGCGCGCGGCGCCGGTCTATCAGCGCGGGAAGTACTGGCTCGCCCACGATCAGCGGGCAGACGGAACCCTCCGCAGCCCCAATCTCTACATCTGGTGGTACGACGCCGACGCGCGACGTGAACGCAGCGCGTCAACGGGTACAATCGATCAGGGCGCAGCCATCCTAGCGTTGGACAAGCTCTACCTCGCCGACAAGGACGAGGCCCCGGCGTTCTGCCACGCATGCGGACAGACGCTCGCTCAGGCGCAGGCGTACCTGCTGACCGACGCGATCGCGGACTATAAGATCGAATGGGGCAACACCCGCGTCTCGGCCGACACGATCTCCGGCCGCCTTGCGCACGTCGTTGCATTTCTCGATGCGGAGGAAGCGTTCGGCGCCGAGGGCCGGTTCGGCCACTCAACCAGCTGCGCCGCCGCCTGCTCGTCGGTTTTCGTCCACGCCTTCCGCGCCTGGTCCCGCCAGCAGCCGGTCGAGTGGCGCAACGGCGCGGGCGAAGTCACGGTCTCCCGCGCCCGCTCGCCCGCCGCCACCGAGGCGTCGATCGCGCAGCTGATCGCCGTGCTGAATCACGCCGCGAACGCAGAGCCGCCCCGCTCCGACAAACGGCCGATCTACAAGCCCCTCCCCGCGCGCCAGGTGCAGCGCAAGCGTCGCACTCGAATCGGGATCGACGAGCTGGCGAAGATGGTCGCCTACGCGGCGGAGCCCGGCCGCCAGCGCGGCTCCCTGCGCGCCTTCCTCGTCGCCTCGATCTGCACGATCGCGCGGCCCGGTGCCGTCGTCGACATCAACGTCGCCCCCGATCGCCAGCAATGGTGGCCGGGTGCGCCCACGATCGACCTCAACCCACAAGGTCGCACCCAGAACAAGAAGCATCGCGCTCTGCTCCCGGTCCTGCCGCTGCTCGATCAATGGCTGCGCGCTGAATACGCGACCTACACGGCGCTCAAGCCGCACGAACGCGTCGGGCGTGGCTGGCTGGTCAACTATCACGGCCAGCCCGTCCAGGACGTCGACCGCGCCTGGGACACCATGCTCACCAAGCTGGAGCTGCCAAAGGGCCGCGAGTGGCGATCCTACGTCCTGCGCCACAGCCTCGCCACTCTAGCCCGCAACCGCGCCGCCACGAAGTGGGATCTGGAAGGGTTCATGGGCCACCACGACGGCAGCCAGACGGAAGTCTACGCAATCGGTGAATTCCCCAGCGTCGTCACCGCGCTGGAGAGCATCATCACCGATATCGAAAAGCTCGCCCCAGGCTGCCTGCACCGGAACCTTACCGGAGCCGCACCAGCGATCATTTTGGAAGGGAGTGGCAAAATGTGATTTAAAATCAACAACTTGCGAATGGTGCCGCTTACAGGACTCGAACCTGTGACCCCCGCATTACGAATGCGATGCTCTACCAACTGAGCTAAAGCGGCCTGCCGGACGCGATTGCGTCCGGAAAGAGCGGCGCGCTTACCAGTATGGATCGGCGCTGACAAGCGGTCCTATACCCCGATCCCGCTCCGTAT
>Ga0265780_10001404_pt1 | contig 33897 bp, 25 predicted proteins | sample P1T30metagenome_FD_192432 | JGI IMG/M metagenome (GOLD analysis project Ga0265780, IMG submission 192432) | Plant litter microbial communities from East Loma Ridge, Irvine, California - P1 T30 | ecosystem: Environmental > Terrestrial > Plant litter > Unclassified | place: USA: California...
CTATACTTTGCCTTTATATTCTTTATAAGCTAGAACTAGTTTTATATAACTTTAGAATTCTTATAAAAAGCTCTCTTATAGTTATATTTATAATTAAACTTTATTTAAAGCTTAGAGCAGCGTTTAATAAATATACTAGGCTAGTTTAAGCTAACTTAGCTTATATTATACTTAGCGTATAGAGAATTAGCTATATTAGCTATAGCTATAAGCTTAGAAAGAAATCTATATATAACTAGCTTAAGTATATACTTAATAACTATATTCTTCTTAGTCTTAGTTAGATTCTTTATTTTAAGCTAGTAATCTGCTTATAAAGGCTATTTAGTATATTAATTACTTAGTATTACTTAAGAGATATTATAGATAGCTATAGCGCGTTATAAAGATAGTATTATATCTTATTTAAAAGCTTAAAAAGTAGTTTATATCTAATATTTATTAGAAGTATCTATTTAGTGCTATTATTAAGATATTATATAGATAGAGTAGTTTTAGTAAGAGCTTAGCAAAAGTATCTAGCTAAACTGTATATCTAGCTAACTTATAAAGTATATTATATAGAAGTAATAAAGAAGAAAATAGAAATAACTAAGCTAATATTAAAGCTATTAAGAAGCTTATTTAACTTCTAGAATTATAATATCTAATCTTTTCTAATTATAATATAATAACTAGAAATATATTTATATTTAATTCTTTATAGTTAGAACTTTACTTAGCTATATAGAAGATAACTATTAAACCCCGCGAGGTTAAGGTCCGTATCGTGCCGCTGATGCCTAAAGACCCCATCGAAGCTAAGTACCGGAATTCTCCCCCTATCGAATGGGAATGCATCGACGCAGCGAAATAAGACGAAGCTGTAACCCACGCTCCTACTACAAAACGTGGATATCATAAAGTAAAAGCGAAACTACGACGGGAATGGAAGCCTTATCGACCATATGTCCATATGGTATCGTCGATGATTCCTCCAGCGCTGCATACTTGTCGAAAAGCCCGGAATTATCTGGTTCGATCAGATCACGGGCTATATTAGCCAATCTCCCTGCACGCAGACCCTTAGCTCGTGGATCACCGGTACGTGTGGCTGAACCTGGAAATCGATTTGTTGAACATCGGGACGTCGTATCTGATTCATTTTGAGCTGATTGCACCTGAAATAAAGCGCTTGAAGCTCAGTCGAGAGAAAACATTAGACAATTTGTGGTACAAGGTTAAGGGACGATACCTACTTCCTTTTTTTTTCAATGTCGAAAAGATGTATGTAGTCTGCGTTGACAGCATTATTAACTGGTCTAATGATGACGTATACCTTTACGCATGGCCCTATGCCAAGGAAAACTTAGTTTTCATCGACGAAATCTCACCACTAGGGTATCTCGAAGCGGGATATCTCGAATGGATAAGTCGAGAGACTGCATGAGATGGATAACTTCGGGAAAGATGGGAATGTGCTATGCTAGCCTAGTACACAAATGCAAGAGACGAAAGCATTTTAAAGAAGCTATGTAGAAAGATTAAGATTCAGCAGGTAGCAACAACAAGAAATGAGATAACTAACAGGTAGCAGGCACGCCTTGTCGACGATAATCACAGGCGTCTTTACTGTCGCTGAAGGATAGTAATATGCTGCTGAATTATACTCTTAAGAGTTAGAGAGCGGGCTTTCATTGCCGTACTTGTACAGTACGTCTTTATGAAGCCACGCGTCGATGCTGCGGTTATGCGGCCACTAAGCCTCGTAGCATCAGCCACAGTGACAAGGCTGAACTTAAACTTTCTGCACACCCAACAGACGCAACGAGGTTCTATCGGGCCGAATCGAAGCTTGGCTACCCAATGGTAGCGATTCGTACAGGCTCTATCTTTGAGAAACAAGCCGTAGATCCTTTTACCATGCGAAAAGTATGACATGGTTCTGAAATGCCCAGAAGCTAAACCCGTCGCTTGCGTGTTGAATCTACGCAACAGTCGTGGCTGACGTTGGTGTAGTTCTAAGATCAAGGTCAAACAACAAGGTGTAGAATCTTACATATACAGGTTGGTCGTCTCAGGAAGAGATGTCTGGACACACATAATTTGCTCTTACACGACTTCAGCCTATAGAGTTTCTCTCTCTAAAAGTCTCAAATACCCCATAAATATGATCGTCTCTCGCCTCGTCTCTCTCGTCCTTCGCATTGCACAGTTCGTGTTTGCAGCTATCGTGCTTGGTCTTACAGCGTACTTCCTGTACCAGCGCTCTCGAAACAATGATGGACCATTCGGTCGTGTCGTTTTCGCTATTATATGGTCTTCTCTGTCCATCATCGGCGCCATCATATGGGCAGTTCCAACGAGTTCGTCCATGACTGGCTATGTCTCTGACTTTGGTACGTCGCTCTAGCCCATTGAATTCATATATAAACTACTCTGACTTGATTTAGTCTTTACCGCCGGTTGGGCAGCTATCTTCGGCCTTCTTGTACACTGGTTCAACGGCACAAACTGTGGATCTGCCTGGAACTGGACTGGCATCTCATTGAGCCGAGACAACAACTGTGGCCAATGGAGGACAGCTCAGGCTTTTTCGTTCCTTTCAATGGTCATGTGGTTTGCGACGTCCCTTCTGGGTATAATTACTGTTCACCGCCTCTCCCGCCGCGCGGCACCGTAAGTTGGTCACTAGCCCATGGGGAATATCACATCATTAACAAATTTTAGTCGTGGCGCGCACGTCTAAAACGCTCTGACGCTTCGTGCTATTATGAACGAACCAGAGGTTAATGCTGCATACTTCGAGGAATACCGGATGCACAATGGCTGAGTAAATTGTAGAAGTGGATGACTGTAGTGCGAGCTAAGGTATATCGATACTTCTACGGTGTCTTTTGTTTTATATGAAAATTGTATCTAGCGTCGATTTTTGTACATGCTTAAGCATAATAATGTCCAACTTAGACCAGAGGCGTTCGTTGGGTGATAGGATCGTGGTTCTTCCGCAAACCTGTCATATCATAACTCCTCTCACTTTCAAAAAGACAGAGAGGGTAAGACGGTACTTGGTCTTCTTACATCATGTCTGCGAAGTCATTCAGCCGGCTTCGGAATCATAGCTACACAGTCCAGTCTCATAGATTGTCACTACTGGGCAGGCACTAAAAGCACGTGCCAAATGCAAATACTAGGCAACCTCTATATCTCACCTCACGATAGAAGCTTTCACTTTACGCTTGCTTCTAGAGATCAGTGCCTTGTTCACTGCGCCCTTGCGACTCCGCCTCTCATACATATAAGATTCGCAAGCCTCGTTAAGTCACCTCTCATCTCCACCGCTATTAGTCTCAGCCTTGTACTCGACCTCAACCTCCCGAGTACACTTAGCAGCCACACATCAATTCACTGAAGACCCAATAAGCACCTCAACCGATAGTACCATCTAGGCCAAATGTTCAACGCCTTTCGGATCAAAGCCTTGATGAAACGGTTCAAAGCCTTGATGAAACGGTTCAAAGCTCTCTCTTCTACCTTATACGCTATGAAATCCAAGCGCGATACTCGCCTCCTCGACCTCGACGCCCTTCTATGCGGTGTCAAACCCACCGAGTGTAATCGGGCATGGTTCACGCGTGTCAATATCGCCGTACGCGAGTGTATGAACGGGCCAGACTACGACGCTTCGCACGACTATGAGCACTGCGTTCGGGTCGTGGGGATTGCGCACTTAATCTGGATGAAAGAGCGCTGGGCATTAGAGACGGACCCACTGGTGGTGTTCACTGCGGCGCTGGTTCATGATATTGGGGATGGAAAGTACCCGAAATCAGCAGCAAAGGGCCGAAATCTGATGACGACTGAACAACAGCGTGAGCGCCAGCGAAAGATCGTACATTCCTTTCTTATCAAGCTGGCGTGTCCACCACATATCGCCGACGCAGCTGCCGAAATCGCTTCGAGCGTGTCATTTTTGCTCGAGAGAAACGATCCTGCACACGTACAGGAAGTTCTGCGTCGTCTCCCCGCATTGGCAATCGTCCAAGATGCGGACCGCTTAGATGCTTTGGGAGAAATGGGCATTGCGCGGGCAGCACTCTTTGGAGGTGTTAACGAGAAGCGAAGGAAAAATACGATTATGACGCTGGTCGAGCTCATGGACGTTAGGTTAGCTCATTATCCGGGCATGATGAAGACTGAGATGGGGAAGGCCAGGGCCGAGAGTGCCTGGGAGTACATGGTCCAGTTCAAGAAGGGGATCGAGGAACAAGCGGATTGCGAGACCATTCTACAGGATGATTGAGGATGATGGGGGAACGGCTTCCCACGCAGCATGGACACTTGCTTTGATGAAAGAGGGCCCAGAATGACGTCTCGATCGCGATATGTTTGCACAGCGTGAACACGTGGAACTGGAGCTAGATAAAATAATAATGTGAAATGAGGCACACTGTCCTTACATGGTAGATCTACGCATACTCCGCGTTACCGTCTTTGTCATATCTGACGTACTTCGTCTTGTCCATACCATGCGTCGCCCGCAAGTGGCAGCTGTCCGGATACTGACACTTTCCAAAGTCCCTCTCGAGAGCACACTGATGTCCCAGATCTACAAAGTATTAGCTAGATTGAATTGTATATGACCGGGACTGAGCCTCGGTGGCTCATGGATGTATGCTGGCCACCGCGACCGGAGTAATAGTGATGGTCAACTTACAGCAGTCAATATTCTCACAGTACCTGTTCTTACAAGCAAGACTGCGCGTCTTGTAGCGTAGAGCGTTCAGTTCACCCGGGGTCAGCTTCGGCTCATGCTGGAATTGGCATAGTTTGCCATTGTCGCAGTGGCCACCAAGATGCCAGTGGTTGCACATCTTCTTTCCGGTGCGCTTCATGCGTTCCTCCAGCGATGCAGCGGCGGCCGGATCACGCGATGGTAGCGGCTCATCCAATCTTTGTTCTTCCCTGTTGTAATAGGCATATTTCTTCTTTTTGTTCGTCTTGGTAGTTGGGGCAAGGAAAATGTTGCCGATGGCGACCGCAGACTTGCCGACAGTAGCTGTATGCAGTCAGCACTAGACTTCCACGTTCGTTCGCACGAAACAACGTGGTGTACAAAGGACACTCCCAATACGTCATGCATCAATGACTCACCCCAAGAAGTATCTCCGTTGTGTTCAATGGGACCCCCAGTATCAGAAGACGGCGGAGTATTGGGTGACGGATTGGTCACCGATGGTCTTGGCGAGGGATTCGTAGTCGTTCGCAACAGTCCTGGCGAATGTGTCGGAGTTGGCATAATAATGTTGGATACAATTGAAGCAGGCGCAGAGTCGGGCAGAGGTTCAGACTTGAACACGTTGTCAAATCGAGCACGTTGGAAGAAAGATAGCTCTGTAAAGCCTCTGTGAGCGGGCGTAGCTAAACGTCGAGGTGCAAAATTAGCAATGTCTTATAGACGCAATTCATCCAGTAGCGACTTACTTTCCAATAAGGTGATACAGGCTGCTTTGGATTCGTTATGCTTGAACTGTTCGAGGTTGACAAGATATCCAGTATCATGGCAGCCGCCAAAAATAATGTGGCGACACGTAGGATTGGCACAGAATGTTCGGAGCATCTCTGTGAGGAGGTAATCAGCAATGCAAACAGCTTGGAGCATCAGGGGATGTACCCTTAATCTTATGATCGGCTCTTTCTTTGCCTTGACCCACATCTATAATACTAAATAGAGGCTGATTGACGCTGAAGCGTTGGGCAAAGGCTCGAAGGTCAGAGGGAGCACGGAGGAACCCAACATGTGCCAACTTCATGGCAAGTTTATCAAGACTCAAGTAGATTTGAACCATAATGGGCCAATTGCCAGAGTTGCCATGAAGCGAAGCAACATGGTCGCGAATGGCATGGTAGAGCCGAGACGCTGCTTCGGAGCCGCCGTCACCAGCAGCGGTTTGGAGTAGGGCGTCTTGAAAAACAGCTCCATCGCCATCGATGAGCGCGAGAACGAATGAGCTTGCCTCTAGCTGGCGCTCATAAGCAGATACGTCTTTTTTCTGCTCCTCCACAGTCCTTTGGTAGTTCCGCCTGATATCTCTTTCAGACAAATAATCATTTTTCAGATTAGTGTGCTCTTCGGACAAAGCTTTGTACTTTTCAATGATCTCCTACGGCGGAGTTAGCAGCGTTACAGAGGCATTGGACACGCGAAAAGAAACGTACACTAACGAGACGCTCTCTAGCATCATCAGAAGCCCGAAAATTATCAAGCTGCTTAGAATAGCTATCTAGGTCGGCCATTGTGTGAAGAACACCAAAAAGTTGAGCAGTGGCAATTTTTGGCTCGATAGAAGGACGCACAGAGCGAGGGGGTTGATTGAATGTGGAGCTGAGGCAACAGCCACCGCGCGCGGATTTGATGTGGTTCGGAGGTGTCAGGTCCGGGCGCGGCGCACTAGCTGATGATCACCCGTTGAGACGAGGCACAACGATTCTCGACGCACAACGCAGGCTGACCGCTGGCGGAAGCAGAAAATAAATCGAAAAGGATCATGGAAACAATTGGAAACAATTCCTGTAGCAAAGTAGGCGTGGAATCAGCTTTCGTAGCAAACTAGACTTGCAGTCTCGTGGAGGCGCAGACATGATGCTGCGGTCCAACCGTTGCGTATGTGGGATGTGCGGGTTCCAGGTCACACAAAGCCAGCACATCGCACAGAAGGATGAAAATTGCATTTCAGGGCTGATATACCGGTACAAGTACGAAGTAGCTGCACCGCCTTTCTGATCGTCCACAATCTACGCCCCGAGCGAACTAATGCGGGAGCTTTCCGCCTCCCCCTCGTCTTACACAGCAGCCCCACTAGGAAGCAGAGAGTAATGGCATATAAAGCTGAATGTGGGCGCTGCAGTCAGGTCACTAGTAGAGTTGGCACATGTACATACCACAATGTCCGCCACCAAGAAAGTTCGCACCCATCCACAGTATGAACTCCTTTACTGGCCAGGCATGCCTGGACGCGGCGAGTTCATCCGTCTAGCTTTCGAAGCAACCGGTGTATCTTACACAGACATATCCAATGAGCAGGAAAACGGTCCGTCTACCACGGTCCAAGTCTGGGACCCGACAATACTAACACACATCCCAGGCAGCCATGTAATCAGTGCTCTTGTATTTTCCAACTCCAAGGGCGACTCCGACTCCAACCCCCCCGTATTTGCACCACCAGCTCTGCGCGTCCCCGGCGGGGGTAAAAACGGGAAGCCATTGCTCTTGTACCAAACGCCAGCCATCCTGAACTATTTAGGCGACAAGCTTGGTCTTGCGGGCGTCGATGAGGCTGAGAAGGCGTGGGTGCTGTCTCACACTCTTACTGCGCTCGACATGAACAATGAGGCGCACGACACACACCACCCTGTCGCAGTAGGAAAGTACTACGAAGACCAAAAGGATGAGTCGCTCAAGAAGGCCGAGGACTTTAGGCAAAACAGGATCCCCAAGTTTCTGGGCTTCTTCGAGCGCGTATTGCAGGGAAACGAGCAGGAAGGGCAGGGCAAACATCTTGTGGGAGCGAAGCTGAGCTATGCAGACACCACGTTGTGGCATGTGTTGAGTGGTCTACAGTTTGCTTTCCCCAAGGAGCTGAAAGTGAGAGAGAAGGACTTCCCCATGCTTTTCGAGACGTTTTATCCTAGCGTGCAGGAACAAAAGGGTCTCAAGGACTATCTGGCTAGTGATCGTAGGATGCCTTTCAGCATGGGCATCTTCCGCCATTACCCTGAACTGGACAGGCAATAGACAGAACTAATCACGGGAGCAAAACAATGGGCACGGTCTTCACAGTAGAAAAGTCAATTGCATGTGGTATCTTGGTGCCTATCGCAGGCTCATATCATGTCATTCCATTTTGATGCCGTGTACACGATGCATATCCGAAGCCGAACTCCCGAACCAAGGAAGATGCTAACCCAACAGCCGTCTAGTAGTCGGTAGCAGCGCTCTGGGGGAATTCGAAGTTGACGCCCTTGCCAGTGAGGCGCTTGTAGACCTCGGTGTAGGTGTCGAGCCTGTAGTCAACACCGCCACGCTCCTTCTCGTCTAAAACGACCTTGAGGACCTTGCTGCCGTCCTCGCGGGTACGGAGACGCTTGCCGACAATCTCAACAGGGTAGACGAGGTCGGTCAGAATGGCGTCGTGGACAGCGGTCAGGGTTCGCGAACGGGGACGCTTCTGGGTCTGCGAGGTGCGCGACCTGTTGGAGCGCTTGGGGCGGGGAAGAATGCGGCGGGAAGCAACGATGAGGACGTGGCGATCGGAGAACTTCTTCTCGAGCTCACGTGTGAGACTATAGGCGGTCAGCTCGAGGCTCTCTCAGCACAGAAATGTGGCGGTGCGTACCGCTGCTGAGCCTTGTGCCAGCCCTGGAGAAGGGGAACCGGGACAAAGATGACAATCGCCTTGCGGCCGTGGCCAACCTCGATCTAAGAATCCTGGTGTCAGCAAATTGAAGCTGTCCAGTGCCCACCGCCTCTTCGTTTGTGTGTAGATTGCGTGTGCGTGTGCATGCGACGCTTCGAGAGCTTCGGGTACGCCGAGCGGCTGGGGCTTTCATACCTCGCGGGCAGAGACAAACTGCAGAGGGCGCAGAGAGCTCTTCAGGTCGGGGACATTGTTCTCGAGGTCAGTCAACGCCTGCGCAATGTCAGCAAAGGGCGTCTACGAGGGGCAGCGGGCGGGCGACGTGCGTTGGCGATGCTGGTCTCGATCTCGGAGGGGTTCTGCCTCGAAGGGCTGTTGGGGGCGATCTTGTTCAGCGAGTTGGACATGTTGGCGGCTGTTGTCGAATGTCGAGCTTGTCGAAAAGGAAAGTTCGAGGATCGGACCTGGGTTAATTTTGCAGTCGCAGTGCACTACTAAGCGTCCAAGCTCCTAAGCGAGGCGCTAGACCATCACCATCGCACTAGCATCTCGCCTCCCAGGGTCCATCGCGCCCGATACGTGCATGGCTGAAATCTTCATCTTCAATGTTGCGACGCTGACTTCGCCATGTCGCAAACTGCCCGCGCTTCCGTCGCCGAATTCCGCTCCATGCTCTCGCCTCCTGTCCGAGTATCGCTCCGTACTCTCCAGACATTCTGCCGCCCTCAACGCCAGCCGACCCCAACGACACCGGGCCTACCACCACAATGTCTCACGCAACGCCGCTACCTCCATCTCTACAAGACAGCAACGGCAGAAACAGTCCTTGGGATGCACAAACTACTCCCCTTCGACCACTATAGACTACCGCCTCTGGATCTTTTGACACATGGCGTCAATCTTCATAAAGACGGAGAAGTGCTGGCGCAAATATCGCTGCAAGACGTTTACAGAAACCATGTCAAGCCAGGACAGATGTTGTATCTTGATGAGGATATAGATAAAAGCAAGGGTGCGAGCATGGAGGTAAAAAATGACGTGGCGCTTGGAAAGCACACAACGTTCCGCATCCTCGAAGCTGGAACTCTCCCGGGGAACAAGAAGGACCCCCACCAGGGAAAAGGCCAAGGAGCTCTGAGAGTGACGCCGCTCATGTTGTCGAGCCCCGCCGATTACTTCAAGCACGCCATAGACCGCTCGTATCAATTCATCAAGCATGGTTCTCCTGTTGAGTTCACTGTGCGCTTCAGAAATGCAAAGATGAAGAAGGAAGAGAGACTCATGCCGGTCGATCACGACGCATGGCACTGGATACATGAACACTTCCCTCACCTACGACCGGACTTTATACTCAGATCAATGCCCGAAGGCTCAAGATACATCATCGATCCTGTGTCAGATGGCAGGGTTCTACAGTTTGTGATTGGAACGGACAAGGCACGCAACAATGGTCCTTTTCGGTCAGACTTGACGAAACGTTTTTTCAAAGTCAAAAGTTCAGTCACACAGTCGGTTCAGCTAGGAAAACAGGCCCAATTGCCGAGCTATTATCGCGAAAAGCTACAGCGAGCTGGCATCAAAGCTTATTCCCCAATGACGGGCCTGCCGATTAGAGATCAACGCGAGCTCGACGCTATGGACATGGACATGGACACAGACACAGACACAGCTGAGGATAGATACTTGCCAAAGGACACCGCTGCGAATAGATATCTGCCAACGATTCCACCACGGAACCCTGTCAGGGTTGACAAGCTCGCCAGAGACGGTACACTTAGGGGTCCACAGCTGATGCGGAAATATGTAAGTGAAAAAGAGTTGAGGAAATTCGGAAGAGATTCAACGTCAGAAAGAGGAAATGTACGGGCGAAGACGAACTGGAAAAGACTCTCTACACCGGATTATGATAGGGGCAGGGGAAGAGTTGGTGCCAAATACAGCGAAGTCGGTGGGGGGTCTGATATTCCTGGGTATAGGCGTGGTTGAGCAGACGTCGGTGGACAGCACGATGGCACTTTCTGCGAATGTAATTGTACTATGTAATTGTGCTGTAGTAAATGATGTATAGAGCGTTTTGCGAAACATGGTGCGACAGTGATGGAGATGGTGTCGAGGCTCGTCATTGCGCTTGGCGTGCGGCGTTAGGGCTGATGGAAACATTCATGTTCCCAGGTTGGGCAGTGACCACATTTCTGGGTCCACAAGCAACACGTCTATCACTACATCACTACAGCACTACATCACTACATCGCACATTGGCCCCTCGCTCTTGGTGCGGCCCAGCGAAGCCACGGTTCCATTGCGCGACTGCGCTTGCCCCTCTGCAATCCGTCCTCTGCCCCATGCTGGCGCACTCGTCATCGCGGTGATATTGGAACCCTCGTCGACGCTGGATCCGCTGCTCGCCGGCCCTACTTGGAACACGCACCGACTGCCTCCCACTCCCTCCCACGCCGACACGCCATTGAGACCCGATGAAAGCCGCGCGGCAGGCGTGTCGCCCAAAACACCAAGTGCTTGTGCTCAAGTGCTATCCCAAGTTCCAGAAGAACAATGCCGAGGTCAAGGCCAACTCGAGCGAGCTGAGCTACCTGCTCTACTACGCGAGCACGCGGCGCAGCAAACTGCAAAAGGTCGGCGACTTCCTGGACAAGCGGACGACCAAGGATGTGTGGAAGGGCAGCACGGGCAGCGTGCAGGTGACGCTGCAGATTGTCAAGGCGCTGGTCGAAAAGTGCCCGCGCGACCTCCCCCTCTATGCCCGCGCCGTGCTGCGCATTCTGCGCACCATCCTCAGCTCCAGCGATGTCACCATGCTCGAGGAATCCGTGCCGGCCTTTGAGGCCCTGTGTGCCCACCAGGACCCCGCCGCCCTCGCCGCCGACCAGGACTACATCCGCCAGTACGAGGAGATTGTGCAGCTGTACGCCCAGTACGCCTCCAGAGACGCCCCCAAGCAGACCAAGACGCCCGCCAGCTGGCCCGTCGCCATCCGCTACCGCAAGGCCGGCCTGCAGGCCCTGAAAGCAGTCGCCGCCTCCGAGTCGCTGGCCTCTGAAACCGGCCGCCAGCTCGCCGCCATCATCCCCGTGGTCCTGCTCAACATACACGCCGAAACCGGCGCATACCTCAAGCGCCTCGAGCACCGCGAGGCCCAGAAGGACGAGCACGACAAGGAGCACGCCCTGCGCCGCCGCCAGAGCGTCTCAACCGCCCGCACCGACGACGACGACGACGACGCCGCCGATGCTGTCGCAGCCGCGGGCACAACCGAGGATGCAGACAAACTCGCCGAGGAAGAGGTCGGCGTGCTTGCGCTCCAGGCGCTGCGAAACATCTTCCAGGGCGTGAACCGCGGCCAGCTGCGCCTCGCCACGTCGACGGTGCTGGCCTTCGTCGGCACCCACGTGCAGAGTCCGCCGCATCCGGGGCACGACGCTGCAAACTGGGCCACGACGCTCATGGCCACCGTCTGCGCATGGGCGCCTGTGCAGGACCGATACGCCATTCTGGTCGGCGCCGTCGAGACCCTGGTGCGCAGCCCCATCGTCGAAGACGACCTCGAGCGCCAGTTGGTCCTGGCAACCGTCATAGACCATCTCCTCGCTTCCACCATCAACTTCATCGGCCTCAGTGTCATGGACGTTCTGGTCGGGCTCATCTCGCACACTCTGCTATTGCTACAACTTGGCGGCCCCGGCTCGTCAATAGTGCCGCATCACCAGCAGGCAACATCGGTGCTGTCAGACAAGCATGTGCCAGATCAAGACAATGCGGGAAAACTCGCGGGCCTAGTCATGGAAGTCGTCAAAGAGCCCTCAAAAGCCCGCTTCAGCCTGCTGGACACGGTGCAAAAGTGCATGGCAGACTTGGCGACACATGTCTACTACACCGACCAGATCTCGGACATGGTGGAAGCAATTCTCAGCAGACTGAAGCCCTCGAGAATGTCCAGCATCTCCTCGACCATGGAAGCCATCGAGAACCCTACCGGAACCATCGATGCCGTGGTAGACTCAGCAAGCCTCCAGGAGAAGACACATGTCGACCGCTTTTTCTCTTTTGAGACAGCCCGCGTAACAGCCCTGGAGTCGGTAAAAGACATAATCAAGACTGCAAATACACGGCGACCCGATGGGTCTTCTGCGTCGGTTTCACGAAGCAAGGTTGGCGTAAGTGTATGGGAGGGCACACAGTGGCTTCTGCGTGATCCGAGCGGCAAAGTCCGGAAGGCCTATGTGGATGCACTCGTCACTTGGCTTGACCTCGAAAAGAAGAAGCAGGACCTGAAAATTGTGGATAATTATAAGAAGAAGGAAAAGCAAAGGGACAGTGACAAGGGTGCCTTGGCGCGACGCGCAGTATCTAACGCTTCGCAAAAAGAAAGAGCGCCAAGGTCTGGCAAGGGCAAGGATACTTTCCTCCCGCTTCTGCACCTTGCTGTCTATGAAAATGCTCTATACTACGTCGATTCTGAGGAGGATTACCTGCTTCTCCACTTGCTCCTCACCACGCTACTCAATAGACTAGGGGTCAACGCTGCAAGGAGCGGACTACCGATGATTATGCGACTACAGGAAGATATTGCAACCATCGAGGACCCCGGCACAAAGATACGCGTTGGTAGCTTGGTGCACGGCTATCTTTGGGCTTTGAGCATGGCTCTTGATTTCGAAGTATCGTCCGTCGGACGCTCTTTGCACAATGAAATCTCACGTAGGACTAGCAAAGGGCTCTGGGTGAAGAGCATTCGGATACCACCCATACCTATTGAACGGATCGAGACTCCACACCCCAACCCGGTTCGATTAGCAAACACGACGGTTGAATCAGAAGCACTTAACCCCTTCGACAACCGTGAGGCTCTCGTGGAGAAGATCTCGGAGGGTTATTCGTCCTCGCTGTACTCCCCTCCATCATCTCCGCCTGCATCGCCTGGCCGTTCACTGTCAATTTCTTCCGCGATACCTGCCATTCAACAACCACTCAGTGCCAAGACTGCCCCTGAGCTACCTTACAAGATCAGGGAAGAACTCCTTGCTGAGTGGTCGCGCGATGTCTGCCTCACTACCAATACAAAGGACTCTTCGTCGGCTTCCATGACCGGATCACGATCCGGTACCCAATACACAAAGAACAACTACCTTGGTGTCAACATCCCAAACGGTGGTCTCGACAGCGGAAGCAACTCTTCTGTGCCGAGTCCAAGGCGCGCACAAAGTAGGCCGCCATCTACTGCGTATGGTCTAGTCGGTCGTCTTGGATCGCCTCACGGCAATAGCAGTCCCAGTCGCACTCCAGGCAGCAGCTCTTCACAGCGCAGCACAGTCCGCATTGATGACTTGAAGCGTGCACTCTCCGGCTCAGGCCCCCATGCCCCCAAAACAAGTTACTCTCAACGTGCGCCCTCCCAACGATTCCGGACGTCTAACGACCACGACTCATCCGCCTCAGACTCGCTCGTTAGCGTGCACTCTCTCTCCGATGCTTCCTTTCTTACGATGGATCGCCCTGACGCGCCGCACCTTGCGCAAACAAACGGAGACGGCGAAACTACACCCGCAGCAACACTCACTCCGCGTCCGCAAACTGCAAACTCAATAGCAGCTGCTCAGAACCATGCCCAAACGGCACATGAGAAAGCATACGCCAGAGGTGGCGTACCACCTGTCCCTCCTATTCCCCAGAGTCTTCGCGACAAATCAACATCCCCAATTGGTATGACCGACAGTAAGGACTTTGCGAGACCAAAAACCGCACCGAATGGGAGCGCGGTGAAGAAGAGCAAGAGCGTAATGAGTGGGACTAGTAGAGGTAGAAGCGGTGATCGTAGACAAAGAGGTAGTGAGGTTCAGGCCAAGAAGCCGGATTTCACTGGATTTTTGGATAGCATAGGTATTGATGAAGATGATGTGGAGGATGAGGTGGCTCATGGGGTGGGAAAGGCACCGTATTAATAGAGAAAGAACCGATCGTGATGCTCAGACAGAACACAACGATCTCTCTAGTGGACGAAGCTTTGTTACCACTTGTGCTTGGCTGCTAAAATTATTACATCCTGTGCTAATCACAACGCGGTATAAGGGGAATGTATCTTTGACAACAAACGTTCATATACGCCTGCGAGATTATACATGTGATTGGTAGGAGACTGCCCTGCCCCGCCAAGAGAGCATAGCAACAGTTGCGAAGAGCCGTTATTGGTGTTGCCAGGTGCCCATGCCTGTAGGAAAGTTTGTAATAACGTCATCACCACAAACTCTTTCTGGCAGTAAGCTCAGTACCTCTGAATCATTCCACTCAGTGATGGCATCTAGCGCGTGAAGCTGCTCCCATGTAACAGGCGCGAAAGGTCCCGGCTGCTCTGTTCCTGCTTGCTGATGATTGCGTTCCTCCAGCCATGCGAATCCATCAACATGCGTCGGACTCTGTATTGGTAGTCGTGACGACCTCGGGTTATTGAGATCATAGTGGATCGAGTTCGGATGATAGGGCGTATGTTGCGACCACGAGCTCAGTGACGATGTATCGCTCGTCCGTCTACTTGACAAAGGTGGCGCATCGAAGCTTGTGCGCGCGAGAGGATCCAAGAGCTCTTCTTCGCATCTTCGGACGATATTGGCGACCTGATGTAGGAGTTGATGTTCGACAGGGTGTGGGAGCTGTCCTGCAGTGCTCATAAGCTCCTGCTGAACCCGCCGGAGCAGTTCACGCCGAAAGCGACGCGACTCCTCGCTGGGCATATCTGCGTCGTAGACTGTGCAATTATCAGTTTGCTCTTGCGATCAGGACAGTGGGTTTCGGCCGACTATACTCACATGGCGATGGGATATCTTCGAGGTCCACGTTTGGAAAGAGCAGATGGTACACATCCCTCCACTTCTCTTCCTCGGGTCGGGATACCGGCGAGCGCTTGCGTAGCGACTTGAGCGTTTCCCTGTCTATGCCTTCGATAGGTTGTGGCTCTGAGACTAAGCAGTGCGCGGAACGCAGATGGTTTGACAGATCCATGTCGGCATCGAATGTAGCATAGCATCTGGGGCAGTAGATCGATTGAGCATGTGCACGGTAGAGATGTTCTTTCATGCGATGGACCGTAGGCCAACCAGGCCCGGGACACGTGCGGCGCGTGCGGAATCGATGCGGCTCGTGTTTGTAGAACGGACAGGCGAATTTAGCAACACGCTCTGAGCTTCCAGTTGTGGCTAGTGATCCACGACGTCTCTTGCATGGGGTCTCTTCCTCTCCTCCTTTGTCATCGCCGTTGCGGTACGGTTCTTCGTCAGGCCTTGTTTTGCGCTTCCCGGAGTCTTGGGAGACTCTGCGAGTACCTGGTTGAGCAATCGATTCGTTACCACTCGTAGCAGTTGATGCATTACCGCCGCTACACTGTGAGTCTATATCTTGCGAGTTAGATTCGACCTTGCGCATGATAAGGTTGACTGTCTTAGCTGTAGCGCCAGGCAATGTACAGCGGGGGGCAAAGGTAATTGTCTCATGTTCAGCATCGCTCATGTCGCTGTCTGTGTACATCTCACAGCTGGTAGCTGAAGATAAAGATATGATGGAGGAGACTCGTTGTTCAGGTCGATTGTGCGATGGGAGGTTGTCCCTGATCCATTCTTCGATATCATCATCTGTCTTCCCCGGACTAATTGCTTGATCCTCGATAGCAGGGGCCGAACGGTTTGCCTGCCGAGGCTCGCCAACACGGCTGCCACCCAAGCGGGACTTCACCAACGTGCTCGAGAGGTCGTCGTGCGATGCAGAATATGTATCGACTAGGTATGTATTGCCAGTCATGTGAGAAAGCTGTAGTGACGGCATTCGAACCAGTGGAATATCTAGCTACAACTTAGCCAACGACCCATTTGTTAATGATATGTCCTGGAAGCATACGCTGCTGTGGATCAACATATTGGAAGGGCGAGAGTGAGACATCAAGATCGCTGTTGTAGCCAGAATCTCTTGTTCTGGATGACGATAACGAATCCCGTCTTGACAGCTCTTTTGATATGCTCATATGGGGTAAGCTCGTATGCCTACAGCGACTTGAAACGAGAGAGTCCATTGCGTATAAGAGTTATTCGCGAATGAATTAGTTGCCGTTAATCAAAGGTAAAGACAACCGCAATACAGAGGACGGTGAGATGTGGAAAGTGTCAGTCGAACATTGACGGTTGCCTGGAAGCCGTCATAATTATATGGGCCCAGTGCGCGAATGCGCAGACAAAGAATTCGTTAGCTACATTGGGTTGCATCGAGACCTCGGGAGCTGTTATGAGCCGAAGCACAGGGACGACGACCCCTCCTCGGGATGCCTAGAGCGGGAAGCATGGCATGAGCAGCGTGGCTGTGCGATGTACTTGGATGCTTGACCGGTAGGCGGTCCACCGGTACCTAGTGTGACAAGCGAACTATCAATAGTTATTGACAGGGCTCTGAGACGATTAGCGTATATCCACGTTCGCACTGTAGTACGCCTTGTTCATCATCTTTGATAAACGAACCACGTTCAAGATCATGCTGTTTTGCACCCTCTTATCTCAAATCTCGGCAATTTGATCCGGAAAACTTGTCTTATCCACATTCACAACGCGTTTCCTCTATAATAGACCGCATGCTGAAAGTTCAAGCGCACACACATCAAGCACACATGATGCGCAGAGTGCAATGTCAGTTTCAAGTTAAGTTGAGAATACTGGGTATCTAATAGGTGTCCTGGATACCCATAACCATCTAAGAGAAGAAACATCCCTGTGCATTGCAACACATGCACCAGAGTGTCAGGATACAACGTATTCTATCAATAAAGTATGACCTCTATCTGTATACCGGCCCGCCCGTGGTCGCATTGCTTCCATAGCCGTTATGATGAGTAGAAGTTGGTACATTGACTGGCCCAGACTGCGCAAGCGGCGCTGCCAGAGCGTTCACGAAAGCCGGTGATATTCCATACGGGGCAGAGCGCGTTGGTTGTTGTGGACAACAGTTATACTGTCCCGTGTGAGTATTATGCGGACGGCAGTTGGGTCCTTGCTGTGGTATTGTCTGTTCAGATGATTGCTGTGTGTATTGAAGCTGCGATCGCATCGGGGCCGGCTGCGGAATCGGGGCAATCGGATGCATAATCTGTGCAAGCGATGGGAATGCTGGTGCCATTTTGTTGTAGTCGGGCCATGTGAACTCTGGGAGATTGGAGAATGCTTTGCCGCCTGTTGTGATCAAGATGTATGCGTCAGGATGGGATGGGAAGAGATGTAGGCACTACATGCATTAGCCATGTTCCTCAAACTGGTTGCTTCAAGAGGACCCACTGCAATGCTCATGAAATCACTGCTGTCTTCGAGAAATTTGTTGATGCCTCTCAAGCCAGACATACCATCTGTTGCACCGGGGTTCGTAGGCGCTACACTGCATTTTAAATCCCAACATCCACCGCCACTCACAGTCCTCATCCAATACGCTTCATCGGCTCCTAGACTCACAAAGCTCGGTGCTTCAGCTCCGCTCGCTTTCCAGGCCGTTCGCAACACATCCTGGCTTTCTAAGCGATTCAATATGGACTTCTCAAGTTTCGGAGGCAAGTTGGACCAGGAGGCAGACGACTTATCCCAAGCATAGTAGGAATCGTAGGGTCCAAGAGTGATGCTGAGAGAGGACAGGTCTCGAATTATGCCAGAGTTCGAGCAATAAAGCCAAGAGGTCAGTGCATTGGGCAGATTGTAGTGCTTGCAGAGTGTTTTACCCTCGTGATCTCTGTACGATACGAAATAGGTCCCGTTATTGCCAAGTGCGAGTTCGACAACGTCTTGGATTGCTGGGGTTTGCGTGAAAAGAGCCTCGATGTCTGGGGGTAGGTTATGCCTGGAGATGGTAAGCGTATATCTCTTTGTTACTAAGTACAGTGGGCTCTGAACGAAGCTCGTGAAAGCCGTCGTTACTTGTGGGGACTATGCAGTTCGCAATCTCTTTCTGTGAAGTGACTAGAGAGCGGCGACTAGATTGCACTCAAAGTTGCACCTAGACTTACCAAGCCCAATGTGTCGGCGTGTTGAAGAAGTAGCTTTCCTTCTTACCCAACACGAAAGTCGTTGAGGTAGGCATGTTGATATGTTCCGACCTTGAAAAGAGTCCCTTGGAGCGTTGCATGCACGTGACCGATTTGTAAGTGAGGGATTTGCGCTTGTCGACGAAGTGTTGAAGATTCTTCCGGTAGGTAGGGTGAAGGTGGTAGAACGTACGGGTTCTCGGGTTCTCATGCGATTCACAGCTAAGCGCTTGCGAGTTCAGCCGCAATCCCCTCGCGAAGCCACCGCTCGTGTTCGCTAAGCCGTGTCAGCCACGTCGTTTGATCGGAGAAGAAACAGCAAAGATGTACAGTATGCTGTTCATTCCAATGGAAAATGACCAAGCACGATAGCAATGTAGCCTAATTGATAGCCAAAGCTATACACAGTATTGTTAGGGTGGATGCGACGCTAAGATTCCAGCTACACCCCTCGTGACTGAGTCAATCAAGCTGCGATCCGGGTTCTTGTACTGCGACAGGCCCAATCGAGTGTCCGTCTTCGGATTATTACCAGGGCACAAGTGAATACAGCATTTGAAATTGATCAAGTACTACTGATGATACCAAAACAGCTGTCCGTAGACCAAACTGGTTGCGCCAGACACCTTTGTACCCACAGCACTCCTTCCGCGCTGATCATAGAAGCCCAGCATGGTCCAGGTTCATAATCAAACCCCATTCACGTATCATTAGACGCCTTACGTGCTGCTGTCGTTGGACCTTATCAAAAACCTTGACGCCAAATATGCCGAGAGTCATGCGGACTTAGGTGCCCTTACGTACTCCATCCCCTCTTGAGATTCAGTACGCACTCGAACGAAGTGAAAGGAAGACATTACCGATTACCACGCCTCCCTGGAAGCGGAGGCGGTATGAGCGGATTCCCATAAGCATCTACATGGAGAGATATGCGACAATCAGGACAGTACCATTTTGAGCGGCGGGATGGGATGTCGGACTCGGTCATGTTGACGCAAGGCATATGGAACCATTCCTTGTCGCACTGGGTCATGTAAGCATATGACTGAGAGGGTAGGTGTTGATACTCACGTTATTATCGCACGATATCATTGGCCCGTAACTGACATCATCACAGATACAATACTTCTCCTCGTCCGGGTCGATGTCGTCGGCTGCTTCGGAGTCTTCTTCGGTCTTTTTCTTCTTCTTATTCTTACTACCCTGGGCGCGCTTGACATTGGTGACCGTCTTCTGTCCGTCCTCTGCAGCAGTGACCTCGCCTTTAGGGGGAGGCTTCTTGCGCATACTCTGGCGGGTGGGACCTACCAAGGCCGACTGGCTGAAGATGCTGTGGCGGCATGATTCGCGGGTGATCCTACCAATCTCATTTGGCTTGGGCTCTTCACTCTGCGCTTTGGGAGTCGGGACATGGCCGCGAGCAGAACGGGGCCGTGTGGCAGGACCTGTGGCGTCGGGTATAGATTCGGGTACAGGGGTAGAGGCCTTGGATGTCTTGAGAGGCTGGGCTGGCGGACTCACGGCCTTCGGCGCGACCGACTCCCTACGAGGTCGTGACGAAGCTGCTGTAGTTGCGGGTTGCGTGGGCGGGGGTGCGGTTGGAGTGGCGGCTGACTGCATGGCGTCCGATGCTACAGCTGTGGGTGTGGGAGGCTCACTGGGCTCTTTCGGTGTAGTCTTGGTAACCTTTGGTGTACTTGGCCCGGCCGGAGCAAGTGGCACTTGGACTGTAATGCCTTCGCTGGCATGTCTCTTGGATTCAGGGATGGGGACAGGTGTATTGGCTATGGGAGAAAGCTCCGCCGATGCAGGAGTGTCTCTAGGTGTGGAAAGAGGGGAAGCCGGTGTACGCGATGTTGCGGGAGATGTGAGGACGTTGGATGCCAGTGCGCTAAGCTGTGATTGCAAGCGTGGGCGCTTTGGCTCGGGTTGTCTGGACTCGCTGTCTTCAGTCGCGACTGATGCTGCGCGTGGAGTTTCGGAGGGGTTTTCGGTAGCAGGCGGTGGCGAGACGTCGCGCTTGCGCTTGTTGGAGGTACTTGCAGGGCGCGGATCAGATTTCTTCTTCTGGGATGCTGGTGTGGCGGCGGCGGCAGCAGCAGGAGGAGGAAATGTGAATTCTTTGAGTCCTTCTGCGGCTTGAGTGAGTCCCTGGGTGACTTCCTGGAGCTCTATCGCATCGCGCATGGCCTGCTGCCGTTGCGACAGGCGGTCCAGCTTCCTCCCTTCCTTGGAGCCAGTGGGCTTCAGGCGAATGCTGATGGTACCAGGGTCCTCGCGCGGATCGTCTCGAGCGGGATCCGCTCTCTCGGGGGCAGGCCCGCTTGATGCTAGCTGCCCCAGGCCCGAAGCGGTGACGAGATGTTGCAGCGAGTCTGGTTCTTCGTCGAGCATTTCTTCGCCGGCTTCTTCGCAACGGGCTTTTTCTCGGTCGTAGTCTGCCTTTGTGCGGTGCTTCTTCTCCAGCTCGCGATTGACCATGGTGAGGCTCGGGGTCCACACGGCGTTCTTCTTCATCTGCTTCCGCAGCACGGCCATCTCGTACTCGGTGAGCTTCAGCCACGGGGCCCATTTGCTCCCGGGGCGCGCATCGGGCGGCGGGGGGGCGAGCTGGGCGAGGGCATTGCTGGTGGATATGCCGGCGATGGAGCTGTGGACGTTTGTGCCCAGGACGCCCTGGGCGCGGGGGCGAGCGGCATGGCGGTCTCTGTTCTGCTTGAGCTTGCGGGTCGGCACGGCGAGGTCGATGTTGGACCTGGTGTCAGAGTCGGGGTCGTCGTCGTCGTCAGATGCACTGCGTGGGCGCGGGCGCCTCGATGGCAGCTGGCCCGGTCTGCGGCGGTCTCGCTCACGGGCGGTGGTTGCGGCGTGGCGGGCGGCATCGAAGGTCAGGCGCAGGTGGGCAGGTCGCTCGTAGCTGGGGCGCACATAGGTCTTGTGGGCCGAGGGGGAGATGGGCGGCGGGGTGGGGTCGCGCGACGGGGGCTCTGGCTGGGCGTGCAGCTTGCGCTTGATGATGGACGAGCGCTGGCAATGGCGCACCGTGACCTCGTACAGGCGCGAGGCCTCGGTGTATGCGTACTCGCGCTGGTTGATGGCCTTTTGCAGATGCTGGGCAATCTGCTTGCGCAGCAGCACGGGATCCGGGCGCTCCTGCTCGGGCAGGGCGGGGAGCTGGCCGTACAGCGACGTGAGGTCGTGCACGTGCTGGACGGCGTCGCGGTACGTCGAGTCGAGATGGCCGATGAGCGTCAGGGAGCGCACCAGGTCCGAGGGGAAGAAGTCGGTGTAGTCGAGGAAGTCGTTCACCGTCGTCTGCGCATCCGGGTTGGGCGCGGGCGCGGGCGCGGGCTGGGCCATGTCGACAGCGTCTTCGACAGCGTCTTGGACAGCGTCTTCGGGTGCAGCCATGGCGTGCTCGTCGGTGGCGCGCGTCAGCCTCTCCAACCACGCGTGGATGGCCGTGTTGGGGAGAATCAGGGCGGCGGAAATGGCACTGAGGACAATGTGGCCAAGTGCGAGCGCTGCGGAGCTGCTGCTGGACGTGGTCGCACCTTCCCTGCGGTTGACGCGCTAGCTCGGTAGGGGTTAGCCCGGCGCGATGTGGACCCAGCAGTTCACGTCTCCATCAGGCATCACGTGAGGGATAATCCTACAAACCTCAAGTGCTGCCCGTGGACCTAGGTAGGTAGGTATATACGTGCCTGGCCTATATACCCACACCACTTCACCCTCTCCATCATGGCGCGGGAATTCTACAAGTAATACAACACCTCTTTCCGTGCCTCTCATCGTGCCTGCCTGCCTGTCTCACCCATGCACTCTCACCTCCCAGGCCCTGCGCGTTTGCTGCTTCCCGCTCGTGCATAAAGCCGGCCCTCCTTCCCCTCCACAAACACGCCTGCTCAACTCCCATCATGGTTCCTGCCTCGCGTCTAGATCGACTAAACAGGCTGGTCCAAGCTGACCTCGACGTACAGTGACCACACTCTTGCTTGACAACTCAACACTAACCTCTACCAGGCCCTTCCCGATAGGCCAATTCCGACCAAGCCCGCCATGTTTGATAACGAGGACTCTGGCGGTGTGTCACTCGAACCGCCGCAACCATTGCCTGCCGACACCAGCAAACAGACTGCAGCAAATCCGCCTACCAAGTCCGCCCCTGTCACCGCTCCACCTCCAACCAACACTGAACGCCGCTTCGTATTGGTAGAAGGCGTCGAGAGCACTTACAATATGGGCACTAAGAAACCGCCCACTGATCGCACGGTTAGCTCCGCTGCCTTGCCCGCCTCTACTCTTAGCCGTGGCGACCTGGCAGCCGCCCGACATCACTTCACCCCCGTCCTCGCTCTGGCCAAGTATCCCTACAAGTTCTGCAACAAGTCCCACTCCCAGGACATTGCTTCTGCCTTCTTTGACGCCGGCAAGTTCTGGAACCGTACCTGGGATCTGTAAGTCTCACTCACCCCGCGCACTGGAGACTCCTCACTTACCTTGGCTACAGCTACTACATCTGGGACACAGAGCCTACTAATCCAATCATACTCGTTCATGAGTCCCAGTTCCAGGACCTTCTCAAGGAAATCAACACTCGTCTCAACCTGGGGCTCAAGATCACTGACTCGCAGCGTGCTGAAGGACTCGTCGGCCACTTTCCAGACCATCCAGCCTGTTTACCCCGCTACCTTGGACGTTCTCACTCACGCGACGAGTACGACAGCATGGCAAGTAATGTCCCTGACAGCAGCTTCCGTGCTGCAGGTGAGCGCTCAAGCGGCCCTCCAGATAGTGGCACCCTGGAGCAGTTCAAGAAGATGATGGAAGATCTTTGGGACGCGCAGCAGAAGAAGAACAAGGCCAAAAAGGCGGAAAAGATGCTGGAGCGCATCGGCAGACAGACGTCAATGGTGGACCAGCTGAAGCGTGCTCAGCGCTATCTTGGACTTCGAGCTGCCAACGGCCAGAAGATGACGTCTCCTCCTCTCCAAGCTGTCGATCCCATGTCTCCTACACCCTTCAACACGGAGCAATCCGTTGTGTTCATTTGTGTCGATGTGGAATCCTACGAGAGGGCTCACAACAAGATCACTGAGATTGGAGTCGCTACTCTGGACACTCAAGACCTCGTGGGTATCGCGCCCGGCCCTGATGGTGAAGCCTGGAGGAAGATCATCAAAGCTCGACACTTTCGCATCAAGGACCATGCTCACCTAATCAACCACGAGTTTGTGCATGGATGCCCTAACGGCTTCGACTTTGGAGAATCAACCGTGGTCGATCTCAAGGAAGCGCCGGCCCACGTCGCCACTTGTTTTACGAGCCCATTTGGTGCGCACTATTCTAATGAGACTACCGAAGAAGAGCTGGTCAACATCGCGCTTAGACAGCTCAAATTCGATGGCAAACGCAGCCTCGTGTTTCTCGGCCACGACACCTTGAGCGACGTCCGTTACTTGCAACAGTTGGGCTATGACCCCATGAAGGTTGAGAACATCATCGAAGCCATGGACACAGCCAAGATGTACCAGGCCTGGCGCCGTGATCCACAGCCCACGAGCTTGGGTAGGATCATGAACGACTTCGAAATTGCTGCATGGAAGCTCCACAATGCTGGGAACGATGCAGTATACACCGTAAGTCCTCAATATGATTCACATCACCCTTATTGCTACTGACACTTCTCACAGGTACAAGCCATGCTCGCCATCTGTGTCCGAGAAGCTACCATCCGCGGCTCGGCGGAACTTGGGGCTAAGCGAAGTGAGGACAAAGCTGCTAGGATCGCTGCTGTTCAGGAAGCTGCTGTTCAGCGAGTCAAGGAGGACATGGAGGGCTGGAGTGATGGCGAGAAGGCTGGTGACGGTGGCAGACCTGTTCCTCTCAAGAGTGCATAGCGTGGTATTCCGACAAGGGCGGTGGGGCGAACATTGGCGACGACTTAGCATAACACTCTTATATCTCATCAGCGAATGATACAGATACTACCTATCAAAGGTGAAGAGAAAATAAGAACTTCCCGTTGGAGGAATAGATGAGAAAGTAATCCTATGTAATGGCTACTCAATTCATGAGGTGATTTTTCGACGTCCAACCACTGCAACTCTCTCCATGTCCAATACCCCTCATATTTAATCTCCTTTCTGCAGACTTCTCAAAGCAGCGTCTCTTTCCATCTCGATCCTCTTAATATACTCGATTGCCGCCGCTAACACCATGCCTTTACTTGGCTTAGCAGACCCCATGACATCAGAATCAACACTTCTTGGTAGTGTGGGCACTGCTCTACGCAGTCGTTCGAAGCTCAAGTTTAATCCCTCCCTGTATTTGCGCTCAACTTGCTTGTGGGGTAAGCACGTTGTCTGGCGAGGAGTTGTGGACAGGATTGGAGTACGATTGAAGCGTGGTCGGCCGACTTTGCATTGCGGGATATTGTGGCCAGTTACTGACGGAGAGGAAGTCTGTGAGTCTCCTGCCCTGGGAAATTGTGTAGCTGCAGAAGCGCCATACAGTTGATCGACTCCAATTTCTTCCAATGGTGTTGCATCGAAGGCGTTCCATGCTTGAATGGGCGTCATGTTCATAAAATTGGCCGTTGTCCGACTCATGGTTGAGTGTGATCCATCCATGGCAGCATTGGTACGACACCATCCGTGCGAAGTGTCTTCGGGTAATGAATAAATCGGATAGTATGACATGTCGGATGAAGGGGTTCTGGATTGGCGGAAATGATGATGTAAATTGTGTCTCTTCATGGCGCCAATGTGATGGGGAATCTCGAATGCTTATATCTCCTGTCTAATGCTGCAACGCATTCTCCAAACGGTTGCTTGCACGTAGAACAGCATACATCGGCGTCTCCCATCTTGCATTAGCAAGGTTAACACAGGTGCAGTATACAGTGATAACGCAACTGCACTGTATATCCGACTAAGGTAGCATCTCGATCTGACATAAGAGGTCCAGACCGCTCAGTGTGAAGCGAGGAATTCGGCGAGGTTCCGAGCACGGGAAGGGGTAAGATGCAGAGCCCCGCTGTGTGATACTCAGGTGTCCTTCCAAGCCGTTCGAACAGCCAAATGATTGGTCCAACCTGGAATCTTCGTTGATCCCAGCACCAGGGACCTGAAAGCTGAAGCTTGAGTTCAGAAGCTTGCAAGGGTATGTAGGAAAAGGAGCGAAGTAACGTCGCGCTTATCCCGAAGTGTCTCAGCTCGAGAATTCTGAAGAGGCAACACTTTTCCTTTTGGAGTACCAATACCGTTTTGCGGAAATGATGCTCTTTGCTAGCTATTCAGACTACTCGCCAGAATCTCATGAATGCATTACATAATGCGGCACAACTGCCTAGGTACACACCTAGGCACGTAGCATCTCATTTTACCCTAGACTCTACTGAATAAATCATGCCATTTCACTCGCAAGGAGCCACAGTTACTGCCCGAGTAAGCGTCACGAACACCTGTTTCCTACCTAGGTACAATGCAGAAGCGATAAAGGGCCTGACAGATATCCTTGCATGCTCCCAAACTCATGCAATGTCAACTGCAATCGACTTCCCTCCCCAATCAATGCGGACCCGTATTGACTTTTTCTCATCCTTGTTGATTACATAAACTCCATTGGTTGCTGGCTAAGCGACGGCGTCTGCAGGAATTGCTCGGCAGCTCAGTCATCATGCCAAGAGAAAATTAACACATACAACCTGGTATCCCACAGGCTACTAGCAGCAAAGCTGGCAAGTCGCGGTGAGACTGTCATGATAGTACCCGCGGGTCAAGCGGTGAAGTCCGCCAAGCTGTTTGCGGTGAGGCCACAGGCTCTGATGCTTCACCACGAGATTGTAGTTACATTGTACGACGTGGAGCAACTTGAGGTTCGGTGATGAATGAGTGGATCTAACTCTACAATTAGAAGTCCTTATCTACCTTGTTATTCGCCTCCCAAGCCCAAAAGCTTTCAAGCACCTTCCCGCCGCTTCCAAGAAATGCGCATGACCCTTCATTCCTCCTCACTTCTTCCTCGCTGTCACACCACGACCACTTTGATCTCATCTCCGCCTCACAAACACCATTGTCCCCCTTCTCTTCCAAACCTCCACAACCTCCCGTCTGGGCCTCTCCTTCTCACACCTCCGGCAGCAACATTGCTCCTCCCACGCTTGCCTGTCTCTCGCTTCATCTCTCAACATGCTCAGATGCGCTGCACGAGCTGCTGAGCTGTCACGCCTCGCTTGTGCGCGGCACCATTCGAAGGGTTCTGGATCTCTGACGTGTTCTCTTGTCGGTCGAACCACACGTGTGTGATGAGCTCTTGGGCATGCCATGATGGGAGGCGGGTTGTGAACGATGTGGTAGTGCTTGTGACTGTTCTGGTACGTGAAGAGGCCCATGATGCTGGTGATGTGTATCTTTTACCAACACCAGAACATTGAGCTATGTATCATGTTGCAAGAGGACGTTTGATGCAGAAAAAACAATCGGGTTTGCTAGGTGCTTGTTGCGGATGTTATAAATCGTGAAGCTCAAAGAGTGTCTTAGTTGCCCCGAGCTTGTGACTGAGACATTACGAAAGTTTGACAACGAGAGGTTTAGTAGACGCACATTCTGGCGCCACAGGTGGCTGTATGGTGTCAGTATTAGGATATTGGAGAGCACGAAAGCAGAATATAGGCAACGATGGGAATTTGTATGAGCTCGAGCCTTGCGCAATAACTCAATTTAAGATTACTGCGGCACACGCTTCTATAGCTTAGCTCTTCGCTGCAGGTACTGTCTGATTCCGATGGCCGCTGTATGGCGTCAGTATTTGTAGTGGGAAACTAGGAGCAAATATCTACTAACCGAGGAGCACCGCCAGGCCCTTGAGGCCCAGCAATCCCAAGAACCAGCTTCCCCATCCGAGCGGGCGACCTTCCCGGTCGAAGTTGGGCTTCAGCTCGTTCATGCCGGCGAACTTCTTCAGCTTCTTTGCGGTGTATGGGGGGTATCGTACATCCATGAGGCCCTCAAGCCATGCCGGTGTCGTCGTTACAGAACGGCGATGTGTGAAGACATCAAAGGAAGCTTTGCCACGGTAGGCACCTGAGCCGGAAGTTCCAACACCGCCAAAAGCCAAGGTGGGGATGGATGCGTGGAAGAAGCCGTCGTTGAGCGAGGCACCGCCGGAGCGGGTCTCGTTGAGGATGCGCTCCATTTCCTTCTTGTTGCCGAAGGCGTAGGTGCCGAGTGGGGTGTCGTGGATCTCGTTGGCCATCTTGATGGCCTCGTCGAGGTCGGTGACGGCAATGATGGGCAGCAGAGGGCCGAAGCTCTCGTCTCTGACCATGCTGTCGTTGATGTCGTTGACCTGGACAACGGTAGGCTCAATGAAGAGGTCGTCCTCGTCCATGGTGCCGCCGACGACGATTTTGCCATTGGTCTCGTCCAGCATCTTCTTCAAGCGCTGGAACTGCTTCTGGTTGACGATGCGGCCGTAGTCGGGCGACTTGCGGGCGCCGTCTGGATAGAAGTCAGCCAGGGCATTCTTCATTTCGCGGATGAAGGCGGGCACGATCTCGCGATCGATGAAGGTGCAGTTCTGGCTGACGCAGACCTGGCCGGCATTGAGCGTCTTTGCCCACAAGAGGCGCTTTGCAGCCAGCTTGGGGTCGGCATGCTTGGTGATGATGGCGGGGTTCCTGCCACCGAGCTCTAGCACCAGCGGCGTGAGCGTCTCGGCGGCCTTCTTCGCGATGATGCGGGCGACCACCTCGGAGCCCGTGTAGAAGATGGTGTCCCACTTCTGGTCGAGCAGCGCCGTCGTCTCGGGGATGGCGCCCTGGATGACTTGGTAGCAGGACGGGTCGAGGGCCTCGCCAATGATCTTTTGCAGAATGGCAGCAGCATTGGGCGCCGACTCGGACGGCTTGATGATGGCAGTGCAGCCGGCTGCAATGGCGCCAATGAGGGGCCCGACCGTCAGCTGGATGGGGAAGTTGTAGGCTCTGCGCATTCACGGTCAGTACGTGTTCATGTTTCCTCTTCTTCATTCTACAGCATCACATGACTATCAACGCACCCAATGATCAGCGCCGTGCCCAATGGGTCCTTGCGGATGCGTGGCCCGACGAATCGGTTGGTGAAGGAAATGTCGCTCGGCTTCTCGTCCTTTGCGAAGCGCGGCAGGTTGTTGGCCATCCAGATGCAGTCGTTCATGCACCACGAGATCTCGACCAGGTACGTCTCGAACGTCGACTTGCCCAGGTCGCGCTTGCATGCCTCGGTGATGAGCGCTTCATTGTCCTTGAATGCCCAGTACAGCTTGCGCAGCTGCTGGATGCGGAACTCGAGGGGGCGCGTCTTGTGCGAGAGGAACGTCGTTCGCACCGTGGCGCATGTCGCCGCGATGCCGTCCATGGGCGTGTGTTCAAAGGGCGGCAGTTCTGGCATCTTGGCTGTAAATGTCAAACGGTCAATGAGTCGAGTTGCAAAAGACCAGATGGATTGCACACGCAGAGATGGGCCAGATTCGCTTTAAGCCTTCTTGTCCGGCTTCACATCTTATCTTTCGCACGAGATGCTCACTTTCACGCGTCATGGAGCCTCGGTCCCGCTGTCGAATGCCGCTAATTGGGAAGCTGCCCCGCTTTATCTGCCCCTGGGCGTGTGCTAGCGCGAACCCTCACGCCTCCATCACCTTTCTGTGTACCGGAAGTTCCAAGGCTTCCGAATCAAAGGGCCTTGTTGCTACATTGTTTGCCTGTCTCTGTGTGTTCAAATCAAAAGCTCAACTTGCCGAAAGTAAGACCTCGGGAATGTCTGACCCGCACTCATCACGTGACTCTGACCTGTGCACACTCAGTGCAACCTTTAATGTTGGAGCCTTCAACAGCGCAGTTGCTCGACAACCAGGGAAACCACTCAATCGAGTAACGATGCACTTCTACACCGTACACAGCCAAGTGCCGTCCAGAAAAGCTTCGCCACTAACTCAACGGATGACTTCCGAATCCCGTCGCCGTTCCACACGTGAAGGCCGCTTTGATTGCGGCGTGACTTGTCCGCAGTAAATGTTCTGAAACACCATGGTTCTCACTTAGGTCAGATATTTGAATATGGCACAGTAAAAATTAAGGCTCGGTCCGAGAGTGAGGCGTAGTACAGCAACGGGCATCTTAGAGTGTCGTCTGCTGCTCTTGGGCCCAACCCAACCGAGTCTGCGACCAAGTATTGGAAGCTGAGAGTCGTGCCCCAACATGTCTTACTTTGCAACACTGATCCCTGCAACGTAGTGGGTCGCTTGACATGTATCTAGGTAGCCCGGCATGGTGTGTGGGTCACGTGTCATGTCTTCCATCTAAGCTCTCCAGGGCTGTCTTGCCTCGCGTCCACAAGAGCCAAACCTGGATTCTGGACCACAAATCCGGAGAGTCTGAAAAATCAAACACCAAGAAAACATCGTCGTTTCAGAAGCCGAGGCGTAGGCAACACGTCGGGAAATGATCATGCCAGTGAGCAGAGGTAGTGGGTAAGCTTGCAGTAGCATCGCGGTAATCGCCTGATTGAGTACCCCTGCAGCGTGCATTGCGAATAAAGGCGAGTGAAAAGAAACCACAGTCAGCTCGTTCCATGGCCGAAGACAAGACCTAGTGTATTGGATCAGGACCGAATGCACAAAACTGTGGCATGATGTTTGTAAATGAAGAATGCCGTAGGGCTGTAGCAACGTGCGATGCTGTACATGTCATCAGAAAGGATCATTAGGGTGTGCTGAGGTGAGCATCTGCAGCTGCGTGGAAGCTTCTTGGCGGCGCTTACAACCGATGGACTCAGCATTCTGACCAGAGTCGTTGATAATCGGTCAAAACCGACGTCATGCCCCCAAACGGCTGCACAGCTGCACCATGTGCAAAGCTGCAATGCTGCTTCAAACGTGTCTTCTCTTCACTTAGGTTGAGATGGAAGAAAACATGCATAATCCCATGTAGTAGGTTTAGTGTGAGGCAGACTGAGCATAGCTTGATGGTGGTGTCATGGGTTGCGGCAAAGGCCGTTTCAGTGCTGCCGTCGGACTACGAAGCGCAAATCGCCTGACGCGGAGCATGTTGTCATGGCGAGAAAGGCAGCCGTAGGACTGTCATGTTGATTGTGTGATGACGGTTATAGCGAGGCAGACTGTTCAGCCTCATACGTTTAGCCAGCACATGACGACCTAAGTATAGAGCGGGAGCTAATCCTATCGTGGACCGTAACCCGAAGTGCATAAGCGCATCTGCTCCACAGACAGATTAGATTCTGGGAATGCGGGCGCTGAGGCTGTGAACTGCTGCTGCGAGACGGACATAGCAGTGCACAACTTGTGCTTCAACGGCTACCAAATATTATCTGCGCCTCAGAATACTTGCGCGATTGAATAGACCTGTATAGATGATGTAGCGATTGGCAGCTTCCACGACAGGACGAGACTAGTCTCCGCGCTGCATGTGCAAGCATCTGACTTGGCAAGCCACGCCATTTACGAGATACATCTGCAGTAGGATCATTAACGTGTTTTGTCATGCTCTTGGTACAGTACCTGCCTCGAGTGACCTTCGCCCCGATCGTTCCAGCGACCAAAACGGCGGGCAGCGCATGCGCGTCTCATTCGCGGATTGAGTTGATGGGCCAGTGGGAACTTCCTACCTAGGTAGAATGTGTATGGTAGGTGTAATGAGGTAAACAAGGATGCTGCATTATGGACAACGGCTTTACGCGCTACTGAATAAGGAAATCTATTGTTTGTCGGGTGCTGGTTGAGTGTGAAACCTGGACCAGGGCATCTGGAACGGGGACAATTTGAGGTGAGAAGAAGCAGAAAACCATCGATGCAGGTGTGGAGAATGGCCCGACGCTTGGGTCGGCAAGCATTCTGGGCTCAGATGTCAACCCTCACACGACCCACTCATAAAAGCTGCTCGAGCCAGAGAGCGCCCCATCAGCTTTGGTAAAATACTGAGATCAAGGACCTGACTCGAAGCGAACCCCAAGAGAGCTCGCAGCTCGCAAAGAACGGGTACGGGCCACCTCAACGACTCCGCAGGACAAGGAGATGTTGGATCAATAGGCATGGATTGCGAATATCATTAGGAAATGCTGGACATGGACCCTGCACTCCTTTCCCAGCTGACTGCCCTTTCGTGGAACGAGAAGCGTTGATCGCTCCCCACAGCTGCGGGATTGGCCAAGTCTGAGAGCGTGCTGTGGAAATAAGAGCAATAATGTCCGGCCTCGAGCCGATTCAACGGGGTTCGGCTTTGGATGACTCGCTACGCTCCAAGGTCAAAGGCGTCGCGGGGACGCAGTCGTGAGTCGTGGCCAAGATACAGGTGCCGTGCTACGGTACCAGCAGGAGTAGGTGCGAAGGCGAAGAGAAGGGTTCTGATGCTGCAATATGATTGTGCAGACAGCATGTCGAGGCTCCTAGGCTATGGTTTGAGTTCTCACTGCATCAGACGCGTCGTTTCTCGACCACGAGAGGAGAGTGCAATCCCAACCCCCAGGACGGCTAATCTCAAAGGAAGCGACTATGGCGATCGTGGTCCCGACAGCTTTGCACCCAGCCATGCACGGGAGCTCGTGCGCCCGCGACCTGGGGACGCTTGAACTGAAGCAGTAAATGACAAGGATGGCGCTCCTGCGAAGATGCTTACGCGCCCGGCCTAGCTGCTGTCAGCTCTGCCACTCGTTGGTAGACGTTCCCGAGGGCGTGAAGTTCGGCCAGGGACCCATTCCTTATCATCCAGCATGTCGGTTGTGGAGGAGTGAAACACCCTGACCACGGCATTCCAGCCGTCTGGGAAAGCAAGGCTCATCGCCAGCCAATTCAGACTGGGCTCTGAGGCGGCTCTGTCGGCATCCCTGGAAAATCCCGTAGGCATATGTAGCTACACGTGCACCAGCACGGGTCCTTGTCGACCGGTGAAGCATGTGACGTCGGTACAGTCCCTCGGCGCACCTCCATCGCCCAGTCCAGTGCTGCAGTGCGTCTCATTTCGCGCTCTGCGCTGCGAGCCGAAGCTTGGTTGACGTGTTCGCAAGGAGCGCGAGCGGCCATGGAAAGGGTAGTGTAAGGCGTCCCGCGTCACAGGCAGCCTTACGGTCCCAGCGGCTAGCCCGGTGGAAATGAGCAGCTGTCGCGCTCGGCCGGCTAAGGGAGCGACCGCCGTCGTCTTCCTCGCAGTCGATGCCCGGGAGAACTGCCCACCGTGCTGACGCCCTGCAAATTGTCATCTACTCAGTCCGCGCCGCCGGCCAAATGCTCATGTCCAGCCATGGACCAGTCGCCGACGACAGCAACAAGCCGGCCATGTCTCTCGGCCATGCAACTAACAATACATGGTATACATACATACATACATACATACTACCAGGGCTCTGTGTAGACGAGTCTCCACCGGCAGGGAGTTAGTCCCCGCTCCACCAATGGCTACTCCACGCTGCCTGGTAACATTCAGGGGGGGGAGGTCCCTCATAACTGCTCTCACGGGGTTGCGCGCCATGCGTTACCAGCGGCCAATCCGCCGTCCAGACTCGGCATGGCTACTATCAAGCCTCGTCGGAATGACAGCAGTCGCAACGATACTGGACCCGCTGCATGCATATGTGGTAAGCGACATGAGTCCACCCCAAAATAGGTGCTCAGCCCTCTGCCTTGCACCCAAGCCTCACCCACTTTTTCTTAGCAACAACACAGGAACGGACCGTGAGAATGGTGTCCCGCTATCCACTCACGTCCCGCCGCCTCCCAGGAGTGCCGCTTGGACGCCTCTTTGCCCTGTGCCTCATGCAAAAGTCGTTCTGTCTGTCTCATGCCCGAGGGCTCAAGCTTTCCCACATGGCCTGCACCTATCCGTAGCACTGCCCATAGCGTCTCCCCAAATGTAGGTACCTGGGCTTGCATCGTCCACGGACCCTCTTCGTTTCGACCTCGCTCAGACACTGCCATAGATGTTTTTAGTCCTTCTCCACAAACATATCTGGGCGCAGCGCATCTGCTCTCCATCTGTTCCTATAATCCTGATTTGGGGCGGCCTTCGCTCCCCTTCCGGACTACTACACACCACTGCTAACCTCCACATCCTAGCATCTGTTCTTAATTCATCTCTCTGTCCTCCAAGTCCCCATCATCCTCGCCTGTAAACTACGCCCACTCGTCCAAGACATGACCGCTAGCTCATAGCCGTCTGCCGTACCACCAGATCTGGAACGTCTAGCTTCCTCCATCTACGTCTCCACTTGAGCCTCCGATCTCTTCCTGGCCCCATTGCCTTCTACTTGGATATATACCTCCCGTCGCCTCCTCAGTCAGCCATGTCCGAACCTACTGAAACAAGCGCCCGCTCCCTAGCTCTCACCATCAAGCAAGAGCAGCACCAAGGAGACATCACTATTAACCCATCATCGCCATCTGATAGCAAGCATCCCAGGT
>Ga0265780_10001405_pt1 | contig 33876 bp, 30 predicted proteins | sample P1T30metagenome_FD_192432 | JGI IMG/M metagenome (GOLD analysis project Ga0265780, IMG submission 192432) | Plant litter microbial communities from East Loma Ridge, Irvine, California - P1 T30 | ecosystem: Environmental > Terrestrial > Plant litter > Unclassified | place: USA: California...
AGACATTAAAACGCTGCCAGTTGGCATCGGGCCGAAATAGCGCCACGCTGCCATCGGCCTGGCGGTAGGCTTTACCCCCCTCAAAAATGGCCTGCCCGTAGTGCAGCGCCGAGGTGGCTGGGCTTATTTGCAGCGGGCCGTAGGGCACGATGCGCGCCGACTGCCAGGCCCCATCGGCGTAGTCGGCCACGAACATATGGTCGGCAAAAAGCTGCCCAAAAACCATATTATTGGGGTCGAACTCGGCGATACGGGAGGCCGTAGTCGGCTGGATGTCAAGAGTGGAGGTCGCAAGCATAAAGTGGAGGTGGGAATGTGGAGGTGTGCGGGATGAAAAAATGAGTTAGGCGGCTGGAAGAAAAGTAGTCAAGCAGCTTAGTGCTGTTCTTGGCTCTCCTGCGCAGCCAGCACATTTCCACAGTGATTATAGGCGAGGTTTCCAGGTTACTTCTTCCACGCCCAGGTCATGGGCCATGGCCCTGCTAAGGACAAACAGGTAATCCGACAATCGGTTGAGGTACATGATTACCAAATCTTCGACCGCCGACTCTTCGCGCAAATGCACGGCCAGGCGCTCGGCGCGGCGGCACACACAGCGCGCCACGTGCCCAAACGACACGGCCGGATGCCCGCCCGGCAGCACAAATTCGCGTAGCGGAGCCAGCACCTCGTTCATGTCGTCCATCGCGGTTTCGAGCAGGGATACGTCGGCGGCGTGCAGGTCGGGCAGGCGCTTGCGGGCTTCCTGGCTGGGGTCGGTGGCGAGGTGCGAGCCGATGGTGAACAGCCGGTCTTGAATCTCCTTGAGCAAGCTGCGGCGGGGGGCGTTCACCTCTTGGTCGCGCAGCATACCGATGTACGAATTCAGCTCGTCCACCGTGCCGTAGCAGTCGATGCGCAGGCTCGATTTAGGTACCCGCGAGCCGCCGATGAGCGATGTCAGGCCGGTATCGCCGGTTTTAGTATATATCTTCATCGCAGATTCAAACGGATTTTTAGGATTCAACGGATACGCCTGCTACGCAGGCTGGCTATCCAGGCGCGGCTGGGTTGGTATGGAGCTTCGCTCCTTTTTTTAGCCTTCGTCAAGCCGCTAGGCCTGCTTTTTGGCTTGGCCGCTAGCTGGTGAAGGAGTTGACGGCGGGCTGGGTTACGTTGTGGTTTACGACATCGGTTTCGATGAGACCGTCGCGGAGGCGTACGATGCGGTGGGCGTAGTGCGCGATGTCCTCCTCGTGCGTCACCATGATGATGGTGTTGCCTTTGGCATACAGCGCCTCAAACAGGCCCATGATTTCGTAGCTGGTTTTGGAGTCGAGCGCGCCGGTGGGTTCGTCGGCCAGCAGCACGCTGGGGGTGTTTACGAGGGCGCGGGCGATGGCTACGCGCTGGCGCTGGCCGCCGCTGAGCTCGTTGGGGCGGTGGCCGGCGCGGTCGGCCAGGCCCACCGCGCGCAACGATTCCAGCGCCAGCTCTGTACGCTCGCGCTTGTTTAGGCCAGCGTAGATAAGCGGCAGGGCCACGTTTTCGAGGGCGGTGGAGCGCGGCAGTAGGTTGAAGGTCTGGAAGACAAAGCCGATTTCCTTGTTGCGCACCTCCGCTAGTTGGTTGTCGCTCATGCGGCTCACATCCTGGCCGTTGAGGATGTACTGGCCGCTGCTGGGCGTATCGAGGCAGCCCACGATATTCATGAGCGTGCTTTTGCCCGAGCCCGACGGGCCCATAAAGGCCACGTACTCACCGCGCTCGATGTTGATGCTCACCGAGCGCAAGGCGTGAATGTGCTCGGTGCCCATCACGTATTCCTTGGCGATGTTAGTGGTCTGGATGACGTAGGGCGTGGTAGAAGCAGAGGGCATGGCGCAGAAAAAGGTTAGCGGCTGGGCAAAGGTGGCGCGGCATCGGCCGAGAAAGACGCTCGGGCGGCCGCATAAGCTGCGCGGCGGGCAGCAAATTGCGTCAGCAAGTTAGCGTAAGTAGCGAGGTCGAGGCGCGCGCGCAACTGGTCGAGTGCTGGCTGCGCCAACTCGGCTAGGCCGGCATCGGCCGCCGCCAGCACAAAGGCTTGCTGCAACGGCAGCGAAGTAGGGTTTTCGACCAAGCCCAGGCGTAGGGCCTCGTAGGCCTCGCCGGGCCGCCGCTGGGCCGTGTAGAAACGGGCCGCCGCCAGTACGGCCGGCTCGTTGAAGGGCGCGGCCGCAAGTAGCTGTTGATAAAGCTTGGTGGCCTGCGGTACGTTTAACTCGGCTTTTTGGGCCTTTGCCAGCAGGGCATCGCCCACACGTGGCCGCTTAGCCGCAGCATTCGCAGGTGCGGCTAGGGCGACTAGTAGCCGTTGGCCCACCGGCCGCGCTGCCGAATCTGGGCCAGTGGCCAGGCGCTGGGCCAGCGCCCGCGCCGAATCGGGCTGCCCGGCAAAAGTAAGCGCCCACGCCCGCGCTGGCTGCGCCAGCGGCAAGCCATGCGCTACCGCTAGACCAAACTGCGTGGCGGCCGTGGCAAATTGCTGCTGCTGCAATTGCCAGATTCCCAATACATATTGGTAATAACCAGCCGTATTACTAGTGCCGACCGTGAGCGGAGCTAGCGCCTGGCGGGCGAGTATTTCCTGGCCGCCCGCGTGCAGCAACAGCGCTTGCAAAAACAGTAATTGCTCGTAATAAGGCGCGTTTTCGGGCCGGGCGGTGGCTTGCTGCACTTGCGTCAGCCACGGCTTGAGCAAGTTGGTACTGCCCCGGCCGATGCGCTGGGTGGCTTGCAGCGCCCCGTGGTAGAGCTCGGCAAACGACGCGGCATCAAGCACCAGCGCCTTCGTCAAGGTCGGAGCGGCAGCGGTTGAGCGGCCGGGATTTAGCAGCGCCAGCAGTTGCTGGTTGCTGCGCAACGCGGGCTCCTCCTGGTCAGCCTTAAACTGCGCGCTGAGCTTTTCGGCGGCGGGCAGCAGCTTTTGCTGGGTCAGGAAAGCCAGTTGGTTGGTCTTGCCGACGTAGGAATCGGGGGCCAGCTTTTCGGCTTGGCCGAAGTAGAAAACCACCGAGTCGGTGAGGGCCGAGCGGGTGAAAAGCTGCGCCATGTCCGACGTGATGGCCGCGCTGCGGGGAAACTCGCGGTGCCCTTTGCGCAGTACGTCCAGCGCTTCGAAAAAGTCAGCGGGCGCGTCGTAGAGGCTGGCCAGGCGCAAAATCAGCTTCTCATCGGGCTGGCGGCGGATGGCCCGATTCAGGGCATTCAGCTCGTTTTGGCGCTGGTCGCGGAAGCGGTAGAGTGCGGCGCGGCCCAGCTGGCCGGGGCGGTTGAAACGGTCGAGTACGTCGCTGCTTTCGGCGTAGTAGCGCTCGGCCAGCCCAGCCAGTTGCAAGTCGGTAGGGCGGGCTTCGCTTTGCTGGCGGGTGAGGTCACCGAGCTGGTTGTACTGGCCGGCTTGCACCAGGTCAAGCAGCGACCAATTATTGCGCATCTGCACCAAGATTAGTACGCTCACTCCCAGCACATACACCGTGTAAAACGGCAGCCGGCGCGGCTCAAACACCACTCGGTATACCCGCAGCCGCTGCGTGATGAGCGTTCCAAAATTAATCAGCACATACAGCAAAAACGCGCCGCCCAGCCCCAGCAAACCGAGCGTGGTAAAGGTGCGGGCGGCGGTGAGCAACGGCGTATTGGCCGTGGCCAGCGCGTAGCTGAGGGCACCGGCGGCCATGGCTACCAGCAGCCAATACAGGGGCCGCGCCGCCGCAAACGGCACCCAGCTGCCGTAGCTCGGCAGGCGCTGGGGCAGGCCCAGGCCGCCTGCCAGCACGGCCGGAAGCAGCAGCACCAGCGGGTCGAGGTGCAGGCCAAAAAGGACTACCAGCTCGTTGTTATTCCAGAGGTAAAAGCCCAGCGCGCCCAGGTAGAGCAGGCTCGCCAGCACCAGCGGCACCAGCCCAAAACGGCCCTCGGGCCGGTCGGCCTGGGTATTGAACCACAGCAGCGCCCGCACGTTTTCGATGCCCACCCACAGCACCAGCGCCGCCACCAGCACCGCGCCGCCCGAGGTGGCAAAAGCAGCCAGGTGTAGAATTGTCTCCTCGGCGGGTAGGTTTGAGCAACTGAAAATCAGGGCCACCAGCGCGGCTACCAAGCCAATAAAAATCGCCAGCCGCCCCCGGATGCCCACGCGCCCGCCAAAGGCGTGCAGCCCAAACGCCGCCCCGCCCAGCAACACGATACTCAGCAGCAAAAAGCCCTGTTCCGTGCCCGCCACTACGTCGAGCGCATCGACATTGAGCGACATGAGCAGGAAGATAACCGGGGCCGTGCCGGCAATAAAGCCGGGGCGCGGCAGCATACTCACCACCGCCAGCCAGCCAGCTAGCCCCACGGCCAACAAGCTCAGCCACAGCCCCGCCGCCAGCGGCTGCGTATAGGGGCCGGCAAAATCGTGGGTGAGCGTGGTGATGTACCCGTTGGCTGGTACGGGCAGGTGAGCGGCGCCCACGGCCACCGAATCGAGCACCAGGGGCACGGGCGTGAGGTGCGGCACCGGCACCAGCGGCAGCGTGGCCGCCTCGCCCGCAAAGTAGTAGTACCCGGCCAGCGCTATGGCCAGCACGGCCAGCAGCACCGGCAAAGCCGCAGAGCGCCGCCAAAACGAAAAGTCAGCCAAGGAGATACGAAAAGGTGATTGATATGAAGAATGTGAGAGATGTGAAAACAGGAAATCCACTTACTGCGCGGCATAGCCGCTGGCTTACGCCGGGCTGACTACATTGTGCGGCATCTCCACATTCCTCACATCAACGCTCATCTTCCCATTTTTAGTCCAGCACTTTGGGCACGCGGAAGTAGTCAGTGTCCTTGCGAGGCGCGTTTTTGAGGCCTTCCTGATGCGAAATGGTATTGTGAGCTACGTCGTCGCGTAGCACGTTTATCTCGTGCGATAAATGCACTAGCGGGGCTACGCCCTCGGTATCTACCTTTTCGAGCTGGGCCACCCAGTCGAGGATGCCGTTGAGGTCCTTGAGCATCTGCTCTTCGCGGGCGGGGTCAAATTCGAGGCGGGCCAGGTGCGCGAGGCCACGGAGGGTTTCGGTATTCACGGTAGATGAGTAGTTGAGTAGTTGAGTAAGGTGGTTGAAGGTAAGCAAGTAGATGAGCAAAGAGACGTTACTCATTTACTCAACTACCATTTTACCTACCGCCAGCGGCTGGGCTCGGGGATGCCCCGGCCTTCGGGCAGGAAGTCGTCGGTTATCTGGGCGGCTACCTGGGCTTTGAGGGCCGGAATATCGGCGATGGTGAGGCTTTTGGTTTCGATGGGAGCGTGGAACACGATGCGCAACTTGGCGTAGCGCACACGCAGGCCCTTTACCGAGGGCATAAACTTATGATTGAGGGGCATGCTGACGGGCACGATGGGCACGCCCGTGCTAATAGCCAGCTGAAAGGCGCCATCCAGCAGTGGGCCCAGCTCTTCGCCGGGCTTGTCGCCGATGGTGCCCTCCGGAAATACCGCCAGCGGGCGGCCTTGCAGCAGCTCTTGCCGGGCCTGGGCAAAGGAACGGCCCCGCGCCACGGCGCTGCCCCGGTTCACGACCACGTAGGTGCTTGCGAAGAGCGGTCCCCACAGCGGGGTTTTGGCCAGCGCGTCTTTGCCCATCATGTTCAGGAAGCCTGGGATGGTCTTGAACAAGAGCATGATGTCAACATACGAGCCGTGGTTGGAAAGGTAAATGCAGGGCTGCGGCACGGGGCTTGGGTCCTCGTGTACTACCTCGACCGGCACGCCCCACATGAAGATGGAAACCTTGGCCCAGACCCGATTCAGGCTGTGGAGCTGGCGCCGGCGGCCCAGCTTATTTAGCAGCCACTGAATGGGATACGTGACCACGAACGGCAGCACAAACCAAAACGTGGCCCAGGTGGTGTACAGGCGATGACCGATGTAGCGGAGAAACGCAGGCATGGGGCAAAGGTAAGTTTTGGCCGCTGGTTCTGGGCTGCATCCGTCATGCTAAGCGCAGCGCAGCGGAGTCGAAGCATCTCTACCGCATCGTTGCTAGCGTCAAAAGATAGTGCACCGGTAGAGATGCTTCGACTCCGCTGCGCTGCGCTTAGCATGACGGACGCAGCCCGTAATCCCCTAGCCTCTGGTTGCCAAAAACTTCTCGGCCTTTAGCAGGCCCGATACGCTGATGGCATCGGTTATTTCGTCGGTCATGACCATGGCGACGGCTTGGGCCAGGGGCAACTTCCAGACGCGCAGGTCTTCGCTTTCTTCCGGCTCCCACTCGCCCTGGGTCAGGTCTTCGGCCAGGAACACGAAGCCTTCTTCGTCGGTGACAGAGTTGGAGGTGTGCAGGCGGGCGATGCGCGTCCAGCGGGTGGCCGTGAGGCCGGTTTCTTCGCGCAGCTCGCGCTGGGCCGATTCCAATACGTCGAGCTCAACGGGCCCGCCGCCCATGGGGATTTCCCAGGTGTACTCGTTGAGGGTGTAGCGGTACTGGCCTACTAGCCAGGTGTTGCCGTCGGCGTCGAGGGGCACGATGCCGATGGCTTTGTTCTTCATCGACACCACGCCGTAGATACCGGTGCCGCCCTTGGGGTTGGTCACGTCGTCCTGGCGCACGCGTATCCAGGGGTTTTCATAGATGGGCTTGGTGCCGTGCGTTTGCCAGGGGTTGTGCAAGGGGTCAAAATCGGTGGGCGGCGTAGTCGGCGTCATGGGATTGGAATAGATGTTTACTGAATCAGCGCCAAAACTACGACGGCCGCGCCCGCGCCTTACCCGCCAACCTCGACGCGGCAGGTGCGTATTATCAGACATCCGGTGGCCGTTTATATCCCGGCCGGCCGGCGCTTTCTAATGGCCAAAGACCAGAAAAAACCCGATTCCGACGTTTCTGCCGACGACTCTTTGCTTAACCTGAAGTTTGCCCAAGCCGAAGCCGACCTCGCGGCCAAAACCGGCGGCCTCGGCCCCACCACCAACGAATATGTATCCTCGGATGAGGACGCCGAAATAACGGCTGGCGAAGGCCCCGTAGACAAGCAAGGCCAGCGCCGCGGTGTGACGGACCCCGACGACGCGGGCTCGACGGCCGGCAGCCATAGCTAGCCTTGTCCTTCTGAAAAACCCAACAGCGGCAGCAGAAATCAGCATCAGGCACACTAGTTGCCTTGTGCTGGTTTCTACTGCCGCTCTTTCATACCCTTTTCTATGCGCTTCTCCTCCCCTACTCACCGTGCCCCCGCCGCTCGTGCGGCGCTGGGCTTTTTATTGCTAGCGCTGGCCTTGCTGGGTGCCTGCCGCGCCAGCGGTCCGGCCACGCCCGCCCGCACCGTGGCGGCGTTCTTCAACAAATACGAAAGCCGCTCGGGCTTCCACACCACCGAATGGTCGGCGAGCATCTTACAGCGCCTGGCTTTGGTGCAGGCGGCCAAGCTTTTTGGGGGCTCCGAGCTTACCAATGCCATTACGGGCGTGCGGTCGGCGCGGGCACTCACTTTTGCACCCACTAGCACCGGCGCGCTCGACCTGTCGCAGCAGGGTTTACTGGGCGAAGTCAACGGCCTGCTGGCCGCCGAAAAGTACACCCCGCTCACGTCCGGCAATTCGTCGGCGGGCAACTACAATTCGGTCGTCCGCATGACGGGCGACAAGGTGAGTGAAATCGTGGCCACGGGCGCGGTGCCCAACGCGGCCGATTCTTTCGTGCTGGTGCAGGTGCAGGGCAACTTCACCCGCGCCCAGGCCGAGGCCTTGGCCAAAGTGCTGCCGCAGGTAGTTCAGACCACGGGCAATTAGGCGCTTAATTGACCTAAGATTCGTATCTTTCAAGAGTACTTTACCTTCTCCGCCATGACTAAAGAACAAGTCATTTCTTCCTTGCAGGAACTTCCTGATTCTTTCGAGCCTGAGCAACTCATCGAGCGCATCATTGCCTTGCAAAAGCTGGAAGAAGGATTGGAGCAGATAAAGCGCGGCGAGGTCGTGACCGCAGAGGAGGCCAAAAGCCGCCTGGCCAAATGGCTGAGCTAAGGCTTTCCCGGCGCGCCTCGGATGAGATTTACGAGGAAGCTGAGCGCCTAGGCGCTTTTTCGCCTGCGTATGCCCGTGCCTTCATTAACTCCGTGTTTGCCAAAGCTGACTTACTACGCCAATTCCCGGAACTTGGGCGCATGGTGCCTGAATATCAGTCTTCAGCCATTCGAGAACTCTTTTACCGGCATTACCGCATCTTTTACGTCGTCGCGCCCAACGCTGCTTACATAACCCTGGCATCTGTACAGTCCAGCCGCTTACCTCTTCAGCCTATTGCTTGACCAAAAACAGGCCCCGCTTGCAGTTGCAAGCGGGGCCTGTTTTTGGTCGGATACTTAACTATTCCAGCAGGCAGTTAGCTCTTAACTATCGAACTTTATCCTCTGCGCCAAGGGCAGCTCGGTGCCGTAGTTGATGGTATTCGTCTGGCGGCGCATATACACTTTCCAGGCGTCGGAGCCCGATTCGTGGCCGCCGCCCGTTTCTTTTTCATCGCCGAAGGCGCAGGCCGAGGCCTTGGCTAAAGTGCTGCCGCAGGTGGTGCAGACCACGGGCAATTAGCGGCTTCACTAAGCACTTAGTCTAATGCAACATAAAGCTCGCCCCGCTTCAGCTAGAAGCAGGGCGGGCTTATTCTTTGTACCGGGCGGTGCATCTTCGTAAGACCGTATTCCTTTTCCGTTATCTACTTTCTCAATGCCTAAGAAGCTACTTGTACTACTCGCGCTCGCGGGCCTCGCCACCGCCTGCCACAAAGACAACGACGAGCCGACCATCGACTTTGGCCCCAACAACGGCTTTACCATGCGCACGGGCAATAACACGCCGGGTGCCCAAATCGACCCTACCGACTGGACTACCGACCCCAGCTGGAACGCCACCGAACAGGCGCTTTTTGCCAAGCTCAACCTTCCCCTTACCGCCCCGCAACTACCCGCCGGCACCTGGGAAACGACAGCTTACGCCAATCCCAGCAACCGCGACAATGGCTGCTCGTTTATGGTGACGCCCAACCCCCGTTCAACCGTTTTGCCAACGGGCACTACACGCTTAAGCATGGTCCTCGTTAATGCGAAGTACCAGGTTGAGCTTGCCACCGACCATGAGCTTACTGCCAATAGCTTACTACTCTCGATTCGACTAGACCCCATCAAGTACTCGCCGCCTACGCTCTACCGGCTGTACTACATCATCTATGAGCCGGGCAAACAAGTCTATTACCGCGGCCACGGCGACGTTAAGTTTGAGAAATAACGAGCATGGCCCCTTACTGCCAGCCAACCGGCGGCGGTAAGGGGCCATTTACTGTTAGATGTCAAACTTTATCCCCTGCGCCAACGGCAGCTCGGTGCCGTAGTTAATCGTATTCGTCTGGCGGCGCATGTACACTTTCCAGGCGTCGGAGCCCGATTCGCGGCCGCCGCCCGTTTCTTTTTCACCGCCGAAGGCCCCGCCGATTTCGGCGCCGCTGGTGCCGATGTTCACGTTGGCGATGCCACAGTCGGAGCCGGCGTGGGAGAGGAAATTCTCGGCCTCGCGCATATTTAGGGTGAAGATAGACGAGGATAAGCCCTGCCGCACGTCGTTTTGCAACTGTATGGCGGCCTCCACCCCGCCGCTGTACTTGATGAGGTACAAGATGGGCGCGAAGGTTTCGGCCTGCACCGTGGCGTAGTGGTTTTCGGCTACCACCAAGGCGGGCAGCACGTAGTGGCCGCCGTGCAGCTCGGCACTGCTTACCATCTGGCCGCCGGCCAGCACCGTGCCGCCCTCTTGCTGCACCTGCTCGATGGCGTTGGTGAAGAGCGTCACGGCGTCGGCGTCGATGAGGGGGCCGACCAGCGTGCCTTCCTGCAAGGGGTGGCCGATGGGCAATTTGGCATACGCGGTTACCAAGCGCTGGCTGACCTCGTCAAAAATACTGTCGTGAATAATGAGGCGGCGCGTGGTGGTGCAGCGCTGCCCGGCCGTACCCACCGCTCCGAATACGATGGCGCGCATCGCCATGTCGAGGTCGGCCTGCGGGGCGAGGATGATGGCGTTGTTGCCGCCCAGCTCCAGCAAGGCGCGGCCCAGGCGCTGGCCCACGGCCGCGCCCACCGCCCGGCCCATGCGGGTGCTGCCCGTGGCCGATACGAGCGGCACGCGCTCGTCATTGGCCATGGCTACGCCCACGTCGGGGCCGCCCAATACGAGATTGAAGATGCCTTCGGGCAGGTCGTTATCGGCCAATACCTTGTGCAGGATGTGCTGAATGGCGACGGCCACCAGGGGCGTCTTTTCGGAGGGCTTCCACACGCAGACATCGCCGCACACGGCGGCCAGCATGGCGTTCCAGCTCCACACGGCCACCGGAAAGTTGAAGGCCGAAATGATGCCCACCACGCCCAGCGGGTGGTACTGCTCATACATGCGGTGCGCGGGCCGCTCGGAGTGCATGGTGAAGCCGTGCAACTGCCGGCTCAGGCCCACGGCAAAATCGCAGATGTCAATCATCTCCTGCACTTCGCCCAGGCCTTCCTGCAAAATCTTGCCCATCTCGTAGCTCACGAGCTTGCCCAGGGCTTCTTTGTGGTGGCGCAGCTCGTTGCCGATTTGGCGCACTATGTCGCCGCGCTTGGGGGCGGGCACCAGCCGCCAGGCCGGAAAAGCGGCCTGCGCGGCCTTTACCACGGTGTCGTAGTCGGCGGGGGTGGCCAGGGTTACGGTGGCTATTTCCTTGCCATCGGCCGGCGACACGATGGTTTTGGTGGCGCCCGCGCCGCCCCACGCGCGGCCGGTGCTGTAGGCGGGGTTTTGGGGCTTGATGCCGAGCTGCTGGAGCACGTCCCGGATGCCGTGGGGGTCGGCGTGGGGGTGGGCCACGGTTACGTCGGGCGTGGTAGCTTCTTCGAGGGCCTGCTTCATGGGGGTGGAAAAAGGGGCGGATAGGGTACCCGGCAAAGCTACGTGTCAGTTAAGAGTTGAGCGTTTTGAGGCAAGAGTTGGCTGCTCGGCTTTCGTCGCCTACACCTTGACCTTGTTCCTGAATGAAGCGACAGGCTAACAAACGTCCGTCATGCTGAACGGAGCGCAGCGCAGCCGAAGCATCTCTGCCGCACCATTGACAGGCCTTTCAACGAGGCGGTAGAAATGCTTCGACAAGCTCAGCATGACAGACGTTTTTTTAAGTTGTCTAAGTCAGTAACATATATCTTTTCTATCCGCCCTCACCTCTCCACTTAAAGCCCCCAAATAGTAACTCTTCACTCAAACCCCTTACCTCTTCACTGCCGCCAGGCTACGGCTGTTGGGCCAGCCACGCCAGGGCTTCGCCTTCGAGGTCGAAGTAGCGGTAGTTGGCCCCGTGCAGCGAGCCCTGGCGGATATTTTCCCACAGGGCGGGGTCGGTGGTGGCCACGTCCTGGCCCACGCGGGCAAAGTAGGCTACCACCACGGGCTGGCCCAGCTCGATGGGCAGCCGTGGGCCAAAGTCGTCGCCAAACCATTGCACCGCTTCGGGGTCATTGATGGTGCGGCGGCGCACATCGAGCAGCCAGTGCCGGCAGTGGCCGTGGTCGAGGGCCGCTTGCAGCAGGTCCTCGTAGTGGGCCTTTATTTCGGTAAACGATACGGGCCGCAACCAGCGCCCAATCAGCAAATGCTGGTCGGGCATATAGGTCAGGGTAAAACCGTCGGGGTAACGGGTAACGGGGAGATTCATCTTGGATGAAGAAGGGGTGTAGCCGCCGTAAAGGTATCGCGGTCAGCGCCTGCACCGGGACCTTTCCTGCTGCTTTGCCAATGCTACGCCGCCGGACCGGTGCCCGGCCGGCGGACTTGCCAAAGCTCGCTGCCGGTATCCATCACCTTGGCTACGAAGGTGGCCAGCTCGCGGTAGCCAGTGGGTTGTGCCCGCCTGATGGCCTGCAACAGCTTTTCGAGCCGGGGGTCGTGCTCGGCTTCATCGTCTTTCACTGCCTCCACAAAGCCTGGCAATGTAGTGGGCAGGCCAAAGTCAGTGAGCGCCAGCCCCGCCGCCTGCGCCGCCTCAAATAGCCAGGTATCGCAGGCGGGCTCCAGCACTACCAGGTACTGCGTGGGGTGCGCGGGGTCTTGGTAGATACAGTAGCAGCAGGCGAGCTTGGCGCTATTTTGGGCGGCGGCGGTGCGCGCCTGCACTACTTGTGTAAACCGGCGCAAGGTCTTCACATCGGCAAATTTCTTGTCCTTATCGACCATACCCACCACGAAGCGCGGCCCCCGGCCGCTGTCGGCGTGGCTTTGCAGCGCCTTGCCTACGTTGGGAATGCCGTGCTTGTGGTCGATAAAGGTGAGCCGGCCGGCCAGCAACACCCGCGCCAGGGCCGTATCGACGTGGCATTCGGGCACGAAGAGCACGTTTTCAGGCATCGGCGGCGCCGGTCGTAAACCGCTTCATGTTATAAAACACGTCGATGCCGTCTTCGCGGATGCTGCGGATTTCTTCGTCGCTGAGCTGGTGCAGCTTGGTTTGGTGGTCGTCGTAATACGCGGCGAAGATGGCCAGCTCGCCGGCCTGCTTTTCGTCGGGCAGCATCCGCTCCAGCACCTCCGTAACCAAATACGGGCTGTGGGTATCGATAAAAAACTGGTTGCTGCGGCTCTCCACAATGCGCCGCCCCAACCGCGCCACGTACACCGGGAACGAATGCGCCTCCGGCTCCTCAAACAGCAGTACCGCGTCGGTATTGCTTTCGATGGCCGCCAGGTAAAAGATAATGCGCTGCAAGGTATCGGCCACACTGGAGTACGGGTACGAATACGTCATTCCCTCCTGCTCTTTCACCACCTCCAATTTCCGTTCATCCACCCGCAAATTCAGCTTCTGCCCGTACCGCTCGAACATCTTACCTATCTCCTGCCGAAGTGGGGCGTGCGTTTGGATTACTTCGATGAGGTTGGAGCCGTGGGGCGGGGCGAGGTGAGTGTAACCAGTCTCTTCATCCCAGGCACTACTTTTTAGAAAATCATAACGCTTGGCTTTACTGCCAACAACCGCTTCATGCCGCGAAACAACAGCATCAGGGTCCTCATCTTTTATGTTATAGCCATGCACATCGAATGCACTACGTAATACCTTGGTCTCTTTTGCTAGCCCCTCCCAGTGCCAGAGGTCCCATGCCGATGGTAAGTTGCTTAAAGCTACTTGCGCTACACTGGTCAGACCTATTTCCCCCGAGTCTTCAGGCAGAATGCCGCTTAGGTGAGTGAAGTAGGCTACGTCGCAGTATAAATAGGTAAAGCGCTTGGCTTTCTTATCAAATAGCACCGTCGCCACATCTTTATCCGTCTCTACCTTAATCGTGTTCCCCACCAGGTTATCGTAGAATAGCTGCCGCGGCTCCTCATAGCGAATGAAGCTGCCTAAGAAGCGCTCGGTGGGCTCGTAGGTGATGCTGCCGAGCAGCGTCATGGCTTCGAGCAGGTTCGATTTGCCCACGTTGGACTCGCCGATGATGAGGTTGACGCGCCTGGGATGCAGCGTGACATCCTTGATAGACTTGAAATTCTGGATGCGCAGAAACTTGATGGCGTTTTCCATAAGGGCGAGGGGCGTAGCCCAAAAGTAGCCGCAAAATCTTCGCACCGCCGTAGCCGGGGCAGCCAGGCGGCCGCAGGCACTTTGGCCACGGCCGAGCAGGCTAAGCAGCCGATACTTAGTAGATGCAAGAGCAACCTACGATAGTTACCAAGGCAAAAACCCTTTCTCCCCTGGCAGGAAAGTTCGCTACCAGTGCCAGTGCCTTTGTTGCCAAAAGGGGAAGGCTTTCTGCCGTTGCTACCAGCCTTCTTCCCTTGGTAAGAAGCGTCCTTTCCCGTCGAAGTACGCTGCCTGCTGTTGTTACTACGCTACTTCCCTGGCAGGAAGGCTTCTTGCCAAGGGAGGCAGCTTTTTGGAGTCGGCAGCCGGCATCTTACTTGAGTGATACAATTTATGGCCAATGCACCATAGCACCTACTTATCTGAATTTAAATGTATTTTATCCAGCTAATTAGCACCTTACAAACTAAGTTACACCCCTATATTCGCAGTTGTATTTTAACTTTTTATTCCTATTCAAATGAGAAAGGCAAAACTAATCGAAGACTACCGCTTGCTGTATAACGACGCCGTGTCGCCCTTTGCCCACAGCGCCATTCGCCAAACCACCACCAGCCAATTCATTGCCAATGGTGGCGCGCTGCTGCAAGCTCTCGACGCGGCCGTGGCAGCCCTCGATGCCAACGTGGCCGCCATCGACCACCCCACCCCCGCCCAGACCGCCAACCGCGACCTGCTGCGCACGGCCGTAATCGCCGAGCTAGGCCGCCTGGCCAAACGCCTTAACCTCGATTACCAAGGCAATGAGCCCGCGCTGCTGTCGTCGGGCCTCACCTTGGCAGCAGCTAGCACGGCTAGCGCCGCCCGCACCCTGGCCCCGGTGGCGGTGCCCATGGAGTTTGAGCTGGTCGATGGTGGGCAGCCAGGCTGCGTGCTGCTCAAGCTGAGCCGCCCCACCGGCACCATCCAGAACCTCATCCGCTACAGCACCGATGAGAAGCTGCCCGAAGACAACTGGTGCGTGGCCGTGGGCGGGGGCCGCGAGCGCGAGCTGGGCCCCTTCGACTCGGGCACCAAGGTCTTTGTGAAGGCCGCTGCGCTAGCGGGCTCTACCACCGCCCCGCAGTACTCGGGCGTGAAAAGCCGCATTGTGCAGTAGGCCGCCGCGCTTATCAGCCTCAGCCCCGGCCCTCGCTGCTAGCAGCGAGGGCCGGGGTTTTGTGCATGTGGGGGCCAGGGCCACCTTATCTTTACAGGCTCTTTTTCTTTTGCTTATGACCGCGACTCGCTACTCGTATTTCACCGCCTTTCTCGCCCTGCTGGGGCTGCTGCTAGCTGGCCCGGCCACCCACGCCCAGGCCCCGGCCTGGCAAACCCTGACTCCCATCACGTACCCGGTCGGCACCTACGCCACCGTGATGGCCACGGCCAGCGGCGCGGCGGGCGAGGTGTATGCGGTGGGCTACTTTTCGGGTTCGGTCACCTTTGGCAGCATCATTCTCAACAGTGCGGGCAGCGACGATATCTTCGTGGCCCGCTGGAATGAGAGTACCCACGCTTGGGCGTGGGCGCAGCGGGCCGGGGGCATCGGCTCCGACCGCGCCTTTGCGGTGGCGGTAAGCGGCGGAAGCATCTACGTCACGGGCTCTTTCAATGGCACGGCCACCTTTGGCTCTGCCACTCTCGTCAGCGGGGGGTTTGCCTCCTTGGCGGTGGCTAAGCTGACGGCCACGAGCACGGCCGCCACCTGGGCCTGGGCGCGCACCGCCACGGGCACCGGCAGCGGCGAGGGCAGCACCCTCAGCGTGCGGGGTGCCAACGTCTATGTGGGCGGCAGCTTCAGCCAAACCGCGCTGTTTGGCACTACGTCCATCATGTCGCGGGGCTCGGGCGATGGCTTCGTGGCCAAGCTCATCGATGCCGGCACTACGGCCACCTGGGCGTGGGCGCAGGCCCTGGGCGGCCTGGGCGGCGACGATACCGTTATCAGTGTAATAGCCGGCGAGGTCGATGTCTACGTCACGGGCAACACCAAAAGCATTAGCCCGGTCTTTGGCAGCACCTTGCTGGCCTCCACCGGCATGGGCAATATGTACATAGCCCGGCTTGCCGATGCGGGTCTGACGGCCAGCTTTGTGTGGGCGCAGCAATTTGGGGAGATGACCGCCGTGTCCGGTATTTATCCCAATACGCTGGTGGCGGGTATGGCGGTGGCGGGCAATACGCTGTATTTACTGGCCAATTTTACCAACTCTACGGTACAGCTGGGCACCATTTCGCTGGCTACCACGGGCTTCTACGACTGCTTTGTGGCCAAAGTAACCGATACGGGCACGGGCGGCACCTTTGTATGGGCGCAGCGCATCGGCGGGCCCAACCAGGAAGAAGGGCTTAGCCTGCTGCTCGATGGCAACAGCCTCTACGCCACCGGCGCTTTCACCAGCCCCAGCGCCACCTTCGGCACCACCACGCTGGCAAGCGTCGGCACCGCTGACATCTTCGTTACTAAAGTGGTGGATGCGGGCACTACCGGCAGCTTTGCCTGGGCGCAGCGCGCTGGGGGCACCGGCTACAGCTACGCCAACACGGTGGCGATGAGCAGTGCCGGCACCTTGTGCGTAGCCGGGGCGGTACCGCTACCGGCTACCTTCGGCAGCATCCCAGTTACGGGGCCTTTTGCGGGCTACTCGGGCTACCTGGCCACCCTTAGCCCCGCCACGGGCCTGCCCACCACGGCGGCGGCGCCCCTGGCGGGCCTGCACATAGCTCCCAACCCTGCCAGCGGCTCGCGGGCCACAGTGCAGCTGCCGGCCGGGCTGGCGGCGGGCGAGGCTACCTTCACCCTACTCGATGCCCTAGGCCGCGTGGTGCGCACCCGCACCGCTTCGCTGCCCGCCGGCACCGTCGCTGCCCCCCTCGACGTGGCCGGCCTCGCCCCCGGCGTGTACGCCCTGCGCGTGGCCGTGGGCGAGCGCCGGGGCACCGCCCGGCTGGTGGTGGAGTAGGCGGTGGCGGCTGGTGGGGCGCTCGCCCCAGCCACGCTAGCCATCAGGTACTGTATAGTCTTCTTTTTCCTTTTTATGATAATAACCCGATACCCTTGCCGGGCTAGCCTGCTAGCTGGTCTGGGAGTACTGCTGGCCGCCCCGGCCACCCGCGCCCAGGCGCCCGGCTGGCAGGCAGCCGTAGGCATCGCCACCAGCAGCCCCAGCACCTCGGCCATTTCGCTCAGCGCCACCGATGCCAGCGGCAACGTACTCGTGGCCGGCGATTTTCAGGGTACCATCACGCTGGGCAGCACTACCCTCAGCACGGTGGGCACCCGGGTGCCCTTTGTGGCCAAGTGGAACACGGCCACCGGCACCTGGGCCTGGGCGCAGCAGCTCACTAGCACCGCCGGCGCCTTTGCCGGGGGCCTGGCCGTGGTGGGCAGCAGCATCTACCTGAGCGGCAGCTTTAAGGGCACCTTCACGGCGGGCAGCCTCACCCTGAGCAGCCCCAACAACTTCGATACCTTTGTGGCCAAGCTCACCGATGCCGGCGCTAGCAGCACCTGGAGCTGGGCGCGGCAAGCCGGGGGCAGCGGCGACGACTTTGGCTACGGCGTGGCCGCGCAGGGCAGCAGCGTGTACACGGTGGGCCTTTCGTATAGCCCCACACTCGGCCTCGGTACGCTAAGCGTGCCCAACCCCGGCGCCAACACCACATTTGTGGCCAAGCTCACCGATAGCGGCCCGAGCACCGCTTACACGTGGGCACTCGCGCCCAGCGGCGCGGGCTTTAGCGTACTGCGCACGCTGGCCGTGCAAGGCAACGCCGTGTACGCCGCGGGCCAGGTGCAAGGCACCCAGGCCTTTGGCAGTACTACCCTGGCCACCAGCACCCTCAACGACAGCGATGCGCTGATAACCAAAATCACGGATGCGGGCCCCACCGGCGCCTGGACCTGGGCGCAGCGGGCGGGCGGCACCGGCGGCGACCAGGCCGTGCGGCTGGCAGTGAGCGGCGCGGCCGTGTACGCGGTGGGCAGCTTCTCCAGTGCCACCGCCTCGTTTGGCACCACCACGCTGGCCAGCGCCGGGGGCAGCGACATCTTCGTGGCCAAGCTCGCCGATGCCGGCGCTACTAGCACCTGGGGCTGGGCGCAGCGGGCCGGTGGCCCCGCCGACGACCTGGGCGAGGGCCTGGCCGTGCGCGGGGCGAGCGTGTATATATCGGGCGATGTGGCCAGCTCGCCAGCTGCCTTCGGCAGCACCGCGCTGGTACCGGCCGGCAACTCGGCCGCCTTCGTAGCCCGCCTGGCCGAGGCAGGCGGCGGGGCCACCTTTGCCTGGGCGCAGGCCGTTGCGAGCCCTTCGTTTGGAGTGGCCCCGGCCCTCACTCTGGCGGGCAACCAACTGTACGTGGGCGGCATCACCACCGGCAATACCACCTTTGGCACCCAAACCCTGGCCGGCAGTATTTCCACGCCCTACGGCTACCTGGCCAGCATTGCCGATGCGGCCTTGCTGCCTGCCACGGCTCCCCAAACGGCCACCACCGGGCTCGGGGTCTTTCCCAATCCGGCACGCGGCACGGCCACCGTGCAGCTACCGGCCGGCCTAGGTGCCGGCCCGACCACCCTCACCCTGCTCGATGCCCTGGGCCGCGTAGTGCGCACCCGCACCATGGCTCTGCCCGCCGGCACCACCACTACCGACCTCGACGTGGCCGGCCTTGCCCCCGGCGTGTATGCCCTGCGCGTGGCCACGGGCGAGCGCCTGGGCACCGCCCGGCTCGTGGTGGAGTAGGCGGTGCGTAGCAACGGCCGTCTTCCTGGCTACCTATTAGCAAAGTTTGTGCGCGTTAGTATCGATGCATGTCCTTCAATAACAAGTAACTATTTCAATCAAATGAACCCTTTTTTTAATCCAGGCCGGGCCATCACCACGCTTCTACTGGTGAGCAGCTTGGCCCTGGTGGCTAGCCCTGAGGTGCGGGCACAGGCCCCAGCCTGGCAAATGGCCGTGGCGGCAAGTGGCGCCGCCTCCTACGTCGAGGCAATGGCAGCCGATGCCAGCGGCAGTATGTACCTGGTTGGCGAGTTTCAGGGTACCGCCACCTTTGGTACGCAGGCGCTCACCAGCCTAGGGGCTACCGATGTATTTATCGCCAAATGGCGCAATGGCAGCTTTGTGTGGGCACAGCGGGCCGGCGGCAGCGGCAACGACCTGGCTACCAGCGTAGCCGTGAGTGGCACCGCCGTGTACGTAGCCGGCATTTTTGATAGTAGCACGGCCGGTTTTGGAGCAACAGTCCTGGCCAATGCGGGCCCGGCCGGCACCACCGATATGTTTGTGGCCAAGCTCGTGGATGCGGGTGCTACCGCTAGCCTAACATGGGTCCAGCGCGTGGGCGGCATCGGCAACGACAATGCGCGCGCCTTGGCTACTGCGGGTACCAGCGTGTACGTAGCTGGCGACTACGACAGTGCCAGCCTTGCCGTTGGCACCGTTACCTTGCCCAACGCCGGCAGCTTTCAGGATGTGGTTGTGGCTAAGCTGGTCGATGCCGGCCCTACGGCCAGCTTTGCGTGGGCGGTGCGGGCCGGGGGCGTGGCCGGCGATTTGCCCTGGGCGCTGGCTGTGCGCGGGGCCGACGTCTTTGTGGGTGGTGCCTACTTTAGCCCCACGGCTGATTTCGGGGCGGTGACCCTACCCAAGGACGGGGGCGTCAACCCCAATTCGTTTGTTGCGAAGCTCCGCGATGCGGGCAGTTCGGCTAGCTGGCAGTGGGCCGTAGGAGCAGGTAGCGCAGCGGCCGAAGACATTCGGGCACTGGCCGTGAGCGGCTCCAACGTGTACGTAGCCGGCATGTTTTACGGGCCTACCTATACCTTGGGCACCACTACCCTGGCCAATGCCGGGGGCACCAACAACACGGCCGATGGGTACGTGGCCAAGCTCACCGACCTGGGCGCTTCGGCCAGCTATACCTGGGCTTCCCAGCTAGGGGGCCCCGCCTACGACAGCCCGCAGGCGCTGGCCGTGCAAGGCAGCGCCGTGTATGCCACGGGCACCTTTTTTAGCGCTGCCGCTACCTTCGGGGCTACTACCCTGGCCAATGCCAATGCCTCGGCCACTACGGGCGATGTCTTTGTGGCGCAGCTCACCGATGCCGGCACCACGGGCGGCATGGTGTGGGCGCAGCGGGCGGGCGGCCCCGGCACCGACGTGGCCCCTGGCCTGGCCCTCAGCGGCACCCAGGTATACGTGGGCGGCACGGTAATACCGGCGGCCAGCTTTGGCAGCTACCCGCTGGTCACCCCGGTGGGCGGGCAAGTGGCCTATCTGGCCTCGCTCACCGATGCCACGGCACTGGCTGCCCCGGCCGCCCAGCCGCTGGCCAATGCCCTAGTGCTTGCGCCCAATCCTGCGCATAGTACCACCTTCGTGCAGCTACCGGCCGGGCTGGGCGCCAGCCCAGCCACCCTCACCCTGCTCGATGCCCTGGGCCGCGTGGTGCGCACCCGTACCGTGGCCCTGCCCGCCGGCACCACCACTACCGACCTCGACGTGGCCGGCCTCGCCCCCGGCGTGTATGCCCTGCGCGTGGCCTCGGGCGAGCGCCTGGGTACCGCCCGGCTCGTGGTGGAGTAAACCAACTGCCGCCACTCGGGTAGCGCCCCGGCAAGGGCCGCCGAGCGGTAAAGCCTGTTCCTTTTCCTTCTTTTTCGATTGCTGATGAAAGCTTCTTTTACTGTCTTTTCCCAACGGCTGGTGCTGCTGGCGGGCCTGCTGTTTGGGCTGGCGGCCACCACCTGGGCGCAGGCCCCGGCCTGGCAAGCGGTGGTTTCGGCGGTTCCCGCCAATTTTACCAGCGGGGCCTCGGTAGCGGCCACGGCCACCGATGCCAGCGGCAACGTGTACGTGGCGGGCTACCTGGCGGGCACCATCGACCTGGGCGGCACCCTGCTGAGCAGTACCGGGCAGTCCAACCTGTTTGTGGCCAAGTGGAGCCCCGTTACCCAACGCTTCGCCTGGATACTACAATCGGGCGGCATAGGCATCGCCTACCCCACCGCGCTAGCCGTTAATGGCAATCAGATTTACCTAACGGGCTATTTTCAGGGGTCGCCAGCCTTTGGCGGCACCACCTTCACCGGCGCGGGCAGCAATGACATCTTCGTAGCCAAGATTACCGACGCCGGGGGCAACGCGGCCTTCACATGGGCCTACCGCGCCGGGGGCACCGGCCTCGACCAGGCCAACGCCCTGGCCGTGAGTGGGCAGGCCGTGTACCTGGCCGGCACCTTTGCCAATGCGGCTACTTTTGGGCCGACTACCTATACCAGCGCCGGCGGCGACGATGCCTTCCTGACCCGCCTCACCGACGCGGGCAGCAGCGCAACCTTTGACTGGACCCAGCCCGTGGGCGGCCCCAGCAACGAGTACGCCAGCGGCGTAGCCGCGCAGGGCAACAGCGTGTACGTCACGGGCCTGTTTGCGGGCACGGTAGCCTTCGGCAATCTTAGCCTAACCGGCAACGGGCCGCCCGGTTTGTTTGTAGCCAAGCTTACCGATACGGGCGGCAGCCCTACCTACAGCTGGGTGCGGCAGGCGGGCGGCACCGGCATCGTGGTGCCCAATGCCTTAGCGGTGCAGGGTAGCCAGGTGTACGTAGCGGGGCGCTTTCAGGGCACCGCCGCCTTTGGCACCCTCAGCGTACCCAATGCTACCACCGCTGCCGGGGCCTACGATGCCTTCGTGGCCAAGCTCGCCGATACGGGCAGCAGCGCCAGCTACGTGTGGGCCTACGGGGCCGGCGGCCCCCTCACCGACTATGTCAATACCCTGGCCGTGCGCGGCAGCGCGGTGTACCTGGCGGGCAGCTACCGCGGCACATCCAGCTTTGGCGGCATTTCCCTCACCAGCACCGGCCTGGCCGACGATATTTTCGTGGCGCGCCTTACCGATGCCGGCCCCAGCGCCAGCTTTGCTTGGGCCCTGAGCGCCGGGGGCCCCGATTCGGACACTGCCCTGGCGCTGGCCCCTACCAGCACGGGCGTGTACGTAGGCGGCTGGGTATATGGCGCGGCCACCTTCGGCAGCCAGACTATGGGCACGGCCGGCCGGGGCCAGACGGGCTTCTTCACCGCCCTGCCCGATGCCACCGGGCTGGCCACTACCGGGGCCGCCGCTGCACCCACTCGCGTGGCCCTTTTTCCGACACCTACCCCCAGCGGCACCTTGGCCACGGTGCAGCTGCCAGCCGCCGGCACGGCTACCACCGTGGCCCTCACCCTATTCGACAACCTGGGCCGGATAGTTCGCACCGCCACCGCTCCTGTGGCGGCGGGCAGCCAGCAGGTAACTTTCGGCGTGGCCGGCCTCGCGCCCGGCGTGTATGCCCTGCGCGTGGCCGTGGGCGAGCACCGGGGCACCGCCCGGCTGGTGGTGGAGTAAGTGGCTAAGGCTACTACTCCGCTCCGACCCACCCAAACGCAAAAATCCCCCGCCAGCTACTGGCGGGGGATTTTTCTTAATCTAACGGCTGCTTATTCGCGGCCGATGGGGTAGTAGGCCTTGCGGCCGTCGGGGTACACGCCCTCTACGAGCGCGCCCGAATTGTCCTTAGCCTGGTCGAGGAAGTTCTGCACGTCGGCGGGCTTGCGCACCGGGTTTTTGTCGATGCGCGTGATGATAAAGCCTTCGGCCATGCCGGTCTCCTTAAAGTTGGAGCCCTTCACGTTGCTTATCTGCGCGCCGCCTTCTACGCCCAGCTCGTTTTGCAAGCGGGCGGGTACGGGGCTGAATTTGGCCCCTTCGTAGCTAATGGAAGCGCCGGCGGGCATCTCTTTCACCACGGCAGTGGTGTTTGAGGCGTTGAACAACGTAGCCGTAGCCACCTCTTTGTTGCTGCCACGCAGGTAGCCCACCTTTATTTTATCGCCGGGGCGGAAGCGCGACACCTGCTCCTGCAATTGGGCCGAGGTGTTCACCGCGATGCCGTTGATATCGGTAATAATGTCCCCTATTTTGAGGCCAGCGGCCGCGGCCGCGCTCTTATCGCCGAGGCCCTGCACGTACACGCCATTCAGCGTATTAAGCTTCTTCTCGGAGGCCAGGCGGGCATCCACTTCCTGAATGCGTACGCCCAGCAAAGCGCGCTGCACCACCTTGTATTTCAAGAGGTCATCAACCACTTTGCTCACGATAGAGCTGGGCACGGCGAAGGCATAGCCTTCAAACGAGCCGGTGTGCGAGGAGATGGCCGAGTTGATGCCCACGAGGTCGCCATTTGTATTCACCAGCGCGCCGCCCGAGTTGCCGGGGTTCACCACGGCATCGGTCTGAATGAACGACTCGATGCCCATATCCTGGTTACGGGCCAAAATACCGATGCTCCGGCCCTTGGCCGATACGATACCGGCGGTCACGGTCGAGTTCAGGTTGAAGGGGTTGCCCACGGCGAGCACCCACTGCCCCACCTTCACCTCGTCCGAGTTTCCGTACTTGATAAAGGGCAGGTTATCGGCCTTCACTTTCAACACGGCTAGGTCGGTGCTAGGGTCAGCGCCCACCAGCTCAGCGTCAAACTTGCGCTTGTCGTCGAGCACCACCGTGATTTTGGAAGCCTTGTCAATTACGTGGTTGTTGGTCACGATATAGCCGTTGGCCGCGATGATAACGCCCGAGCCCGAGCCTTCACCGCCGCCCTGGGGCTGCTGCTGCCCGCGCAGCTGGTCCTCAAACTGGTCGCCGAAGAACTGGCGAAACAGCGGGTCCATCTGCATGCGCGACTGGCGCTGCGGTTCAGCCTTATACTCGGTCATTACGTGCACCACGGCCGGCGTGGTAGCCGCAGCGGCCGCCACAAAATTGAGGCCTTCGGGCGCAGCATACGCACTGCTGCGCATGACCGACGTGTAGCGCACCTGGGGGTCAGAGGCTACGGTTGCCTGAGCCACGTTGCCCGGCTCGGTTTCCAGCAGCTTATACCCCCCTACGGCCACGCCGCCGCCGAGTACGGCAGAAGTCAGCAGGCCTAGCATCATGTTTTTAGCTTGCATTGGGGTTACTTTAAGAATAAGAAAAAAAGGTGTTGCGAAGTAACAAAAAGCGACGGACTACCGCAAGGGCCAGAGCCGGCTTTTGGGGCCGGGCGGCTCCGCTAGGGTCTTACGAATTGTAACGCTAAAAAGAGGATTTTTCGTGCCCAAAGGTTGCGTCGCTCCGAGCAATTATGCAATTCTGGGACCAAAAAAGGCACCCGTGCAGGGTGCCTTTCCAGTCAAGCGCTGAGTAGCTTAGCGCACTTCGATGTGCTGCTTGGTCACTTTATCGGTGTCAAAAGGCAGCGTCACGCGCAGCAGGCCGTCGGTAAGCTCGGCGCTGATGGCCTTCACGTTCACCGTTTCGGGCAGGCGGAAGGTGCGGCTGAACTCGCCAAAACGCGTCTCTACGCGGCGTACTTTGGGGGCGTCTTCGCCTTCGGTGGCCGGGGCGGGGCGGTTGCCGCTCACCACGAGCTGGCCTTCCTGAAAGTCGATGTTAACGGCGTCTTTAGCTACGCCCGGCAAAGCCAGGTGCAACTCGTAGCCGGCGCTGGTTTCGAAGATATCAGCAGCGGGCACAAACGAAGTCGAGGGCTTGGGGGCAGCGGGCTGGCTGTCGCGCAGCACTTCGTTCAGCAGCGAATTGAAGGCGCGGGCGGGGGCCAAGGCGGGGCGGTTATAAAGCAGGGTTGCCATAACGAATAAAAGGTAGTTGGTTGAGCTGGGTTTGAAAAGCCACTGTTCAGGGCGGCGACATACCCTTACCTATAAACTTTATGCCAAGGCCAAAAGGCGCCAAAAAGTCCGCAATTAGTATTTAACTAAAATGAATGATTGGCAGCAAAACAAAAAAAGCACCTCTCCGCTATGGAAAAGCGCTTTTAAATAATTTATCTTACCGCCATTTTGGCAGCTTTTATTTTTTAATGCTGAGTCGGCAACTGCACGCGCCCGGTTTTGTCCCCGGTCGTGGGGATGGTAAAGCGCACATCGAGCCCCAGCGTAGGGTACACGTAATTGGCCTTGCCACCCGACACGGGGTTACCGTTGACATCGGTGAACACGAGCGACTGCGCGTACTGCGTCTGGTAGGCAAACCAGGGCGTGAAATCGATGGCCGGCGATAGCCGCACGCCCACCTCGCCCCGCAAGCTCGTCCACTGAATAATGCGTTCGGGAACGTCAGTATCGCTTTTTTGGAAGCGCAAATGCGTACTCGCCGCGTAGCTCAGGCGCGGGCGTAGGGCAAAACCCTGGTCGGTGCTGCTGAGCGGAAATAGCCGCTCCACATCCACCCGCAGGCGCGTCCAGAACTGGCCGTCGGGACCCGAGCCACCGAGGTAGTGGCGGTTAACTATAAGTTGTCGCTCCACGCCCAGGCGCTGCCCAAAGGTGAGGCCGCCGAAGATGGTAGAGCGGTGGCGCAGCAGTAATTCGGGCACCAATAAGTCGCCGGGGGTATTGGTTTCGTAGCGGCCGTCCCACTCATAGCGGGCGGTGGCGCCCCAGCTCCAGTTCGCATTCATAAAATGCTCGTAGGCTAGGGCCACGCGGCGGGTATCCATACCCAGTGTGCGATTGGCATAGTACCCAAAATCGGGGCGGTTGGCAACGCGCTCGCCGCGCAAAGACAGCAGCAGATAGTCGCCATTCTTCAGCCCAAGCTCGCCTTGCACTTCGGGCCATAGCTCCGTGCGCTGCACGTAACGCTGGGCCACGTTGGGGTCGTACTGGGCCGAAGCCGAGTGGCCAGCAGCCAGCAGGCCGCCTACCATTGTTAATGAAAATAAAGGAATACGCATAAATAAAGTAATAAAATTAGTCGGCCAATTCGGCCAGCTCCTGCAAAGTAAGCCACGCCATGAGCCCCGCCCCGATGCTGAGCGCCTGCTCATCGACATCGAAAGTCGGCGTGTGCACCGAGGCCGCGAAGCGGCCATCGGTGGCCCGCGTGCCCAGGCGGTAAAAGCACGCCGGGGCTGCCTGCGAGAAGTAGGCAAAGTCCTCGGCCGCCAGCCACTGGTCAAGCTCAATCACGTTTTCGGCCCCCAAATACGCTTCGGCGGCGGTGCGCACGCGGGCCGTCACGGCGGGGTTGTTGTCGAGGCAAGGGTAGCCGCGGCGGATTTCTAGCTCGCACACCGCGCCCATGCTGGCCGCCAGCCCTTCGCACAGCTGCCGCAGGTGCAGATGAGCCTCGTCGCGCCACGCCTCGTCGAGGGTGCGGAACGTGCCCTCAATGTATACCTCGTCGGGAATGACGTTGGTCGCGCCGTTGGCGATGACCTTGCCAAAGCTCAATACGGAAGGCATTTTGGGGTTGGCGCGGCGGCTCACTATCTGCTGGGCCGCCACAATGAGGTGCGCCGCCACCAGTACCGGGTCAAGGTTCAGCTCGGGCATGGCCCCGTGCCCACCCTTGCCCTTTATTCTCAGATACAGCTCATCGGTGCTGGCCATGTAGCGCCCCGGCCGCACCCCAATCTGCCCCACCGGCAGCCGCGGAAATACGTGCTGCCCGAGTATCTCGGCGGGCGCGGGGTTTTCGAGCACGCCATCGGCTATCATCAGCGAGGCCCCGCCTGGCAGCAACTCCTCGCCGGGCTGAAACACCAGCTTCACGGTGCCCCTAAACTCGCTTTTTAGCTCGGTCAGCAACTGCGCCGCACCCAGCAGACAGGTGGTGTGCACGTCGTGGCCGCAGGCGTGCATCACGCCGGGCTTGGTCGATTTGTAGGCCACGTCGCTCAGCTCCTGAATGGGCAGCGCATCCATATCGGCGCGCAGCGCCACCACTGGCCCGCCCGGTCGCCCCTCAATGAGGGCTACCACACCCGTGCCTGCCACGGCGTAGGGCTGCAAGCCCATTTCGGTCAGCTTTTGGGTCACAAAAGCCGCCGTTTCCGTCTCCTTAAACGACAGCTCAGGATGGGCATGTAGGTGGCGGCGCAGGGCCGAAAGCTCGGGGGCCAGCGCAGCGGCCCGGGTTTTGAGGGTATCTAGCATGGCATGTAGAACGGAGTGGCACTCCGTTTTCGCGTCTGGGCAAGACCTAACGTGAACGGAGTGCCACTCCGTTTTACAGCTTCGCTACGGTGTTTTATTCAGCAGCACCTGCATAGCTTCCAGCTCGGCCTTGGGCACGAACTGGCGCACGCGGGCCAGGCCGCGGGCAGCCTCCAGCTTGGTGGTATAATCACCGATGTAGAGCCGGTACACGGGCTGCTTGAAGGTGATGTAGTCCGTTTCCTCGGGGTAGCGGCCGATTACCTGGCGGCGAATGGTCATCACCTGCTCGCGCTCGAGGCCCAGGTAGGCCCGCACGCGGTAGCCGCTGGTGTACTTCACGTTCTGGTTGGTGAAGGCCTGGTCACGCAGGCGCTGCTCTACCTGGGGCGTAACGTGGGCGGTGGGCGCAGGCGCCGTTTTGGGCGCGGCCGGGGTGGCCGGGCGGGCAACGGCCGGCGTGGCGCTGGTAGCCGGGGCCGCATTCGCCGGGGCGAAGGTGGGCCGGTATTTGGTCAGGTCTTCGGCAGGAATGAGGGCCGTGGTTTTGCGCACGGTATCGGTGGGCACCGGCTGCACGGCCACGGGCGCGGTGGGGGCCGTAGTGGCGCAGGCCGCCAGCAGCGGCAGGCTCAAAAGCAGCATGGCCCTAAGCGTTTGTAGGCTCATCATTTTCAATAATAACCAGACTGTTAGAAGTACCGAGGCGGTCGGCCCCGGCCGCCAGCAGCGCCAGTGCCTGCGCACGGGTGCGGATGCCGCCGCTGGCCTTGATGCGCACCTCGGCGGGCAGCACGCGGCGCAGCAGCTCCACGTCGGCCACCGAGGCACCCCGGCTGGCAAAGCCCGTGCTGGTTTTCACGAAGTGCGCCCCGGCCTCGGCGCAGAGCCGGGCGGCCGTTTCCATCTCTTCCTCAGTAAGCAGAGCGGTTTCGATAATGACTTTCAGCAGCGCGTCGTTCACGTCGCAGAGGTCGGCGAGGTCTTCGACCTCAGCCTTCACCGCCTCCCAGTTGCCGGATTTTAGGGCCGACACGTTGAGTACCAAATCCAACTCGGTAGCACCCTCGCCCAGCGCGATTTCTGCTTCGCGGAACTTCACCCGTGGGCTGTTATACCCCAGCGGAAACCCAATAACCGTGCACACCGCCACGCCCGAGCCGCTCAGCTCGCGGGCGGCTACCGGCACGTAGCACGGCGGCACGCAGGCACTGGCAAAGCTGTGCTGCCGGGCCTCGCGGCACAGCTGGGTTATCTGGGCTTCGGTGCAGTCGGGCCGCAGCAGCGTATGGTCGAGGCGGGCGGCGAGGTCATTATCGGCGGGCATGGGGCAAAGGTACGGCGGGGGGCGGAGCGAGGAAGCGGAAGATACAAGCCAGCTCAGCAGCGTATTTCCTTACCTATTGGCCGTTATATTTAGCAGGTCCCAGCTCAGCCCAAAAGCCAGTAGCTGCACGTTGTGGTGCCTTGCCACTTGAAAGCTTGAAGCGCCCGAATTGCACCGCTGATGTAGCGCTGCCTGCCACGTGCACAAGTCCTCCCTTAACCACTAAAGATGACGCTCGGACTTTACCACTGCTGGTAGCTACCTGCTGCCAGCGCACCTGCCCCTCGGAGCCAGTATCAATAAGGTGGCTGACGAAAATACCGGAGCTATTGCCATTGGTGAGGCGCTTGGGCAACCCACCCGAAACAGCTTGGCGGATGGCCTTGGGCGGCGGGGCCGCCTCATAGCGGCCCGCTACATACACAGCGCTGTCGTGCAGGGCCAGGGCTGTAGCTTGGCAGCGCGCAGCGCGGCTAGCAGGACCGGTTAGTGGCACAGCCCACACAGGTTCGGCAGCATAAGTACTACTCGTTAAGCACGCGAGGTAGCTGGTCGGGGCCGCAGCAGTCAACCGAATGTCTTTAAAATGAGTACTTTTCCGAAAAGTCCCGGCCGCGTATAAGCGGTCGCCCTTCACTGCCAGGGCCTCGACGGTAGTTTCGCTACTATCGCCGAGGGTATAGTCCCAAATAGGCATGAGTTTATTACTCTCATCAGTAAACTTATGAATCTGGGCCTCTAAGTGGGTAGCCTTACCGGTGCCAGGCTTGTCGTTGGGCATGTGGATAAAGGTGGCGGGATTTTCCTCAAAGCTGCCCGACAGGTACACATCGGGGTAGGCATCGGCTACCAGCCCAGTAAAAACATGATGCCTATCAAACCCAATAATGAGCATGGAAGCGCCTTTTACATCGGTTCCGGCATCACTCATCCGGGCCACATACATAGCGTGGTGATACCGGGTAGAGTCGCGCGGCAGGGCTTTACCATCCTTGTGCCTATCAATACCAAAGTGCACATCGTTCCCATCCATTGAGCCAGCGATGAAGATATTTCCGTTATTCACGGCCATCTGCTGCACTTCCGAAGCCCGCACGTCCGACATACCCTGCACCCATCGAAACTGGGCACGCCCCCCTTGCTCCTCCAGCTTCGCAACAAACATGCTGGTGGTGCCCTGCGCAACGAGCGTAATGGTATCAAACCTGGCTACCGCAGCCGGGCCTGTGCCCGCCCGCCCGGCATAACCCGCCAAGTACACTTGGTTATGGTTTGTGGCCAGACTTCTGATTACGTCTCTACCCGCTCCGCCGGCCTGCTGCGCCCAGGTAAAGGTGCCGGTGGCTACATCGAAGCGCGTGACGAAGATATCAGCAGCCCCAACGCTGGTCAGTTTGGCTTTGCCTAGGTGCAGCGTATCCTCAAAGGTGCCCGCCAAGTAAACATCGCCATCGTCGGCCAGGGCCAGAGCACACACCTCGGCTCCTAGGGGCATCACCTGCTGCCAGGCCGGCGCCGGTACCAGAGGAGCACTAATCGGGTTGCGGAAGGTAAATGCCAGCGCGCCGATGGCTACTATCACACAACCAGCTATTTGCGGCTGATGGCCCCAATACCGACGAATAGTAGCAAGAGTCTTTAAGCAATTTGTCATACGGCACAAAGAAACAACTCCACTTTACTCTTGCGCTTACCTGCCATTGCACAAAAAGGCCCGCTTGCGCGGGCCTTTTCTTTTCACTTAACGAGGGCTTTTTACGCCTCCTCTACCAGCACGCAGCGCTGGGCGGCAAGGTCTTCCTCTACTGCCTTATACTTCACGTCGCGCTTGATAGTGCCGTCCATGTACTGCACGGTCACTTTGTCGTTGCGGTTGGCTACCTTCTGACTGCGCATCGGCTCCTGCTTGATGGCGGGGGCCAAGCCCAGTTCAGCAGCCTGGTCAAGGTCTTCCTGGCCCGCGCCGAGGCTGACGTCTGAGATAGCCTTTTCGGCCTTTAGCTTGGGCAGCGGCTCTACGATGTCGTCTTCGTAGAAGAAGTCCGGCTCGGCGAAGCCGGGCTCGGCGGCCACCGGCACGTCGGCCTTGAAGAGGAAGCCGCTGGTGCTGTGGTTCACTTTGCTCAGCATGCGCTTAAACAACTCGAAGGCTTCGAACTTGTACACCAAAAGCGGGTCTTTTTGCTCGTACACCGCGTTTTGCACCACCTGCTTGAGGTCGTCCATCTGACGCAGGTGCTGCGTCCAAGCCTCATCAATGGTCGAAAGCACCGCGCCTTTTTCCATTTGGCGGATTACGTCCAGGCCGTTGCTTGCCTGCGCCTTACGCAGGTTGGCAATCACCTGCGTGTGCTTGTGCCCATCGGTGAAGGGGATGGCGATGTTCTCGTAGGGCGTATTCTGGCTCAATAAGTTGTTAATCATCGGCATTGCATTCTGGCCGATGTGCTCGTTCTTGCTTTCGTAGTAGCCGGTAGCCTCGTCGTAGAGCTTCTGCGTGAGACGCTCAGCCGTGAGAGCCGAAAAGTCGGCCTGCGTGATGTGCGTGTCGTAGCCGAAATCCTTGATGATGCTCAGCTTGAAGTCCTCAAAATCATTGCTGACCTTGTGGCCGGCCGCGATGTCCTCGCTCACATCGTAGATGAGGTTGAGAATATCTAGCTCCAAACGCTCGCCGAAGAGGGCGTTGCGGCGGCGGCGGTACACTACCTCACGCTGGGCGTTCATCACGTCGTCGTACTCCAGCAAGCGCTTGCGAGTGCCGAAGTTATTTTCTTCAACCTTCTTCTGTGCCCGCTCAATCGAAGACGTAATCATCGAATGCTGAATCACTTCACCCTCTTCCATACCCATGCGGTCCATGAGCTTGGCAATGCGCTCCGAGCCAAACAGGCGCATCAGGTTGTCTTCCAGCGACACGAAGAACTGCGATGAACCCGGGTCGCCCTGGCGACCGGCCCGACCACGCAGCTGACGGTCAACGCGGCGTGATTCGTGGCGCTCGGTACCGATAATGGCCAGACCACCCGCCTCACGCGAGGTTTCGCGCAGCTTAATGTCAGTACCGCGGCCAGCCATGTTAGTAGCAATGGTCACGGTGCCGGGATAGCCGGCGGCAGCCACGATTTCGGCTTCGCGCTGGTTCTGCTTAGCGTTCAGCACTTGGTGCTTGATGCCGCGCAGCTTCAGCATGCGGCTCATCAGCTCCGAGATTTCAACCGAAGTCGTACCCACCAGCACCGGGCGGCCGGCCTGCACCAGCGCCTGAATTTCCTCGGCTACGGCGTTGTACTTCTCGCGCACCGTGCGGTACACTTTGTCGTGGTCATCTTTGCGCGAAATCACCCGGTTGGTCGGAATCGCGACCACGTCGAGCTTGTAGATTTCCCAGAGCTCGCCGGCCTCCGTTTCGGCCGTACCGGTCATGCCCGACAGCTTGTGGTACATGCGGAAGAAGTTCTGCAATGTCACCGTAGCGTAGGTCTGGGTCGCGTCTTCGATACGCACGCCTTCCTTGGCCTCAATGGCCTGGTGCAGGCCATCGGAGTAGCGGCGGCCTTCCATCACACGGCCCGTCTGCTCGTCCACAATCATCACCTTGCCGTCTTGGCTCAGGATGTACTGGTCGTCTTTCTCAAACAGCGTGTAGGCTTTCAGGAGCTGGTTCACGGTGTGCACACGCTCCGATTTCTCCTGGTAGTCGCTCATCAACTGCTCTTTCTGCGCGAGCTTTTCCTCCGCAGTCAGGGCTTCCGCCTTTTCGATGTTGGCAATCTCCACCCCGATATCGGGCATGATGAAAAGGTGCGGGTCTTCGCCCTGCGCCGTAATCAGGTCAATGCCTTTTTCAGTTAGCTCAATCTGATTGTTCTTCTCATCAATGGTGAAAAACAACGGCTTGTCGGCTTCCGGCATCTGGCGCGAGTTGTCGGCCATATAGTGGTTTTCCACCTGTTGCAGCACCACGCGCATCCCCGATTCGCTCAGGAATTTGATGAGGGGCTTGCTTTTGGGCAGGCCGCGGTAGGCGCGGAACAGCGCCAAGCCACCGTCGCCGTCTTTGCCACCTTCAGTAGCGCCGGTTTTGCCTTCGGCAATGGCTTTGCGGGCCTGCACGAGGTACGACTGCACTAGCTTTTTCTGCTCATCGACCAAGCGCTGAATGCGCGGCTTGAGCTGCAAAAACTCGTGTACGTCGCCCTTGGGCACCGGGCCGGAGATGATGAGCGGCGTCCGCGCATCGTCAATCAGCACGGAGTCCACTTCGTCGACCATCGCGTAGTGGTGCTTGCGCTGCACCAGCTCGGCGGGGTCGCGAGCCATGTTATCGCGCAGATAGTCAAAGCCAAATTCGTTGTTGGTGCCGTAGGTAATGTCCGCCAAGTAGGCGTTGCGGCGGGCATCCGTGTTAGGCTGGTGCTTGTCGATGCAATCCACGGTAAGGCCGTGGAACTCAAACAACGGCGCATTCCACTCCGAGTCACGCTTGGCAAGGTAGTCGTTGACGGTTACCAAGTGCACGCCCCGGCCGCCGAGCGCGTTGAGGAAAGCCGGCAGGGTCGAAACCAGCGTTTTACCTTCACCCGTGGCCATTTCCGCGATTTTGCCCTGGTGCAGCACCACGCCGCCAATCAGCTGCACGTCGTAGTGCACCATGTCCCAAGTGATTTCGGCACCGGCCGCCAGCCACTTGTTGCTCCAGGTAGCCTTGTCGCCCAGAATGGTCACGTTGCCCTTCACGCGGGCAATGTCGCGGTCCACGTCGGTGGCCGTCACCACCAGCTGGCCGTTTTGGGCGTAGCGGCGGGCGGTTTCCTTCACGATGGCGAAAGCCTGGGGCAGCGCATCGGTGAGGGCGGTTTCGAGGTCTTTGTTGCGCTGCTTTTCGAGGGTGTCGATTTGCTCAAAAATCGCCTCCTTACGACTCACGTCGAGGTTAGGCTGCGAGTCAATCTGACCCTGCAAGCCGGCAATTTGGCTGTCGAGGCCAGCGAGCTTCCCGTCAATTTGCTGGCGCACTTCCTGGGTGCGCTGGCGCAGTTGGTCGTCGGTGAGGTCGGCCAGTTTGGCATATTCCGCATTAATGAGGGCCACGTAAGGCACGACGCCTTTGAGGTCCTTTTCTGCTTTGGAGCCAAACAGCTTGGCGACGGTTTTGCCGAAGAAATCTAACATTGGGTAAAGAATTGACTAAAAAAGACAGCGCGTTCTGGACAAATTTAAGGCCTACCCGCCGAACCGGGCCACCCGCCGTAAACTATAAAACCCCGCTAGCTCAAAAAGAGTGCGGGGTTTTGCAGGTCGGTAATATTGGCAGAAGCCGCTGGGCCGCGCGTCAGGGCCGGATGATGATGGCCGGACCCGGTGCCCGGTAGTACGGCCGGGGCCGGTAATAGTAGCGCCCGCCATAAGGCCGATAAGGAGCATTGTGATAGTAACGGGGCGGGGCGTAATACCGGCGCGGAGCATAATAGCGGGGACGCGGAGCATAGTAGCGCGGCCCCGGCCGCCCGTGATAGCCCCGGCCTCGCAAGCGCCCGCGCTGGGCTTGCACCGGAGTAGCCAGGGCAACGAATAAGCCAACTAAAAGTAGCAAACAGGCCAGCAAACGCTTCATAACAAGAGAAGTAAGTCAAATAAAAAGCGCCTCCCCTATTCAGGGAGGCGCTTTTTAATCAATCAAAATCACAATTATTCTTTCGAAGGCTCGCGATTCACGATTTTCTCTACCAGAGAGGTCGAGCCGGCAATAGCGGGGCGAATGGGCTTGGCAGCCTCTTCTTTCTCCGTCAGCTTTTTGTAAAGCGTCAGCGCTTGGGCCACTACCTGGTCCATGTTGTAGTACTTGTAGGTAGCAAGACGGCCTACGAAATGAACGCCCTGCGTCTCGTCAGCAAGCTTCTTGTACTTGGCGTACA
>Ga0265780_10001406_pt1 | contig 33870 bp, 28 predicted proteins | sample P1T30metagenome_FD_192432 | JGI IMG/M metagenome (GOLD analysis project Ga0265780, IMG submission 192432) | Plant litter microbial communities from East Loma Ridge, Irvine, California - P1 T30 | ecosystem: Environmental > Terrestrial > Plant litter > Unclassified | place: USA: California...
ACGAATGAGGGTATTCCAACGCGCGGGGACTATAAAAAACGTACCTGCTCCGGAATACATCAGATATCCGCCGTTCCTTGGAGGGTTTCTACCAGTTTCCACTTCGAGGTCGAGGAATTTGTTCTATTGGTTCAAAGTTTGTTAGTTGCGTCAAAATGACGGACCGTTATAGGTTGTAGGATGGTCTGCTACGTATGTGCGTGGCAAACCATTTGCACTTACCCATGTTGATAGCTCAGGCTCCTGCTCCATGCCCCTAGGTACCGGACCGACATACTTTGCAGGAGGAGGCATTGGATCGAATTCATCGGATACCACAGCGCCACCTGATCCGCTATTGCTGTTTTCTTTCTCTTTCTTCTTATCTTTTGACGGTTGCCTCAATTCGTCATACTTTTTCCTGATGCCCTTGAACACACGTGGCTCAAGTTTATCAGCAACAAATGCTGTATCAAGCAGCTCGGTGGTTGAGACATCTAATAAATGCTATGTTGGTGATAAGATCTCTTGTGATATTCGAGGTGAAGGCTTACCGGATCTTGGTAGATCCACTGCTCGTCCATACGTGAAGAAAGCAAGGTTGCTCAGAAGCGCAGCACCCACGACAAGCGACTTGAAATGCATATTTAAAACAGTGCAAGGCTGAACAATACAAGTGCAATGGGACTGAAGCGGCTTTGACCAGGAACGATATAAAAGAGTCTGTCTATGCAGAGGAAATGATTGGAAGGAAAGGAGATCTTAGTAAGAACACCAGGGAATGAGTTGAGAAGATTGAATGTTGCTGTTTGACGGCCATGAACTGCCCATCGCCAAAGTCTTAAGTACTTCGCCATATCACAGGTTCACGTGTGCATTTCCCGTAGCGTTGAAGGATCTCGAAGCCGAAATAGACTCTAAACTGCTTTGCTGCGTGATGCATGAGAACCTCGAAACAGGGCGGAAAACATGGTTACAGACAAGAAGCATTTTTCACCTTGCGACAGTCTCGCCCAAAATTGAGATACAGTCATCTTAACCACAAGGCAATGCTCTTGGCATTAAATGCTGGGCATGGCATGGGCGCGTCGAGCAAAATCTACGAAACGGGACTAGAAGTGCAATGACCATATCATCTTGTGCTACTAGTCTCTTGAGACGTATTTTTAGATGTACTACGCGATCTGATATCAGCAGGTGTCGATGTTTGGTACTTGAAACACCTTACCCTGTAGGTGCTTCTGCAAGGCGGCTAAATTAAGGAAGGCGCTTCGCAGACGGGCGTAAGTTACCCCACTACTCTATATTCAATACTTGACTGCACGACTCTTCAATGCCACCCGCATTCTATGCTGCTGCAGATCATGGCACTCTGCTAGCACCCCCACCCTGGCACCCATGCATTTGATCCGCGCCTCACAGTCTCAAAGGAAGAAGATTGTTTCGAATTCTACGTCGCTCTCGAGCGTAGAATTCTGTTTCCATTGACTGCTTTTCTTCTCACGCTCGCACGTCAGACCTCTGAACACCTAGGTATTCATCATGGGCTGTGCCTTCTCTTCTGTCCGATCACCATGCCGCACACTCGCCAAGAAAGAATATCATCCCAAGGAAGCAGAGGACGTAAAATCGAAAACGTCCGCACAGGCTTTCCATCCATTTCCAAGACTCCCTTACGAGTAAGCCTTTACATGCTTGAAAAGTAGAAATCATGGCGTTAATCGTATCACGTTAGGCTTCGACGGCAGATATGGATCGAGTGTCTATCCCAGGAGTCTCCACGAGTGTACGCCTTGGAACTGGACATCACCCTCACAGATCAAAACAATGACACCGGCATGCACTTGTGGCCTACCGATGTCAAATTTGCTCCTGCGATATCACTCGATGCAAGCGACGAACTTCGCGACCTCATCAACGCAACCGATACAAGTCGCAAAATAGGTTCGACATGTCGCGAAGCTAGGGACGCCACAGCCTATGTTCTCCCAGACATGTTCGAGATGAAAGCCAATCCCAAACCATTTCAGGGCAACTCTCAACGACCGCACGTATCGAAAGGATATTTCCGATTCGACGCAAAGCGAGACATCATAGGTGTGCTCCATGCTTCCATAGAGGGACTCAGATACATCCGAACATGGGTAAACCGAGGCAATGTGCTCCCGAACTCCCATTTCCTTCAGCGTCTAGCGCTCGATATCAACTTCACCGAAGATACAAGGATTTCAGGAGTCTGGACGAATTGCGGTTGCGGAAATTCAGACTGTGCCGTCTGCTCTAGAGACCCATTGCTCGATTTTATAAGGCTTTTCCCGAGCCTCAAGTCATTCCACATCATGCAACATTCTACTTCTTTCGTCGCAGAATCGGTTGGATGGCCCACGGTTGAAGTGGCGCCAGTCAGAGAATGCGACTGTCACAACAGCGGAAAAGGCATCAAGCATGATTGGCCTTTCTTTAGGGGTATGGCGGACGACTCATGGTTCGTCTCCTATACAGAACACGGGGGTTGTATGTACCCAACTCTACCGCGACTGGCACATGATAGACCGCAGGGATGCCGATGGCCATATTATGACACGCTGAGGGATTTCGACATGCGAATACTTAGGCGCGTTGTCCGGAGTGGAAGATGGTCGTTACTGTAGAATAGCTTGTTTCAAAATTTCAGTATTGCCGAATCCATCTGGCGTTCTATTTGAAGACTGTCTTCCACTCTTCCGTACCTTGCAACAAGGGGACTGCCTCAACATTGCCCATGCTGTGGAGTTATTCACGATGCCAAGCCAGGACACCCCATAAATTGCCACTTCGTATAAGTCTTAAAAGAGAAGTACTAAGTCGATGTCGGGCTGTATAAGGCGGGATATATGTCAGCCTTGCATATGTCAGCATGCACATCGTTACCGCGCGCCTCTGGTCTTATGTCAGCACTCAAATGGTACACTGATCAGGTCCACAATATCACACCTCAGATTGGCTCAATAGTAAAACCTCAAATGTGCTATATACGAGCAACAAAGCCAAGAACGTCTTCTAAGATTACCGAAACGAAAGACACGACCTTCTTAGGGCCTTGAAACAAGATCACGTATTGGAAAGATCGCAGAATAGGCATACTTTGTTAACGAAGGATTCGTTTCAAGGATTTCCGACCCATTCTTCTAAGAAGCTTGATGCAAATTTTGTGCTGCAATAATATGGACTAAATGGGACATTTGCTACTATTTATCGCAGTGCCAAGCTGCCCTTCTTGATCTATGAGTTGGATGTATATAAAAGGCTCTTCAGATGGCATTCTCAATAGAACAGTTAATATACAGAAATCCTACAGCAACTACTTTCGCGAAGTAAAGTTTGTTTCCTACTATATCTCTCTACATTCCTCAGTCTTTGTGTTATCTTTGATCAAGCAGTCTCTCTTTTCTTCGTATCTGCAAGCTTTAGTTTCATTCATCCAAAAAATCGTCATGGCTTTCGCAGCGGCTATGGGAATCGACTTTGCCATCTCAGCAATCACGATGGCCGCTGCTTTAGCACCCGTTGGGGGCAAACCGGCTGCCCGTATAGGTATTGGTTCTACACAGCTTAGTGCGAAGGAAGATGCTCGCACCAATGGTGTTATGCCCAACCTTTACTTGTACAATGTTCAAGGCAAAAGGTTTGCTAAGCACGGTATGTTCTCACCAGTAGAATTTCCTCTCCTATGGCTATTCGAGTTGATAGCTAACTTAGACAGAATTGGGCGATCTTATTGAAGATGGCGCAAACGAAGACAAAGACTTCATGACTCTAGATGGAGCAGTCAAAACAGACGAACCAGAGTATCTGACCATTCAGGCCAGATCTAGCGATGCTACGTGCGTCACTTGTACGTGCCCAGTTTCCCCTCAACAGTCATTTCGGTCTTTTAACGCTCCTAGATGTCACCGTGAGCAGTGCCTCTGGCGCCCAACGAACCTGGCACGCTGGCTATGTGAAGACGTGTCAGGAGCAGGGCGGTGGAGGTTTCTACTACCCCTCCCCCAATCTCGTCCCGGAGACAGACTTCCGCCCAGGGTGTGTCTGGCTTAGCAACGATGACCGGTTTTTGCAAGCCATTTCCGTCCACCTTCCTAGCTTCGGATTTCCCAAAGAAACTTTAGCTAAGCAAACCGCAAAACAGTTCAAAGTCTACCCTCAGACGCTGTGCCAGGCACCAGGAAGGATGTCCCTGTACAAGGCCTTCGACGGCGAACAGCCAGATTGCATTCCATACTACAACAAGATTCCGGAAAAGTTCCAAGAAGACGAAGTGAGTGAAGAGAAGGGTATCAACGAAGGCTTCGACAAGGATTTTCAGGCTATGGTAGATGGTCACACACTCCCACCGCGGAAGTTCTTCTTTAAACCATCTCGCAAAGCCACGTCCTTTGAGCGCACGTGCGACTACTCCAAACACAAGCTTTTCAACCAAGAAATACAGCCTGGAAAAACTCCCGTGAAAGACTCGCCTCAAGCCCGAATTGAGAAAGAGGAAGCAGAGGCGAGGCAGAAGGCAGATGCAGCGGCCGCAGCCCGAGCCGCAGCCGAAGAACAGGCCCGTAAGGACGCTGAAGCAGCCTTGAGCGAGCAAGGAAGGAATCCAAACGGGGCGGCACCAGGTACAGGAAGCTTTGGTGGCGTCGCAGGTCTAATTCCTGCAGATCAAGCAGGAAAACCGGTGAATCCGGATGAGGCCGCGAAGAATTTGGAGGAGTTCAAAGAGCAGCAGAAAGCATCGCCAAACCCAGTGGCGCCGGTACCAGTGCCAGTGTCTGAGCCAACCGATCAACCAGATTCTGAACTTTTCATCGATAAACGTCGGGTTTCACGCTCGCTTCACCGGGCCCAACAAGATGATGAAACTCAGGCGACGCGGGAGATGTTGACCAGACGCGAAGAGCTTCGCGCCAAGGGAGACTATTGCGTCGACCGGCTGACTATTAGTCACCATGCTGAGCATAGCGCAAGAGAGGTGTGCGAGATGAAGAACTCATGGGGACCGGACTTTGTGTCGGTGACCGAGGGCCTGTATTGTGACATGTGTGAGAAGGGATTGTATCCACTCTGTGCACATGAGCATCAAACAAACTGCTTTGATGTTGATGCGAGAGTGTTGCGGGGGAAGGCGAGCCTATGGCAGAGGGTGAAGAGTTATGTTACGGTTGACGTCTGGCGCGTGTAAGTGAACGACGACGTCGCTTTGAGAGAGAGAGAGAGAGAGAGATAGAGAGCTTTGGTTACTGCTAGGGTTTGCATTTGGCTTGATTAAGGCGCCGGAAGTTATAAACTTAGACCTTTGGCTGTTCAATTTCGATTGCTGTGTGCGTGTACTCATTATGCTCCTTCACTTTTACCAAACGCTAGTAGATCACATCATGCACCCCACCTAGGCAGTCGGTACAGTTTGAGTAAGATTCTGGATTGGGATTTACGAAATGAAATTCATCGGTTGACTGATACCGTTGTTAAACACATTGTGCATGGCTACCGCCAGTGTAGTTTTCTCTCAATGAAAACAAGAAGCCTTCTGATGCCGATCAACATTCAGTGCTCCTAGGCATTTGTATTCGTTCGTTCGAAACGTACAGAAAGGCCAGTTTCCGCGTGTCTACCGAGACTAGAAGGGAGTTGTTCGCGCTCTGTGCTCATGACCAAAAGCATATTGAGCTTGATATCAAAAGGCTGTCCTGCAGAAAATTTACATTAGAGGAAAAGCAAGAATGATGTAGAGATGTAAGGTTCAATACGGAAATGGAAGACAAAAACGACGAATAGGATGGACATGTGAGTGCTCAGCAGATGAAGGGTTGATGGATACGTCCAGATATCTGTCCTGTACGATTATCTAAAAATGGGAATACACACGCGCAAAGTCCACGTTGATTCAATGACTCCGTGAACAAAATAATGTTCATTTCCGTTCTCACTCACACGACCCTTCGCTTCACTGTGAAATATTGACATCTCCGATAGTCCTTGAAAATTCTGACAATCCATGCTGATCCACTGGGCAGCGGCGTGTCCGCCACGCACACGCCCAGAATGATCCAATAGTCTCCAGGAGCGCAATCGCAAGTTCTCGGGGAAGCTTCAATGTATTTAATGCTGTAAAAAGTTTTGCGTAACCTTTTGAAGGTGTTTGAACACATCTGGACAACTATAAAACCTTCTCTTTAGGTGGAGACGAATAGGGATCGTGCTCTTCTACTTCCACTCACTAGCATAACACAGTGCTGGGAACAGGGTAAAAGGATCCTCACAATGGACATAACAGACCAGCCGAGATACAGTTATGTCCATTCTGCATTCCTAAACCGGTTCCTCGCCGCTCTCGCGCCCAAAATATCCGGTGCTTGGGAAGATGCGTACAGATGCCGCCTTCTCACCGATTATGCCAAAGTCGGAAAGCCATTGACACAGTCGGAACCGAAATGTGAGACCGACATCGAGCATCCACTCGATATTCATATCCGCTCGCACATAGCTCGTCTTTAATCGCTCAAGAGTATGAAGAGGAGGGTCATGACAATTATGTGGATCATGTATGCAATGGGCATGGTAGCGTTGAATATGGAAAGTACTAGCGGGCGTAACGCGTGGTTTGCCTGCGGCCTTGTTCTTGCAGTTTTCCTCAGTGTGGCCACGGTTAGCGCACCAGGTGCAGGTGCACCGGGGCTTCTTGCCGTCATTGGGCTTGCCATCTTGGTTGGCGTTGCCGGTCGTAGTGGTGTTGCCTTGGTTGGCGGCCTTGGTCTTGTCCTTACGCTTGTTGTCCTGCTCATCCCAGCGTTCTTTGTTGTTGTCAGCGAACTGGAGGAGAGAGGTGCGGAATTTTGCGTATTTGGCCTCGGCGGTGCCTGTGGCTGTGGCAAGCTGCCAGTAGGTGATGAATGGTCCGTAGCAGGCAGGCAGGCCGCGAATGACGTTGTTGGTGAGCTGGGAGTGCGCGTAGCTGCCCCCGGCGTCTTTGATGTCCTGAAATATCGAGTCGAAGTGGACGAGGTAGTCGCGCGCCGACCGCGCCCTCACCCAGCTCGAGCGCTTCTAGTCCGAAGAAGAAGCATCTACAGTGAGCGGGCGGAAATGGCTCGACGCACGAGAAGTCTTGCGGACCGACTTACATAGCACATTGCGCTCAGTAAATGGATACCATGCTACCGAACATACCTTTTAACATCCAAAGCTGTGCCGCGTGAATCTCACTCTGTGCGCGGCGCCTGCAGTTGCTCCTTCACCCACATGCCATGCAGGAAAGCGCGTTACGTCATCCGCCCGCGCTAGAGCTCGCTTACTAACATCGTGTAATTGCAATGAGCCAATCTAGCGCAGCTAGACCACTCGCCTTTACCATGGCGCCGACAAAGCTGTGTTCTCCACTTCCATTTGAGCTTTGGGGCAAAATTCTCAGCAACATCGACGACCCCTTTGATTTGTGAATAGCCTGTTGCCATGTCTCCAACGGCTTCAAGATCGAACCAGAGCATGCCTTCCGCGTTTGGTTCCTCCCGGGTTTGCGTATCGAATGGAGGCTAGAGCGACGAGATGTAGACATTGATACTAAGATCATCGTCCGCGCCAAGCTAGACTATACTGTTGTGGATGCCACTTCTTCGTCATCGGTCTTTCGCATCAGTATGATGGAGTCTACCTGGCATAAACAGCTTCTTCCAACGCAACACAACACTGCATAGCGAAGGTGAGAGAAAAACTTCAATGTAGGATAGTAATAGAAACCCCTCGCATTTTCAGCGCCTCGCTTGCCTTTACCCTTAGCTTACTGTACCGCTATGTTTATACATACCCGTCTACCTCAACCATCCCTCCTACATCCACTTCTCACGACTCCAATACATTTATTTTATCCCATTCAAGTCACATCCCCATCCTAGAGCCTGACACCATGGACAAGTACGACGACGGCATGGTCGACTGTAAGCTTTTATTGCAGGATGTAGTGTAAATGTATTGTCTTTTGCTAATCACGACAGTTTTGGGTGAGCCGCGCAAGCGTCAAACCCCGGACCCAGGACCTGGCGGCAAGGATCTGGCTCTGATACAAGCTGGATCTGCTAGGAAGGCTCCGGTAACCGCAAAGGCACCCCTCAAGATGCCACAGGGCCTCAAAAGGGCTCATGAGGAGTCCTCCACGGAGAAGAAGTTCGATACTCCCGCCCTCAAGAAATACAAACATGGCGCGGAACAAGCTCCAATATTCAAGGGGATGTTCAAGAATCAGAAGATCAAGGTCACGGCATCGGGTAAGTACATCCCGATTGACATTACAACAATACTTTTGTAATACATTCTCATACACTTCAGACCGCATCGATCATGAGATTATGCATGACTGGAGAACTACCGGCAGGATCCTGCCATCTTCTGTCATGGCCGCCCTGATCAAAGAAGTCATGCAGAATGTGGTTGGGTTTTACGACCCCAGAAAGGCCAACCGTATGCAGAGACAGGCACTCAACACGATCATTACAGTTGTTGAGTTTATGCTCTCCGTTCTGACAGGTATGTGATGCACCGCTTTTGACATTTGTATTGTGTGTTAATACAATTCAGCGACCAACCTCATGGCACGCCATGCCGGTAGACAGACCATAACTACCTGACATGTGGAATGACGAAGAGGCCGCAGCATTAGAAATGCACTATCTGAAAGACGTGCTTACCATGGGGCGAGATGCGGCTTGGGAGAAGCTTGGGCGCCTCTGACAAGTACCAGGGGTGGTAGGCGGACTATGCAAAGCATCAGGTCAAATACGCCATGAGCAGAGACAGAACCGCAATCTTCGTATGCGGCGACGATGAGAAAGAGCAATGTGTATCAACAAACTGCCAAAAGAGCAATATTGCAATGCAACATGCACTCTACATAGGCAATCACTCTACACTTCAATCTACGCTGCCCCTGCCAACTCTCGTGCTTCTTGCTCACTCATCAACGCTCGCCCGAATAAAGTAACGCTGACTAGGGCAGAAGTTTAATCAATGTGGTACTTGATATCAAATCACTTTGAACGTGTTATCAAATTGCATATCAAACTTGATAAATACTTATCTCTCTACTATGCTACGCTAAATAAAAAAGAACTCGCCGTGTCGGCAAATATGATGGGGGGTATCTGTGCTCTGTCTCAATCTCGTGTCTATCCCAGTGCAGTGCAGTGCAGTGCAGTGCGTATATCCAAATTTCATACAATAACGAACGTCGCAAGAAAACTCTTCAAAGAAACGCCATGCACCATGACTAAAAAGGAAAAAAGCGCCATGCAAAACAAGCGAGTGTATCGTGCGTAAATGTCATCAAAGGATAAAGAAATGGTAGTCATGTCAGCTACTCACTGCCCCTCGGCCAACGCCTCCCCCAGCGCCTCGGCATCATAATCCTGCACAACGACTTTCGTGGGGACTTCTGGAATATCGAAGAAGCCCCAGATCGGGCCGTTCTGATTAACGCCACTGGGACGGAGTTTCGCCTTCGGACGCTCAGTCGCTTTATCCTTCTTCTTCGCGCCCTCGGACAGCGTCGTGCCGAGGCTGGATTGCGTCTCGTGACTATGCGAGGACGTGGGTCGTGGGGGTTCAGGGATGGTGGGCGGTGCGGGCGTAGCGCCCCATTTGCCAAAGACCCAGCCGCCGACTTTCTTGGTGATGCCGCCGCTGGAGCCGGGTTGCGGGCCATCGCTCTTGCGAGGGCCGCGCTTCTGGTTGGCGATGGTGGAGTAGAGGATGGTGCGGTTGAGCTGGCTGCTTTCGGATGTTTTGCGGGAGAGTTGGCCGTGTGCGGTGGCGGTCCAGGGGGTCAGTTCGGGGCCGGCTGATCCAGCATTGCTGGGCGTGGAGAAGCGGGGCGATGCGGAGTAGAGAAGTTGCGAGGGCCGTGATTGAAGCGTGTGGATGTCCATGCCGGAGACTGAAATAAGAGATTCGTGAGACGTGGCGCGACGGAGACCAGGGCGCATTGACGTAAGCGGCGATAGAAGATCATTAGGCGCGAAGACTTGTGAGGCCGGCGATAGTAGCGAAGACGGCGAAGCTATTGAAGACGGACCAGCGGTCGATATCGACGAGTCCTCTGTCTCTTCTGGGATCGCAGCTTGAGGCAGTGGTTGGATATGTGGCGAGAGCGTGAAGACGTCGTTGCCAAGTGAGTTCGCAGGGCTGATAGCTGAGACGATGGCCGTGGCAGGACTGCTCTTACCAGTCATGGAGATGGGCGTGCTCGAGCTGCGGATGGCTGACAGACCGGGCGGCCTGAGACCATACGACTTGCGGCGTCGGTGGCGGGGCGTTGCATCTGGATCTCGTGAGTCGATAGACCGTGCTGGGCCGAACATGGGTGAGTGTAGATCGATTGAGTCAGGCGGACTCGTAGGCCGGGAGGAGTCATATGCAACGTCACTGAACACGCGATCGTACATGGAGCCACGATGTGATTCAGAGACGGGCGAATTGGGCACGGAGCCAGCGAGAGTCGTTGCCTGCGACCAGCGGTGCGTGTTGGGCACAGACACGGCAGTCTGATTGAGGATCATGGCAGTCGAGGAGCGGTCGAGCTGGGGCGGCGGAGGGTCAAAGTGCGTTGGCGTCAGGCTGAATCGCTTCTTCTTCGGCCGTCGCGAGGGTTGCGCTTTGGGCATGTTCTTGCCGCCCTTGGGTCCGTGATAGTGGTGGTGGATGTGCAGTTCCTGATTCAAAAGGCCGTCTGATTCCATTTCGAGCTCTTTCTGGAGGGTCGGCGTAGAGGCATCCTGGGTCGGTGACGAGGAGACGGGCTGGTGGAGCTTGAGCTGGTCGCGCAGTCGCTCCACCTCTTCGTTTGAATTACCGAGCATTTCCCTGAGTTCGAGTATACCGTGCTGCAGATTGGCGTTGTCGAGAAGAATGTCCTTAACAAAGTGCGAAACGACGTTGGTGCCGGCCTTTTCCTGCCCTGCTTTTGCCTTGAGTCTTCCGGCTGCCGTGTTGAGTTCGCCTTCGACTGCCATTCGCCGTTCCATGCGTGCCACAACCTCGACATGCCGCTGCCGTTCTTCGCGAGCCTCTCTTTCGATGCGGTCGATTTGGTCTTGCAGGTCTCCAATGGTCCGTTCGGCGTTTTTCCAGCGTTGTATGGCGGTGCGTTCGTCGACAAGCTTTGCAGCGATGTTACTCTGCAGTTGCGCCTGTTCCTGTTCCAGTTGGAGAAGCTGCTGCTCCAGATGTTGCGTCTGTGCAGCGAGAGAGCTGAGGCGGTCGAGTTCCTCCTCGGTCGAGCGTAGCGTGTCGGTGAGGGCCTGGATCTGGGAATCGGAGCTGGCGACGGCATCGTTGAGCGTCTCAAGCTGATCCAGGAGGTCGCGGTTCGCCTTGATAGTCTGGGCATTCTTCGCCTCCAGGGCCAGCTTCTCCTTCTCGAGGTTGTCGATGGTGGCTACCATTTGCCGGCGTTCCCGTTCCGAGTCAGCAACATAGGCTTCATGGCGGATCAGGAGAGCCTGTAGCGCAAAGGTAAGTGGCGTCTCCTTCATGATACGGGGGTGAAGAGAGCAGTGCTAGCGGCACGTGTAAATGCATAGTCGCAGGGTGACACGGAAGTGACTGAAGCAAACGTACCTGGCCCAGCTGGGCTGCCTTTGACACATCGCGCTCCAGGCCCTCGAGCAGGCGACCGTTGTGGGCGAGGTAGGCACAGTCGATGCTCCCACAGCAACATGGCGCCCCCGGAATGCCGCCCACACTGCCTGTTTCCATCGGTGGCAGCGAGCCCTTACCGCGGGGCAGTCGGCGTTATTACTGCGTGGGAAGGGGTGTCGCCGAAAAAAAAAGATGAAGACTGCGATGCGAGGCGGTTGGCAGCAACTGTCATAATCGGCGTGGTTGCAAGGCGGCAGGGCAGGAGTGAAGGTGTGAAGTCAACAAAGGGACGGTGTTGTGTTGATGTTTGTACCACTACTGCGCGTGCCTGACTGCGAGGCTTGCGATGCGCCGCTAGCTGGGTCAACACGGACAAGACGCCGTCTGACCCCAGTCGGCCTGGCTTCCCCACTGCCACCATAATACAGCCTCCCAATTATCCCGCCCTGCTTCCCTGTTTTGTTTCGTCCAAACACCACCACTTCGTTGGCTCACACGCTCCGGCCATGTGTTCACCATCTGCTCGCTCGACGACACCACCTGCCACTGCAGCTCTCTGCGCCATCGTGAAGCACATCGACGTCACCCGGCGTGGCGCGCTGTTCGGTCATGGCGCCAAAATCCAGAAATTACCTGCAATCTCTTGCAAAAATAAACCACCTCCTGTCCAACTCTTGGCGCATTGCCTCATTTGTGCACCACGGATTAGGACGCGGCGGTGTGGGTCGATAACGGCTGGCAGTATCGACGTTCGTCGCAGAGGCCAGCGCGTGCCAGCGGCCCACTAATTGATGCACGCTCTGCGCAGTTGAAGCATGCCAGCCTGTTCTTCACACCGAACCTTGAGCTCGGTCGGTAGTGGCGCCTAGTCGTGTCTTGCTGTCTTTTCTTTCCACCTCGTCTTCACGTGCATCTATCAGGAACATGTGGTCCCGGTGTGCTTACCTCAGCATGCCAGTTCTCGCAGTCTAGCCTAAAGCGGACGAACATCTTAGAGATGCTTGGCACCGAACGAAGCACCAAAATGCGAAAAGGTGAAGTATATGATTGCAAGATAACCATGGAGTGAATAGGAAAATTGTGTACATTCTTAGAAAGCGGGGGAGGTATCTAAGCCCAAGCCATGCCCCAGACGCCGATGCCTGAGTGGAAAGATGCGACGCCGAGACCAATCCGTCGCTATGCAAATCAATCTGAACGGCAAAGAAGGAGAGAATATAGGAAAGAGATAGCCAAGTAGGCTTCAAGTTGCTTGTGGTGATGTCATCCCGATACCGGTGCGAAGAAGGCCAAGAAGAGTCCGATGGTAGCTGAAATGCCAACCCAAGCGCTGCGATGTGCGTCTAAGATGACGACTTGTATTTCTGCACTCGCGTTAGCACATGTCTCTCACGAAATACGCATGTTGAACTTACATCTTCAATCTTCCTCCGACTCCCTTGATCCAGCGCATTTCCCACACCAAGCAATGCATTGCTAATCGCCTTCGTCGCGCCCACAGCCGGTCGGAGAATAACAGTCGGCCCATGTCTAGCAATAGCCCTCCCGATGCCAACTCCGCTGCCTTCTTCCATGATCTCTGACGGAATCGCAATGACAGCGTCTCGAGCGGTGAGCAGATCGCGCTCGAGATTTTTCGCTGCGGATCGCAGGCCCGCGCGTACGCCGATGGGCTGATTGGCGTAGTGCGACTTCGCGCGAGGTTCGTCGGACGAGGAGTCGGGGTCTTCGCCGTCCCAGGATGCAGGTTCCTGGGGCGCGAGGAACGCCTCAGCGCCTTCGAGGAGGTTCTGGGTCCCGATTGCGACTTTGGCGCCAAGACGCGCCACTTCGGATGTCGTGTTTTTTGCGAATGCGTAGACGCCCTTTTGTAAGCTGCGGACGATGCGGCCGTCTTTGCGGTACTCGCGCATTGGGACAACGACGAGATCGCGCATGCCTGATCCGACATTGACGAGAGGGCGCACTGCTGCGAGACCGGAGAGGACGCCGGGAAGTTGGTTGCGCTTGACGTCGGGCATCCAGACGTCGTTGAGTGTGTTGTGCAACTTGTCGAAGGATGTGATGCCGTAGACGATGGCGTGGCGGAGTATGATGTCGGATCCGTCAAGAATGAGAAAGTTCATGAATTCGGTCGTGTGGCCAGAGCGGATACCGCGGTAGTCAACGCGCTTGGGCTTGTAGTCAAGCTTGAGAGTTACAGCTTTAACTTCGAGGCGCTGGATGAAGGGCTGATCGCCGGCCGGTGCGTTACCGGGGGCGGAGTTATCTTTGAATTCGAAGAAGCGCGTGATAAAGTCGAGCGCATCCTGATCGACGTGAAGGCGCAAAGGTAGAACTGCGACTTTGATGACTAACTCTGAGGCGGCGAGTTCCGTGACTGGCTTCACCGTGACAATATCTAGATTGATCATGGGCTTGTTCATCTCCCTGGCACTCGGGTCGATCAAACATGTCAGGAATTTCCTCCATGTTGATGATGGTACGTGGTCGAATATTTCCAAGTCTCTGACCCGTACATCAATAGAGTTGACCGTCTCGCCGCTATTGGGAGGGAACACAACGAGATCTACGGCAACACCCATTAGCGAGAAAGCAACCTTTTTTTGCTTGCTGCGCTCAAGCCTGAGGCGGCGCTTGGGTTTAGTTGAGCTCCGTGCGCGTGCCGTGGCGCCTGTAGACCGTGTATTTGTCGATGTCGCGTAGCTGCCAGTCTCGCTGGCGAGATCGTCGATGTCGTGGTTGATCCGGCGTGCAAGCGCACCCTTCTCGTCCTTGACCGGAACTCCAATCCAGACAGAATTGAATAGAAAGTCTTCCTCGACGAAATCGTCATCTTCATCGTCCTCTAGAGCTTTCTGGCGCCGCTCCTCAGCGCGGGCTTCGACGTCGTCCACGGCTTGAGTGATGATGCCTCGGGTTCGTGGCCAGTCGTAGCCATCGAAGAGATTCCAGATAATGTTGACATCTCGTACGCGAACCTTGAGCGGTGCTTCCGGTTGCTTGAACTCATTTGAGAGGTGGTACTGATTCTTCGCTGAGTCCCATTTGCGAGCTTTGCCCTTGGCATCCTCTTCAGACTGCTGGAAATAGTTATCGTTGAAGTCAAAGTTTGACTCCGTCTCGGTGACTTCGTATTTCTCCTGGAAGCTTTCGAGAAGCGCCCGATCTCCGCGTTGACGTGTGATGGGTGGTGTTGCCAGGGCGCCAAGATCGTCCTCACCAAGTAAGCTGTCTCCCATCTCCTCATGAGTCGGCAAAGATTGTGAATTGTACATGCTTCCTACGAACTCAAGATTGGTAGGTACTTCGTCATCGACGAGATCTGCATTACTCATGAAGTCATCGTCCATTTCGTTTTGAGTAGACATGGCATCGCCTGTGAATGACTCCATCATCTCTTGTAAGGGCACAACAGTTCGATACTGCTCTGCCGTTGAAGGAGGCGAAGGTGGCTGGAGACCATTCAAGATGGCTGCGAGAGTTTGCGTTGAATCTGCGCATGATTCCAAGACGAAGAGCTCATTCTTGAATTCAACGTCCACCAATTGAGGCTGATCCTTGCCGTCTCCAGCGATATTGACAAGCACATTTGCAGCTGAGATGGAACTCAGAGACACGTAACCCAGCTCTCGAAGCTCGTGTAGGTGACGGTTCATCAAGGCTGCGACAGCTGGCGATGGAGGTACATAGTCTTCCTCAAGACGCGCCACATCATCGATGGCGTGTATTGAAGCTTTGCGTAGCTCGAACGTCACACAGTAATCGTCCTTTGCTTGCTTTCCTGCGATGTGGGCGTCCGTCAAGACGAACAAAGCCTTTGATGCGATCTTGCGAGGATTCAGGCCAACTGCACAATTGCGCATGAGTAGATCAACCTGCAATGGCTTCGCCGTCGGCGTTGTAGGTGGGCTGACCTGAGACGATTGCCGACTGAGGGTCTTGGGCGACGATGTACCAGTGATTGTCGCCACACTGGCAGCAATACCAAGTGCAATATCGTCACTGGTACCATCCTCGGAGATTCCAAGTGCCGCCATGAGTGTCGAGACCCGATACTCAGCACAAACGTTGAAGAGCTTGGCTTTGATCATAGGCTCCATCTCGTCCCCGACCATCCTGATCATAATGGCGGGCAGGTGGTCTTGGTGTTGTGAGTTTACAACCTCATGTAGCAATATCTCTTCTCCCCGACAGATTTTGGCATTGCCCACTTCTGCTGCCAACAGAGCCGGTACACCGACATGAGCGAGCGAAGAGTTAGTAAGAGAAATGGACACATCACCGAGTTGCTCGTTGATAGATACAGCTGCATCGGCTTGTTGCACAGTGACAAGACTAAGCAGTCCCGGTCGATCGTCGTCTGGAAGGTACTTGGTGACCTTTGAGAGCCGCGCAACCTCTAAACCTAGAGCATCGAAGCTCTTCATCTGCTCGAGATCCGATACCCGAACGCCAACACCGCTCACTTCGATTCGAAGGACAGAGCCCTTCCGACGCTGCCGGAGGAGAGTATCGATGAGAATATCATCATTGTTCTCATATGGATCCTTGCTTGGCGTGATCATCGATATCAGTCGGGCAAGGTCTGTTTCCTCTGGTGCGAAGAGAAAATTGAGTGTAGTGCCTCGGACATCCACAAGCAGCGGCGCGCCAGTCTGGGCCAAATCCACGTACGGTCCTGATAGATGAATTTCTGAGACCTTTAACCGAACGTTGCCTTCTCGCATAGCTATCCGGACAGATGTAGTTTGAAGCTTCACTGCGCAAGTCTGGCCTTTGAGTGTGAAAGCTACTTCTCCAAGTTGTAACTGGATCTTTGGAGCTTTGGATGGCTCTATAGCTTCCTGTGGAGCAGACGGTGGGACGTCGCCGAAGTGTACACCGCGAGCTCGAGGTTTTGTTTGCGGGATGGCGGGATTGTCGATGGTGGTATTCGCAGAGCTCATGGAGTTGCTCAACTCCAGCATTCCGCTGAAACCACCAAAGGAACTGAGCGCGTCGTCAATCTTCTGCAAGTCAAGCAGAACGTGCACAGGACGAGTTACGACTGTGATGCGCTTATCTTTGCCCTGCTCGTAGTCGATCTCGATATCGTTACTCAGCTGTTCTGAAACGTTGCTGACGGAGCGCCTGGAGCGTGCTTTCGGGGACTGAAACCCTAGAATATCGTGGTCCATGGATGCCAGAACGAATTTCCCAATCTGCAGCTTCGTTCTTGACTCTTGAGAGCGATTCTGAGTGGTGATGCGAACGTTCTCGCAGCTCGTCCTGATGATGGCGTCGAGTGGAGCGTGTGCAAGTACGCGATTTGCAGTTTTTCCTGCCATTGCTGATTCGGCCTCGATGTTCTCAAGCCATGAGATACCAATACGCTGCACAACAACATTCAAGCCGTTGGTAGAATCCTTGATGATTTCGTTCGGGGTTTCGGGCTTGGTGGCCATCGGTGCCTCGCCGTTGAGAGCCGCCAAAACTCGGCTGAACATCTTGTACATAATGCGGCCGGTCGATAGGTCCATGTGGCCCGCTACTATGCCAACCTCGACGCTGACCGACGACGATGACTTTGGTTTGTTTGCAGTTGGCTCTGTCTGTTCACCCTTTGTAGCGACGCGTCTTCGGCTCGAAGCCTCGATGGATGGCTTGCGTCGGTGCGAGGAAGATTGTGCGTAGTTGGAGAAGGACCCTGGCATCTCTGCAAAAATTGAGTCCTCGCCAATATTCGGTGGCTTGAAGTCCATGCCGGAGTCCTCCATGACGGACTCAGATGCAGCATTGCCTTCCTGATCTTCCAGACCCAAGGGAAACCACACAGTAACTTGGTCGACCGTCAAGAACAGTTTCGCTTGCTGGCAAATGCCTCCATGCATAGTCGGAGTCTGAGCCCGGTCAACTCGTGACGATTGTGTCTGATCAAGGGGGGTTGCAGGACGAGGTGTCTGGCAACCTTCTTCGTGCTCGGGTAATGGTACCAGTATGCTGCCGGCAATCATGTCCTTAGGCACTGAACCAGACGCATCAGACCCCGCGCTCTGGCTTGAACCGGACGAGGAATCCCATCCTCCGGGCACATGGCCTGCGTGCGCTGAGTTTAATGGCGCAGCGCTCAGAGCACTCATGTACATACTTTCTGCCTCGTCATGGCTGAACAATTGCGATTCGGCTAGGTCTTGATCCGGCAGTTGCGAGGATAGCGGTGAACGGTCGGTATCATGCGGGTGGGCGTCGGACTCGAGCGCCATGTGTTCATGTGCAGCCACTAGATTGTCAGTGGGGACCTGCAGATGCTCTGAAGTTTGCGAGGCCGATTGCGAAGCCAATTGCGATTCTACGGGGCTTGGTGGGCGGAACGATCGCCCGAGGGCAGAGACAGAGGGCAAGTCTGACGTAGACATATCATTTGGCAGACGAAATGATCGTCCAAGCGCGGAGACGCTTGTCATTTCTGAATTCGACATGTCACTCGGTGGTCGGAAAGATCGTCCAAGCGCGGACACAGTTGGTAGCCCCGTTACTGAAGTTTCGCTCGCAGGTATTGAAGCTCCTAGTACTTCAGAGCGGCCAGTCTCATCTGCGGGAGATTGCTCGTCGAAAACGTCCTCGAATCTGGAATTCAGCAAATCATTCTGCAGTGCGTAGTCAAGCATGCCGTCGTCGTCATAGAGGATACTGCTGCCTCCCAAGTCTCGAGTTAGCAAGGATTGTCGCGAATGAGATGGTGAATGGCCATCGAGAGCCTCGTGTAGACCATCGTCGGAGAAGGCATCTGCAAAGCGATCGTCGTCAACTGTATGCACTGAAGAAGTCAGTCGATGTTCCTTTGGTGAGATTGCAACTGCAGCGCTGGGCTCCTCGCGCAAGCTTGCAACAGAGGCTTGCTCCAATGGCATATCAGAGTCTTGTAAAATTGCAGAGTTGCCATCGTGTTGAAAGCCTGATACAGCATCAGCTTCAAGTGCCACCTCTGGTACATGGTGATCAGACGATGGCTCGCTTGGGGCTCTGTGGCTAGTGGACATCTCTGAACGCGCCAGGACCAGCGAAGCGGTTTGCGACATCCTCGACATGGACTCGAAGTTCTCCTGGTCCGACATCAGACGAGCGCATATGCTTTCTATCCGCATCCTGCGTTTGCCAAGATTGAAGTCTGGGGCTTGTGTCGACGCCGCAGAGCCAACTTCGAAATGTGGATTTTGGGACGTGACCGAGTCTATCGCGATGCGCTCGATGTGGAAGTTCAAGGATGCCGGTGAGCTTTGAGCTGAGCTTGCCACATCAGATGCATCGGCCGAAAATTGGTCCTCCATCTCCACATCGATGTCGTTCACAACGATACTGAGCCGGTCCAACGCAGTGTTGAGGATGTTTCGTAGATAGCCCGGAAGCGCAAGAGGTGCTCCCATGCCGGCTGAACCGTCATCAGATTCGTCGTCATTCGAGGCTATCGACTCCTGCATGTACTCGGGACGCGACTCCAGTTGTTGTTCGAGTTCCCTTATTTCCGCCGTAGGTTCTGTTCGCAGGAAAGATTGCGCAAGCTCGTCCACTGTAGGTACATGGTCGTCGTCATCTGAAGAGGTATCGCTGACGTCGTCTCGGAATGGTGGAGGCGATGACGGCCGCTTCGAGCCTGAAGCTTGCACTTTGGACTTTGAGCTCACGGCCTCCTTCTCTTCTTCCGCCAGTCTAGCCTGCACTTGTATGCCATGTACCTCTATCGATATCTGGGGTACGCCGAAGTCGAGGACAAAGATTACTCGGAGAAGTGAGGCTCGTGCTTTCGAAAGATGGATCTCGGGTGGTAGTTTCAGATGTAATAAGGCTACAAGTTTCTATGCATGCCATGTTAGCACGTGCCTTCCAAGATCCTCTCAACCGCCCATACCTTAATGTGCAGCCCGACATCCCGGACCTCGAGCGTGGTCTTCTTCCCGACATCCACGCTGACAAAGTCGGCCGGGTCCTTGTCGAGTATGTCAATATGCCGCAGCCCATACAGGAGGAGCTTCTTGCCAATAGAGCTCGAAAGACCGGAGAAGAACGCCATGGTGGTTGATGCGCTGGCGGTGCGGTGAGTTGGGTGCTCTAAAGTTGGGTTATGGGGCGGGCAGGTTGTGCGGCTACCGCTTTATGGAGAAGGGCTCCATGTGTGAAAGCTGAAGGGGTGATGGCCTTAGCAAGGAATGGGTGCGCAAGGCGTGCTTCACTCTCTCCAACGGGGTGCAGTCACTTCGTGCACGGATTCGTTCGTCACTAGGCGGTAGTTCAGTGAGTTGTAGATAAGAAGAGGATAGGCGAGCGTTTGCGGCGCGATAGAGGCTTGCGGCAAATGGCAGCGTTTTGACGTGTGTAGGGAGGTCACGAGAGGTATCTAGGGCAAGTCGGGCGGTGCGTTGCTGGGTATGGAGCTCATGCAGATGATGCGTGATGCGATGGCGCGCACAGCAGGCCGCCGCTATCACCGACACGTTCCCCGCGCGTCTGATCAACCCCACTAAGCATGGGCCAACCCAGCAAGGGTAGGCTGTGACGATGCTGCATACAGCGGCTCTACGGTTTTTGGTGTTTTTGAGAGAAGTAGAAAAATAAGTCAGAAAGCGAATGCAAGACATGTGATATAGCCGCGCTTCACAGCGGGAGTGCCGCATCAGGGAAGCCTGGAGAGCTCGACATGTGTAGGGCGCATTACGTCAGCACCCGCTAGTGCCATTGAGGAAGGAAGCGTCGGAAGGCACCGAAATCGACCTCTTCGCAACAATTTTCACAATTTATCTATCTGTCGGTCTTGTACTTTTCTTGAGGGAGATTTAGACCGCAAAAAGATGGCGACAGAGAATGTTGAAGACATCGAGGCGTGGGCGCAAGCCGAGGGCGTCCCCAGCGCAACCGACCCATTCATCCAAAAGTACATGTCTGGAAGAGATGCATTGGTCGAACAAGAGAAGAAACAGAGAAGTGGTTGGTCGAATCCAGGAAGAAGTTGCGCGTACCAAACCTGAGTCTGACTTTGTCTAGACTACCTATTCCGGCAGAACCTCTCGCCAATGGCGCAGGAAGCATGCGCCATAGTCTCCCAGGTTCGATTCGAAGAGCAGCAAACCTTATGGACGAAGGAATACGAGGACAGTCTCCTCACCGAGCACGTGGATGTATTCCCGGGTATGATGTTTTCTCTCGCCAAGGAGCGCATGGAAAAGAGCAAGCTGTGGAAAATAGTCCAGAAGATGCCGAAAGGCACGTTACTGCACTGCCATCTCGAAGCCATGTTGGATCTCGACTGGGCGCTTGAGGAAAGCTTCACCACTGAGGGTGTTTGCATTATTGCCGACGGGCCGATTACCACCGACCATGAACGACGCAAGACCGGTTTTTCATTCGTGTACTCGAAAGTCGCACAAGATGACATCTCAATATGGAGCGGAAAGTATGCGGCAAATACTCCAGTCTCTATAAATGCGGCAGCTGCTGCATTTCCAGACAACGCCAAAGCCGGTTTCATCGAGTGGATCCGTAGCCGAGTCTCCATCACCGCCTCAGAACATCTCTCCCACCACGAAGGGCCCAATGAAGTATGGCGCAAATTCATGTCATGCTTCCCAATCCTCGGATCCATCATGTACTACGAACCCATCTTCCGCAAATTCATCCGCAGGCTGTGCAAACAGCTCCTGGATGATGGAGTCTACTGGGTCGACATGCGATCTGCATTCTACACACCCTACCGGAGTGCGGGCAAAGAGAGCTGGGATGAGGATTGGTTCAACATGCTTCTGCACATGGAAGAAGAAATTGAGGCTTTCAAGAAGACAGATGAGGGCAAGGAGTTTTGGGGCGCGAGAATGATCTGGACTACCTTGCGGTCATTCAACACGAAGCAAGTCGTTGAAAGTAAGTCCCTCATTTTACCCCTCACCCTTTGAAATCACACACACTAACTACTGCAGGCATGAAGCAATGCATAGAAATGAAAATTGAGTTCCCAGACCTAATCGCCGGCTACGACCTCGTCGGCCAAGAAGACCTCGGCCGCCCCCTCTCCTCCCTCGCCCCCGAACTCTTCTGGTTCCGCAAAGCCTGCGCCCAAGCCGGCGTCGACATCCCATTCTACTTCCACGCCGGCGAGACGCTCGGCGACGGCGACTCGGTGGACGAGAACCTTGTCGACGCCATCCTCCTCGGCACACGGCGCATCGGCCACGGCTTCAGTCTGTACAAACACCCGCTGCTGATTGATATGGTGAAGGAGAAGAAGATTCTTATCGAGAGCTGCCCCGTGTCGAATGAGGTGCTCAGGCTGTGTGGGAGTATCATGAGCCACACCCTCCCCGCGCTGCTCGCCCGCGGCGTCCCGTGCTCGCTGTGCAACGATGACCCCACCATCCTCGGACAGGGCGCAACCGGCATGTCGCACGACTTCTGGCAAGCGCTGCAAGGCTGGGAAAATCTCGGCCTCGAGGGATTGGGCAGTTTGGCAGAGAACAGCGTGCGGTGGGCGAGTTTCGACGATTTGGGCGCGAAGGAGTGGGTGCAGGATATCAAGGACGGGAGCATGGGTAAGGGTCAGAGGGCGCAGCGGTTGAAAGAGTGGATGAAGAAGTGGGAGGGGTATTGCGCGTGGATTGTGGAGGAGTTTGGGGTTGATGAAAATTTGGAGCCAGAGGAGTGATGAGGTGGGATAAGATAGATGGTGGGGCGACTCAACGGGAGAGTGAGAGGATTCAACACCTCAGCTGCCGGAACTCAGAAATTAATATTTTCCAACGGATGATTATTATGCCTGGAGGTACACGCGGCTTTCACATTGTGATTATCACGTGGCTATACTGACTTGTCCTTGCATGGCAGTTATCACGCGCCGCGTATCCGCCGTGTATACGAGTCCTGTTTCCTCCCGGCATATGATCAGCGGACGCACTGCAGTAGCATTATTGGGGCATTCTGGGAGATCTTGTAACTGTACTCGATACATGGTGCAAGCATACTCACTTGACTCTGTTGACTGGGATAAGGTCACTTCCCGCGGGGCTCCACGTTATGCCCGCTTGTGCTTAGACGAGAGCAAGGCAAGGCTGAGGCACATTCTCACCTACGACTCACTTAAATCCCTTGTAGCATATGCCTCGTGAGTCTGCGCAGCCACCACTCCACTAGATACTGGATAGGATGGCTAGAGCAGGCCGAGTCCAGCAGTGCTCTACATGTGCGAATGACAAGAGCGCCAGTCGTCGCTAGAATTCCCGCCCGCCTTTTACAAAGGAAAGAGGTGAAGATGTAGCATGACATGGGCCATTCTGTCGTCGAGATCGACGTGAACTCCAACCTTTCCGAAGAAGAACTTGAAGCCAAGCGCGCTGCCATTAGCGACTACTTCACCAACGAGATCACTGATCGGGCTACTGATAGGATCAACGATTTCAACGATTTCGACGAGAAAGTTGGCGATGGGTCTAAAGGACAGCAGTCTTTCCACGAGGATCTAGATGACGACAACTGAGGAGAAGATATCACTGCTCGTGCCAAACGAGAAGCTGGTCTCACCTTTGCGGATCGATACGACCTAACAAAATACCTAAGATATCGGTTCAAGCCAAGCGACGAGGTGGCACAGTTAAAGGATGACTTTATGGCATCGGAAACTTCAGAAGAGGAATCGTATGAGCAGACTGAGGGTCTATCCGGAAAAGGAAAATAGCGCTTGCATCCTATCGCAAGCGGATCCGGGCCGAAACTTTCTCGCTTATTATTTAAAGCCGGTAACATCGTCGACAAGATAAGTGGCAGCGGTGCAGGAAAAATGTCAAAATCTGCTGAAAGCTCATTGTAGAAGGCGATATCGTGGATGAGCTAGACACGACAAGGGGCCGTAAACCTAGGAATCTTTTCATTCTTCTTCTTCTTCTTCTTGTTGATTCGAGGTGCGTCTTGGAGAATCTCGTCATCCCTATCGGTTGCTGCATCGTCCTCCTGGGTATTGTACGCTGCGTCGTCCTCGTGAGCGACCTGCGCCTTCGTGAATGTGTGCGAGCGCATGCGCTCCGCAGGCAAAGTGGCCGATGTTGCAGGTAAGGTGGCAGATGTTGGAGGATCCTGGGGGTAGTTGATCTTCCGCTTGCGCGTGCGCGTGTGTCTGACGGGCAGCCCATCTTCGCCATCTGGCGCGAGCTGCTCAACGGAGGCGTTTCTGGCGCTGTCGTCGATGCTGGTACCGCTGATGTCGTCCTCATCATCGTCTCCAGTCAAATGGATGACCTCAGCTTCAGCCTTCACTCGCGGAAAAGAGCGATCTGATGTAGAGTTAGTGCCGACTGCGTTAAAAAGAAAGATTGGAATAGTGAAACTCATTGGCTTGGGCGTTACGCGCGTTGTGAGCAGCGTTGCGTGCCGGAGGCGTCAGCATCGTCTGACCCGAGTCAATAATACTTTCTTTTGGAGAGGGCGAGTGAAAGCGACAACAGGGAAGCAGCACGTACCTACGAGCTGCGGTGCAAACATGATTGGTTGGAGCGTGTAGATGTAGGAGTGACGGAGTTAAAGAGAAAAAGATGTCTTATATACGAGTTATTGAGGCGGATTGAGAGGTAAAGGCGAGTTTGCCAACGGGTTAGTGATGTCAAGTGAATGCAGAAAGTAAGAGACAATGGCTCCTTGGCTTCACTCCAAATGTATTGTCCCTTGTCATGCAACATACGCCATCAACTTCATGAACTGACCCTTAATCAGCCAATGGTTGTCGTGATCCACGCTTCGCTGAACAATCCGATCACCATAATTGAAGCCTTTTCAAATGTTTCACGCCGCAATCATCACATCGCCCAACTGCCTCGTCGTCTCAAGGGCGATGTTTCAGCGCACAGATAGGCATATATTGTGGAAAATTTCATATTTTTCATTGCTCTATAGGGGAGTATTCTCCCTCGGTAAGTATGTCCTTCGCATAAAACACACACACACATACATACACATACACAATAGTACTCAGTTTGCCTTTATGAAAACGGCCACCTTGGCCTTTTTGCTGCCAGGAACGTCGTCGATGATCATCGTGCTTTGTCGGATCTCGTCATCGTCCTCGTCGTCGTCGTCGCTCAAGTTGATAATATGCGGTCGTTTCTTACTAGGGCCAGCACTGGTGCTGAGCTCGTCGACAGCTTCCGTCGGGTATATATCGAGGGCTGTTCCGGGTGCCATGAAACGGCGAAGGTCTCTTTCGGGTGCGGCTCCGGTCGGCTTCGTGGTGCTTGCTTTATCGATGATCTTGATATTCTTGCGCAAGGCTCGGATGTCGCGCTTCTGGTCATGCCTGGTGACTTCTAGACCATTGATCGTCTTTAGTCCGAGAGCATCCGCACGATTATCGCCCCAGTATCGAGAACTGCCGGGCGGGATTCGACAGTCGTGTTGCCGAGCAAAAGCGCGAGCCTCAAGAATGCCCTCACGCCCGACATCTATAGTTGGTCGGTTGCCAGGGTCAGAATTAAGCCAGAACGACACTGCGTCCTGCTCGTAGAGACGACCAGCGACCCGCGAGAGGGGCAAGACGAGTTCCTTGGACGCGGGATGTAGGGGATACCAATCTCCATAGGCCGCTCCTGCTCGTGGAGGTTCTGCGTTGTCTTCAGAGAGATGCTCTTTATTGATTGACGAGGGATCACTGCTGTACGCCGAACCATAGATCAGAACCTCAGAGTTGTATGGACGGCCACCATCGTAGTCGTTGCTCGATGCGAGGTCCAGTCCTGACAGCCTCAGACGAATAGTCTTGATGACCATTACCTCCGTGCAGCGAGCCTGTGATTTTGATGCGTTCGGCAACAGGCGTATGGTGTCACCAACAGTAAAGACCTCAGACCCAAAGTGGATGCCGTAGCAGTAAATGAACGCTTCAGGCCAGGTCCCGCGGAATCGATATTGGCCAAAGAGGTCCATCGTCGAACTTACGGTAAGAGCATTAATAATCGTTTCATTCCACTCGTCCTGTGGAATGTGCTTCAGGAGCTCTTTCCAAAGGACAAAGGGACGAACTTGCCGTAGAGAGACATACTTATATCGCTTTGAAAGAGACTTGTCTGGCGCATTGAGGCTCGGCAGTGGTTCCACGCGAATACCAGAGTATATGACGCTAGTTTTAGTATTGCTGCGGTGCAAATCGGCGATCGACATTGATGCTGAGTCAGTTGGCACTTCTCCAACCAGACCCGCCTGCCAGCGCGGCGGGCCTAGGAACATTTCAGCCTCTTCATCGTACAATTGGTACTCCCCAGTCTGCTCATGTTGCATGACCTCGACAGCATCTTCAAGATCGCGAAGGTAAAACACAATTTCGCCAACGCGCGGTAGCCACTGGTCTTGCTTGCTCAAAGTCTGGAGTATACTAGGGAGGATCTCCTTCTCGGCTAGCCAGTCAGGGCTGAGGGGTTGTTCAATAATCTCGTCGATGTCGGTATACCTCCTGAGCTTGTCGATCAGATTTCGATAGATGTCCGGAGTGCCTTCATCGTCGACGTGGCTACTATCCACCCCGGCACCGACTAGCTTCAGCCTGCCTTTTGCATGCGCTGCGATTGCAGTAGGAGTGTGAGATGCAGCTAAAGTCGATGAACCGATCGCAGGCAGAGGCAGGACTGGCATAGATGATGATGGCCGCTTTGCAAACTTTGGCGTTCGAGGTCGTGATGAAGCAGCATTCGAGCTTCCCGAACGGACGCTGTTTGAGGAGCTCCCCGGCAATATCCCAGCGCTACCAGCGCAGACAGTGCAAAGGCAACCGATGCTACTTCCGTTGTTGTTCATCAGATGTTGAAAGTGCTGGTAGAATCTATTGGGGGAGTCGAAAACCTTGTGGCTGGGGTGTCCGTACAAGTACTTGTCGAAATGGCTTGGCTTGCCTGGGCGAGGTCGTTGCCACATAGTGTAGCCATTGGGTAGAGCTTCGAGGATATATTTGACGCCGGGTTGAGCTTCATTTCGATCTTCCATCCATTGCTGCGCCGTCTTCTCAAGATACAGCTTTGGTGGGTCGACTTGGGTGTGGTTGCCTTGCTTGGGAACGTGCAAGGCGTCGCCGTCACTGCAGCCTGGGCGCAGGCGAACGACGCGGCGGCCCTGCGACATCGTGCGGGAGTTCGAAGACTTGATCGGCGACGTTGATCGATAGATGCGCTATAATGGTGACAACAGCGTCAATTCCGGGGAAGACGTATACAGTGGAACAGGCGTGTACGTGCAACTCGTGAAGTTTGTGCTCGAGTGTCGAAGAAGAAGAAGAAGAAGCGAGGTGACCTTTGTGGGCGGGGCACTGGCACTGGCACTGGTCAATTGCGCGCCAAATCATTCACATATCACGAAGAAGCGGAAAGCGCGTTTGCGAGCGGAGGAAGCCGCGTGATGGATGGAAACAGCGCGTGAACGCGTGGGACTAGCTCAAGCTGTTTTTCGCCCATAGCAAGGCGTTTGTGCGAGCGAAAATTCGTTTTGCGCAGGTCTGGCAGTACGACTCATTGCGAGCGCGCAGAGCATGTGAAAGTGAAAGTGAAGGTACATAAAGTGCACGCGTTGTCATGTGAGCGAGTGCCGGGCTTGGCAAGCGCGACTTGCCGACGAGCTAGTGAGAGCGGACCAGAAGCAAAGTTCCTGTCTGCTGCAAGAAGTCTGAAGATTATACGTTACCTGATATCGCTCTGGGTTTGGAAAAGGCGACTTGCCGACGAGTTCACCATGTATTGCCTAGCAGTTCGCACGTTGTTCGAGCAGACACGTCATATCCACATCGCGTCTTGAATTACAAAGTACTATTACAAAAAGTGTATCCATCGAGTCGCGTACCATACCATATATCTAATTTCCATGTCCAGCAGAACTTCCATGCGTTCCGTAGGCCCATCAAAACTCCCGCTAAACGTTTACAAAAGAAGGAAGAGATAGTCGAAGGACTAACCGCCGATCCTCGCTGGGGTCCAGTTTTTGTACAGACAACTGCACAGCGTGCCTGCGTCCTGGGCTGGCAGGCTGCCGACTTGCTCGCCGGACTTCTTCTTGCATGAAGGGACGTTTTCGCCACCGGCTACGGTTTGTTCGACGCGTACAGCTGCAGCTTCGTTAGTCCACGTTCATAATGTAGGTGAGAGGTGTGGTGCGAACTCACCAAAAGGCCAAGCTGGGTTCCCCGTGTTACCCACCGCGATCGTGTCTTGCGGATACGTCCTCGCCATTTTCGTGTACAAGCTGCCCTGGATATTCGTCGCGCCGTAGTCGCATTCGAAATCACCTTTCTGGTCGCCAATACTGCCTGTCATGCTGACAGACTTCGACCGGCTAATCTGAAATCGGTATCGCTCTGTGTCTTTGCCTGCATCCAAAAGCTCCAACTTCTCGTTTTGGAACGTGGTACCGAATGTCGCGTCCTGCCCATTCGACGAGATCTTGTAGGAGCCTGGCGAGCCGCTGATCTGCCAGTTTAGAATTGCAAGCGCTTTTTGGGGGTCGGAGTAGTAATCAGTAGATGGTGGGCAGTTCCACGTGGCATTGTTGGCTGTGCAGCCGGATTGCACGGTATCAAGGAACGTTATGAGAGAGTAGGTGCCGAGGGGGAAGCCGGATGGGACGGCGGAAGCTGCGATGGCGTCTGACGGCTTGGACGGTTTATCGGGTTCGCCGCCGCCGCTGGTCGGAGTCGCATGGGAGCCTGCGGGCTGGGCGCTGCCAGAAGTCAGGGAAGGTGAAGCACTGCGCCAGTGTTAGTACTACTGGGAGGTATGCATCGAGATCGAGTCCTACCTGTTCGATGGCTTCTTCTTCAGCCCAAATGCCAGGCCGACTGCCAGCGCAATGATGAATGCAAGCAATATAGCGCCAGCGATTGCCATCTTCTTCCGACTCCACCGTGAAAAGAACCCTCCGCTCTTCCTGTGCTGGACATGGCCAAACTTCTCCGAGTCCTTGTCGCTCCACACATTGACGCTCAACGCACTGCCATTTGGTGTTGTCTTGGCCTCCAGGCTCTCTCGTGGTGTGCTCAGTTTGCCGCCCGTCAACACAGACACGACGCCCAGCCGACTCGATTCTCGCTTCGACGGCCTGTGCGCAGGATGGACGTGGCCAATATGCTGGTGTTCTGGGTCATTGCAGTATGTGCTCGTGGTGGTGACGTTGATCTTCGCGCCCTTCTTTGCGGCAGGCGACTTGGAGCGTCGGGCACTCGTCGACTCGAGGATAAGAGAGAGGCGCTGACCGGCAGGCGTTGAGATGCGTTTCGCAGGGCGTTCATCGTCGTCACCCAGAGGTTCGTGAGCGCTCGTCCGCTTGGAGCGAAAGACATCCATGATGGTGAAGAGCTCGACGGCAGACGGCAGATGGCGTAATGTCTTACCCTCCCAGGGTGTTTCTGTCAATGCGTGTGTTTATGCGTGTATTTGTACGTGTGATTCGCTCTCATGCCCAGGGTCAGCTTCGGTCGGGGCAGTCGTGAGGGTTCGGCAAGGGGTCATATGAAGCCGCCGTGGATTGCCTCAAGGATGGGCAATAGGCAATTGATATCGACGACGGACGTCGTTGGGTGGAGAGATGATCGGCCTCCCTCAGAAGAAGGAGAACGATCGACATCCCGGAATAGCCTCCTCATCAAGCGAAAGCTTGAGGCGTCTGAATGGGTAGCGTCCTACCACTCGTGGACGGGAGCACATGCCGCTAAGCTCCATCACACGCTAGAGGCCGATAGCAGTGTTTATGAAAGCCGAAAGGAGCCTAGATCGCCAGCCAAGGAGGTCATGGCTCGTGGCGTGTAAATTGTTGCCTTCGTCGATGCGTCAAGGCGAGTACTCAGAAACCGAAGCATGATGTGATACTGAGAGGAGGGGCTTGGATTCCAGGATGTGAGTGCAAACTTTCTGGACGCGAGCCTGCTCATCTGAAGCACGCGACGGTGTTGTGGGCGCATCTTCGAAGTAGTGCGCTTCATCAACGTCAATAAATCTAGCCCGAGGCTTGTTTAGGGGGCTTCGCGTGTTCCTGCATCTGTGCAGGGATCAGGCCACTCTTGCAGCGTCGTCACATGCCGGAACAACCCGCACTTGATACGACCATCCTCGCTCGCACTCAGCAGGCATCTGTAGCCGGACTGCTTGACCACTGCACAGTGCTCGATACCACCGACCCTTCTTGACGTCTGCCATGCGTGCTGCATTCCCTGTAGTGAGATTCGAACAACATCTACTTTTGTAGCACAGCCGTGCAGCACCAAATACTCCCAGGCTGGGCCATCAAGCACTGCAGTCCATCTGAGCGGGAGTTTGCAAGGTTGGCCCCTTGTGTCATGTGGTATCGGTACCAGAGCTACCGGCAAGTGCCCTCCGTGTTGGCATCTCAATTACATAGGAACCGGTCAGATGAGGTAGCCCATCCTCCAGTGCACGAACAATTGGACGTGGCATCATCGCCCAAGACTAATTCGGCCCCCGTTCAGGACAGGATGTCTGATCGGTCTGTGCAGCGAGCAAGCCCCAGACATCGGAAAGGATGAGTAAAGCAGTGTCGGCTGTGGACGGAGCGGCACTTGGCAAGATAGACGCTCTAGAGCGGCAGTCGACATGGAGAGCAGAGCGGCAGTCGACATGGAGAGCAGAGCGGCACTCGACGTGATGTGCACTGCGGCAAAGACCCTGTCGAGCATTCTGCTCAGCATGCTCCACCCGCACAGCAGCCTCCCACCCAGCGTGTTCCACTCGCATAGCAGCCTCCCGCCCAACCTGCCCATCATCGCACGCCATTGCATACACGCGAGCCACGCCCATACAGCTTCTCGTCCAGGCAGCCAAACCCACTGACTCGACCATCCCAGAGCTTACCAAGCACGCCGCGCGGGTCTCAAGAGGACCCCATCTTGATCGACCAAGATGCAGACGGCCGCCGGGGCAACGGGTTTGTCATCTCATCGGGCGAAGAAAGCACCGCGACATCGACATCGACGTGCAGATGCCAGGCGCGCGAATGTGCAGCCTCGACGCCGGGGACCGCCTCGCATCACAGCGCGGGCCCGTCAGCCACTACAGCCTTCAACTCTCAATCGAGGTTTGGGCCTATCGACTCTGCGAACCATTGGCCAGAGAACCTTGAATGTAGCCGCAAACCGCAGCTACGGGTCCATATTGCTCATAGGTCGCGTTCGCGGCCCATACGACGCTCCCGATACTGTACCGACGTACAGTGTGACAGCAGGAGTTCGAGGCAACAGCATGATCATCATCGTCTGGAACTTTGACGCCGTGGGTGCTGCGTTCATTCCTTGGGACTAAAACACTTCACGCGTTCGCTCAATTCAGCGGGAGGACATCGAGAGCATGGGCTTCCAGTACAATATCATTCGCACAATGTCGCGGGCAGAGCTGAGAGCGCTTCTGGATTACATGGCAGGTAACAACGGAAGGTACCCACGTTGTTATCGCTAAGTCGTCGAGGTCTCAACTGAGCAGCCCGAATACGGTGGTTGAATTTCGGTTTCTCAGGATGCATTCTTCTTTATCTGGGTTGGGATTTCTGCTTGATTTTTAGTTGATTAGCGTTTTCCTTTTCTCTTCCGTTATCAGGTCTGTCTCGTTGGGGATCGTGGCTTCTTGCACACCAAGGCCGCCGCTTTCAAGCTCTGTAGCTTGATCTGTCTAGCACTTGGAAGGATGGGTCTCCTGATGACTTAGGTTCTTGCATTTTCTTTACGTCTACCAGTTTACAGAGGCCATGAGTTCGAGATTGAAACTATTCTGCACAGCGCATGCCTCTTAGCACTTCTATCAATATATGGCTACCTAAATCTCTACCTTGACCACCACCACCGTCGCTTCTCACGTGCTTGACATCACCGCCGCCCAACCAAAATTCAATTGCGCGGCTTGACAGACCCTGCGTCCAACGCATCACGTGCAAGAACAGTGCGTTCCTAGAAAACATTAAATCCATTCGCGCATGCGCAAGAGCGGACCCGAATTTTGCCGGTGTCTGGTGCGTTCTGCGCCTTCCAAAACCTGGCTTTTTCAGCTCCCCCCGCGATGGCTCCTTCCATGATACTTCCTCGATGGTGGCGCTTTTGATCACAGGTCGCTTCCCTGACAACCTGCACCTTCCATGTTGACCCTCCCGCTTGCCGAATATCCCAGCGCCTTGGAATCCTGCATCTTCCGCCCGGGCACATCGAGTCTTCTTAACACTGCCTTACGATCTTAACTATTAGAGAGCAGCTTACTTAAGCTAAAGCTATTAAGTCTATTTAGAAGTACGTGTAAGATAATAGCTACTTTGTAATATTATGTTAGCATAAAAAAGAACGTGCACGAATTATTGCATTACCTGCTATCGCTAAAAGATCCTGTGGACTGCAATCTTGCACAATAATCGTCAGCATCTCTTAGCATTACGCGATATTGCATCTCAAGAGTGCACATGTTACAAATAAGGAGATGTTGCGTTTAGCTGCTTCACGGGTCGTTGATGATAATGCATGAAGGCAAGCCCGATCTAATGGTGGAAGTGGAATTATTTCCAACCAGTGGAAAGTTTATTCGTTACTCGTGAATGCAACGCTTCGCTTTTAGATACAGTAATGATAAATAACGCTCAAACGATATTACAATGAGAGAGAATTGCTATGAGAATGTTAACAAGTATTGTGTTGCGGCGGACCAGCGAGATTCCAATCTGCAGAGGCTCCGCAACACCCTGCAAGGTACACCGAGCACCCTTGGTGGCTTGCGACCGCATGAACTCAATCTAGAGGGGATTAAGCGGTCGGGCGGTTGACAAGGACATACGTAGACACAGGACGCGCCGGAGCGAGGAAGGGGGTTGTGAAGGCTGTAACCACACTTGTGAAGCCCACGGAACCCGAAGTCTGGAACGAGGTTGGCAGGGGTGGCACAACGACCTGGATGACAGTTGCACCGGATACAACAGTGGTTACCGTGGAGGTTGCAGCGGCGAGATTTGTTCCAGATGTTACCGTAATAGTAGGCAGCACTGTGTGTATGCCGACAAGCACATATGTCGACACAACGCCTCCGATTGTTGTCAATGCCTGACTCGTGTAGTCCGCGGTGCCGACAAAAGTAGTGGTACGCGTCAAGGGCGGCGACGTAGGCAAAATGATCTCTGCGAATGTCGTACCAAAAGATGTTATTGTCGTAGTAGCCAGAACGCTACCAGATGTAATGGTACGAGTAGCTAATGGGGTCGCCACACCAACAACAACATATGTCGTAGTGATGCCGTTAGCCAATAACACGTTAATGGTCGATGTCAAAGTGCTCGTGTAGCCAACAGATCCGAAGAATGTGGTGAAGCTTGTCGAGAGCACCGGAGGCGGTGTTGGCACAACGACTTCAACCACGGTAAATGTGCTCTCTCCAATCCCCAAAAGTCCTCCAGTTTCTCGAACGACCGTCCTTGTGAGTGCGACACTACCGCTTGTTATGGTCGAAGTAGACAGCGGGTTACAGAATGGAAGCACGTTATTTAAACAGCTGATCACATTCGACGTGATCGTAGAATTGATGACGCCGTTGGCGAAGCAATTACCCGCTATGGCGTCTCCGAAGTAGCCCAGGGCGGCCTGACAGACACCTCCAAGGTATCCACTGCTAGGGTCGCATGCCGAGGGTAAGTATTGTACGCAGCGTGTGCACAACGGCAAGTGGTTGTTCAGACATCCCAAGAAATCGGTGACAGTAAATCTCGTTAGAAGAGTACTTGTGAAGCAAACGGCAGCGTTGGTTGTTCCATAAAGCCCAAGTGCAGTCTGGCAAGTCACTGTGTCCACGGCGCCAAGCACGCTGCCGAGTAGACTGTTTAAGTTCGATGGCTGACATGCAGACGGTAAACCTGTGAGGCAAGGTCTTGTCGTAGGAGCTGCACCACACCCGGAAGCCGACACCGTTGCTATCAACGAAGACGGTGCAGCCAGGGGTGATGATGGACAGATAACGACACTGTCAGCCAAGCACTTGAACACGTTGGACCCCGTGAGCGAAGAAACTATGGAACCGACAGCAAAACACAGTGAAGAAATACCCTGGCCAAAGTCACCAAGGGCTGTGCGACAGGTTTGGAGGACCGCTGACGTCGGATCAAGGACGCCGGTGATCCCATTGAGGATACTGCAGGTGTTTGGAAAGGTAGGCAGACAATTGGCGCAAGTCGGTACCCTGGAGTATATACAATTGTAGACGTTTGCGCCCGTCAGACTCTGTACGAGGCTAC
>Ga0265780_10001407_pt1 | contig 33869 bp, 34 predicted proteins | sample P1T30metagenome_FD_192432 | JGI IMG/M metagenome (GOLD analysis project Ga0265780, IMG submission 192432) | Plant litter microbial communities from East Loma Ridge, Irvine, California - P1 T30 | ecosystem: Environmental > Terrestrial > Plant litter > Unclassified | place: USA: California...
CGTCGGCGGAGAAGGATGTTCAAGTACAAGGCATTAATATTGCCGGATGTTGAGGAGTGTGCTGCCTGAAAACGTGGTGCGTCCTGGGAAAGATGTTGATGTTGTAGCTAAACTTGGCTGACATCTCGATAAGCCTCTAGGGGTTGGTACATGAAGATTACTTCACTGATGCTTGAAGGCGTCGCATCACTTTAGATTGTTGCTTTGGTTGATTAGTTGTAGTTGTAGTGTTTGTATCCTCAGAGATTAGCACTGTGAATCATCCGAAGATGACAGCACTTTATGCTTGGGCAGCAAAACGTCTGGTAGTTACAGAGACATGTCCCAGTCTTCCTGCCATCTTTGCTGTAAGGTGGTTTTGGTCGTTTGTTCTCGTACATGTGTCGCTTTCAGGAATCTGACCAGGATTGTCGACATCGCTGACTGGTAACTCCACAGAGGGAGTCAGGGGGGGATCATTGGTGGCGGCTTGGGTGAAGCTCACTCCCATTGCTTTTACTGCCACAGCCGGCATCATTTGTAGCTGTGTTCGCCTCCAAGTCCGCCGCCTGTCTTTCCCGCTCCTGCATTGCTGTTCATCGATTTCGTCAGGTATATAAATATAGCTTGTGATGTTCGAGCTTCATATGTTTGAAATGATAGCAAGTTTTTCGGGAGACATAAGTCAGGCATATATGACGGCTTTCCCGGTAGCAATACTTTTGGAGAAAGCAAAAATGCAGTTTGCGGAGCAGAGGATCTGGTACAACGAAACCTGTTTGATAGGTCTTACGGTACTGGGTGAGCCGTCGAGCAGCCTCAAACAGCTTGGGCAGTTTAATGGGTTTTACAGTCTTGGACGAATCGTTTAGTCCCAAATAGTTTTCGATTGTTTCTTACATTGTGTACAAAGTGAGCTAGTTCAATCTCTTCCGCGCCAAAAGTCTGAATTATGCCTTGCTATTGCACTCTTGCTCCTGCTTTGCTTCCTTGCAAACCTAAGAATCCGCGTTCGCAAAACTGACATTGAAGAGTCTACTATGTAGCAGATCTTTACGGGAAATATGTGTGCGTGTAAAAAGCGTACGTTGTTTACATGCAGCTAAGCTGTCTGAGCATCCAAATTTAGAAAGCCGAGACTAGCGGAACTTATTGGGCCAAGCGGAGTGGTTGAAATTACTTTCGGTGAGATTGTTGGTATGCGCTTCGATACCCTTTCTAGACTATATCAGAATCTAGAATCGTAGGGGGTTCTTCTAGAAGGAATGGTATAAGGACTTCATCGCTAAATTTTTTCTTGGTCACGCACCCTCCAGCATCAGCAACTATGCAGGCCCTTACTACGTTGCTTTTCGCAGCCTCTACAACCGTGCAACTTACCTCTAAACTCACTCAAATCACCGACTTCGGCCCCAATCCTCGTAATGTAGAGATGCACATCTACGTTCCTGCAAAGCTCCAGGCCAACCCACCGATTCTCGTCACCCCCCATTGGTGTGGCGGAACTGCTCAGCAGAACTTCGAATGGCGATCCTGGGCATCTGCAGGCGACAAGTATGGTATCATTACCATATATCCCAACACAACAAACGCAGATCGATGCTGGGACGTAAGCAGCAAAGCAACGCTTAGGCATGATGGAGGCGGTGATTCACAGGGCATCGCCTCCATGGTTCACTGGGCGCTGAAAAACTACCACGGCGACCCGGACCGCGTCTTCGTACAAGGAACAAGCTCAGGCGCGATGATGACAAATGTCCTCATCGGAGCCTACCCGGAACTCTTTGCTGCAGGAAGTGCATGGGCTGGTGTTCCCTTCGGATGTTTCGCCGGCGATGGGTTCGACGTCTGGAACCCCGACTGCGCAGCAGGAAAGATCATCAAGACTGGAGCAGAGTGGGCCGCGATCGTGCATGATGCTTTCTGGGATTACCTAGCATTCCGACCCAAGTTCCAGACTTTCCATGGTCTGGCGGACACTAAAATCAGCCCGCAGAACCTCAAGGAGCAGATCAAGCAGTGGACTGCTGTGCTTGGTGTGAGCGAGACGCCCACCTCGACTACGCAGGACACGCCCCTGACTGGATGGACACGCTACCAGTATGGGTACAAGTTCGAAGCCTATGAAGCAGCTGGCGTCACGCACAACATCCCAATTCAGGACGACTTGGTCATTGATTACTTTGACCTGAGGTGCCAAAAGAGTGACACCACCAAGTGCTACTCCAGGAAGTCTCAATCATAGCATCGTGCAGTCGATAAGCGCGAAATAAATTTTTGAAAATTCCTCTCCGACCTCTCTTAGTGCTTGTGTAAATGACCATGATGGCTGTGATCGTGCTCCTCGCCATCTTCGTCTTCGGCTCCAGGCCGCGCCCATTCAGCCCAGTAGCCATCATCCCACATCTCACCAAGCTTCTCCTCCTTCTCATCTTCATCCATTTTGTCACTGTGCATGACCTTCTCCCACTTCCGCATCTCCGCGCGACTTAACAAGCAGTTGTCGAGCAGCTTAGTAAGCCCATCAACGTCGAGCTTCTCACCAATTAACACCAACTCCTGTCGGCGATCACCCCACTCGCCCTCAAAGTCTGCTCGGATAGCTTTCTCGGTCTCTTTGTCAGCACCCCAATCTTCCTCCGACACGCAGCAGAACCACGGCATCTCAGAGCCCAGAGTGAGCATGGCGCCAGCGGTACTCCACGAGCCCATTTGATTGGGGCGGGTCGCCAGCCAGAAGATACCTTTGCTTCGATGAAGTCCGCTGAAATATGGACTAGCTTTCTTGTTCGCCAAGATGGTCGCGTCATCCATGGGAGGAGCACCATCGCCTTCCTCGCTGCTGTTGTCTGACGGGCCGGCTGACGGGCGCGACTCATCCGAGTCGGACATGACTTCATCCTCATCTTCTTCGTCTTCGTCATCTATGTCTTCAGCTTCATCTTGCAGAAGGATGAACTTTCCCTCAATGAGGCGGTACAGCTTCATTGGGTCAAATGGACGACGGGCGCGATAGACGAAGCTACCAATGCCGTATCTATATCGAAGGTCAGTCTTGTTAAAGATGTGGATTAGAGGAATTCAGACGTACTCAAGTGTCTCTGGCTTCGGCGCAAGGCGTTTCTTTCCTTGCACGTCCATGACGGTCATCTCATGAATGCTCTTCAACCAGCCCGGGCTCGTAATAGCTTCTGCGAAGTTGAACACGCCAGTATTAAGCATCTCACGTACATCCACCTTGGAGTATTTGGCTTCGATGATCTTGGCTGTTGGATTGAGCGTCTTGACATAAGCCTTGACGCGACCCAGAGTCTTCGCATCGGCGCGATCGATCTTGTTCACTATGATGACGTTCGCAAACTCGATTTGGTCGGCGAAGAGATCGGAAATGGTGCGCTGGTCCTCATCCGGTACTTCCTCCTTACCAAATCGGTCTTGAAGAAATTCGGCAGTGTCGAATTCCGAGAAGAAGCGGAATGCATCGACGACAGTCACCATAGTGTCCACGGAGGCTATGGTCTTGAGACCACCGAGCTTTGCACTGCAACCAGGTCAGCAAATAAAGTTTCAAAAGACTTGCGTCCACTTACACTTTCATGAATGTCTCCTTCTCCTCGGTCTCCATGCCCTCAGCATCAACCATCGCCTCGGTCAGCTCCGTAGTGAACGTCTCAGCAACCTGCTGTGGTTCACTGATGCCCGAGCTTTCGATGACAACGTGGTCGAAGCCATCCTCGCTCCATGCAAGCCGTGCCAGCTCAGTGAGCAGATCACTTCGCAGCGTGCAGCATATGCACCCGTTTTGCATTTGGACGATCTTCTCTTTGACCCGTACTTCCCCAGCGCCTTTATCCTTGCCACGCACATCGGAGGAGCGGGCGATCAGGTTGGCGTCGACATTGACTGCTGCCATGTCGTTGACAATGACCGCAATTCGCAGGCCATGATCAGGAGATTGGAGGATATGGCGAAGCAGTGTCGTCTTCCCGCTTCCCTAGTAATCGTCAGCCATCGTTCTCCTCTCGCAAATCAATCCCGTCCTTACCAAGAAACCAGATAAGATGGTTACTGGAAGTGGTTTTCGGACAGTGTCCTGTGACTTTGAACTTCCCTTTGCTGCGCCATTACTCGCTCGTTTTTGTCGCGCCATGTTTATGCTTTTGTTAAAAGACTGTATGAGGGGCAGAAATAATTTCTTCGAATTTCTCAGGTTCTTAGGAGACACCTTGATGGTTTTTGTGTATGCTCATCCCGCGTTGTGCGTCCGACAAATGATGAGTACCTCGATGGCTTGCATCATCCTCAACGGGCGACACCTCATTCGCTGGCCCTCATTCGTAACGACAACAGTTCGTTTCTTATTGGTCGTCTGTTCTGGAGAATCCAGTGAAGCTATATTTCATGCAGCCATGTCTGCTCGCTTGGAAGTGAGACGGACTTTAAGCCCGATGATGAAGTGATAATGCACGCTTAGCTCAACTGAGCCGTACATCAACTACCGTATCATCTGTAGCTGAAGAATTACAGGCTAGCATGAGCAATCCTATCATATTAGCTCCCCAGACCTTAAAGACGTCCTTGATAGTAGTCTAATACCTAATAGCTAATTACCTCTGGCCTTAGCCTTAGTCTTTAACGTTACGTAATACAGTAGCACGAGTACGAATCCACTGGTCTATTTGTAAGTAGGTGTTGTAGCGGGAATGGCATACTGAGTAATGTCAGCCGGCGGTCGTACGCGAACGCAGTCTTGAGGAAAGTTAGATTTAGGACATGCATGTTTTACATTATACATTCATTTCCAATTCAAGGCCAGTATTATTGGCTGGATTATGTCTACTTTCTATGCCGAATGCGCGACTCATAGCCCCAAAACTATGGGCAGTTGGTACCGTTGCCCGCACCTGCACCCGCAACCTCGGTGTCCAAGACGGCAACACTCAGCTGCGGCATGTCGAACTTGAAGAGACCACTGAAGTCTGCTTCAAGGATGCTGGTCGTTGTGTTCACGATGTTGACGCCAGTGTGAGGGTCGTTGTATGCGAATGGGTCGCCGCTAGGGTTCGTCAGGAGCGTCAAGTTTGCTTTGGTACCCGGCTTTACACCCTGGAAATGTACAGAGATCGGCACGGAAGACCCGTTGGTGGTGTTGTAAACGGCTCCCTTCCAGACCATGGCATTGTTCCTCCTCTCATCAACCCCAGCGCCCCAGTAGGCTGGGCCATACGAGCTGTTCGATGAGGTAGGGAGAGTGTGAGTGATAGGGTGGTGAGCAAATAAGCTCCAGCAGTGGAAGCTCACGGACTTGGTCGTCATCTTCACGTCGGCAGCGAATTGAAGAATGGTAATGGACCACTGCCAGCGGTTCTCGTTCTTCAACACGGGGGCGTAGAAAGCCCCAGGAATGCGATCAGAGTTGCGCTCATAGCCAATTAGTGAAACCGCCTCTCCAACGGCACCAATCCACCAGGGGTATGGCATCAGTTTGCCCTCCCATTTGGTACCACCGTTGGGATGGACCGCAGCCATCTCTCCGACAATATGGCCAATGTCGTTGTCAAAGCGGTTGAACTCCTCGACAACCTCATCAGGCTCACGGTAAGGGTGGTAATCACCGATCGCGTCTTCTGGGTAGTCTAGTGGCTCGCCTTCCTCGGGATCAGTTGTAGCGGCAGATGAGATAATTTGGATGTTGGGGTATTTGGCCTTGATAGCCTCGTAAAACAATGGGAAGCGGTATTGGCGGTAAGAGTCCCAGCCTCCGGGAAAGCCAGCGAGCCAGTCCTCGTTACCAATCTCCACGTAGTCGAGCGAGTAGGGCTCGGGGTGTCCAAGTTCAGCGCGGACCTTGCCCCATGTTGAGTTTGCTGGACCACAGATGAATTCGATCTCGTCAAGAGCATCGTCGATGAAGGGCTGTAGATCTTCTTCCGGAGTGGTATCGCCGTTCAAAGCGAGACCAGCCCATACAGCAAGGACTAGAAGATGTTAGCATGCAAAAGCATTGAGGTCAGATTGGCAAGTGACCCACTCCTCTCAAGACCCATGTCTTCTGACCACTCGAGATACTCCATCAGACCCAGGCCGTTTGTTTGCTGGTAGCCCCAGACACCCTGGAAGCCTGGGCGGTTCCTGAGGGGACCGAGGGAGTTCTTCCAATCCCAATATGTGTCATTCGTGAGACCCTCGAGCATATTACCACCTGGGAAGCGAAGAACAGACTAAGATATGATTAGTGTTGCACCACACGCTTTCATCCTCTAGACTTACGGGGTTCATATCAGCGAGTGCCTCAGCGAGGTCAACTCTCAAGCCATTCTTCCTGTTCTTGTACGTTGGAGGAAAGAGACTGATAAGATTGAAATCGAGCGCGCCGTCGGAAGTTCCAGCAGGGTCAAATGTGATTGAGAAAGTGTTGTTTGAGTTGGGAGCATCCTTCTCGGGCGTGAGCTCGAAAGTGTGCTCGACCCAGTCATCTTCCACACACTTTGACGGCACTTCAACGGATCCGAAAACATCGGAAGTCAAGTTAGACTCGAGTGATGCAGTGAAGCTGCCTTTGTACTCGCCCTTGACCCAGAATGAGCCAGTGTACTTGTGCTGCTTCACGTCCATGCCCCAATAACCTTCATTCTTGAAACCAATCTTGCCGGTGCCATTGCTAGCCGCCACGCGCATAGACGCAGGCAGGGCCTCTGATAGTGGCTGTGACAGGTTCTGGATACTGAGCTCCGCGCCATTGATGGGAAAGTAGTTTGCCGTCGACACCAAGTAGTTACGGCTGTACTGGAATGCGCGGTTCTGAATCAACTCGGCGTAAATACCTCCGTCTCCAGAGTTGTTGATATCCTAGGGCTTGTCAGGATGACTGAGATTGATTGTGATTAGCTCACTAACCTCATGAAGGAAGCCATATCCGTATGGGCGGCCAAACTTGCCGGTGAGATTACCGCCGGAACCTTGAACGACAATGTCGACAGCAAGAGCTGAAGCAATGCACGAAGCAGCAACAAGCGCTCGTGTGAGGAATGCCATTTTGTCAATTGAAGCGTGCAATGCTGATCGCACATGCCTGCACGCTCCATTTTATAGTTCCCCAAACTTTTTGATCTCTACCGTTATTTACCCAGAACCAACTTGGCGGGCGGGTCGACCGTATAGGATCGTCACTTTCGCCTCAATTCTCTCCGGTTGAAGAGCAGAAAGCGAGGGGAAACCCCGGATGATGCACGTCATAAGGCATGGGGCTCCGGGCGCGTCTATGCCAATTGGAGGAATCCAGACGGAAAAATGGCTGCAACTCCGCAAATCCTCATCGGCCCTTTCGCATTCGTCGACGTGACCTTCTTCGACAGGCATCAAGCTGCCATAAAGCTCTTGAACTTCAACTAATTCGTACAAGCTGACGGCTCGGCGACAACAGAGCAATTTTTGCATCTTGACATTGAGGCGGAATGGAAGAAGGGACCTTGGTACGGTCGGCAAACAATGTTCAGCTAAACAGGCTGAAAGCGAACGGCCGAGGTGATGCGCCCCTGTCAGTCGCGTCAGATACGAGGGCTTAGTGAAGCTGTGGATGAACACAGGAACGGCATCGTGAAGACTTAGGGCGACATGTTCATGTCGAAAAAGAAGCTATGTCCAACGGGGCTGGAAGGTGGACATGAAAGAAATCGCGGCGGCCGAACCTCGGATTTCCGATGTCGGATCTGATTACCCCTCATCAAAGGAAGACAGGTCGACTTGACGTGACACCAGACAGTCATTATGACCACAGCAACGAAAGCCACAATCTTCGCCAACGGCAGAATCTTCCGAAGTGGCGAGTCGCGTAATCAACAACAATTCCACAACACTCTCGTAGTGCAGGATGGCAAGATCGTATACCTCGGCAATGGGGACACCGCTGAAATCCAGTCTCTTCGAGAGACTGGCTGCGAGGTGAAGGATCTCGGCGGACGACATGTACTTCCTGGCTTCATCGACGGACACATGCACTTTTTGTTGCTGGGCCAGACTCTCAACAAAGTGAAGCTAGACGAATGTAAAAATCTAGCAGAAATTCGTGATCAAATCAAGCTGTACGCGAAGCAGAACCCCGACAAGGATCGCATCTTGTGTTCGGGATGGATGCACTACATGACAGACGGCCAGGCAAAGGCCAGCATGCTGGACGATCTCGACCCTAGGCCCATATATATCGACTCGAAAGATCTTCACTCGTGCTGGTGCAACAGCGCAGCGTTGAAAGAGATGGGCGTTCAGGAGATGGAGAACCCGGCGGGTGGAAAGATCGAGCGAGATGCAGACGGAAAAGCGACAGGTCTTCTTAGCGAAGCATGCATAATCCTGATTGTATGGCCATATCTGGCGCAGGTCCTGCCACTGGAAGACAAGATGGCGGCACTCCAGGCTGCGATCAAGGGATATCACGCTGTCGGAACTACAGGCTGCATCGACATGGCCATGGAGGATCCCGCTTGGGAGGCAATTTTGGCACTTCGAAAAGCTCAAGGCGGCAAATTGCCTATTCGCGTGGCTGCGCATTGGATCATCATGCCGGGAGATGGGGAAGAGCATCGGTTACGACAGGTCGCCCGCGCCATCGAATTGAACAAGCAATACAACGAAGAAACTGATCCGGACATGCGCATTGTTGGCATAAAGCTCATTACAGATGGCATTGTAGATGCTTGTACAGCAGCATTGTCCAAGCCATACACTTCGAACACGCACTTCGAAGGTCCGATCTGGACTCCCAAGATGCTTGACCCAGTCATTCAAATGGCGACCGATGCAGGTCTACAGTGTGCTGTGCATGCGATCGGTGACCAGGCCGTACACAACGCCATCAACGTCCTCGAGAAGTACGGAAAGCCAGGTCAACGCCACCGAATCGAGCACCTTGAGGTCACAGCACCAGAAGATGCAAAGCGACTTGGAAAGCTCGGAATTACAGCAAGCATTCAGCCGGTACATTCGGATCCGTCTATTCTGCGAGCGTGGCCGAACTTGATTGGTCCTGAACGCTTAAAGCGTGCATTTGCATACTCTGAGTTCGCGGATCACGGAGCTCTTCTGGCTATTGGGTCTGACTCACCGACTGCACCTCAGGCACCACTGCCAAACTTGTACGTGGCAACTACACGTAAGTCTGCAAGACAGCCGCAAGCCAATGATGCGCCCGTGAACGAGAATTTTGTACTCGAGTTGGCACAGGCAGTGACTGCAGCGACCAGTGGTGTGGCATATTCGTGCTTTGCAGAAGACAGGGTCGGAAGCTTGGAGGTGGGCAAGATGGCAGACTTCACTGTAGTGGATATGGACTGGAAGGGAGAAGAGTTACTCAAAGCGAGCGTCAAGGAGACTTGGTTTGAGGGAAAGAAGGTATACGAAGCTTGATAACCATATATGTCTAAGTCGCAGTAGACGCTGCTTTCCGTCTTATATCGCCCCCAATCAAGAATTGCTTCCCCCTTTCGGCTGCACTAGATGCGCGTTAACGGGTGTCAAGGCCTTCCCGTCCTTGAAGAAAGCTTCAATATTCTCCATGGCTAACCGCTCGAAGCCAGCAGCTGTATCCCATGCCCCGCCTGCATTATGGCACGTCAATGTCATATTCCGCATCTTGGTGAACTCCGGATGAACGTGTGGCTCATTTGCATGGACATCCAGCCCTGCAGCGAAGATGTGTCCGCTCTTCAGCGCATCTACGAGCGCATCTTCATCAACCAGCGTGCCTCGCGCAATATTCACAAATCGACTGCCTTTCTTGAACTTCTGCAATCGCCCAGCAGTGATGAGCTTCTCGCCGAAGAAAGGAGTCGCTATGACAGTGCAGTCCGCAACCGCTAACATGTCATCCATCTTTTCGTAAAAAGTCGCGTTCACTGCTTTTTCAATCTCTTCTGATTTGCGCACAATATCGTGATATAGCACATTCATGCCGAATCCAAGCCATGCTTTCCGTGCAATCGTTTCACCGATATTGCCTAAACCGATGATACCTAACGAGCGACCGCGTGGGTTGAATGCGGTATCTTGCTGGTGCTTGTGCGCGAACTTCCACTGCTCTACATCGCCTGACTTAGCAGCTTCGGCGCTCCAAATCAGGTTCCGGAAGACGGAGAGGATGTGCCATATTGCCATATCGGCGACTGCTTCCGATGAGGCCCGAGCGCCGTTGCAATATGTGATGCCTGCCATTATTAGTACTATTTTCTCTACAGACTTCGGAAATTGCCCACCATGTTTTGACAGTGTTGGGATATCTGCCCAGTCGTATCCTGCTCCTGCACTCGCAAATATTTTGCATGTCTTTGGAAGATGCGGAACAAGTTCTTGGTCCCATTTTCCCATTTCACCTCCCGAATTCCAGAATGGTCGGAATACGGCATGGAAGTCGCCCCATCTTCGTTCCTTGAGGGCATTAATGAAGTTGTCTCTTTGACGCTCTTCTAGCGATGGTTGGATGATGTTGAACTGCGAGGAGAAGGCTTTATAAACATCTGGGTTGTACACGATATCGTCGCCGATGTGTAGGACCGTGAACTGTTTTCCAGAGGGCATGGTGAGTAAAACCTTCGCGTCGTTTTGAGGTTTTAACCGTGTGCTGGCTGCACCTTGGACTACATCGAACAGATATCACTAGGTACGTACAAAGGACAGGCGCTTACCAACCGCTTTTAGGCACCCACCTCGTCTTCCGAGCGGCTCTTCGTCGGATGCGCGAACGCATCGCATGACACAACATCTGCGGAGATCGACGCGTGAATGACAAGATTGGATTTGCCCTAAGCAGCTCCCGTTTCGCATGGGGAAGCAACCACAAAGCCAGCACACCTTACCAGAAGCAGATTAGACTTAGGCAAGCCAGCGCACTAAAACGGCTGTAGAGTTCCGAGTGTTTCGATCTGCCCAAGCACCCTGGACATTCGTAGGCGATGAAACAATTGCCGAGACTTTCGTCTCTCTGAACATCGTCGGCTGTCGCTTACGCTAAGGTAGCTCGATAGAGATGTGCAGTCTAGCAACCTCGTGGGCTGATACCCCACCTTCTCCAGACTGAACCTGGAGAAGTTCAGTCTGGGGAACGACTCAGTCCGCATTGTCGGGTTGATTTAAAGGAAGTGGACTGGCACGTTGGCCACCTTTTTGTTTGCATTGCACTTTCATCGACACAATGGCTGATGAGAAGAGATCCATCGATATGGTCGACTATAAGAAAATGCCCATCCTTTCGACCATCGATGGCGATATTACCTTGGACAGCCTTGTTATTGAGGACCGCGAGGTCAAGGAAAAGGCTTTGGTGCGCAAGGTCGATATTCGTATGATGCCGTTGATGATGTTGCTGTGTTAGTACTACAAATTGTTCATAAATCATCCAAATCTAATTTCGACTCCTAGATATCCTTAACTACCTCGACCGGAACAATATTGCAACCGCCCGTCTCGGATCGCTCGAAGCAGACCTAGGTCTAAAAGGCAATCAATACAACACTATTATCAGCATCTTCTTTGTGTAAGCTAGAAACAACTGAACAGATCAAAGGATCGCACTGATGGTTTGCAGAGGGTACATCGTGACACAGGTACCGACCAATATGATCCTCGACAAGATGCGGCCTTCCATTTTCTTGCCGGCAATCATGTGCATGTGGGCGACAGTCTCGACATGCACAGGCACCGTGCAGAATTACCAAGGCATGGTCGTCCTCAGGTTTTTTCTCGGCTTCGTTGAGGCTCCATTCTTTCGTAAGTGGTCCTGGTTAAAGCAGTTTGACTTCGCTGACGGCACTCAGCCGGGGCGCTGTATCTTTTCAGCTCATGGTATACCAAACGCGAATTAGCCAAGCGCATATCTATCCTCTACGCGGCAGGACAGATGGCTGGCGCCTTTGGTGGTCTTCTCGGGGCTGCAATCATGGGTGGATTGGACGGCAGAGCAGGTTTGCCTGCTTGGAGATGGCTATTTATAATCGAAGGGGTTGTATGTTTCCCTGTTGCAGCTTTGACGATGAAGATTTGTCCAGACTATCCCGGAACCACCAAGTGGCTTACCGAAGAAGAGCGCAAACTTGCCGTGCTTCGCATTGCAGAGGAAGCCAACCAGGACGACAACCGCGCCGAGGTCACGGCTGTGCAAGGTGCCAAGATGGCTTTCGCTGATCCTGTACTGTACCTCATTTGGTTCATGCAGCTTGGTTTAAACACCGCTGCAAGTTTCGTTAACTTCTTTCCGACTATTGTCAAGACGCTCGGATATGGCCAGACTACGACTCTACTACTCTCAGCACCACCATACGTCTTTGCGGCCATTCTCGGCATCTGCAACTCGTGGCACTCGGACAAGACCAGAGAGCGCTGGCTGCATGTCGTCTGGCCTCAAATCTTCTGCAGCATCGGCTTCATCATCTCCGCTACGACGATGAACCTCGCTACCCGCTACACAGCGACTTTTATGATGATGTCCGTCTACGGATCTTTTGGCTGCATCTTGTCCTGGGTATCTACTTCGCTTCCTCGTCCTCCGACTAAGCGCGCAGTTGCATATGCGGTTGTGAATGCTGGCTCCAACCTCGCATCCATTTATGCGTCATACTTTTATCCCAGCTCGCAGGGACCAAGATATTGGCAGGCGAATGTTGCAAACGTAGCATTTGCGGGGATGTGCATCATTCTGGCCACTGTGACGAGGTTCTATTTGGCTTGGAGGAACAAACAGCTCGAGAAAGCGGCGGCAGACGACCTGGCAGAGGGATACGATGGACCTGTGGAAGGTAGCAAGGCAGCGATAGTAGCGGCGCGCTGGCATTGTGACCCGGCATACAGGTTCACACTCTGAAACTGTTTTACTCGCTTCGATGTTTGACGTGCGGTGTGGTCCTATGCAGTCGTCTCAGTAGCTTTGCAGCTACCACAGTAGATCAATTTCAGTCTTATCAGCAAAATTGACCAGACGTGAACAAGGTGCTCTGCAGCATCTCGTCGATAGCTCGGCTAGGTGGTTGGCTATTTTATTGCTACGAAGAGCGTCTTGCTGTCTGATAATGAGAATCTGCAGTATCGTGATGAAGAAAGCCAAGATGGGTGATCATGTCGATGCAGATCAAAATGGGTGCGATGAGAGACATGGAGGTTGGCCGAGGCAAGAACGAAACCTTTCCAGGCGGAACTTAGAATTGATGTCCATACCTTCTCATTGGATGGAATGTCAATTTTCCGCGTCATGACCTTCGATCAGCGCTTTGGCTCTTCTGTGATCAGCCAGATCCAGTGTTTCATCTTATCGCGCGCCGCTTAGACCCGCCTGGCCTTTTCCAATCTGCGCAATTCGTCCCTTGCTGGGTTCGCCCCGTAAGATGTTTCTTCCGAGCCGCTGTTTGACAACCACGCCCCAACGACATATAGTGGGGCGCATCTCTTGACGCCTCTTGATGGCTCTTGATTATCCTCGGCGATGGGTCTCGCGATGCTTAGCTTATAGGAGGACGCAGGGTCCAATACATACTGCTTATGCGGCTAATCAAAGTAGTTCCGCGGTGAGACAGGTAGGCTATAAAGCAAAAGATCCAGGTTCTCGACGGTAGATTAGCATCGATTCAAGGTTTTCGATCACTTTTCAACTTTCATCATGCGTGCGAACGGTATGTTCAACTCCATATTCTCCTGCCAATTGACTTGCTAATATGCGTAGGTTCAATCGCATTGTTAGCTCTCGCTACCGCGGGACACGCTGCTGTGCTCCGTGAACGCGAAGCAGCGACTTGCATCAAGGACTCCTGCCTTGAGCTTTTTCAACGCCTTGAAATTATCGCAAAACCATTTTGCTCTGCCTATACCCATTCTCCGACTCATCCCGTACCAGCGTTCGCCGCTCGATGGTCCGATGTCCCGGGTAAAATCTCGAGCGCATGTGCATGCTTGAATGGTGGCAAGCCAACCGCAGCACCTAGCAGCACATCTGCAGGCATCTCAACGCTGAGCTGCTCACAGACTGTCGTTACAACTGCTGCGCCTTCAGCAACCACGCCGCCATCTTCAACGACGCCACCAACTAATGATGCTTGCTATGTGACAAAATATTCGGCAATTCCAGCAGCCACAGCAGCTTGCACAGATATCGTCTTGGATAGCATCACCGTTCCCGGAAATTCAACCATCGACTTGTCAAAGCTGAAGAAAGGCACTAAGGTCACATTCAAGGGCAAAACATTCTGGGAGTACTTTGATGCCAACTATCCTTTCATCAAGGTCGGAGGCACCGATCTTGAGATCACCGCTGCCGAGGGTGCTGTACTTGATGGCAACGGTCAGGCGTGGTGGGACGGTATTGGCAGCAATGGCGGTGTCAAGAAGTAAGTTTTGGGACTTTTGTATACATGCATAAAGCTGACTGCGACAGGCCCAACCATTTCATCGAGCTCAGCAAGGTTCTTGGATCCAGTTCAGTCCACGATATCTATATCCAGAACTACCCTGTGCATTGTTTCAGCATCAGCAACAGTGCGGGCATTGACCTTCACCACATCACGCTGAACAACAGTGCCGGCTACGCACCAAACAACCGCTCAAATGGGCTAGCAGCTGCTCACAACAGTGATGGTATGTCGGAACCCCCTTCGAGAATGAGCAAATACTAACAGTAGATCTCAGGCTTCGGCATAGGGACTTCAAACAACACCGTAATCCGCGACAGCATCGTCATCAACCAAGACGACTGCGTAGCCGTGACAAGCGGCAACAACATCATGGTCAACAACATGTACTGCAACGGCAGCCACGGCCTCTCCATCGGCTCCGTCGGCGGCAAGTCCTTCAACAATGTGACCAACATCTCCTTCAAGAACTCCGTCGTGCTGAACGCCGAAAATGGCGCGCGCATCAAGAGTAACTCCAACACCACCGGCTTCATCTCGAACATTCTCTTCGAAAACATTCGCGTGGAGAACATCTCGATTTACGGTATCGACATCCAGCAAGATTACCTCAACGGCGGGCCCACCGGTAAACCGACGAACGGTGTGTTGATCCAGGATATCACCATTAAGAATGTCACCGGTACTGCGACTGAGGAAGGACGGAATTACTATATTCTGTGTGGAGAGGGAAGTTGTAAGAATTTCAACATCAACGATGTTGATATTCAGGGAGGAGGGAAGCCGAGCGCTTGTAATTTCAAGACAAGTGGCAATTTCGATTGCGATGGAGGGTTTTACTAGAGTGCCGATGTAATAGCGGCGATTAGTATAATGCGTAATGCACTTGTGTGTAATTGATCATTGCCTACTACATGAGGCGTTTTTGCACACGACGTGTGCTTGCGTTCCTCAACAAATGTAATCTCCATGTACTTCAGTTAAAGCGAATGAGCCCGGTTTCAAACATAGCCTTGTCACTCCCTGTCATGTTCGCAAGTTGTTATGGCTTCGCACTTCACGTCATGGTCAGGTCGACGCATACTGAAAGTCGAACTAGTGATGTGCATTATATGCAAGACTACGTAAGGCCAAGCTAATACATGGGTATAAAGAATGAATCAAATCTCACACGGACTCTTTCCACGCCTCGAAACGTCAAGTCAGTCAAGTCTACTGCTTCTGTGAGATCATGACCTCCTCGTTCTTCGCGATCTGGGCAACGTTGACACCCTCGCCGTTGATCGAGTTGGCACGAACAACGCTCCTCGTGCCTGTCGAGTCAAGGTGGTAGTCAACATCCGACTCGTCGCGCATGACAAGCTCTTCCTTGTCGATCTTGCGGAAGGTGAAGTAGAAGACGACAGCAGTGACGAAACCAGCGATAGCTGGGCCACCGAAGTCCCAGGTCAGGTACGGGTCGCGAATGACGGCCGAGCAGGCAAGACCAATAGCGTAGGCGACACCAGTGTTGAAGAGGTTGATGGCAGAAACCAAACCACGCATGCTGACGGGGGCGCGCGAGTAAGCGATACCATAGGCGGGGACGTTGACGAAGACTTCGGAGATACCACCGAGGGCGTAGGGGATGGCCATGTACCAAATGGAAATAGGCGCGACTCCGGTGCCAATCTCGCAATCGTCGGAACCGAAGTTGCCGCAAGGAGACTGCTTGTACGCATAGTAGTTGAGAACGGTGTATCCTACACCACCAATTGATGACATGAGGAGACCGGTGGTGATGCGAGCAATTGGGCCGTAGTGGATTCTGGCCTTGCGCAGACTGGGGTAGAGGACGTAGTTGAAGATTGGGACGGTGCAGATGATACTCAGACTGTTAAAGTTCTGGATGACATCGTTGGGCACGCCGTTGGTGGTGAGCATAGTCGAGAGATATCCAGCAGCTCCACCAATACCGTTGTCGTTGAGGTACTGGATGGGGAAGAAGCAAAAGATTCCGGTAGCCTGGACAGCGCGCGCGACATCATCGACGAACTCATCGTTCCAAGTCGTCTCGATAGACAGACCAGCAGCAGCGATGTTGGAAGGCTTTCCGAGTGCCCAGAAGCCGCCACGACCGATCTTACCAAGGCCACCTCGTCGGAAGATGACGCCGAAGAGCTTGAAGACTTGACCGAGATTGCTGCCGGCAGGGGGGTGGAGCACAAGACGCTTCTTGAGGAACCAGAGCAGGAGGGGAAGAGGAAGGTACAACAATAGTGGCAGCAAGAACGCCAACCACCAGCCTATGTACTTCTCTGTGTAGGTAGTTGCAACACCCATGAAGCCGCCAACGTTGATAAGGAGGTAGAACCACAACATCACGCGCTCAGTGGTCGCCTCGGGGTCTTCGATAACTCTCTCGCCCTTCTTAGTGGTGACCACCTTGGGCACCCTGGTGGTCATTTGGTCGAGAAGCATGGGGGAGACGTTTGGCTTGAACATAGCTGGGAGTCATGAGCATTGATCAAATGTAATGGGAAAATATGCTTACCGGCTCCAATGGCAAGAATGTATAGCGCAAGGAAGAAGGGGGTTTTGGCACTGCCATCTGCCAGCAAACTCTTGCTAGCACTGACAACCATCAAGACGTGGGCTACACCAAAGACGAGTACACCCCAGCAGATAAGCTTGAAGCGACCAGTCTTGGTGTCGGCCAACCAACCGAAGAAGATGGGAAGGATATACACCATCATCTGGAAGGACTGGGAGACAGCATTGGCCTTGACGGTTCCCATGCCAAGGGCTCCAGCAGTCTGCTGAGTGCCACGGGGTGGTGCTCCCCAGCCGTTTCCACCCTTGGGCAGAGGTCGGTTGATGAAGTTACCGAGGAGTTGCTGTACTCCATAGTAGGATGCTCGCTCAGCGAACTCGACGGCACAGATGAGGTAGGCGACAGTGGGCATAGGACCAGCAACACGGCGGAGGGTCAAGAGTTCCTCAGGGGTGGGTTTGCCCTCATAGTCACTTTCCAACAGCGCATGGTCGTGAGCAGCATTGGGATACTCGGGCGTCTTCTCGTCAGCCGAGAACTCACGCTCTGGCGAGTGAGCGATTGCGGAGGCTGTATCACTTGTAAGTTGGAGTTTACCAGTCTGTTCAAGTTAAGCACATACCCATTGCAGCGATACTTGTGACGGAAAAGCTGAACGATCGTTGTGAATGCACGCGACAGCGGTCCTTCTTAAAGCCTCCAAGGATGGCTGACACGAGCTAGGGTGGCCTTGTCAGAGACAAGCCTTGATTAGCTGTTTGCTTATCTAGCGCGATGCCGCATTGGGAAGGTATGATGGAGCTTAGCTCGTTCGGCCGTACCGAATCCAACTGCTCGGAATCATCAGAACGCGGCAAACGGGGACGCTCAAGGAGCATCCCTTGGTCACTTGCTCATAGAATCCGTCTTTGTAGCAAACGACCGGTCCGCCACCAACTTCACCCCGCGAACCCCGTGCCGCATTGGACGCTGTGGACGAATGACAGCACCCGTGTAGCATACACAAACATGAACCGCCGTCAGATGATTCGCCCGAGCTAGCCATTAATGTGCCCCCCTCCGCGCCCTCGTATCTCTTCCATGCTCTTTTCGATGCATCCCCCGGCTTGCGTTTTTCCCTGGGAAATTCGTGTGTTCTCACTGGGCCTCGAACGCCATTGCACGCGACTATCTCCTCCGTCCCAGCCAAGCTTTGCACTACCTCGTCACTAACAACGATAAGCAGTCTTCTCGAAGGCTTTGCCGCATGTCTCAAGTGGGGTCGATCGAGCTGCAACAGTCCAGGCTCTATGCAGATCTATAACTCTGGTAAATTGGGTCCGAAGCTTGGGTCGCCTGGTTATTGGTTTCTGACGGCGTCGTGGGACACGAGGAACTGCCTAAAGTGGCGCAGACGGCGTCTAAACCACTCAATCTAAGAATTATATGCGATTGCCAGACTTGACCGACATCCGATGACAGGCCATGGACATGCATCCTATTGGAGTAAGCAGATGGGATGCCCAACAGCTCTTACACTATTGCATTCGTTTGGCAGGTAGCGATGTCTGCAACTGCGCCGTAGTTCAAATCACGATGCCCTGTGGTCGCCTATACTTGTCACCATCATTGGCGGACGTGCGATTGGTCGACGAAATTGAGAGATGACGGACTCGCCGTTGTTTGGTGGCAACGTGATGAGAGGAATTTCCACAAATTATCACTGCTAGATATAAAGCAGGCACACAGCTTTGGAAGAGCTAAGGGTGTTTACATTTTAGGCCTGCTCAACACCTCGCAACGACCGCACGGAATTGCGATCTTATCAAGGTTAGTAAATCGCACTAGACGTAGACCATGAATCGTCCAGGACCTCGAACAGAATAGACGCAGAATAACACGGTGAACGCGCCAACGCCGCTTCTCCGATGCTGCTGCAGGGATCCCTCTATCATTTCGAGAGCACGCAATATGCAGCGCGCAAACGTCAGAAGGCCCGTTACCAAACCCTGTCTAAGAAGTGGGTGGATTACAGGGTATGGTCTTAGACACGCAGGAGCTCGGGATTCTTCAGACTCTGCGAAGACACATATATTCTCCATGGTATAACTCTTCAACGCTGCTTTTGCGCTTGAAGCTTGGTTGTCGTTCCAGAACAACGTTGATACGAGATAATCATGTCTTGGCATAGTTAAACCGCTATTTGTACCCTTGTCTTTACAAGCCTATCACGTCAGATTACAGATCAGAGTCAGCACTACTCTATTTTCAGTTGTCCAAGAATCGCAGAGATCTCTCGCAGACATATCTTCTGTATACTCGGTTGCTCTCGAGGTCCCATAATTAACGCATTGTCGCTTCGCGCGTAGATTACCACGATATATCCTATAAAATCTGCTCTAACGACTATTGACTCTATAGCCTCCCCTCGACTGCACAAATACGCGAAGGATTGTCAGCGCAGAAATAAAGACGGACCATCAACATGTGATACAACACCATAAAGACCGTCATCACTAACATGACCCGTTAAATCAATTAAACTTTGCATATACGGAGATGTGTGCTACCGCAAGACAAAGACCGTCATTACTAACATCATTCGCCAAACAAGTGCACTGCGAGTATATACGAATCTCACAAAGCCACTCTTCACCCCAGACACTGAGAGTCAGCAAGGTGTAACTCAACCACAGCCACCATCCACCATCATTCCCAACTTCCATTCCCCATCTGCAAACAGACCCCACGATAAAACCATATCCTCTCACTCAAAGCCCAACCATACATCTCCACCTTGCCCTCCTCCCCCACCTCCCACTCAAAGCCCAACCACGCATCCCCACCTTGCCCTCCTCCCCCTCGCCTCCGCCCAGAGCATCTGCCAGGGCCTCATTCAGGGCGACATGCTCGGCTGCACAACGCGAGTCCTCGCCCTCTCTCCAGACTGCCGTGCCGATGCCTTATCAGTGGAGTGCATGTGCGATTCCGCACTCGCAACGGTGTCGTGCCTGAAGAACTGGTTCGGGATATTGGGGAAGCTGTTGACGGATGCGCTGGGGGTGGCGTGTCGGAGGATATTTAGGCTGTGTGCTGCGGAGGGGTAGGGTGGGGAGGCGTTGGATGGAGAAAGGAGGCGGGTTACAGACGCGGTGTTGTACTTCAATCTTCAACAAGTGTCGATGTTGTTTGAGTTGGGGCCACGCTTTTGGTGAAGCCATCCAGCTCCAGCGTGGACAGCATGTGACTTGGATACGCTACTAGGAATTCATGGCAATTCAAGTCTACCATGACAGATGCACTTTTGATAATGATAACGCACGTTAAATAGACATTATCATCTCATCACACTATCTATAAACCCTACTTCAAGGATGTAGTTCGAGTCACATTAGCCAGGTAACGTTAGGGGTAAGAGACAAAAGCAGCAGGTACACTGGTGTTTGCTAAACATTCACTTTGGCCTCGTTAAAAACCTAGTAGCATCAAACTGTTGGATATGTATTGCATTGCACATCGTAACAAAGGTGTCTCAGCATTGACTTTCCTAGCTGAAGATGAGCAGACATTAGATCCCTGGTTATAGTCTCTTGTTCAAGAGAAGTTTTCATCCACCGATGATTCATCTGGCGCGCCGTACAACAAAACGCATATGCAAGGCAAACCAATTCACATCCTCCACGGCGGAGACGGCCAGATATCGTCGGTAAGACAAATATAATTGATACTAGCAGAGTGATGTGCCGTAAACCAGCCCAAACGCCGAGGCTATGCATCAAAAAGACAACTTCTGAGGAGAAAAGGCCAGGACTACCGCCTTCCGCCCCGTCCAGCACCTGGATTTCCTCCTCCCATGCCACCCATGCCTCCCATCATCTTCATCATGGCATTCATATCCGGCATGCCGCCCATGCCTCCGAGCGCCGACATGTCCGGCATGCCACCGCCACCGCCACCCCCGCCGCCCATCATCTTCATCATGGCGCCGAGATCAGGCATGCCGCCGCCGCCACGACCCGCGGCGCCGCCCATGCTCTGCATGCGCTTCTGCATGGCCGCAAGCTGCTGCTGCTTGTTGCCGCCGCCCATGGCGCCCTGGGCTTTCTGCATGTTCGCCATGCCGCCCTTCATCTTCTTGGCCATGCCGGCCATCATGCGGTGCTGGGTGAGCAATTCCTCTACTTCACGCACACTTGTGCCTGAGCCGCGGGCAATGCGCGTCATGCGGGTGGGCTGGTCGACGAACATCTTCCCGTCAGATTCGAGTTCCTTCTCCGTCATGCTGTCGCAGATGTAGATCATGCGCTTGAGCTTCGTGCCGCCTTCTTCGTCGTCCATGCCGCCCATCATATTGCCGAGACCGGGGATCATGCCGGCCATTTTGGAGAGGGGGCCCATTTTCATGATGTTGGAGAGTTGGTCGCGCAGGTCTTTGATGGTGAATATGCCCTGGGTGATGTGCTTCATGGTGTCTTTTTGGTCGAGCTTGAGCGATTGCACGTGCTCGACGAGGCCCTGGACGTCTCCCATTCCGAGCAGTTTCGAGACGAAGGGTTCGGGGCTGAAGCGCTCGAGATCGAGCATGTGCTCTCCGTTACCGATGAAGACGATGGGCGTGTGTGTCGCTGCGACGGCGGAAATGGCACCACCACCTGCTGCCGCACCGTCGGTCTTTGTGATGACGATGGCCCCGAAGTCTGCAGCGTCTTTGAAGGCTCGCGCCTGTCCTTCTGCTGCCTGACCGATTGTCGCATCGAGTACCATGATTGTCTGATCGGGCTGGACTGCGTTTTGGATCTGCACCATCTCATCGAAAAGGTCCTTCTCTTGCCTGTGTCGACCTGACGTGTCCACGATGATGATCTCGAAGCGCTCCTTCTTGAACTTTTCCACACCCTCTGCCGCCACAATCACGGGATCTGTCTGCGTGTGGGAACCAAAATATGGAATTTTCGCCTTGGTCGCATTCTGCTTCAGCTGGTCGAACGCACCAGCTCGGAAGGTATCCGCGCACACCAAGCACGCCTTGAATCCTCTCGCCTGGTACCATCTCGCAAGCTTCGTACACGTTGTCGTCTTTCCGGAGCCCTGCAGACCGACAAACATGATGACGTTTGATTTTCCCTTCTTCGGCTTGAACGGTTCGGCGTGGGGGTCGACGAGCTTGACGAGCTCATCGAAGACGGCTTTCTGGATCACGCGCTTCTTGTTCACGTTCGGCGCGAGGTGCTTGAAGTCGACGGAGCGCTTGATGGACTGGCGGAGGTTCATGACGAGTTTGACGTTGACATCGGCTTCGACGAGGGCGTTGGAGATCTCCTTGACCATGGCTTCAAAGGCCTGCGCCGTTAGCTACGTCTCAAGGTCGGGTTATAGTGGCGTACCTTCTCATCGAGGTTTGGCGACCTCGTGAGGTCGTTGACGGCGGCATTAATGCGCCGCCCGAGATCCTGAAGCACCATGATTGCGGTTGAGTTGTGGTAGGGAGTGGTGGTTGTCTAAGGCGAAGATAGATCCGATCCAGTGAACGGGTTGGATATGTGTGGGGGATTGTAGCGGGGCGCTTGGCGTCGGTGAAAGCGCGCCTGAGTTGCCGATGGCCAACTTTTTTCTGTCGCGCCTGTAACTTCCTGCAGACTGAACCACAATTGCAACCACAGCACGATGGTGAATACTTCGCTCAAACGACGACGGACCGAGGACCAGTTGCGTGGAAAGGTGCCGAAGAAGGAGAAGAAGAAGGTCAAGAAGCAGAAGTACTACCACAGTTCGAGCGAGGACGAGGGCGGCGCGAGAGATGCGCCGCTCGACTACAAGTCTGCGCAAGCCGAGGAGAGCGACGATGAGCCATTTGAGCCGACTGGTGCGAACGCAACGCTGCCCAAATCGAAAGATTCGCCGAAACCAAAGAAGAAGGCTGTGAAGGAAACCGCAAAGCCAGCTCCAGAAGAATCCGCACGTGTCCAGGCCGCACCCACCAAAGCCACGACCAAGCACTCTCTCAAGCTTCCGGTCAAGTCGGTGTTGAAGAAGACAGCCCCGGTTAAAGAGCTAGAGGATGGCGATGAGGTGGACGACTCGCCTGGCGACGACGAGGACGAATCAGAGATGGAGGTCGACGAGTTCGATGTCGAGGACTCAGAATCGGACGCTTCTGATACATGGACAGTCGCCGCACGCAAAGTGCGGAAACGCAACGACCCCGAAGCCTTTGCAACATCCATCTCGAAGATCCTGAACACCAAACTCACAACCACGAAACGCACGGAGCCTATCCTGGCGCGGTCAAAGGATGCGCAAACAGCGAACAAGGAGATTGCGGATAGCAAGTTGACGGAGAAGGCTCGGCGTCAGGTCGTGGTGGAGAAGAAGCAGGCGCTGGAAAAGGGTCGTGTCAAGGATGTGCTGGGCCTCAATGACACAGCCACGAGCACAGCAGAGACGACTGCCGCTGAGAAGGCACTTCGGAGGACCGCGCAAAAGGGTGTCATCAAGCTATTCAACGCAGTGCGCGCCGCTCAAGTCAAGGGTGAAATGGCGGAGAAGGAAGCCAAGGCACATAATGTTGTCGGTCTGGACAAGAGGGAAGAGAAGGTCAAGGAGATGAGCAAGCAGGGTTTCCTCGATATGATCACAGGCGGGACAGCGAAGGAGGGATCAGTTGAAGCTTAGGCATACATGACAGGCGTCTGGAGTCCAAAATGTGGCTAGAGATGGATTCATGATACCATACATATCTACAAGTACAATCATCAGGCCGCTATAGCGTCGTACCTACATGATATCGAAACACATGCACTCCCCTCTCCCATGCCAACCATCTATTTAAAATCACTCGCCTGCAAATTCCTCGTAATCCTCGGCAACTTTACCACCAACCCATCCAGCTCCTTGCGCATCACAACCTGACACCCCAAGCGACTCGTCTCCGTCAGCCCAAACGCCAGATCCAACATGTCGTTCTCGTCGTCGTCGGGCTCCTCCATCTTCTCGTACATGCCCTCGTCCTCGACGATGACGTGGCACGTCGAGCAGGCGCAGGAACCCCCGCATGCGCCCTCCATGTCGAGGTCGTGCGCCTGTGCAATGTCCAGCAGGTTGGCGCCGTCGGCGACGGTGAAGGTGTGGGATTGCGAGTCTTTGTCGATGAAGGTTATTTTGCGCCTGGCGGGTGTTAGTACAGAGGAGGCGGGGGAGGGCGATTGGGTACCGACTCTTCTCCCGGTTTCGGCTCGTCGAGGTGGCCATGGTGGGGGACGGGCGTGCTTGTGAATTGGCGGGCTTGGAGGAGTTGGAGTGTGGATTTGGGCGATTTGGACGATATCAGGCTTCTTTGGGAGGATGCATTGGCGCGCGGTGACGGGTATGCGTAAGTGCTCGCTCGACTCGAAAACTTTGGGAGACTCGATGATGCGCATGTTGATTTTGACGAGGCTGCCTCGCAGGATCTGAGGACCTTCACACAGGCCCGTCGCGACGCCATGATGTGTGCGGAAGTGGAATAAATGCTGTACAGCGATAATTCCAACGGCTGTGAGACGTCCAATTCCCCCGCTCGGACCAGGCTGCGAGCGCACTGACCATGTCGCCTCGCAACCCTCGTCACGTCGGAAAAGCGCCTTGTTCACCGCATCGACCAAGATCTACCAAACATTTCCCACAATTTTCACACATCTCGCAGCGCAACCGCCGTGAATGATGGCGACCTCGCGCGATGCCCCGAATCCGCTGCGACCTTACTACATCCCCCCCTCGATTGGCCTGCCCCCAGATGTCCCGCAGAACCAGACTTCGGGCGCGACGTCGAGTCCCCGCATGCCCAAGCCCAGTTTAGGCTCGCAGGCACGCGACATCCTCAGCGACCTCGACTACGACTCGTACTTCCCCGACACATCGCCGACGGTAGCCGGCCACGCAAAGAAGCTGCTGGACCAGGCGCTGTGGAATTACACGAGCGTGCTGCTGGCCCAGCCGTTCGAGGTAGCGAAGACAATACTGCAGATCCACGAGGCGAGCGGACAGCTTCCCGCGCTGAATCGGCTGAAGACGGACGAATGGGGGAGCAGGAGTCGGCCGGACAGCTTCCATAGTGGCAAGTATGAGGATTACCCCTCGGAAGAAGAGAGCGATGAAGACTCGCCGGGCTACTTCACGTCTACCGCCCCGAAACACGCACAACCTGCCTACTCGCCGGCGGCTGCGCGGTCACAGTCGCCGACGAAACGCTCACGACAACCAAGGAGTCGGTCACGTTCGCAAACACCCACACGTGCACCCCCGCCGGCACACCGCAAGCTCGACCTCAAGCGGGCAGATTCGTTGCTGGAAGTCATCGCACAGCTGTGGCAGAAGGAGTCGGCGTGGGGCGTGTGGAAGGCCACAAATGTCTCCTTCATCTACAACTTCCTGCTCAAGACGACCGAGAGCTGGTTCCGGAGTGCCATATCCGCCATTCTCAACGTGCCAGATCCCGGGCTCGTTTCCTCAGCAAGCGGAATTGGCGGGCTCGACATAATAGACAGTCCGAGCCCGCTGATGTCGCTCGGTGTTGCTGTCGCCGCGACCGCCATTGCCGCCATCATCCTCGCCCCCATCGACCTCATCCGGACGCGGTTGATCGTCACACCCATCTCCTCACAACCACGCTCGATATACCCCTGTCTTTCCCTGCTTCCCACGTGGTCTGTTTCTCCACGACTTCTTCCCGCTACCCTCCTCCATGCCTGCATTCCCACACTAGTATCCTCATCAACACCGCTCGTCCTCCGCTCCACACTCAGCATCGACCCCATCCTCACACCCACAACATACTCCTTTGGTACCTTTCTCTCCTCGACAGCCGAGCTCTTCCTGCGCCTTCCCCTCGAAACCGTACTGCGGAGAGGCCAAGTCGCCGTCCTCCAAGACCACGAGAATGAGCGTGTAAACCTTACCTACCACACCACATCCCGACAAAAAAAACCCGCATACGAGGCCGACGATGTCAGTTTCAAAACCATTGTCGAGCCCGGCCCATATCGCGGCGTCCTCGGCTCCATGTGGTTCATCGCCCGCGAAGAAGGCATATCCGTATCCACCCCCGACGCCGCCAAAGCCGCGAGTGCAAAGGCCATGGGTTTCGAGCGCCCAAGTCGCATGCGCAAGGGCCAGGGCATACATGGTCTCTGGCGAGGATGGAGAGTGGGTGTCTGGGGGCTTGTGGGCATCTGGGGTGCTGCTGCCATGGGTGGTGGCGGCGGGGAGTTCTAAAAAACGTTTGACGAGATGAGATCATGACTATTTTTGAGCGATGCGCATATGTTGAAGATTTGTCTTGTAGCTTTTGTAGATACACACGATACCACTCTTATTTTCCACACTACAACTTTTCCCTTGTCCTATCCACTTTCTTCTCGGCGCTGTCGACCAACCATGCCTCCTCCCTCAATCCCCTCTCCACCCCGCTCATAAGCCCTTCTTCAAGACAAATCTTAATCTCCCAATCCCCCTTTCCCCCTTCTGTCCGCGGCAAAACTACTATCCCCCCCTCGCCCTTCCACCCAATCCTGCGTATCGCACTCGCTTGGCCCAAAATACCCCAATCCAGCCCAGCACCCTGGCGCCGCACGTCGGTAATATACACATCCCGCCCGCCCGCCGTGAATGCCAGATTTGCATTATCAACCAAGCCAGGATGAGCCACCAACGTCGCCAAGCGCGCAGTAATCCTATCTTTCGTAAACCCGCGCATCCAGTCTTTCGAGGCGCCGGAGGAGTGGAGCAGGCGCAACGATCCGTCTGCGTCCAGGTCTCGTGCGCCTGCTAGGAACGGGAACTTCTTCAATGTCGCCGCCAATCCCGTACGTAGGGCGCAGTATACGGCGTCGGCGCGGTGCGGGTAGGGAAAGGGGAAGATGGTGATGTAGCGGCCGTAGTTGCGGATGTGTGGTTGGCGGTCGAGGTGGGATAGGGGGTGGGATTTCATCATCGCTGTGGAGTTTGGGGCCGGATATCAGGGGGTTTTGTTATGGAGTGCGGTTCTGGAGAAGGAGATGTGAGCCATGTTGGGGTTTTGTTTGGCGTGTTTGCTGCAGGAAGTCATGTACGACTGTCGGAGTGAGGATGTTTGGTGGTATTGCTGTGATGTGTGCTTCAATCTTTGCGAGCATCGTTGGTTTGTGTGTGTTACTGGACAGGTGTGCTTCGACTGTTGGTGACGTTGGTTGGTACATATAGTGTTTCCGTGTTGTGTCCATGGTATTGTTTGCTATGCGCTGGCGAATGGGAGAAAATCGTGTAGAGAACATACGACGATGCTACCTGAGTATGGGTAGGGTATTGATGGCACGGATTCGATGGTGCCCAAGCCTGGAATACAGTATGTATGCAAGCAGGTATCGACATGTAAGTTTCGGAAAGCATGCATTCGTACCACCACGCTTGTTCCCGCAAATTCAGATGATGTTGATGGCATACCCGCGTTCAGGATCGAAGAATTCGTCAGGCAAGGAGCCGATCCTCGTTGGCTGCATCAACGCAGCCATAAAGGTGATCGAATTCGCAGATGATTGTCGACTTAGACCCATTAGACATCTACGGTCATAAGTGGGATGTTTTTTTACATCCATGATTCGACAAAATCCTGCACGCGAAAACGTCGCTGCCGATCCCTGAACCTTTTTTAGCAAGATTCCAGTGGCTTCAAATTACTCGTCTGATGACGATGGAGCAGCGACTGAATACAGTCCTAGAAATATCAAGTTCACGCCGTATTTGTTGCCGTCAACCCGTGGCCAAACATCAAGTTCATAGTGTCCAGCAAGTTCGTGTCTGTTGTGGTAAATATCACGATTGTTGCCCAATCGGACCTCCGCTAGTGGACCTGTGAAACAAACATGGCCGGATATGAGTTGCCCAAATGAGTCGGCTCCCACGTGCTCGAGATGTATGCTTGACACTACTGCGAGTTCACGAATGACCTGACCCTCGCAACTCTTGGTACTCCACCAGGGGGCATAATTAGTCGAACAATTCATAGATGCCCAAGACCAAGATGGTGCGACGTATTCTTTTGGTCGGTTATGCGTGTCGGTGTGCGGAAATTCTGACATCCATGTCATGAAAAATAAAGTCTCTCTCCCAGAGGCCCCCAACATATCTGTCTTTGGTGATGCGCTGCATAGCCCTTGCCAATCCACTGAAAGCCACGAGCTTATCTTTAAAGTAGGTCAAATGACCACGCGAATAGAAACATACCATCAAATTCCAGCGCTGAGCCAAAGTTATTGCAGTGTCTAACTGGGTGGGGAGAGCTTTGGACTTGTAGATGCCTTTGACGCTTAGTTCAGGCGACACTTCAGAAGCAGCGCTAGTATTGCACTCCCAGTAAACTTGATCGTGGCAGAAGTGAAGCATGCGAGGCGAAAGCCATCGTTCCTGCACAACCCATGCTCGTCGCATCAGTGGCCGATTGTGCAAGACCTTAGTCCAGCCATCATCCCACTTCAGTTCGGCTTGCTGGCCGCACAGAATCACAGATTTGGCAGAAAATCTGGCTGTCACGCAAAGAACAGTCCCCCTCGGCTGTCGTTTGATCCCGTCGCGCCGATGTTACAGAATGAGTTCTGGTACACTTGCTTCATGGCCGCAGACTCCCGGATCCGGTCCTTTTCGTTATCTTGGACAATAGTCAGGGAATCGATCCATATGTAACGTATGCGAAGGAATCTTGCAACCGCAATAGCATCTATGAACGTCTTAGGAAGCTGTTCTAGAGTTATGCATCTCTTGAACTGTGCGATGGTGGCTTTCTCCAATTTGCAGATGGTTGCGTCTCCCCAGCAGTGGCTGAGAGTGACATAGGGCCGAGTGGGAAGTCCATCTCGAGTTTCGATAAGTCTTATAGACCTTTCAGTTTTCCCCTCAGAATTCCACTCCAAGTCCAGTAAGCGTGTTGGATACCAGTCGGACCGCCGAAATCGGTTACACGTCGAATGATACTGCGAGCAGAGCTGGATCCATTGCGATACTGTTCTTCCACAACTGTCTATAGATGTACCGTCGCCGAAGGACTTTGGGCTTCGATGCACTGGAAGGGCCTTAGAACTGATGTAAAGGTTCTCTAACCACGAGTTATATGCATCGGAAACAAGACCTGGGTTGTGTATATTAGGCGTAGATAACAGAAAGGTAATACCGGTCAAATCCTCGGATGTGAAAAAATCCACCACAAGTGTAACTACTTGGGTATTATCAAGAGGATCCCATGTGATGTCATATCCTTTATTTTGCAAGAAATTTTCTGCTATTCGTGCAAAAATTTTATGGCATGTATAGCATGAAATTTTCGTGGAGCTTCTAATGCGAAGAGATGCTAGGTCTTGTTAGAATATGAGGCTAAGAGAAACAGACGGATTCATCTCACTTGATGGAACGTGTCTATCTCGAGAAGACCAAACTTCTTCCAAAAGAGTTTGACAGGGACGGCATATCATTTGCATAGTACACAAATGACGCACTTAGGCTTAGTACTATATAGCGAAATCCAGGATACAAAGGAACCACTGCACGTTTTTATGCTATAACAGGTCGTAAATTATATGAAAAATTGTAACGGGATTAGGGGCGAAAGCGGTGGGCACGGTCAAAGAGAAAAGAGAGAGTTGAGACGTTGCGAATTATATAGATGGTCTGACAGCGACCCCACACTGCTGCCTAAAGATACTTGGTAGTCGTACCTTGCAAGGCTCAGCACCAGTAGATTATCGCTTAACTAGGGAGCAGGGGTTGTTGCTTGAGATGCCCGGAAACAATAAATTATAAACGACCTTCACAAATGAATCTCAAAACTTCGCTGAAGGAAGATAGCGGCACAGTTCCACCTGACGCAAGTAAATCACTTAATTTTCTAACCTCTTTCAGGGCGCGTCCTGTTAAAACAAAATCCATTCTGTGCCGACCATGTCCTCGTCGTGTCAGCTTTCATACAGTGACAGGCTTCATATCCACGCGCAGATGCTGACCGAAGTAGTACGGCAAGAAAGTGTCGCGGAAAGGTAGCTGTTCAGGCCTATTCACCGTTAGAGCAGGTTGATCAGTGAAACAAATGATCTGCTTACATGGGTTCTGTCAAAGTCATGTCAAACTTGCGAAATACATTGAATGCAAGTCGCAATTCTGCCCAAGCAAGACTAAGCCCAGAACGTCAGCACACATATAAATCCGGCCTTGGACCGAGAACTCACTTTATCCCCAAGCATGCACGCGGACCGCGCGAGAAAGCCACGAGCCAGTTGTCCAACTCAGACGATCCAAGCCAGCGCTCTGGAACGAACTTGTCAGGCTCGGCGAAGATGGTCGCGTTATAGTGGACAAAAGTGCTGCCGCACGATACAATCGTCTGCAAATTGTTAGCCCTTTCCTGCTGGGTTACACAGATACCGACATACGCCTGGAGGCACATTCACGCCCGCGATCGTAGCGCCACTCGGAGGAACAACGCGCAATAAACCAGAAACCACACCAGATGATAGCCGCAGCGACTCCTTGATGACAGCGTTTAGGTACGGCAGCTTTTCGAGATCGCGTAACGTCGGCCCACTCTCATCAAGTGAAGGCCAGGCCTGGACTAATTCTGCTTTCAGTTTCTGCATCGCCTCGGGGTGCTTGAGCAGGCGATGCGTCCCAACCATAAGCGTATTGCCAACCGTGTCCGCGCCGCCGAACATCAGCGCTTGAGCTTCTTCGTACAAACTGCCAGGCGACGGGACTGTCTTGTTGCGATATGCTTCCGCATCCATAAGCCGATGGTAAATCGTACTATCATGCGGCAGCAATTTCAGCTTTTCTGGATCATCGGTAAGATCGTTGATCTGCTTTCTCAACAACTGCGCTTCCTTTAGCGGCCGTCCTTCACTCCACTCCACTCCTCAACATACCTCCTGTAAATCCACCAACCCTGCAGTCATTGGGCTCACAACCCTACTAATCGCCGGCGGACACTTCAATATCATATTCTTAAACACATCGGAATACTTAAACCGCAAGAAAACCGGACTCGACGCATCCATCGCCACCACAATCGGCGCCCTAAAATCCTCCGCCTCAACGGCGTGAATCGACTTCCCAAAGCACAGCGTCATGATCATATCCATCGCCATGCATCGAAATGCGAAATGTAAATCCACGCCCTCCCCCCGCTTCTCAACCACATGGCATAGATCGCGGGTTCTGTCGACGACGAGGCTCTCCACGCTCTCGATGGCGGCGGCAGAGAAGGATTTGTTCAGCACGTCTTTGCGCACTTTGGCCTCGGCGTAGGTGAGGAAGCCGAAGCTGGAGCGGTCTTCGTTGAAGGATTTGTACAGGCGGGATTCTTTGTCCCATCGGTTTTTGTTGTTGTAGATGTCGTGATAGGCTTGGGGGTTGGAGAAGTGGAGCTAGATGTTCAGTGATTAGCAGCATCTTATCAATATAGGACTGAATGGTGTACTTCGTTGGGTCCGACGCGGACGACGTCGCCTGGGGAAGTCAGCTCACGTGATTGGAGTGAAACGAGCTTTGTTACCGTAACGCTGGTGCAGCTCGACTAGTTCGTGGCAAAAAGATCGGTTCGCGATGCATTCGACATATGCTTTCCAGTAGAATGTCACTCCTGCCATTGGCGGGCCCGGGAATTTAGCCAGCGGATGAAAGTACACATTGTAGATGATCGTGTAGATTGCGTACGCGATGAGAGCTGCAATGCCCGCGGGCAGCAAAAGTGCCATGATTCCAGTTTCCATTCTCCGAATCTTTGAAGACAATCTGTCAAGTTGTCATTCAAAATCGAGGTTTATCGCTGGCCTGCCTTAGCTTGAGCAGTGGCGCGACGGAGTTCGACGATTCGGGCACGCGCCGGGCCGCCTGCCCCACACCTTCACTTTGACAGGTCTCGGCAATGGCTATACGCTCACAACGGTACGGATGAACGAAACTAGAATGTATTGAGAGGGGTATGCGCAGCCGTTATGGACAGATTTGGGTGATCTAAAACGCCAACCAGCCCAACATTCAACCATGTACAACTCCTACAAAACTCCAACGCCGTATGTCGCGATACAACATGTAGCTTCGTGCCGATAACATCAGGCATTCCGCTCGTAAAGATAGACCTAGCTTGACCAGAACCAGCCGCTGCTTTTCTTCTCCTTCCCCTGAGCTTCATCGTTGTTGTTATACTTTCGCACCTCAGGTGTCTGTCTCGTGGCCCACGGTTCTGGTTCCTGCCCGCGCTGTGTATGTACAGTCTCAGAGCTCTCTTCGCGACCGTCGGCGAAGCGCTTTTTCAGCACCACTTTGGTCGTTACACTGCCATCAGGCGCGACGGTTCGTTCGGTTGTGGTGAGTGTCGAGAGTATTGATGGTTTGGCCGCGCTGCTCGATGTTGCTTTCGCATAGTCGAGGCCCTTCGGCTTCTCAAGCAACTGCTCATAGGCGTCTAGTTCAGTCTCGGTTGTCTCTGGTGACTCTCTGAGAGCAAGTTCTCGTCCGTTCTGTTGCTGATCTGCCAAGAACTTCTGAATGTCGCGCTTATCAGAAGCGCTCTGTTCTTGAGCAGGATCGCACCAGTCAACGGTAGATTCCAATCCGCGCGTACCGAGCCATCGATTATTCTCCTGCTGCTCTACCGACAAGAAATTCGCGATATCACGCTTGTCAGAAGCGCTTTGTCCAGGTGCATGTTTGCACCACTCTTCAAAAACCCCATCCTGCTTCGTCTTCGGCGTGGGTGGGTCGTCGTGCTGGTCTTCGTGGTCGTGCGAGTACTCGTAGCTGGGCTCGTCATCGTGTTCCTCGTCTGTCCAAGGTACGCGCTTTGGGTATGTCCGGACACGGTAGTCTTTCATGGCCTTGCTGCGGACTTCACGTGCGCTGGCCCTGTTCTCTTCCTGCTGCGTTCGCAGAAGGTCTTCATATGCCTCCTGCCAGTTCACGCCAGCCTGCTGCATCTGGCGATCCGACTCCAGCGCCTGTGGAGCGTATGGGCGATTGCGGTATACCAATCCCTGCAGCAGTTCCATCTCCTTGTCGCTAACGAGGCCGCGCAGCATTGGACTCGATTGCATCGCACTCCAAGCAGCGTCCATAGCCTCGTCGTGCGCGTCTTCGCCGAAAATTCGCTTCGATTCTCTTTCGAATTGTTGGAGATAGTCGAGCACCTGACCGCGTCCAGATGCTGATATCGAATCAGAGACATCGCGATCATCATCGAAAGGCTTCGGGAACCCCCAGCTCCAGTCCCAACCCCACTCCTGGCCCTTCTTGTTCGCCACTCTGTGCACTAGCTCCCTCGAGTCTTCGCCTTGCTCGCTCTTTCCGACGATGTCTCTCCTCAAGTCATCGGCATGGCGGTCGAGCTTCATCAGCTCCTCGCTCTTCTTAAGCACCTGCTGCAGGTCGCCAACGCGGTACAGCTCTCGCCCCTCATCTCGCAGGCCGGCAATTTCACTCTCAATCTCCTGCAACTTTTCGCACCGTGCCTTGTCTGCCTTCTTGAACAGACAGGCCTCGCGCGCCTGATGCACATTGTTGTAGTTGGCGATGGTGGCGGGAAGCGTAAACACCGTGTTCATCAGCGACGAGACTTGAGAGTCGGCGAAGCGACGAAATGCGATGAATGGATTGTCTTCGGGGCGCTCGCCATTGCGTCGCGAATTGTCATCGTTGTTGTTTGCCATGTTTTGTTGTTTTTTGGCCAGATCACGCGTGGAGTCGATGATGATTGCGGGGAACGGCGAGTGAAGGCAGCCTGGAGATAGCCACTAGCGCCGGCGTTAATGACGCGCCGACCAAAAGCGCTGCTTGACGCCTGTGCTCGGTGCTGGCCAACCATCTCTCCTTCACCCAAGCTGCTGAAACATCAATGTTTCGTCGCCTTCCATTGGCCAGTCACCTTCGCTCATGCTCAGCCCATTCTGACTGGTCAGGGAACCTCACTTATCGTGACTCTGCCCCCACGAATGACAATTTCCTGCTTC
>Ga0265780_10001408_pt1 | contig 33836 bp, 24 predicted proteins | sample P1T30metagenome_FD_192432 | JGI IMG/M metagenome (GOLD analysis project Ga0265780, IMG submission 192432) | Plant litter microbial communities from East Loma Ridge, Irvine, California - P1 T30 | ecosystem: Environmental > Terrestrial > Plant litter > Unclassified | place: USA: California...
AGGCCAGATGATCAGTGGGGAAAGGGCCTGGCCGTCTGCGCAGATACACTCTACGGCAGTGATCATTGTCCGTTTTACACCAGCACCGCGATAGTTTCGGAGATCATCTCGGCCGACTAAGACCTTCAGCGAGCCTAGCGCGCTAAGCATGATGCCCGTCTCGTCTATGTTGTATACGTTCTCTTTCAGGACCGTGGGTTCCTGCAACTGCGGGCCGATGATTGTGAACCACTCCACTATCTTATGGTATATGTTTTGTTCATGTCTCTTCCAATCTATCGCTTTCAGTCGACGGCTAGTCAGCTCTGAATGGCGCTTGTAGAACCCTTGTGGCCAGTTCTTGCCTGGCAGCGTACGTGTGACTTGCGCGTCTGGAGCACCTCGACTTCCTGCCCGTCGGCTGAGCAGTACCGAAGCCAACTGTCGCAGATGTTTTACTTGTAAAGGGTATCCGTTACTAGACATTTGAAGCACATATTCCACTAGGGACTTCTCCTCTGGTGGTGTCAGTAGCTGGCGGCCGGCGGCACCCTGCTCTCGTGTCTGCCGGCCGTGTTCGCGATGCCACTTGGTGGAAGCTGGGAGCTTCGGAGAAGGGGCCTGGGTTCCATCCAGCTCCAAAAAGAGGTCATCACTGCCACTTGGATGTTCGTCCATATTTTCCGCTCACCTGGTGTTCAGCTTCGGTTCTGTCAGCGTGCTTCTTGTGACGAGGGAGAGGGAGGCTCCCACCAAATCGATGAGTCCCCCCTCCACGCCGACCGGGGGCCGCCCTGCGCTCACGTGTCTTGTGCCCGCGCTATGTTTAGCAGCGAGACCCTGCACGCGGGACGACGCTAGTGCTTAGTCTCGGGCCACTGCCGAGACCGGGACTGACAAAATGCCATGTACGACCTGATGTTCTGTCAGGCGTTACCGCTTATCGAGCATATCAGCAATCTAAGCAGCGCCCCCGAATTCCATCGAATCCATTATGCATCGATCAAACACCCCTGCAACCTTGTGCATCAAGACATCCGGTGCTCTGCTCAACATGCAGATGACTGAATAGAAGCTGAATCTTCATCTTATCTAATATTCAGGCCATCAAACTCGATGCGAAAGATGCTATTGTCAGACGAAGAAGAAGAGCCAAGAAGTGCCCACGGAACGTCTCGACTTCCAAACGGGCATAGATGATCCACAACAAGCATGAACTGTTGTGATCGACGTTTGATGCATGAGTGGGCGGCGTCGAACGTTGCGCCAAAGCTTGATCGTCTTCTATGTACATATACAGCGTCCTGCGTGGCTTGAACGGCCGAAGCCTTCGCTCAGCGGGGAATTTCGCAATGCGGGGATGCAGGTTAGGGGTACTTCAGCATCCTCAGGAATAAGCTCTCGTATGATCAGTACGGTAATATGCGCAACTGGTGTCCCAAATGTCAAGCTTTTGTTGTGTCACCCCATACCTAGGTTCCACCCGCTACACACGAACGTACCTTGAATTAATGCAATGTTTTGCAGAATCGGCTTAATCCTCTTACTCTTGTGAAAACATAGCGGAGCCAACAGTACATCATAGTTGCATTTCCCGGGCAGCTAATACACGCGATACTGACCTTGGGAGAGGGTTGGTACACTGAGGCCGGTGCTGCAACCTAATGTACCCATCTTAGGACACCGGATTCGCAACTGACTGTAGTATCGACACACATGTTTGCTATGACTGCAAAGGTGGTCTCCCAGAATATGCTACTGCACACAAGTCATACAATACAGCATGTACAAAAACGGCATAAGTTACAAGATTGAGCCACAAATCGTCAAGGGTTGGGGTTGGGGTTACCAGGACTCATAGTCCGTGTGTGGAGGCCTACGAGTACTGTGCAACCGCCGACGACTGTATAACAAGGTCCGCACCACAACGAGCATATAATGCACAGTGGAAAAAGGTCTTTCATGCCTTGGAATCGCATCGACAGTCCTGAGATCCGCGATGATCATCCAGGAAGAGCATCAACATGGTACAGACGCTCTGGCGCAAGGAGCGGACGAAAAGTGCGGGACTTGTGCTCACATGCGTTATTCCACTTACCAATATTATGCATATAAAAAAGATTGCGTCATCCGTGATAGCGTCTGGTTTGCTTTGGCACACTCCAGACTACATAGACGTTGCATGTTCGACATTTATCTCGTCTGGAAGATCCTGTGATCGGTACATCGTCTCTCATATGCGAGCAAGCACACCAAAGTGCAATGGTAGATCTGGACCTTTCAACAGGCGACATTACAAGTATTGTAAGTCGAGAAACCCGGATCCTATCATCTTCACATACTAATAAATCGATTCCAGAATCAATCCTCCGATCCTAACATAGGCTCTGCCTTCAACACTTCCGACTCGGCCGTGACCCTCCAGACAACAATATTGCCATCCTTGTGCATAGCAGTCGCTGTGCTGGTCTTTGTTGTATTTAGTCGTAATCGACTTCTAAGTATCTACGCTCCAAAATGTTCACCCCAACGCGATTCTACGGACCCTGGAATGGCCGAAAAGCGTTTTTCGTGGATGGTGAGATTCTATCAGGCCAGAGATATCGACTTCCTAACGGTCCGGAGCGTCGATGCGTATTTGCTCCTGCGATACTTAAGGTTATGTGTATTGCTGTGTTTTGGTGGTTGTGTCACCCTGTGTCCAGTCTTGCTGTCTCTCAATGCTACCGGAGATGGTGGAATGAGCCAACTCAACAAGCTCACGATCGCGAACGTGAGAGGGGGATCCGCCAGACTATACGCACATCCGTGTTGCACCATGGTTTACTTTGCATGGGTGATGTACATGGTGGCTCGGGAGAAGTTATTCTACATCGAGCTCAGACACGCGCGCTTTGCCTCCAACGTTCAAACAAGGCGGTCGGACTCCAGGACCGTCCTCTTCACGAACGTACCTAACAATTTACAGAGCACAAGAGACATATGCGCCGTTTTTGGCGATGCGAGCGGTCTCCAAGTCTGGCTCGTGACAGTAACAAAGAGCTTGAGGCAAGACTTGAAACGGCGCGCTGCTTTTCTGGACAAGCTTGACACTCTTGTGACGAAGTACCCTGACCAGCTTCTGCATACGTTGAGCAAGACTCCCGGGGTTGCGAATGTTGCACCCAAGATGTCGTCGCCGGGTCCATCAGTTGGAACCGGACCCACTACCATAAAACATTCCAGAGTCAAGGCCGCAAGACAGTACATCTCAGAAGTCGAGCGCTTGAAGATCGACGACAAGCAGGATCGACACAAGCGTGTCAGCCGAGGGGACCCTTGTACCAGCGGGGAGACTCTTCCAGCGCTGTTACCATGTGCCTTTGTACGGTTCGGTACTGCCGAGGAGGCACAAATTGCCTATGGCGGCCGCCATCACGATAAATTGACAAAAGTGACCCCCCGGTGCGTAGGCACAACTACCCGAGAAATTATCTGGAAGAATCTGGGCGTCTCCTGGAAATCGGCGCTGGTGAGGCGGCTTCTGTCTCAAGTCGTCATCCTCGCCATGATCGTGTTCTGGTCCTTCCCAGTCGCTTTTGTAACAGCGTTGACCAACATCGATGCCATCTTTCCAGATCTTCGCTGGCAAGAGAGAGCACCGATGTGGGTTCAAAGAGCTCTCGATGGGTTTCTTCCGAGCTTACTGCTGTCCCTGCTGATGTCGCTACCTCCCAAGGCCATCACACTGCTTGGACATTTCGCCGGATTCGCGACACTCGGGGAAGTGGAAACCCAGTTGCAAGCTTACTACTTCTGGTTTCGTATCGTTCAAGTCTTCCTGGTCGCAGCACTGGGCTCGACCGCCTCTTCGGTACTTATGCAAGTCTATGCCGATCCTAGCAGTACCACCACAATATTGGCCAAACGACTTCCAGGCGCAAGTAACTTCTACTTGTCGTATCTGGTCGTACAGGGATTGAATGAAAGTGCTTTTGTTTTACTGAATGCGTATGGTTTGTTCTCTAGAGTTGTACTGACCCGTCTGTTGGACGATACCCTTCGAAAGAAACTTCGTCGGCAGAAGGGTTGCTTCGAAGTCAGTGCAGCTACTGTGTCGGCCACGTGCAGTAGCCTTCTTGTCATAGCTCTGTGCTACGCGCCTGCAGCTCCACTTATGCTCTGTTTTGCGACCCTGGCGTTTGCGATGTTTTACCTTGCGCATCGTCACAACTTGCTATTCACCGCAGATGTGGTCGCAGACACCGGCGGCAAAGTCTACGCTACAGCCCTGCAGCATACTATGGTCGGAGTCTACTTGGGTGAACTGTTCCTTGTCGGCTTGCTCACTATAGCCGCGGTCGATGGACGTGGAGCCAAGGGCCCACTCATCCTGGCGGGCGCATTACTCGCATGTACCGTTTTGTATCAGAGGTTGACACACGAGTCGTTCAAACCATGGAAGATGAGCGTGCCGGGGCAGAAAATGCAGAAGAGTCTACGACTTCAGGAGGCTCTTGAACAGGATGGGGAGGATATTGACCGAGTTGAACGCTCGCAGACGAGACTGATTTGGTTCGTCCTTGATGACCGCAATTCAGTGATGAGAAAGCTAGCTGAATGCAGCGATTCATACATATCTGGTGATGACGTCGAGGACTACTATGCGCCCGAATTGACTGAGGAGAACTGCCTATAGCGCCTTCTGAACGACTTTCTTGAATGCTTACGCTTCGAGACCGTAAGTGACCTATAGAACTAAGCCCTCTCACGCTTCTTGGAATATAGTCGCAAGAGTCTGTAGGTAGCATATCAATAAGGATTCTGCAGAGCAAAGTCGGCGCGATGTGACTCGCCATAAAGATGATCGGCACGTTGCATGCTTATGCCGGCGATAAGCGACATACCCAACTCTGGGCTGTCAATCAATATGGAGCTGTGCGCCAAGCCTGGAGTTGAAAAGGTCACAGCACCTTGCCATCTCTTGAAGACGGGTCATTAATCGTGGATCTATTGAGAGCGAGACTCGCATATGTATGCTGCGACCCCGTCGCCTCACACCAAGTGCCTGATACACTGATAATATCCTCAAGTCTTATCACTCGACTGTGGTTGTCCAATGACGTAAGGAGTCAGCCTCACCGGTCATGAAAGCACGCTTGGCTGGATGGAGGCTGAGCAAAATAAAGCCTTCAATGCGAGGCTAAGCGCTTTTCCTTCCTCTCCTGTATCGCACTACTCCTCTTTGACTTGTCTGCCACGCAGAACCCGCGTCTTTCCCGTTTACACTCCATGTTCATTGACCATGTCCAAGCGCCCTGGCAGCGCCTTGCCCGGTCGGCTTGCAAAAGTTTCTCGCAGAAAAGCAGTAGAGCTTCCCAACGACTGCAAGCTCCTCAAGTTGCCCCTTGAGATACGATACAGAATATACGCTTATCTGATCTATCCTGGATTACCTGGCCCCAGGTCAGCTCTGACTGTGACTCACACACGGCTGCGAGAGGAAGTCCATCATTGGTTAGCCGGTCAAAAGCTTACCATTCATGTTGGGGCATGGCAAGACCAGCGTTTCACCGTTCCCGCGTGGTATGAACGAGTACTACAACGAGCCACCAACATCGAGTTCGATCTCTCGTGCCTACCTAAATACCCCTGTCATCCTACAGTCGAACTGCTGTGCCGACTCTGGCGGAGTGAATGTCATCTGAAGCAGGTCAAATACACCGTGCTAGACAAGAACACCACGCCCCGGAAATGCCTGTATTATACCGGGGATAATTCAAATTTCCCCGACACACTGCCATCGCTTAGCAAGAAACTCTTGTGCAAGTGGCTTTTGCACCCCATCGACCTCATCCTGGCCAAACGTGAAATCCAGCCACTCTATACTTCTCTGGAATGGGAACAGCTGACGTCACGGTCGATGACTCGTAGTTATCTGGAGACTCACTACAGGAACGACGAAGCCGCCGCCATGCTGTTTGAATCCTTCACAGAGCAAACCTTCACTCCGTCGGACGATTGTTCGTGGATAACACTAGTTGATGCAGTGAGACATGGGTATCAAGCAGTTGTGAAAGTGCTCCTCGAGTCTATAACAGTAGACTTGAGCAAAGCAACGACCTCAGGCAGGACTTTGTTGATGGAGGCCATTTGCAGCGAAAATCTCCATACGACGGATGTGTTACTTGAGGGACTCGGACCAAGCGCGATCGAGGACGAGCTCAACCGCCAGGACGATAAAAGCTGTACGGCGTTATGGCATGCCATGTGGGGTCAAGAGACTGCTGTTAGGTATCTCTTAGAGAGGTGTGCCGACCCAAATATAGCTGACCACGGGGGACTGACCCCACTACTCCATGCAGTACAGCGAGGCGAGATAAAATGTGTCAAGGTGTTGTGTGGGAGTGACAGAGTCAACACTTCGGCAAGAGATCTCGCCGGGCGTACGGTTCTACATATCGGAGCGGAAGAAGGTCATGTTGAGTGTTTCAACTTCCTGGTGCAGCGCAAAGGTGTGGGAATCAATGATGTTGATGACATCGGCAAAACCGCACTCTTCTATGCAGCTCAGCATGAGCGCGTAGCGTTGGTCAAGAATATTCTCAATTCACACCGCGCTTCTATCGATGTTAGGGATAAACTCGGCAGAACGCCATTGTCGTATGCGGCTGGATCCAACAGTCATGGGACGACTGCACTGCTCCTGGAGGCTGGTGCTAGCTGCGACTCCAAAGATGATCTTGGGAACACCCCTTTGTTCCATGCAGTAAAAGCTGGACATTTTGCCACCACCGTACGGCTCGTGAAACACACGAGAGACGGCAATCCTGCACTTGCACTTGCCGGACAAATGGGTCAAACAAAGATTGAAGAGAAGCTCTTGAACATGAAAGACAATCTGAATTGGGAAGATGATCGTCTCCAAAAGCTCTTGCTGCAGTCCGCCCGCGATGGTCGAGATTGTATGGTCCGACCGATACTTCACATGCACAAAGTCAAACCCGACGTGAGAGGTGTCGACGGAAGGACGCCACTATCGTACGCAGCCGAGACGGGCCATATCAACATCATCAGAATACTTTCAAGAGAGGGCGCCGATCGTGATCTTAGGGATAAACAGGGTTATAGTCCGGTGTATTATGCAGCGCGGCATGGAAATGAGACGCACAAGTGTATACTCAAAGACTGGGTGTCCAGAGCTAGTTCTTATAGTAGGAGGAAGAAGCCCCTTTCTGACTAGGATTTACAGTGAAGGCAGAGTTCAGGTCGAAATACAAGTCATCTCAATGCTTCGGTAACCTGCATCCATGCGTCGCGAAAACGTTGGCGTACTGAAAGCCATCCGCTCGATGTGAGCTATAACTTCCTACACCTCGCTCTGCACTACACATGCTTTTCCTAACATTCTCTCTACCGCTATAAGTCTCTCACATGTTTTGGAGCGTCATTGTCCGCGGCGAAGGGCGATCTTGGCGGTCCGAAAGATTGCGCCGCAACGATAGATTATCTGCACTTTGTGGCAAAAGTAGCTATCACATGTTACGAGTAATTGCGAATGATCTGAAGCATACTTGTTGATACTCTCTAGTATCGAGCCTTAGCAATCACCTGTTTCCCCTGTCAATTCATGCTGTATGAGATGATGTTGCAGGGGTGTAAAGTGGGCTGATCTGAATCTATAGGGCTAAACCACGGGGATGATGTTATCAGAAGATAGGGAACAGCTGGCGGTGTAAACAGCATACTAACGTTATCAAGGAAAAACTCCATTTGATCATGCGCTTGAGAACAAAGCGATCCCGGCCATGGGGAAGCTGGCGTCTTTGTCGCTTTGACACTAAATAACAATCGGACTAACGTGCATCCCTGTGACAAGAGACGCACCCTGTGCCGGGACACGACAAAAGTACGCATGGGATGATATGGACTACGCTCCAGGTACGTGAAGCTCGTAATCGTACTTCTAGCTACGCAGGAGTGTCCCGCCACGGCGTGCGTCTCTTATCGAAGGGACGCACGTTATCTTTGCTGGCTTTCTTCGTCGTCACCTGACAAGATGCAGTAAGTTAGATGTAGGTCAATCTCCAGTCACAAGACAGACGTTATGGCGGGATCGCTCCCAAAGATAGACCAAAGACACCTCCAATAATGCGTGTTCCGAGACTCATAAATAACAAGATGTTGAAATATGTTATCAGACCTTGTAGCTTCATCAGGAGCTTGTTCGTCCAGGTACTATGACCTAATGAAATCTGGTGGAGCACGAAGTGATATGGTACCATGGACTACGTCCTCTGAGGTCCCTCCATTTCGGATCTTGTGACATCTTCAAACTCAACGCCTCCGTCAAGGTGAAACGTTGATGGTAAGTATCATCAATCTCAATCACAGTGAGTTACCTACTACGGTGCCACGTCCGGTACAATGGACTCGATTATGCTGGTCACCGATGAAGGATGTCTCCAAACCTGAACAACCTTCAGGCCTGCCATCTCCAACAACCCTCGGAACATGTCTTCCGTCCTTTCGCGTCCCGCCACCATGATCATCACCTGCATGTCGACGGCCGTCGCAAGACGACTGGGCCTGCAAGGTGGTAGCATGATGTCGTTGACCAAGAGCTTGCTATACCCGGGTTTCATAGCGCTTGCGATGTTGCGGATAATTTCCAGGGCATCACTGTTGTTCCAGTCGTGCAGTATACTATGGAGGTAGTACGCCCGGGCGTCCTTGACGGGTTGCGTCTTGAAGAAATCGTGCGGCATCCGCTGAATCCGAGGGTGACAGCTCGCTTTGCTGATGATATTCGGAATGTCTTGCAAAAAGAGCTGGTCCTCATAGCCAGGGTGTCTCGACCTGAATTCGTCCAAGTCTTTTCCCAAGTTGCCGCCGACATCCACAAGCAGAGGCCCTGCAGTGTACCCTTCGAAGATGTGGTTTGTGTGGTACATGTCGACCCATTGGATGCGGTTCGTTCTATATGCAGCCAGGAAGTCGTTGAAAGTATCGCCTTCTTCTCTGTTGTCTGGGTGACTATAGTACTCGAAGAGCGTCTCTCCTTTGCATCCCTTGTATTCTTGGAAGAATCCGTTCCGCGGATCACGAGGGAGCTCGTAATTCGCCCGTCGCAGGTACTCCGGTAGCTTCAGATACAGCCCTCCACAGACATCATAGCTAAGTCAAAGGTCAGCCTAGTCCTTGCAAGCGGTAAAAAGATCCGACTCACTGGTAGATGATGCCTGCGCATAGTTGCTTTTCGCAAAGTGCTTCAGACAGAGGTGTTTGAACGTAAGTTTCCTCGGCGCCAGTGACTTCCAGAACGACTCCATTGGCCGCCAGGTGCCTGAGAAGGCGTCCTGCTACGATTAGCGATAGCCTACGGGAGAGGACAGATGACTTACGAATTGTGTCCGGATTTTTTCCCACGAGTTCACTTAGCTCGTGACGAGTCATGCTCTCGTGGCCAACTGCCGACCACTTTTCAAATATCCCAAGGTCCAGACATGTCTTGATGGTCGCATTCAACAAAGGGGTTTCCACAGCTATCTCCCATATGAAATCTGAAGGCTTCTGCAGTTTCCTCAGTAGACGTCGTGACGACTGAACAACCTGTTCACGGTCTTCTCCATAGAAGTGTCCTGCTTCCAATGCTTCGAGAACCTGTGTTAGCTTCATCTTAGGCCAAAATGCAATTCGCCTATCGAAGGTCTACTACCGTGGAAACGCCCATGAGCCCACGATTTGTACCGTAGCATTCCTCTCGGTGTCCGTATCGTGCCCAGGGCAAGCGACATGAGCTGTTAGGCGCATCTGCGTCAGTGGAGCGTGACTTCGGCCGACGTGGGCTGCAATCAAAGCCCGTGGATGGATTCCTTAATGTCCGGTGTCATTTCCGTGCAGTGTGGATCCCTGACATGGCTCTTCGTGTCTGCTGGCTTCCGGGGTCCTTGGTTTGAAAGGACTACAGGCGAGAGAGTCGGCGAAAAACATGAGTGGCTTTTCGAGCCGGAGAGTAGTGATCATACGCGTTTCTACAGTGTAGAGCTGCAGAGCTATCGGGCGGAAAGACGTTGTCATAGACAACATCTCGAATCCCTCATGGCAATCTAGACATCTTGCCTTCGTTATGACGTTGTGTTGAGAGCCGGTCTTGCTTGTGATCCATCGTGCCCTGTCCAAAAACCCTGTGCCGTATGGTGGGAGTTGGAAGAAGACATCAGTCCTATCTTGCGCACCATCCTGCTCAATTAAATTGAGGATGACTCTGACGCTGAGCAGGGTTGCAGATCGCGGAATTGGGGAAGTTGCTCTGATGATACCGACTTATTAGCTTTTCGCTTGCGAGAATCCAGTTCCTCCAGTTCTGATGCAGAATCACTCTGGACGACTGCAAACTATTGCATACTGCAGACGTAGCTTTGTCGCAGGTCATGTCACGTCATATCCTTGATGTTGTTTCGCAAGAGCAGCGGGCTGACATTGCATTCGACATCGCGCACAAGCGTGTGTCCAACTAAACGTCGCTATAGCATCGTTCATGTGTTCTCTGCCAATCGGCTTGCCTACTACGACGGCTGGTTATCTATCCTCATTACCGACTCTTAGCTTGGAAAATGGAGCGCTTTACCCGACGAAGCCAAGTGGCCCGCCGTGAGGCTGGGGATGACATGGGCGAGAGCTGGCCCGAGCGCGCGTCACGCCAATCGGACAAGGGGCATTTAGAATGCTGCCAAAAAGAATGTTCTATGTGGGGATTACTTATCTCCCGCTTGCGATAAACTGATATTTAAGCATATCTAGCGTTTACGCAATCATTCCTACTATATACTAAACTCTGTATATACGAATAGAAGCGTCCATATGTTACCTATCTATTCATGTAGAAATCTCTACGAACGAATAGGTATTTGCTATACTATCATCTCGGAAATTTATCTCTAGTGTAACTTAGACTTAGGTCACGTGACTTTTTTCCAAAGACACGTGACTTTCTAAGGATATCATCTTTACATAGCGATAACTAATTCTTATAGAGCAAAATTTAAATTAAATTATAGCTTACACTCGAAGGAGATAGTCAACGTTATTCAACTATATTACATCATATATTCGTTACGTAGTAGGTCAAAAACCAATGGTTAAACATCCTAAATAAAGAAGCTAGGAAATCCCCGCGTAGGACGTTACTTTTGGAAGCCATTCTATCGAGCCAACAAGCGCACCCCGGACACTCATTAGTCCTCTACAGGGGAGGTCTGCATCAATAGTCGATCCGGACAAAGTTGGCCGACGAGCCACTTCCCCGACAGCTAGATGCTAGCTCCTCGGTCGCAATTCAGTGGACGATTTATGCTCATCGTTCGCCGGCGGACGGTTCAACTTGCAATCGAAGTCTCACAGTGTTTAACGATCGTGAACGACTGTAGCGGATGTCACCATCTAGCGATCATCCTGACGTGAACCGCAGCACCTCTGCGTAGCTAGAAGTACGATTACGAGCTTCACGTACCTGGAGCGTAGTCCATATCATGCCATGCGTACTTTTGTCGTGTCCCGCCACAGGGTGTGTCTCTTGTCACAGGGATGCACGTTAGTCTTGGCCTTGTTGGCGTTGACAACTATGGTGAGACTGCCCATTATGAGCTTCTCCAGATGATTGTGATCTGGCTTTTGTCTTACTGGCCTGTTGGAGGTGAAAACGGCAAGCCTTTTTCCATATCTCAAAGATGACTCCCACGAAATGGCTTTTGGAATTTAGTTTTATACTCAATATGTAATGTGCCTCACGAGGTGATTATATCCCAGGTCTTGTTGATGCTATGAAACTGCCATGTTCACAAGAGGACCGCTTCTGATGTACATCCAGATTTCCCCAAGGTCCATCCGAGCAACCGATTGGCGACGTCGCTGCAGTAGCACGGGGTTGCACCCTTACGCCCGAGATCGCCGTCGGAACTAGGGGAGCCTGAGTTGTAAAGACGAGCTGCCCGATAATAAGGTACAGCTTCGTCCTCTCCCGCACTCTGACCAATACTCGACTTTTCGAGACATTGCTTTAATCCGTCGCCCTGTGACGTCCCTCCGACTCCGTCTTTGACCATTTGAAAAATATCTTCGCTCGGGCAGGGCCCTGAAGGTCTATCATGGCAGGATCCAGTGCCATCGTGTGACTGAAAGAGTCCCGGGTTGGAGTGTGACTCTGCTGTGGTAGGGACACGAGTACAGCCATTTGATTCTTGCATCATGATGGCGGCTATGAAAGTCTTGTCTAATTTGGTTTCGACGGCCATTTCTTCGATAGACTTCCTGACCTCTTTATTCTCTTCGTCGGAGTTCTGGGCTAGACTGGAGTCGAAGTTCTTGCAGGACTGTTTCATGACACCGACGTTGAGCTCCCAGAAATCTTCAAAGGAAATCCACTTGTCCATGGGTGGCCAACCACTAGTCGAGACTGATCCATCACCGGTGAAAGTCTTGATATAGTAGCTGCCCGTCGTATTGCCATTGCTATGGTCCGAAGCATTCGGCGCGGATACTTCGATGCCATCCATCGAATGACTTGACGTCGAGGATGGAAATGCGTCAGCGGTAGTGGATTGAGATGACCCTGGAAGCCCGTCAGGGCCCCGTTCTGCCTCTTCATTAGTGGCTGCATTGGCATCCGTCTCTACTTTAGAGCCGACCGATGACTGCGTCTGACTATGGAATGCATCGATCACGTCTGGCTGGCATGTCCCAAAGTCAGGTTGACAGCCTTCACCACAGTGCTCAATCGAATTACCACAGTAGTTGCTAGAGCTATAGTCGCCAACGAGTTAGTGTACTAGGACTTCAGCGCAGGAGCTTGACTGTCATACCTGCAACAAAATTGCTCTGGACAGGTGCTCCCACTCCATGAACCGCAGGAGCCATCCCAAGACACGTTGCGAGTGTCCAACCGGAGTTTCGCATGGCTTCCATCCATATGCGTGTCGCCTGATCTGGTACAGGCGGTGTGATCGTCACTCGGTATGTCACGAGGGATTGCGGCCACTGATACGGCGAGAGCGAGACAGAAAACCTAAGAAGTGTCAAAAGTTTCTTCCGAATGAAAGTTCCATCCAGCAACAACATACCAACGTCTCCTGGAAAAGATGTACGAAGCCCATTTCACTGGACGATCTGAAATGTTCTATGTCCTTGATGAAAGAGGAGACGAGAAGAAACACTAGATCAGACCTGCGAATGTCATATCTTACTACGGTGCCAGAGGTTTACGTAACATGTGTTCTCGTGTAACTGCTACGTTCGTGTTTATGGATGAGGACGCATGACTGTCAGCGCAAACGGGATCGTCAATTGACAGCACAAAAGGTTCCACACGAATTTTTATTTCATACTCATTATTGTCCCTTCTCCGAGCGGGTTTGCCACTTCAGCAGCACGGCAGAGACATTCGATGACTGTCTACATCCGCCACAAAAAGTACGGTAAGACGAGCAGGCGAAGAGACCTTACGGAGCGCCTCGACGATATCGAAGGCTTGTTAGAAGAGCTGCTTGCTCGCACCAACCCCTCTACACAAGACACCATAACCACAACGGGCTCCCCGTACTTTCGCAAGTTCTTGGACAGAGCAAAGTCGCTGGCCGGGTCACGTGCAAAGCACACGATGAAAGGAGCAGCGCGCCATGGCCTCCAAGCAACGACATCTGCCGAGGGTAAGTCCTTTGCCACAAGATCTGCAATACTGTGCTGACAAGTTGTAGGTGCTCGACTACTGAAGGGTGCACTATCGCTCTATCTTGGACGAAAGCGACGTGACCAGGCAATACAACGCTCGGTGTGGGAGGACTTGATTGCACTTGGTACCCGGAAGATGACGGAAACTTAGGAGATTTGGCGGCCACGAATATAAGGCAAAAGTCGTCGTCTAGTAAGGCTCGCTGTTTTGGACTCTTTTCTTTTTCACCCGAGGATCCTGCGTCTGACGTACGACAATCAAAGTGGTACTGTAAGTTAGGACACTTGCTTCCCTTTTTGATGGTATGTACGATTCATCTGGCCTCGATATATCTGGCACCAAACACCGGTTCCTCTTATGGAAACCGCATGACTAAGTTAGTTTGAGCATATCTTGCGGAGAGAAAATATAGCTCCATCAGGTCTTTGGTCGAGCCGCGAATCGTCGCGCGCTCTAGTCAAGCTGCTCATACTTCTATCGGTATATGTGCCAATTTGAATTTGTTACAGTATGGAAGACTACGTTTCAATAGAGGAAAAAGCACGTTTGTGCTCGAAGGTAAGTGATAGAGGAACGGAAAGTCCGATGTAGGGCTGACCAACCGTCCGCCGACTTGTCATCTATCGGTACTCAGCACATACAACCCCCCCTTTCTCTCTACTAAGCCTAGTGAATCGATTATAGACAACCTTCTCGTCGATGACTATTGTCTTGTAACTTAGCTGGTCAATGAATATATTTGTCACCGTCGTCGAACGGCCCGTCATACTCGTTCTACACAAAGCTGATCGACCGGAAAGTAACTTTTACCCGGACGTTGCAATTTGCGTCCCGAAAGCTACTGTGACTACATGAGGTCAATCACAACTTCTCATGCCTCGCTCCGCACCTTACACAACTCTTCCAGCACCTGTTTTAGTACTACAACCTCTCTTCAATCTTTTCCCAGCCTTGTCATCTGCAGTGAACGACGATCTTGGCAGGCCGAAAGGTCGCAGTACGATGATGAATTCTCTGCACTTTTTAGCAAAAGTAGGTTTGACAGGTTACAGTCAGGTGTGACTGATCTGAGAAACGTTCTATGGTGTTCTTTAGCGTTGAATCTGCACAACGACTTCTAATTCACATCGATGCGCGTTACTGTACTCGAGATAAGGTTTCAGGGATGTAAAGTGGACGGAGTTGGTGCTGCAGGGCAGGCTCACGGTGATAATCTCATCAGAAGCTAAGAAGTGGCCAACGACATAAACAGCAGACGGCTGATGAGGCTAGCTGATAAGCGGCATACCCACTTTGCGGGCCGCTGGCTACCCGTCTCCGCAAACGCTGCATACATGCGAAAGCGAGCTGGCTGCATGCGGATCTCCGGCCCTATTCGCCAGGTAGATTAAGGAGACAACTAGGCAGATATGCTTGGGGCCATGTCGCAGCGAACATAGTCTCGGCCTATCCTAATTGTATGCTCCTCTAACCTTCTTCATGCTTTGCAATCGTTCATGATCGACCACAGATCACGCAATGGCTGGCACCACGGACGATACCATTGATCGGCAACTGGAAGATAGCTATGGAAAGCTCGGGCTTCGTCGATACACCGACAACGACCATCAGCTATGTCTTCGTGCAAATGGATCTTGTGATCCGAATTCGACTTGTCTTGTCCTACAAAATCTCATCACCAGTTCGCAAGAAACCTTTCGCGGTCGCAAGAACACCAAAGCGCTTATCATGAAAACACCACCTCTACTCCACCATGCTATGGTGTTCGTCAAAGACTATGGAGCGTTCCTTTCTCCCACTCAAAACTCGGACAGTATGGACATGACAATCTGTGTCTTTCACATACTTACGCTAGAGGGAGAGAGATCCCGGCAAGGTTGGTGGCTTCTCCTTGAAACTCTCACACGTGCTCTCACGAGTACAAGGTGATAATTGTCCGACTGCCACAAGAGACAACACTTTTTTCGTATGGGATTTAGCAAGATCTCTGACAGGTCCAATTGCATTACAGAACCGAAGATCCTCAAAGGGCGAGTCTCCAAAGGAGGAAAGCGAGGTCCGTATATGACCAAGAGAAAAAGAGCGGAGATGGATCGAGCAGTCGATAAGTCCCAGAGCAAGGAAGGGACTATATCAGTCGCTTTAGGTAGCCCGCAAAACCCCGTTGGGACGACTCAACAAGGACAGGGCGCACTCAGCAGCCGGCAAGGACTGGCCGCTATGGTCCTAGAGATCTTGGAAGAAGAAATGGCTAAGCACATGGATCGAATGCCTTCGTGTGGCCCAGAACGCGGCAACAATCCGCAAGTACAGGCACAAAAGGAATAGTAGGGCATGATGATCGAGGAGGACGGGGCGGCAGTACGCGGGCTGTGTGTTACAGTAGGGGAGCGAACAGGTGAGCCAACTTGCATAGGGCCAATTCGCGTGCGTGGAAAAATACCTGACCAGGAATTGACTCACTTCGCTCTGATCATACGATGCGTGCTTCCGCAGCACAGCAAACAGCCGTGCTTGCCTAACGTTAGACAAGCGTGTTCGCTAACTTTGCCAATGTGCAAGAGCCTTGATCCTTAGAGCCCGCGTGGTGGAAGCGCTGTAACATCATTAGCCTAAACAGCTTACTTCGTTAGGGACTCTGCCTACAGAAAACACAGGACTGCAGTAATACTACAACGGTCAGAACGCGCGGTCGCGTCAACGACATCCAGTCTGCCATGGGACTAGTGGATTAGTTGCTACACATCACCACCAGACCGTAATTCAACTCATCCAGTGATAGTCTTGTATAAGGTGATCGTGAGAAGTGTAGCGACGATTTGGAGCAATGCGCTGGTGTAGCAACAAGGGTATGGCAAGTTTTCACCTCTCCATCAAGGTGTGCAAAGGATTCGATCCAAACGCCCAATTCTATTACGCAGAATTCAGGAACCAACGACACTACTTTCACTCGATTTGGAAATATGGAGTTTACTGACAGACACATCAATGAGGCTGGGGACATCGGCTGGCATCTCATCAAAATGCGACAAGTAATCCTGTCATGGGGGATCAGGCGTACTATTGCTCGTATAAGCTGCTCCAGTTCATCTCTCACGACCGACGCGCTGATATGGAAAGTGCCACTAGGAGCAGTATCGTGTACATCGTGTATTTTCTGACCGTCATCACTACCTTCCATCATTGCCACCTTCCATTCTCCACCCTTCTTGTTCAGCCAATATAGGAGCTTGGAAGTGAGCAGGCTTCGAGGAGGGCGCCATTTCAGCCAAACTATCACACGGTTGGAATGCTAGCTGAAGAATTAGCATGTCTACTAGACCACCAATCATCGACTCGCCGCAAGACACGCAGATTCATGTACCTCCATAGTCGCGGCTCCTGACAGGACTATTGCGAGAGATCTGACGCCAATGCGATGCCGTTGGTCAGATGAGTTTTCGCCTCGTTAGCAAACGCGCCGAGGAGGGAATCCGTGAAGTTTACATCGAGAAGTTTTCCAAGCCCAAGAGGTACCTGTTCACTATATCATCTCTCCAAACACTACTTGGTGTCGCTTGCTCCAAATATCTGGCTAGCTACGTACGGCAATGTCGAGCTCGTCATGATCGATCTTGTTCATGCCAAACAAGATCCTGACGTGCGCGCTCGTCTACCGATATCGCAAGATCTGGTACGAGCCAGAAGCACGAACCTGCCCTTGAGCCCTACTCCACTCTCCCAACACGAAAGGGCGACCCTCTGGAAGAAAGAAACAACAGCGGTATGAGACGATGGGGATGGCCGAAGGATATTGAAACGAATTCTGGAAAAATCGGACAAACTCGATTCTCTTACAATTACCAGCGATCTGAAAGCACCGGGACTCTTTGGAGCGCGCGGACTTGTCGATATGGGGATCCTCACTTCGAAGGACTGTCAAGCCTATCTCGACGACAACAAATCCTTTCAGCCTGTCTTGAATGCACTGCTAACATCGCGATGTCATGTCAGACACCTCAGGCTGTGTGAAGCTGAATCAGAGATAACTTTCCTTGACATTTGGATGCAGTATCAGAATGTTTGGCATAATCTTCACACCCTTGGCATTCGCCTTCACAAGATACTGGAGAACAAGGAACGAACAGAGAGCCTTCTTGGGCTGCTGTCGACTTGTGGAAATTTGCAAAACTTCCGAATCAGCTCCAAGGGACAATAAGACGATGGCCACGATGGCGATTGTTTCCCCGACGTTATGCGATCGCTACACATGGCTCCTCTTTGCTCTGTGGGCGTGACATCGATGTATGTCAGGAAAAGTGATCTGGACATTCTATTGGCTATGAAGACCTTCGAAATCGTGCAGCTCAGCGACATCTTCAACTGTGAAAAGGGTGACATTGAGGAAGTGCAGTATTGTCGCAGGGATAGAGTGTGGGTTAAAACAAGCGCCATGTAACACGGCGCGTCTGGACTTGGCAACGACTTTGCAAGCTCATGCTCGGAAGAGCCTCATGATTCAACTTGCCTAGGAGTAACGTGCTCAGTGACATGCACCTGAGCGATGCGACCGCTGCGGTATTTATAGTCTTGAGAACAGTCGTTCCTCACAATGGCCATCCACCACTATATTGGTGACTTCAATCATTGCCAACTGCTTTCGTATCATGGTCATAGCAGCTTCATGATTACCTTCGGCATACTGATACCCTCGCAGCGCTCGCAGGTACATCTTTCCCGCATCCTCCATCTCACCCCGATTTGCATGGAGACTGGCAAGGCTGCTGATTGTGCGAAGGGTCGACGGGTGCTTAGGTCCCAAGCCTTCCTCGTACCCTGCCAACGCTCGCAGGTACATGTCAATGGCCCTTGTCAGATCTCCTTGCTCTACATAGATGCTGCCAAGGTTGTTAACAGTACGGAGAGTCGAAGCGTGCTTTGGTCCCCATGCCTTCTCGTATCCATCCAGCGCTCGCAAGTACAGCCCTTTGGCCTCCTCAGTCCTCCCTTGGTTTGCGTATATGTTCCCAAAATTAATGAAAACATGGAGTATCGACGTGTGATTGGATCCCAATCTCTCCTCCATCCATTCTAGCGCCTAAAGGTACATTCTTTCGGCTTTCCTCGTCCTACCTTGATCTGCGTACATATTTCCAAGATTGTTCACCGCACGAAGAGTCGTTGTGTGCTTGACCCAAGTGCACTCACGAAATCTTCCAGCGCTCGCGAGTACATCTCCTCGGCATCACCCAGCTTGCCCTGATCTGCGCACAGGCTACCGAGATTGTTAATGGTATCGAGAGTCGATATATGCCTTGGTCCCCATGCCTTTTCGTACCCATCCAACGCTCGTAAATACAGCTCCTTAGCCTTCCTAAGTCTGTTCTGTTTCCAGTAGAGTGTGCCAAGATTGCTCACGATATCGAGTACCGACACGTCGCTCGGTCCACATGTTATCTCATACCCATGTAAGGCTCGCAAATACATCTCCTCCGCCTTCTCCATCACACCATGTTCTGTGTACAGGATACCCAGGTTGTGAACTACACTGGGTGTCGATGGATGATGCGGGCCCAGTGCTCTCTCGTCGCTTGCCAGTACCTGTAGTCACATATTTTGTGCCTCTCTCAGCTTTCGTTGTTTCCAGTAAAGAGCACCGAACCTGCCGAAAATTCCAAGGGTGGACGTCTGCTTCGGGCCCCAGCGTTGAAACAGTAACCGCAGAGCCGCGATAGCTACCTTTGCAGGCATAGCAAGTACTCGATACACCCGACACGTTCCATCGCTCTAATTTGGTATTGTTGGTAGGTGTAGAATTGAACCAACTCATGCTGAAGATCGACTGGGACACTCTGCCCCTCGATCGAAGACATTGTAACAATGACGAGAGTGTCCAGAGGCCTAGATGAATATGCTGTCCACTACTTTACAGCATTGGCTAATTCAGACGGAGTGATATACCTCATACAGGAGGTTGCGGTTTTGGCTTGATCGCACATAATCTCTCCGATGACTAGCGTGCTTGTTGTCACTTGTCGGAGAATGCAGCCGTGGCATTCTATTGACTCCGCTGAAACTCCACAACAGTGCCAGGATCCTGGAAAGAGGGGTCGGCCACCCATCCGCAGACGATCACCAGCAATCCAGCTTGGCTGCCTTGACTGAAGCTCCACACCATCCAAATGTGAGTTCGTGGAGACGCCAGAATGTGGACATGCAACGGTGAACGGTGAGCGTGAGCACAAGGAAAGCGTGAATTTGGCAGACAGCCACCCAAAATACGTTGACTGGCATAAGCTTTTCCCGCAGCCGGCTGTTCACGGTAGCAGGATGCACTTTACGCTTATAGTCGACACTCGCTGAATATTGTTGTATGATGACTAGCGACTCAAAAGAAAACGATGCGGTATTAGTTGGCGACTCGCATTGTGCCGACAGTACTTCTTTGTTAACATATATATAAGCAAAGCTAAGTATGACTTGCTTTGTAGAACACATTAAGCTATTTAATCGTGAAAGGCAGTCGAAGCTCTAACTTACTGCACTCCAGAGTTCGCCCACCTAGTGTGGACTTCGATACGGCTGGTGCGAATCTCGTCGGGAATAGCTTGTTGTCCGTTACATAATGGATGAGAATAACCCTCTCGCGTCCGGTTATACGGTCGATCGCCCGAAAGAATGGCAGTGAGGGCATACATGTAAGTTAGCACTTATGAGGTTGTAGGCGGAACATAGACGTCTAAGTTACGTGAAGCTCGTAATCGTAACGTGCGTCCCTTCGACAAGAGACGCGACAGCGTGAGCTTCTCGTTAACCTGCCTAAGGGCGTCGCGAAAAATCGGTCGTTACGAAAGGGATTTTGAATTAACTAGTTAAGTTATCACCTTCCGTGCATCACTCTTTACCGTCCCGAATTCCAGCCAGGCTTTTTCCAGCATCTTGCGCTCCATGCGTGACTTTTACAGCTTTACTACGAATAATAAAGGGCGATCTTAGCGGAAGGATAGGCCATGGTAGAACGATGGATTTTCTGCGCGTTATGACAAAAATCGACCTGATAGTCTTCATATAGCTGCCACTGACACGAAACACACTTTGAGTGGCTCTCTGTCGTCCAGCCTATAAAACGACTCATATCTTGCACTAACTTGTGCTATCAGAGGTTGCAGGGGCACAAAGTCAGTTAACAATCAATCTGCAGGGCAAAGCTGTGACGCTGATATCATCGAAAGCTAGGGAGAATCATCGTCGGCATAAACAGCAGACCTCGGATGGAGCCTGTTGATAAGTAGTAAGCTAAAGCTGCGGGCCGCCGTCTGTCGGTCTCCGCGAATCCGCTCAGACTCACATGCGGGCATCCAGGCTTACATTGACTTTAATGCGAACAAAGATCCTTTAAACCAAGACCTGGTTGGCTGGGGACATCAAAACTAATTCCTACCTCTACATCAACAATGCCCAAAATCGTGAACGGGCCCCGGGACCGAGCAGAGACTTCCCCTTCCTCCACGAAGCGCCGCCCGCGCACAAATCGCAAAAGGGCGATTCCTGATTCACTCGAGCCCAGACATCTTCGCAGAACCGGTGGCACACGCTACGCCAGCGCGACTGAACACACAGAGTCACATTCTCCAGCAGACTCTGCTCTCGATTTAGTACGCAACGACATCAAAGAGAACCTTTCAGTTTACATGATCATACCAATTTTCGTTGCTCGCGATCTAAGAAGGGTTGCAGCTGTGACATCTTTGGTTGCCGACGGAATCGTTTCTTCAGAACATCTCCCGCTCACCGAATTGGTCAAGGTGTATGACATGCCACCGCCGGACCTGACTCGCTACAGAGAGGCAAGAGACAACACACCCGTTAACTATCTTATCGAAGACGTGGAGAACTTCCGTGCTATCCTCTCCGCATGTCAGTCGTCAAAAGCAGACCCGGGTCTACGTCGTCAAGCTCTGGATCCTAGCCTCGCAACTGCTGGCTGGACTGCGTTTACCCGCCGAGCAGTCTCATTGTCACAAGCATCCCATTCTGGGTCGATACAGCAGATGCTCCTAGACGGTCTCGAAGCGATGAAACTTCTCCCCCCATCCATTGCGCGCGCGGAATACGCAAAGGAATTCGCACGGTCTGTAGCGCTACTGGACGCTGGCGAGCAGGAACAGGCATTCAGAGCCGCTGTGGGCTTTATGACAGACTTGAAGACAGATGCACTTCAAGACGAGGCAATAGCAACAACCATGCTCTATGAGTGTGCGGTTTCTCTGAGATACCTGTGCAAAGACGTTGTGCCATCTTGTGCAAATGTTCTTACAAGGCAGGTCCGGACGAAGGCGCTATATGCCATGAGGAAAGTCCATCACGGCATTGGAGAAGCAGTAGGACTTTCGCATCTGATAGTATGGAAGTGGGATGATCAGGGTGAACTTCACTACAACTTACGTAACTTCATGCGGCAGAGTAGCTGGTAGATCTGGTCTCATGTCATCTATCGTCATGCCATACACCTAGTGTTTTCTTCGTGCTCTGCGTATGAAGATAGCGATGCCGCTAAGATATACGTGCATTCTGACCAACTTGTCATATCTTGGTATAGTAACGTGCCTTCAAAATGTGTTCCGCAATACTGTGCAGTCCATAATCTTCGCTACTACAATACCCTTACATTAACCCTCTTCGACCTCATCTATGACGTATTAAACAAGCGTGGTTACCGCATTTTGACTACCAATGCCGCCATTGAGGGAAGGGCCCAGTAACAGACTCCGTAACAATCAACTCAGTTGATAAGGGTTGGTTGATGGAATTAGTATTCTCTTTCCATCAACCAATGGTGGTTTGATGCGTATTACTGTTGACCAACCCTTCAAATACAGTCAATCAAACCTGTAGTTGGTTGGGAGTTAATGAGGCTGGATTGTATCTAAGAAAAGAGGTTATCATTGAAGTTTCTCGATGTTGACATAGAGATAACTGGATGACTGCGATACGATATTACCCCAACCCTGACCCTAAGCATGCGGAGATGAGGTCACCCGATAAACTTACGTTTTGCCCGCTCGCTCGTGAGTTGGTACCCTGCTAAGTTCTGGAGACCGGATAGTCGGCGGCCCGCAGCTCCAGTGTGTCACTTATCGATAGACTCCGTCAGAGGTCTGCTGTTTATGTCGACAACAATTCCCCCGCTTTCGATATTATCACCGCTACGCTTTCGCCCTGCAGATTCAACCTTGACTAATTTCGCAACCCTGCAACCCTGTCTCCGATAGCATGAGATGGTGTGATCTGTAGTTCGCCCAATAGGCTAGACATCAGAGGATCATGCAGAGTATGTTTTGCATCAGCCGCAGCTGTATGCAGACTGTTAAAACGAGTTTTGTCCGATTGTGCATAGAATCCATCGTCACGCCATAGCCTTTCGTCCCGCCAAGGTCACCTTCTACGCTAGGCGATAACATTCAGAGGGCATAGTACCGGAACAAGTCTCCAGAGAGTTGTAGATAGTATAGAGTGATGTGTGAGAAGTTATGGCTAGTCTTGCCTCTAGGGCTTTCGGAACGACCGAGATTTCACAATGCTCGGATGCAGATTAACGTATATCCTTCTGACAAGGAACACCCGGTGTGGCGGAACACACGTAAGTAGCTTCGAGTACGATTACGAATCTCACATACCTGAGGCGTAACGTGCCTCCCTTCGACAAGAGACGCACGCCGTGGCGGGACACCTCTACGTAGCTAGAAGTACGATTACGAGCTTCACGTACCTGGAGCGTAGTCCACATCATGCCATGCGTACTTTTGTCATGTCCCGGCACAGGGTGAGTCTCTTGTCACAGGGATGCACGTTACTCAGGTCACTTGCAGAGTCGGCTTCACCTTTGCACTGTTGTAAATTCCTTCTGAGGCCAATAGGAGATTGCGGTTGTATTTCCCGGCCGGCCAACACAAGTGAGATTGACTGTGGGAGACGCTTTTTGCAGTGAAGCCATTACCGCGAACTACTGTACGACCTATTGTTCGCAAACAAAAAGTCACTCTGCAGCATCTGATACGTCCCACTCGCCAGTTTGATCCTAGGACTACTGGTGGGCCCAGAATTCCCCCAGATACCGATGCCACTTCCGAGGCTTCTCAAAGACATCTGGCTCGAGCGAATCGAAGTGTGGACCTAAGCTGGCACACAAAAGTCCTGTTGCCCACAGCGAATCGATCCTAGTCTCGGGATACCCTTCCGAGAATACATCCAAATAAGTAACTGGGTAGTCTTTGCCGATATATTCTACAAGTGTTTGAATAAGATTGTTTCCGTGAACCGCGTTATCTTCCTGGCTATCCGCGACTACGCTGTTGAAAAGAGTACGGGCGGTATCCATCAGCCGAACGTCACATTTATGGCGCAGACGCATTAGCCTACGAAGAAAGTCCTCGTCGGATAGAACAATCGTCCCGGCGTGACCTCGCTCGCTCTCTGAGATCCGGCGCGAAGCTGGCAACGAATAAGCTTTGGAGTGAACACAGCTAAGCTGCCTTTCGGAAAGACGAGCGTTGCCTAATATTTGTTCTAGGTGGGCTTGGTATCGACGAAAGGCAGCTTCACATGACCGGTTGAGTAGGCGCCAACTCGAAAGATCACTATGTCGTGGTAAACGCGAGATGACCTGTTCAATCAGCTCCGGGGGTAAGTTCTCGAGCTGCATGGTGGAGACTGGACTTTGGTAAAGTGGAAGACAAGTCTGATACGGAAGGGACACACGCGCCCACAAAGCCAGCCTGCAGCACCTGCGTCACATGATCGAACGGTTGGAGTACATAGTCATCTGGAAAGATATTACATAAGTTACCCGCACGAAGGTGGGGACTCGAAAAGCTAAGCATATTTGTCTTTTGTACGGTTGGCGACGCTTTCAGCTTCTTCATGCAGTTTTATATGTCATTCCAAGAATCGGTACATCGACTATAGTTGTACTTATGATATGTGCAACAGAGCATACGTTCAACTGCCAATCCTGTGTCCTAGGACCTATATGTGTTCATGGGACATTCGTACGTAGCAGGCGCAATCTAGTCGTGGGGTGACAAACAGAGTCTTTAAAGTCGGGACACCGGTTTCGCATACAGTAGTTTGCAGAAACGGCTCCACTGCACAAAATGTCTCCTACGGTCAGTATCGCTTATCTTGGTCGGCCGAGAAATACAACCGCAACCTCCGATTGGCTTTAGAAGATCTACACAACAGTGCGAAGGTGAAGCTGATTCTGCAACGTAATATACTATCTACTGTACTGTACCTGAAGCGTACTCCATATCCTGCCCTACGTAGTTTTGTCATGTCCCGGCACAGGGTGAGTCTCTTGTCACAGGGATGCACGTTACTGGTCATCGGGGACAGTGTGCGCGATGAAGCCGACACTGCAACCTCATGTACTTCAAGCAGTGAGGGATCTGTCTTTCTTCGATTGATTTTCTAAATAAACCTCAGCGACTCGCAAACTTGGACAAGCCTTCCAGCGCGCACGATTACAGTAATCCGCGAAACTGGTGTTCCGAATGTCAAGAATCTGTTCTGTCACCCCACGCCTAAATTTCGTCCGCTGCACACGAATGTGCCTTCAATATAGACCTATCTTAAGACACCGGATTCGTAGCTGACTGTACATACAGGATTCTGCGTCTGTCAACCAACTTGACTCCTGCCGTCGGCCGAAAACTTGCCGCGCCATCACTGTAAGGTACATGGTGTGATAGTACTGCTCGGCCGAGTTGTTATCTGGTGAACTTGCAGAATATTTTCTACAGTCCACAGGTCACCGTTCACCCCGCTTATCACTTTTTCTCATTTATCGTATCTTTGTCCTCTTGTCCTCTCTTCGCAAATCGAACAGTTAGCACACCAACTACAATCTGTCTCGCGAAGAGCATCCTGCGGCCCTCATCTCTCTGGGTCCACTTCGTAGAGTTTCTCGTAATTTCTGTCAACGCTGCAGAGATGCAAAACGTAGCACTGTATTCTTGGCTGCAGGCCGCGGTCGTGCTTCTCTTTCGGTCGTCAGCACTTGGAGATGATGTCAACGGTGCGACTGGCGCCGTCAATTCGACCACTCCCTCAACGGTTGAGAACGAGATCACGGTCCACACGATCACGGTCGGAGAAGAGCAGCACTTCTTTACGCCAAACAGCATCAACGCATTGCCGGGAGACATAGTCACCTTTAGATTCTGGCCCGGCAACCATTCGGTTGTTCGAGCCGAATTTGGCTATCCCTGCGTACCGTACGAAGAGTTGAGAGACAGTGATCAAGCTGGATTCTACAGTGGTGTGCAGTCACCCGATGCCACCGATGTAGTGAGAGATACCGTAGGTGCAAACACTTGCTCGATTCGCAACTTGATCTGAGTGTCTCCGCAGCTTCCTACATGGAACCTGACAATCAACACCACCTCTCCGGCGTTTTTCTATTGTGGCGCACCCGGTAGCTGTGTTGGCTGGGGCATGGTAGGCGCAATCAACGCGGATGCGGAGCATCCTATTGCAACGCAGATCAAATTGGCCAGGGTATGAGATGGCATCGACTCCCTCGCATGGACCCATGAAGATTGCTGACGATCACGTTTCGCTTTACCCAGCAAGCGAGCTTTGTAGTGACTCCGGGGCAGTCGCTTCCTGCGGATGTGAAGACTTATCTGGATAGTCTGCCCAAGGCCACCAGCACCATCAATGCTGCTGCAAATCCTACAGTAGATTCCGGAACTAGAGCAGAGGCGACTACGTCTTCGGCAACGAGTGACGATCATGAGGAGGCGGAACGGCAAGACGACCCATCCGGTTTTCCAGTTGCTGCTGTGGCTGGCGCAGTCATAGGCGGTCTCTGTGTTATCGCCATTGCGACAGGTCTCTTTTGGTAAGATTGAGGTGTATAGTATAGGCGAAAGAAATAATGGACACTGACCGTTTGCAGTAAGTCCATATCTACTGTACCCTGCCAGGAAACCGTAGGCGCTCGGCTACCGCAAGGCTTGGGTGGGATAGGAGGTACGCATACTACATCGGGTCTTTTTCTGACACTTGAACAGACTACTTTGGCCGCTTCCAAAGGCGCGCCAAGTATCCTACGCCACCGCCTACGCCAAAGATGACTGAAGCGGAGAGTAAAGAGGCAAGCTCTTCGCTGTCATCATACTGCCCATCGGATTTGCACCCTTCCCTGCGCAAAGATGCGGAGGTATCTTATAGTGCGGTATCGTATTCGCCGGAAGCAACGCAATCTTGCACCTTACTGAGCCCTCTCAGTTACCAGCAGCTGTGAGTTGAAACGGGGTCTGCACGCAATCGGCATGCTGACCTAAATCAGGTCTCTCGAAAAGCAAGAACTAGATGGGACGTCGCTGAGACATGAGTTGAGGGGTTGACGGGAGCCTCCATGAATGTCTCGATGCGCCGAAAAGGTTGTCCTTGAATATCTCATTAGATGTAGCCTTTTTGCTCGATGCGGATGATGAACAGATTTTGATTTTACCTGAAGTAACCTGCATCCCCGCACTGCGAAATTCCCTGCTGAGCGAAGCCGAAAGCTAATTTCAGCCTCTTGAGCGACCAAGGAGTACTCCAACATGTTGATTTATTGACTTAGCTACGCCACCATACATAGATTAGCTTGTTCATCGATTCGACTGCAAAAATATTCCTAATTCCATGACCGTTGTTGCCCGTTTCTCCGTGACTGGAGATGTGTTTCCCCAGCGAGTGCTCAGCTTCCGCGCTTTGTGAGCGTCTCATGCCTCGTCATCATTTTTGTTGGACCAAGAAGTGGCTCATGGAATAAACAAAGTATGGAGAGGCAGTGACATGTTGAAGAATTATGTTACCTGCTCTGTCGCGCGAGTATACAGGGGTGCGTCGAGAAGTGCGTATTGGAAGCCAGACAAGGCTGGGAGCCGCTTAGATCGCCGTGTGCTCGATAAACTGGTTCAGCATGACAAGATGCTATGCAAAGACGCGACTTTTGTTGCCGCTGGATATCAAGGCGGCGCCGGCCCGCTTTGTGGCCGCAAGCGTCAAACATAAGACGACCTAGCTAGCTAGAGATAGCACGACGCCGGGTCACATGGAAGAAGCGCTTCCGGATATTGTCCGTTCACGACACGAAACAAAGGTACAGTAAGTTAAGGTGAAGATGTTGTATCTACTGGAGATTTGGAGATGCTCACTTGCCCCAAAGTGCGGGATGACCAGTCTTGAACTCTATAGTGCGACTCCTTACTTTCATCTTGTCCTGCGGATCATACCAGTAGTGTTACTTGAAGGAGAAAAAGGATATGGCGCCGGACGCTTGGCCAACAAGAAGACGTGATCCAAATGCATCATGAGTTGTGCCACGATACTCATGAGGCAGCCAGAAGATATCCACACCTCGTACTTTTATCCAAGAAGAATCTAGCAGTACCGTAGTTTGAAGCTTAGTGCCAGATGCTTGATGTGTAGCAGAGGCGAGACCGAGATCCAGCTGCCCGATGTTCGTCGCCAAATTGCTTCCGTCGTTGGAAAAGATAATTTTGGAGACAGTCCTAGAGGTTTCCTGCTTTTGCCTCTCCTTGCCCGTCGCCGCGTCCCACAGCCTGACCATCCTGTCCCCCGACCCCGACGCCACCATCTTGCCGTCCGGCGAGAAGGCCACAGCAGTGACCTCGCTGTCGTGCCCTACGAGCCTCTGCCTCTCATCGCCCGTCATTGCATCCCACAGCCCGACCGTCTTGTCCCCCGACCCCGACGCCACCATCTTGCCGTCAGGCGAGAAGGCCACAGTGGTGACCCTCTCGTCGTGCCCTACGAGCTTCGGCCCTCCCTTGCCCGTCGCCACGTCCCACAGCCTGACCGTGTTGTCCCACGATCCCGACGCCACCGTCTTGCTATCTGGTGAGAAGGCTATAGCGGCAACCCCATTGCTGTGACCTACGAGATTCAGCCCTCCCTTGCCCGTCGCCGTGTCCCACAGCCTGACCGTATTGTCCTCTGACCCCGACGCCACTGTCTTGCCGTCCGGCGAGAAGGCCACAGCAGTGACATCGTCGTCGTGCCCTACGAGCTTCGGCCCTCCCTTGCCCGTCGCCGCATCCCACAGCCTGACCATATTGTCCCACGATCCCGACGCCACCATCTTGCTATCCGGCGAGAAGGCCACAGCGGTGACCCTCTCGTCGTGCCCTACGAGCTTCGGCCCTTCCTTGCCCATCGCCGCATCCCACAGCCTGACCGTCTTGTCCCACGATCCCGACGCCACCATCTTGCTATCCGGCGAGAAGGCCACGGCGGTGACAAAGTGGTCGTGGCCCATGAGCTTCGGCCCTTCCTTGCCCATCGCCGCATCCCACAGCCTGACCGTATTGTCCCACGACCCCGACGCCACCATCTTGCTATCCGGCGAGAAGGCCACGGCGGTGACAAAGTGGTCGTGGCCTACGAGCTTCGGCCCTTCCTTGCCTGTCACCGCGTCCCACAGCCTGACCGTATTGTCCTCTGACCCCGACGCCACTGTCTTGCCGTCCGGCGAGAAGGCCACAGCAGTGACATCGTCGTCGTGCCCTATGAGCTTCGGCCCTCCCTTGCCCATCGCCGCGTCCCACAGCCTGACCGTCTTGTCCTCCGACCCCGACGCCACCATCTTGCCGTCCGGCGAGAAGGCCACAGCAGTGACCCTGTTGTCGTGACCTACGAGTTTCGGCCCTCCCTTACCCGTCGCCACGTCCCACAGCCTGACCGTCTTGTCCCACGATCCCGATGCCACTGTCTTGCCGTCCGGCGAGAAGGCCACAGCGGTGACCCCCTCGTCGTGCCCTACAAACCTTTGCCTTTCTGCACCCCAGCGGTCCGGCACCTCAGGCATTATTTCAATGTATTTGCGCAAGCCTTTGCCAAACATTTGACGAACTTTGCTTAGTGAGGGTGCGAAAAGCAAAGCTGACATATACGTCTGCAGTGGAGCTTCATTAACGACATAGTGATTGCGAAGTGCAAAACGGCTTGCATCATTCAGCAGACTCATTAGCTGCTTGCCCTTGTCCACCTACATATTGCAGGTTAGCACGACGCAGTGCGAGTAAAGCTGAAGTATAACTTACGTCGGCAACGGACTGTAGGAACCTCAAATTGTGGATGACGTCAGACACCCTGCCCAGCCAGCTTAGGGCTTCTATCCAGTGAAGCAGGTGTTTCTTCAAGAACTGATGGACTTGACCTTCGTCCATCACGCGCTCTCGGCTCGCAACGATGTGCTGGACCCAGTAGGAGCAAGCGTAAGCAACTTCCTTCGACAGATGCTCTGCGACCTTTGCCTTAGAAATCGCCGCCCTCCGTGTCGCGGGCGCCTGTACGCAGCATACATCTTCGCTGAGCGCACCGTCGCCGAGCAGTCGGAGGCAGTGGTATGCGAGCTTAGTGTGAGCCCGAGCTTCGTCAATCCAGAACTTTCCGCCTTCTTTGTCGTCTGCTAGCTCAGGATCTACCAGAAAGTCTCTAAAAGACAGATGGAACAGTTTGATGGTTCCGGATGGGTCTGGCTTACCATCTGCTCTCTCGGGAACGTTCAGGACGGATCGCAAGGGTGGAATCAATGCGCCAATATCTTGAATTGGTATGTCCAGCAAGTTGCTCAGCGATGTAACAGAGAGGGGGTCATAAAGCAGAATGAGACATTCGATTATCATTTTGAACATACTCACTTTGTCTTCTGTGCTTCGTCTCCTGACTTCAGTCACAGCTTGTCGCAAGACGGGCAGGTACACTGACCCAAGTCCGGTGGTCAGCCCACCTCCGTGTGTCTGTGACAGCAGTATGCGGAGGTCCTCTTGTGGATTGTTGGACGAAGATAAGAGTTTGCAGAGGGTGAACGCCACGATGAAGAGCGGATGCGACTTATCCACGAGCAGGGCGATATCGTCCTGCCCAGCCCATCCGGTGGGTAGCGAGCAGTATGGGTTCCGCATCGGATAGTTTTTTTCCACCTGAGAAAGTTCGTAGCGAATATAGATGTCGAGGTCTGGCTTGATGGACTTGACCTGTGCCTGCTCCAGCTGTACGTCGTGAAGCAAGTCATTGGACATGTCGTTGAAGCCGGCGACAAGAGGTGGGTCCGGCCTGCTTGTTACCAGTATTCGAACCCTCGCAGTCATCACATCTTCGATACGCTTGAGGAGCTTCAGCAAGATTTCGATCTCCTCCGTGTCCTCACATTCGTCTAACGCGTCGATGACGAGAAAGCAGTCCTGTGGGAGAGTGGTCCCAGAAAGACCGCTTTGCATTGGTTGTAGCAACAACTTTTCAAACTGCTTCGTCATGTGTCTCTCGCAGAGCAAAGAATCTTCCTTAAGCGCAGCTGCAATCGCATGCCCGAGGCCGGGGAGCTTGTCTGCGAGCTGTAAGGCGATCGTGGGGAAGAACAGCTTTGCGTGACTTCGGTCGGCGCGACCACGCTTGAAGAAAAACGAAGCCCCAAGTCTTCCCTCTTCATCGAGGTCCTTCGCGATCGTGCGAGATATGGTGGATTTTCCGATGCCGGCCTTGCCGCACAGCCAGAAGATTCTTTTGCCCTGTGGGTTCGCTATCCAGTCAAAAATCTGGCGGAGCAGGTCGGTTCGAGTCCCTGGCAGGCATTTAGGGAGACCACCCTCGGCAGACGAGTCGTACGTTGCCTCCCGAGCCGTGACAAGTTTGGCCAAATCGGCTTTGTCCTGTAAATTCGCGAGGCCAACCTCAAGGTGGTGGATTTTCTCCAAGTTAGTTAAGCGTGCGTCGAGACTTTCCCTCCACTGTTCTCCACGCTCGCTATCACAAATCCTCGCTTCTTCGCTAGCCCTCACACATAAGATGTCGCACCTTTCTCCGAATTGCGTCAGGTCTTCAGAGTCCCACAGAGCTTGAACAACCCGGGCAGCACTTCTCTTTCGTTGGACACGGATGGCGTGCGCTAAGAACCCTAGTATGTGCGCATTCAAAGATACCAGAGCTTTGCGGAAATTGTCAGCCGCAAGCGAAGGGGATAGGCCGGCGTAGGTGGCCAGATAGACTCTCAGCCGATTGCTCATGTACAAGGCCAACTCTATCCCAGTGACTAGGACAGCTCGCTGATGGTTGTCGGACGATGCCACCTTATTACAAGCTGTCAGCGCACAGGTTACAATGTGTTCCTTCGATCAACGCATACCTCGAGGATAGCCCGGATCCCCGCCCAAGGCAGCCCGATGTGGACTGGGTCAACGTTGGCGACCACGTCTCCCACAGACTTGAACTTGTCCAAAAGCTGCACCACCTTGTTCACTTGCTCGAAGAGGTATACCTGGCGGCCCTTGTAGTTCCATGACAACCTCTTATTCGTGCAGCACTGCTGGAGCTCCCTCGCGCAGCCAAGTACTTCGTCAAATGCGGTATCGATGCTGATGGCGTTCGCAGGCAGCAGCAGAGTACGGATCGTCTCTCCATCATCGCGTTCGAGAGCTTCGAGAGCGTCTGCGAGTATGCTGCTTCCATTTGTCGTATACGCAGGGCCTTGTGATGGTGTCGTAGCTGATGCTGCCGCTGTACGAACTGGCAAGGGTGAGGGAGACCGGCGAAAGAACGCGCTTATCCGTTCACGCTTCTTCGGAGGCTGTGGAGACAAGCTCATCTCTGAATCTACCTGTATCTTTCCGCCTTATGCCAACTGTTCGGATGCGTTTTTCTTTTTTGAAGAGGTCAATGAGTCTGGTAGGATCGAGGCTGTCATGATCACACTCCTCACAAGCCGTACTACTGCGAGACGCAGGCGGGGCGCAGGCGGGGCGCAGGCAAGGCGCTGGCAAGGCGTGTTCATTGGACACCTCAGCCGCGACGCGCAACATGCAGGAGGGGAGAATCGAGGCATGCCACGCCAGCGAAGCGGGACCACGTGAGGATGTTGGAAGACTCTTCAGCTTGATCGGCTCCTTAAGCGTTCGAGTCCGATGACTTACATAGTTGCGTGTAAAGAGTAAGAACCCAGACCAGGAGACTTCAAACGAGCCAATAGACCGAGCGTCTGCGCGCAAAGAAAGCTCCAGCTGTTGCTTGGCAGGAATGCCTGAGTACGTATATGGCCATGCATTGCAGTAAGCTTCCACCCCAGGGCGCAGTTCACTTCGGGACAAAGTGGACAAGGATAGAACAAAAAGAAAATGTACAATGCTTCTATGTACTGTATGAAGGACGCGCAATTGTGAGCTCCACTCTCGACTCTTGATAACTTCAGAAGCGCAACACGGCACAGCGTTTCTCCAAACCCATTGTGCGTATCTCTGCTTCGGCAGCCTGAAACTCTTTGGAAAGTGGGCTCTTCGCCTCATGTCCCGCCGCCTTCACTGCTCTGCGTCGCACCTTCGCGCTTTGCTTGCCTTTCTTGGCACTCTCTCTTTCCGCTCGCTGCTCCCGTACTGCAACGATGTCCTCGTACGACATGATTTTCCCGCGGCCAACCACAGTGCGCTTCAGCGACTTGCGGCTGCGCTTTTCGTCGTTTTGTTCTAGTAGGCCTCCGATTTCCTCACGAAGGAGCGCTCCGTCAGCAAACGCTTTCCCAAGAGCCTTTATCGCCTTTTCGAGGTGCACCTCATGCGGGCCGCGCGAGGATTGAGTGCATGCCTCCATCTGCTTTTGGAAGGTTTCCAGGCTACGTGCGGAAGTTGGCATGCGTAAGGGCGCATTCTGGCATGACGGATCTGCCTCAGGAACCGGCGGGGCAATATGGGATGCGGGAGCCACCGGCTGTGTCATGCTACGTAGCACTCTTTCAGGGTACAAAGGAAAAAGTCCAGCTTTCGACCAGCCCGCATGAATGTTGCGCGCGCTCAGTGCTTTATCTCGCGCGTTGCTATACATGCGTGTAAAGTGCTCCTTACCGACGGCACCGGCGCCACGACGGAATTGCTGCTCTACTTGCTCACGGTAGGCCGTTTTCAGTGGACCAAACACGCCGACATCGCAAGGCTGCAGTTTGTGAGATGTATGCGAGGGCAATCTGCAGAGGATGATGTTCTGCTCAAAGCAGTGGGTCATCACTTCCAGCGATTCATGCGTACCAAAACCGTCGCTGATCAGCACTCGAGGTTTACCGTTCGCTTTCGCTCGTGTCAGTGGATCGAACACCTGCTGGATCCATTCAAGGTTG
>Ga0265780_10001410_pt1 | contig 33828 bp, 8 predicted proteins | sample P1T30metagenome_FD_192432 | JGI IMG/M metagenome (GOLD analysis project Ga0265780, IMG submission 192432) | Plant litter microbial communities from East Loma Ridge, Irvine, California - P1 T30 | ecosystem: Environmental > Terrestrial > Plant litter > Unclassified | place: USA: California...
CCGAGAATACGCGAGCCATTTGGCCTTGAGCCTCAGCCGAGCCAGCGGCGTACCGGTCAGGTCGTTGAAGGTGCGACCGCAAGCGCAGCAGCGGTAGCGCTGCAGGTCGTTGGCGAACCCGTGCCGGTAGCAACGTTCGTTGCCGCATCTGGGGCAGGATCGGCCTGGCGTTCTGGCCTCACTGATGAGTGCGACTACCTGATCGAGCCCGGCTGCAGGATGCAGGGCATCGAGCACTTGCTGGCGCTGAGGCTGGTTCAGCGAAGGCAGTTTTGCAAACCAGCCCTTGAAACGCGGCGATTTCACGATCGACTCCTGACACTGGGGACAGGGGTTGGACCGCTGGACTGCTCGTCAGTTCAAAACTAGTCTCTATTTAACGCTGACTGCGCCTAAACCCTGTCAACACGTCGTTCAGGTTTCGTTCGCAGCCATGGCGAGAGCGTCTGGCCGCGCATGCCTCCCCTCCAGAGGTATCTTGCAAATCGCATATCAAAGTGTTGATTCACGACAACGTTTATTTCATTTTTGCTGTTTTTGACCGGGTGTTATCTCGACTTTGGCAAGGTAGCTCGCTAAACTCTGCTGACTTTTCGCATTTTGATAACTCCAAGACCGCTGCGGTCACGATCGATATTCATGGCTCTGCCTACATTCCACCGCACGGACTCACCGTCTGCTGCGCGTCGTACGTCCACATTTCTTCACACTGGCAACTATTACAGGGCCAGCGCCCTGGTCTGCTGCCTGATCTGCATGGGCGACGCACTGGCGGAGGACCAGAATGCGTTCAGCTGGAAATATTCCGGCTTTGGCACCCTGGGTGCGGTTTATTCGAGTGAACGTGAAGGTGATTTTTCGTCGTCCATCCTGCGCACGCGCGGTGCAGGCCGCAGCGGTGCGTGGAGTCCGGACGTCGACAGCCGCCTGGGTGCGCAGATCGATGTGGAGAAGGGCAACTGGTCCGGGGTACTGCAGGTTGTCAGCGAACAGGGGCCGGGAGGCAGCTTTGCGCCGCGGGTCGAGTGGGCCAACATCAAATATCAGCTGACGCCGGAATTTTCGATGCGGGTGGGCCGCATCGCGTTGCCAATGTTCCTGGGCGCCGATTCACGCAAGGTCGGTTATACGAATCCCTGGATACGCACACCGGTCGAAGTGTATGGCGCCTTGCCGCTCTCGAGCAGCGATGGCGTTGACCTCAACTGGCGCTGGAGCGCTGGCGAGATCGGCCACGCAACCCAGGTGTTCTTTGGCAGCAGCGGTAACGACCTGCCAAATGGTTTGCGCCTGCGGGCCAAGGATATCAATGGCATCTCGCACACGATTGAACGCAACGCCGTGAGCGCGCGTGTGTCGGCTGCAAGCGCGCGCCTTGACACCGGAATTGGCGCGGAGCTGTTTTCGACATTGCGCGCCTTCGGCACTCCCGGCAATCTTCTTGCCGACCGCTATGGCATCACGGGCAAGCGTGTGAACATGATCAGCGCAGGGCTGAACTACGATCCCGGAAAATGGTTTGTCAGTGCGGAATGGGGGCGTACACGCACCGATTCCCTGCTCGGGAATGGCACTGCAGCGTATGTCGGTGCAGGCATGCGCATCGGCGCACTGACGCCGTATGTTGGCTATGCCAGGGTGCGCGCCGACATGCCGACCACCGAGCCCGGCCTGCCTCTCGCAGGCATGCCGCCGCAACTGGCCGCGATCGGCGCGCAGCTCAATACCGGCATCAACAGCTTCCTGGCGGCGATCCCGGTGCAGTCGACCTGCAGCGCCGGCCTGCGCTGGGACGCCACCCCGACTGTTGCGCTCAAAATGCAGATCGAACGCGTACGTCCCCGCGATGGCTCGAACGGGACCCTGATCAACACGAGCCCCAACTTCCGTTCCGGCCAGGCGTTTGGCGTCGCCAGCGTCGCGCTGGACTTCGTTTTCTGATGGGGGCGCGCATGAAGATGATGACTCGTAACTCCATGCTGGTGTTCCATGCGCTGTTGACGGCGGCACTGGGACTGGTCGCTGTACCGGCGTCTGCCGAACTGGTGGTCGTGGTTTCCAGCCGCAATCCGGCGCCGGCGATGAGCACCGACCAGGTTGCCGCAATTTTCCTGGGCCAGGCGGTCCGCTTTCCAAACGGCGTACCGGCGATCGCGGTCGACCAGGGCATCGGCACGCCGCAACGCGACAGCTTCTACCTGCAGGTGACCGGCAGAACGCCAGCACTTCTCCGGGCCTACTGGTCAAAAATGGTGTTCACGGGCCGCGGCCAACCGCCACGCGAGGTCCAGGGCGACGCCGCCGTGCGCCGCCTGGTGGCTGCCAATCCGTCGATGATCGGCTATATCAACCGCAACGCGCTCGATGAATCGGTGCGGCCAGTAACGACGTTGCCGTGAGTCTGCCATGACGCAACCCATCCACCCCGCCGATGTGCCGCCCGTCCTTCCACTTGCCATCGATGTGCCCCCGCGCGCTACCCATGCACGCCGGCTTGCCCATCGGTTTGGCCTGGCGCTGGAAGCGCATTTCCTGCTGCCGCTGTTTGGCCTGTTGCTGCTTGGGTCGATCTGGTTTGGCGTGTTGCAGATGATCGAGGCGGAGCGCCGCTCGGCTGCGGTGACCGCGCGCGACGCGACGCGAGAGCTGCTCGATATTTATGAAGCGCAGATGGCGCGCAGCCTGAGCAGTATTGACCAGGCCCTGCTCGTGTTGAAATACGCCGTGCAGCGGGACGGCGGGGCCGGCGCCATTCGCACGCTGGCGGCCAAAGGACTGTTGCCGTCCGGGCTGGTGTTCCAGGTCGAGATCGCTGACAGCAAAGGCCGCGTCGTTGCCAGCAATCCCGCAAGCGCCGTGCATGACCTCTCCGACACCGTCTGGTTCAATTTCCACCGGGTGACACCTGCAGATCTTCCCTACGTGAGCCAGACCGGGGATGTTCCCGGCGGGGCGGGCCCGAACCTTCACTTTTCGCGTCGCATCGAGGATGCTGCCGGCCGCTTTGCCGGCGTGGCCATCATTACCATCGACCCGGCCTATTTCACGAGTGCCTACGAGCCCTCGCGCCAGGGAGAACAGGGGCTGCTGGGCATGGTCGGTGAGGACGGCATGGTGCGCGCGCTGCGCATCGGCAACCAGCAATCCTGGGGCCAGCGGTATCGCGGCGGTGACGGCGATGGCACTGTCACGCTCACGACCAATGGCATCGACGACGTGATGCGGTACTCGGGCAGCCGGGCCTTGAGTGGGTTCCCGCTGGTCGCAGTGGCAGGCCTGGCCGAGTCGGAACAGATGGCGCTGTTTCACCAGCAGACACGCACATGGCTGTGGATTGCCGGTGCCGGCAGCGCGCTGCTGATCGCGGCCGTGGCGTTGCTCAGCACCTGGGCCTGGCAAATGACCAAGGCACGCCGCCGTGAACAGTCGGCGCAGGAGACCTACGCCGCCGCTTCGGAAGCCAGTCCGGACGCGTTCTTCGTGCTGCGCCATGTGCATGCCGAGCAAGGCCGCATCACCGATTTCACGATCTCCACCACCAACAGGCGCGCCGAGCAGCTGACCAGACTGTGCAAGGAAGAACTGGCTGGCCAGTCGATGTCACTGAGGCTCACCTCGACCCTGGGCGCCAGTATTTTTGAGGACCTGGCCGCCGTGGCGCGGGGCGGTGCGCCCCATGAAGCCGAATGGCAGGCCAGCACGGGTCTTCTGGCCCAGCGTTGGCTGCATCGCCAGGCGGTCGCGGTCGAGAACGGCGTGGTGTTGATCGTCCGCGATATTACCGAGCGAAAGCTGGCCGAGCAGCGCATCCGGCATGTGGCGCTGCATGACGAACTGACCGGCCTGCCCAACCGTAGCCTGCTGAGGGAGCGACTGGAACAGGCCATCGACGCGGCCGCGCAGGATGCACGCACGGTGGCCCTGGCGTTTCTCGACCTTGACGGTTTCAAGCTGGTCAACGATACCCTCGGGCACCAGGCCGGCGACGAACTGCTCAAGATCGTCGGCGTGCGCATGGCGCACTGTCTGAACATTGGCGAAACGCTGGCGCGCTTCGGTGGCGACGAGTTCGTGATCCTGTTGCCGAATCCCGGCGCCGGGCCGGCGGCCGCGCTGCCGCTGCTGGAACAGGTGCGCCAGGCAGTCACTGCGCCGATTCTGGTGGCCGGCCAGGAAGTGCAGATCAGTGCCAGCATCGGCGTGGCCTTCTATCCGCAGGACGGCATCGACGCCTCCGCGCTCATGATGCACGCCGATGTCGCCATGTACTGCGCCAAGGACCTGGGCAGCAACAACGTGAAGTCGTACGACCGGCAAATGAACGCCGCCATCGAGCAGAAGCTCAAGCTGATGGAAGGACTGCGCGCCGCCATCGACAGCTGCCGGATCGATGCTGCAGGGCCGTGCCAGTTCGAGGTGCTCTACCAACCCAAGGTCGATTTGCGCAGCGGCCGCATCTTCGGCGCCGAAGCATTGATTCGCTGGCACCATCCGGAGCAGGGCATCATCTCGCCGACGCGCTTCATCGGGCTGGCCGAGGAAAGCGGGCTGATCGTTCCAATCGGCGAATGGGTGCTGCGCACCGCCTGTGCCCAGAACCAGGCCTGGCGCGTGGCCGGGATGACGCCGGTGACGGTGTCGGTCAATGTCTCGGCGCGACAGTTCGAAGAGCGTCGTCTGGCCGAGCGCATCCGCGCTGCCCTCGACGATAGCGGCCTGCCACCGCATGCGCTCGAGGTCGAAGTGACCGAGACCCTGATCATGCGTGACATGGGGCGCTCGGTCGATACGATGCGCCAGCTGGAAGCGATGGGGGTGGCGCTGTCGGTGGACGACTTCGGTACCGGCTACTCCAGCCTGTCGACGTTGAAAGCGTTCCCGATCAGCTCACTCAAGCTCGACAAATCGTTTGTCTCGGATCTGGCGGACAGTGCCGACGACCAGGCGATTGCCCTGGCCGTCATCTCGCTGGCCCACAAGCTTGGCTTGCGCGTGATCGCCGAAGGCGTCGAGACCGAGCAGCAACGCGATTTTCTGCGCGCGCACGATTGTGACGAAATGCAAGGCTTTTTGTTCAGTCATCCAGTGTCGGCACAGCAATTCGCAGAGTTACTGGCGGTCGATCAGGCGTATCCATTCCCATAACTGTCTTGGTTTTATCGCCATTTCGTTGGATTCGGCAAACAATTTTGTCGTAAAAAAACTATCAAATTTGCTGTTTATTGCTATTTGACCGGTTAATCGTTGAAAAATCCCGGCGCTCATTGAATAATGTCGTACGGAAACGAAAAATCCAGCACATTCAGCAAAGGCAAATGAGAAGTTCATCAAAATTTGCCGACCTTTCAACTTGGTGTAATTTTTGGTATATAAAATGTCTAAGCAACGTGGTATTTACTTATCTCTGGGCTGTGCCCTGACAATAGTTTCACCGTACGGGCTGGCACAGACTGCGGTGGAGCGTAACCTGCCTCCAGTGCCGGTGACCCCAACCGCACCGATCGTCGCCCCCGACGTCGTGCCGGCATCGCAAGACGCGACGCCATTCGGTGTCAACCTGCGCGCCATCGTCCTGCTGGGCGCCCAGGATCGCGCATTCACCGATACCACGGTCGCCAATGGCGTACAGCTGGGAAACGTCGCCATGCTGGATCGTCCGGCAACGCGCGCCGCGCTGAACGCATTCATTGGCCGCCCGCTGTCGCGCAAGCTGATCGCCGAAATCCAGGAAGAAATCGCACGCCAGTCGCGTGACATCGAGCGGCCGTTCATTTCGCTGTCGACGCCCGAGCAGGAAGTCACTGGCGGCGTGCTGCAGATCAGGGTAACCGAATTCCGTACCGGCAAGATCGGCACCCGTGGCGCCGAAGGCCGCGATGCCGATGCAATCACGCGTGGTGTCCGGCTCAAATCGGGTCAGCCAGTCGACAGCAGCGTGCTGGCCGAAGACCTGGACTGGCTGAACCGTCACCCGTTCCGCCAGGTAAACGCGCTGTTCTCGCCGGCCTCGACCGAGTTTGAAACCGACCTGACCATCGCTGCCACCGTACAGCGCCCTTATCGTCTGTTTGCAGGTGCTTCCAACAGCGGTTCGGCCAGCACCGGCTTTGCCCGCTCGTTCGTCGGCGGCGTCGCCATGATCCCGGGGCTGCGCGATTCGTACGTGTCGTACCAGCTCACCGGTAGCAATGACTTCTGGAAAGAAGACGGCCGCTTCTTCAATAGCGAGCCACGCTACGTCGCCCAGGGCTTGCGCGTCTATATTCCAACCTTGCCGCGCCAAAACATCGAGCTGACGCTGAGCGATGCGCTGACCAATCAGGTGGTCAACGCCGACTTCTCGGTACGCCAGCGCACCACGGAAGCCACGCTTGGTTACCGCATGGCGTTGTCGGAATTCGGCCTGCCGGCCGGTTCGGGCGACGCGCTGCTGGCGGTCGAGGCCAAACGCCAGAATCGCAAAGTCGCTTTCGGCGGCGAAAACGTGCTTGGCCTGTCGGCCGATGCCTGGCAGATTCTGGCAGGCTGGTCGAAGGGTTGGCAGGGCAACGGCGCCCAGGCGTCGGCGGCTGTCAACCTGCATATCAGCCCGGGCGGTCTCAGCGATCGCAGTTCGCAAGAACAACTGGCAGAGTTCACCAATGGCCGCGTGACGTCGGATAAATATTCTTACGTCACCGTCGACCTGGCGGCCGGCAAGCGCCTGCCGTACAACCTGGCCTTCAGCACCCAGCTGTCTGGCCAGTTCGCCACCAAGGTGCTTCCCTTGTCGGCGCAAATCGGACTCGGCGGCGAAGGCCTGGTGCGAGGCTACTCGGCAGACGACGGCAGCTTTGACGTCGGTGTCGTGTCCCGCAACGAACTGCGCGTGCCATCTTTTGCACTGATGAAATTCAATGGTGAAGCGCGCGATCAGGTGTCGCCGTTCGTCTTCGTCGATGCCGGCTACGGCCGCGATCGCGCACTGAAAGCCAGCAGTACCCTCTTTTCGGCAGGTGCCGGCGCTGATTACAGCTTCGGCAAGACCTTCAATGCCGGCCTGAATGTCGCACGTGCGCTCAAGGATGGCCAGCGCACCAACGACGGTGAATGGCGTGTCCAGGCACGCGCCACCTTTACGTTCTGATAACTACACCCCCCAACGCATTTTTTACCTTACATAAACGATCGATATCATGAGCAAAAAAACCAAACCAAACACCCTGACCCTGGCTGGCACGCAATTCATGTACGGCAAGCCTGAAGCGCTGAACATCGACGTGCACGGCGCCCTGCGCTATCGTGCCGACGGCGCCCCGTTCGCCAAAGCGCAAGGTATCCATCTGGTGCCGCTGCTGGTGGGTGAGTTCCCGCAAGCCGTCATGCATTACCCGATCATCTTTGCTGGTGAACAGAAGACGCCGCTGGCAGTGATGGGCCTGGCCGAAGGGCAGAACTTCTTCGTCAAGGATGGCCATTTCGACGACGGCGCCTACGTGCCGGCCTACCTGCGCCGCCACCCGTTCACGCTGGCCTCGACCGGCGGTGAGCAGTTCGTCGTCTGCATCGACCGTGAAGAAGCCGGTTTCGTGACCGAAGGCGAGGGCGAAGCCCTGTTCGCCGACGGCGAACCGACCGAGTTCACCAAGAGCGCCATGGCGTTCCTCACCGAATTCCAGGCCGAGACGGAACGCACTGGCGCGTTCGTCAAGATGCTCGAGGAGTTTGGTCTGTTCGAAGTGAAGAACACGGTGTTCCTGGTCGATGGCCGTCAGGAGCCAGTGGCCGAGTATTACGCAGTTGCCGAGGAGCGTATTGCCGAGCTGAGCGACGAGCAACTGGTCCGCCTGGCACGTAGCGGCGGCATGGTGGCCGTGCACGCCCATCTTCTGTCGCTGCAACGCTGGAACAGCCTGCTGGCACGCCGCACCCAGGGCGCGAGCGAAGCCGCCGAACAGGCGTAACGCGGCGCCGGACTGGCGCAGGCCATGCGGTGACCCGTTAAGTCAGCCTGAACCATCATCCCCGCCAGTGGCGAGGATGATGGCCTTCAAGCGAGCCAGCACCAGCTGCGCGCGCTTGATGTGATCAGCGGCGTCACCACAATGCCTGCACGTCGTCCCAGAGCGCTACGTCGTTCCCGCAGCCCGATACGTCGTCCCCGCACCCCATACGTCGTTCCCGCGGCCCATACGTGGTCCCCGCGCCCCAAACGTCGTCCCTGCGCTCCAAACGTCGTCCCTGCGGCCCATACGTCGTCCCCGCGCCCCATACGTCGTTCCCGCAGCCCCATACGTCGTTCCCGCGAAGGCGGGAACCCAAGTTCCACCACACAGCCACCCGATCCACCAGACCAGAACAGCAGCGACCCATGCCTTCACCACTGTCAGCAACAACACACACAGGTGTTGCGCTGGCCTGAACTGAGTCAATCCACATCCGGCTCCGCCATGGATACCAACGATTGCTCACGTCGGCCTGCGTGCGCCCGCACCACCCACGTCATGCACCACGTTCCATGACCTGCCAACAATCGCCGATCCGCCCCGACGATCGCGTCCCCCTATCACCGACCCCGCCAGCGGGTAGCCATTGCTGATTGTCGCGTGCAGCCAACGAAGTTATTGCTTCGACTACGACTGTGCACGCTGAACAGGCAGAACCAATAACAAAGAACTAATCGCTTGTTGCGAATGTGCTGAATTTGTCGTTTTGATCGAATTTTTGTACCGGTTTACGTTGATTACCGTACGGCATCGAATAATAATGACGTACAGCAAGAGAAAAAGCAGCAAATCAAGCAGATTCAGGTAGTGATTTTCACCCCATCTTCGACTACATATAGGCCAATTTCTTCATGACTCAGCTAAACCAGCAAGCACTCGATCTGACCGGCAAGCAGTTTATGTACGGCAAACCAGAAGTGCTCAACAAAGACCTGCACGCCGACCTGCGTTACCAGTCCGCCGCTGCACCGTTTGCCAAAGCACAAGCTCTGCATCTGGTTCCGCTGCTGGTGGGTGAATTCGCACAGGCAATGCAGCACTACCCAATCATCTTCGCCGGCGAAAAAAAGACGCCGCTGGCAGTGATGGGTCTGGCAGGAAAGAATTTCTTCATCCAAAACGGCAACATCGAAGCCGGCGCCTACGTGCCCGCCTACCTGCGTCGTCACCCGTTCACCCTGGCCAGCGCCGGTAGCGACCAGTTCGTGGTCTGCATCGACCGTGATGAAGCCGGCTTCGTGACCGAGGGGGAAGGCCAGGCCCTCTTCGAAAACGGCGAGCCAACCGCGCTCACGCGTCACGCCATGGACTTCCTCGGCGAGTTCCAGGTCGAGACCGTTCGCACTGACAACTTCGTCAAGATGCTCGACGAAGCTGGCCTGCTGGAAGTGAAGAACACGGTGTTCGTGGTGGATGGCCACAGCGAGCCAGTGGCCGAGTACATCGCTGTCTCGGAAGAGCGCATCGCCGCCCTGAGCGACGAGCAACTGGTCGAGCTGGTGCGCAGCGGCGCGATGGCGGTGGTCAACGCCCATCTGCTCTCGCTGCAGCAATGGACCGCATTGCTGGCGCGCCGCACCCTGGCCGCCAGCGCAGACACCCAGGCGGCGAACGTGGCCCCCGTGACCCAAGAATCCGCAGCAACCCAGGTCGACTGATCTTCGACCGGCCCGCTCCCTTCGACATGAAGCGAAGGGGCGGGGAGAGCGCCAGGCGCGCGATCCCGATCTTCCGGCAAGCATGGAGTCGGTGGTTTTTTTTTAAATACCTAACCAACGCGTCTAGCGTCGCTCTCAGGGAGAGCACCAAAGGCGCCAACTACAAATAGCTCAACGAACCTCGCGATACCCAAAAGTTTGTATCGACGCCATTGAGTGTTATTAATTTATCAGGATTATCCTCTTCTATGTCTACTCGTCTTTCTACTCGCCGCCGCTTCAACCCGACCCTCAAGTCGCTTCCGCTGGTTGGCCTGACCCTGTTCACGCTGTTCCCGTTCATGTTTGCTCAAGCCCAAGGCCTGCCTTCGGGTGGCCAGGTAGTGGCCGGCAGCGCAACGATCGGTGGCGGCTCGAACGCCATGGTGATCCGCCAGCTGAGCGACCGCGCCGTCATCAACTGGAATAATTTCTCGATCGCCGACAAAGCCAGCGTCCGCATCGAAAACGGCAAGGGCGCCACGCTGAACCGCGTGACCGGCACCGCCGTGAGTAACATCGACGGCCTGCTGTCGGCGACCGGCTCGGTGTACCTGATCAACAAGAACGGCATCGTCGTCGGCAAGTCCGGCGTGATCGACGTGGGCGGCCGCTTCGTCGGCTCGACCCAGGACATCAGCAACGACAGCTTCCTGGCCGGCGGTAGCCAGACCCTGCAGGGCACGAGCGAAGCGCCAATCCTGAACTACGGTAAAGTCGGCAGCCTTGGCGGCGACGTGGCGCTGATCGCGGCCAAGGTCGAGAACCATGGCGAGATTTCGGCAGAGAAGGGCAGCGTTGGTCTGCTGGCCGGCTACCAGGTGATCCTGCGCGACCAGGCACTGGACGGCGGCAAGTTCTCGGTGGTGGTGGGCGGCAAGGACACGTCGGTCACCAACAGCGGCGCGATCAACGCGGCCGAAGCCGAGCTGCGCGCACAGGGCGGTAACGTCTACGCACTGGCCGGCAACACCGGCGGCATCATCAATGCACGCGGCGTGACGAGCACCGATGGCCGCATCTTCCTGAGCGCCGGCGACGGCGGCGAAGTGCAGGTGGCAGGCGCGATCACCGCACGCAAGGCGGACGGCAAGGGCGGCGCGATCGAAGCGACCGCTACCCACATCCTGCTCGACGACGGCGCCAAGCTGGACGCGTCGGGCACGACCGGCGGTACCGTGCTGGTCGGCGGTGACTGGCAAGGCGGTGCGGACGCATCGAAGACGGTGGCGAACCACGCAGTGGCGCACGCCGATGCCGTCGTGATGACTGGCGGCGCGCAGATCGACGTCACCGGCTCCCAGGGCGCAGGCGGCAAGGCCGTACTGTGGTCGGACAAGTACACCAATTTCCTCGGTAACATCAAGGCTGATGGCGCGACGGACGGCGGCATGGTCGAAACATCGTCGAAAATCAATTTGCAGGCCTTTGGTGCAGTCAGCGCCAAGGGTCTGTCGGGCGTTGCTGGCCAGTGGCTGCTCGATCCGGCCGATGTCACCATCGGCACCGGTTCGCCCGACACGCTGGTATCGACCGGCTTTACCGACAAAACCTACACCCCGCAGTCGAACAGCGGTTTCATCAACGCTGCTACCATCAACGCCACCCTGAACGGTGGCGGCAGCGTGGTGGTCACCACCACGTCCGACGCAGCGTATCCGACCACCCAGAACGGCGACATCACGCTGGCGGCCGGCACCAACATCACCAAGAGCGCAGGCGCAGACGCGTCGCTGACGCTGCAGGCGAACCGCAACATCATTTTGAACGGCAACATCAGCTCGACCACGGGCAAGCTGAACGTCAACCTGAACAGCCGTTCGGCTGGCGGCTCAACCGCGGGCGGTGTGAACATCGGCGGTAGTATCACTACCCTGGGCGGCGATCTGAACGTCTACGGTGGCGCCGCACCTGGCGTTGCTGCCGGCAATGGCGCCAGTGACGGCATCAATATCAGCAACGGCAGCAACAACGTCGTGCTCGACGCGGGCGGCGGTAACATCAACATGAGCGGCACCAGTGTCGGCACCGGGATCGGCATACGCTCGGTCGCGTCGCAAATCAAAACGGCTGGCGCTGGCACCATCACGCTGACTGGTGCAACCACCAACAACAACAGCGGCATCTCGCTGGAAAATGTCAGCACGACGCAAAGCGCCGTCAGGACTGTCGATGGCGCCATTGCCCTCAATGGTACGTCGAGCGGTGGCGCCGGCTTGTACATCGGTACTTCCACCGTCGCCGCCAGCGGCGCGGGCAGTCTCAGTCTGACTGGCGCCACGACCAGCGGGTCGGCGGGCGTATTTTTGAATGCAGCAACCGTTAGCGCAACAACGGGTACGATTACCGGGGTCGGTCAAGGTCAGACTAACACCGGCGAAGGCTTGCTTGTCACCAATAACAGCACGCTGAGCACCACAACTGGTGCGATCACGCTCAGCGGTACGCAGGTGGCGGGCCGGGGCCTGACCCTTACCGCAGGGACGATTCAGTCAACCAGCGGTAATATTGGTTTGACAGGCACGAATACTGGGGCAAGTACAACGATTAACGATGTCGGCATCTATTTGAATGGTGGTAGCGGTACCAGCGGCTTTTCTGTTAATACCGGCGGCGATGTCTCGCTTTCGGGTACCTCGCGTTACAATGTCGGCGTGTATCGCGATGCGGCAGCGGTAAATTCGATCACCGGTCGTAACGTCACGCTTACCGGCTCGTCGACCGACGCCACCGCCAGCGCGGAAGGCGTATTGCTGCAGGGCTCCGCTGCCTTGGGCATCAGTGGCAGCAATAGCATTGCTATCACCGGTACAGGTGGTGGAACACGCGTGCGCTCTGGCGGTACTCCAGCAGCCATCAGTTTCGGCTCCAACGGTGTTCCGGCGAAGACGACCATGACGGCAGGCGCAGGCGGCGTTAGCATTACCGCCAACGCGGCAGCGTCCGGCAGCACCCTCGGTATCGACAGCTGGAACGACAGCGGCTCGTCATTCGCATCGGGCCTGGCGATCAATTCGGCCGGCAGCGTCAATTTGTTGTCTGACGGCGGCATCTTCTTCCGCGGCACGATCAATCAGACCGGCGGCGGCAACAGCCGGATTGCGTCTACCGCGACTAATTCACTCCAGGGTATTACTGTTGGCAACTATAACGGCACAGGCGGCGGTTCCCTGACCGTGGATGTCGACGGTTCCGTCTTGGTTGCCGGTTACTTGAAGGCAGTGGGCGATGTGAACGTCGCTGCACGTAGTAAAACGGCGAGTTATGGCGTCATCAGTGTCTCAGGCGGCGTCACATCTACCAGCGGGGCAGTGTCGCTGCTGGCCTCGGGCAGTTTCAATGGCACCGGTATCGCGACCGGCGCGGTCAGCATTGGGGGCAACACGGCGTCGATCATCAAATCGTCGATTGCTACCGTCGTTACGGGCGCGATCACACTTGGCGGCAATGGTGACCTGACCCTGGACGCGGCCAACTTCCCTGCCACGGCCGCAATTACCAAAACCGGTACGGGCGCCTCCACACTGAAAATCCGTTCGGCACAGGATGTCACTGTCACCAACGCGATCACCTCGACGGGCGGCGCACTGAACATTGCGCTGAACAGCCGTTCGGCCGGCGCGGCGGAAGGCAGTATTGTTTTCTCGGCCGTCAACGTTACAACAAAGGGTGGCAATGTCACCGGTTTCGGCGGGGTAAATGGCGACGAAGCGGCGAAAAGCTCGACCAAGCAAGGCGTAAATTTTGATAATGCGAATATTGATGCGGGAGGCGGCGATATCCGCTTCTGGGGTGCAACCAGTACCACTTCGGGCAGCTCGGCCGTTGCCAGTGGAGGCTTAGAAGCTCTTAAAACGTCAGGCACCGGTGCAATTAACGTAAAAGGTGACAATACCGGCTCTGGCCTGGGCGTAAACATTGGTTCTGGAACTTTGACTGCTGGAACAGGTGGCATCAGCGTTGCCGGAACCTCCGTTTCCAACAGCGGACTGTACGTAGGGAGCAACCTGACAACGACGGGCGACCTTAATCTTTCCGGTACGTCCACCACGGGCTTCGGTCTTAATGCGCCGATTACATCGGCGATCAGCTGGCAAGCTGCCAATATCAATCTGACTGGTAATTCAACAGGCGGCAGCACCAGCAAGACTGGTGTCTGGCTCAATGCGTTCGGTAGCAACAGTTTGAGTATCAAGGCCACCAACAAGTTGACAATCAACGCAACCGGCGGCGGCGCGAACGGGCCGGATGACACAAACAACGGCAAACCAGGCCAGACTGCCCTCGTGTTCGGCAACGATGGCTCATTTACCAACGGCGGCACCAACACCGGCACGCCAAAAGTTACCATGGACGCAGGCATCGGGGGGGTGGTGATTAACGCCACTAATTCAACGCAGGCGGGCAATGCTATCGATAGCTGGCCCACCAGCAACCAGACGGCCGACAGTTTGTTCATCAAATCTGCTGGCGCTGTTACGATGACGGCCAACGACGACATTCTCTTCCGCGGCAGCATCCAGCAGACTGGTGGCGGCGACAGCCTTGTTCGAACGACGTCTGGTGACGTCGTGTTGGGTGGCTTCACGAGCACCAATGCGGGCGCAGTGTCGTTGACAAGTACTAGCAGTCATGTTCGCGTCTTCAACCCGCTCAGCGCCACCACGGATCTGACGATTTCGGCTGCGAATGGCGTGATTGACGCTGCTGCACTCAGTGCCGGTAGAGCCGTGGCAATCAGTAGCAAAGGTTACATGACGCTCGGCTCACTGACGCAGTCAGGCGCCAGCGGCACTGTCAACCTCACATCGAGCACCTCTGGAAACGTGACCGTTGGCACCGTCAACCTCGCAACGAACGACGCAACGCTGATCAAGAGCGCGACGGGCTCCACGCTGGTATTCAATGGCGGCATCACCACCGCCGGCAATGGCGACATCACGCTGGACAGCGGTGCAGATCTGAATACGCCGCTGATTACCAAGACCGCGGCCGCTACCGGTACGTCCGCATTGACGCTCAGAGCATTGGGGACCGTTAACGTCAATAATGGCATCGTCTCAAATGGCGGGGCCCTCAATGTCGACCTGAACGCGCGTACCGCCGGTGGGACGGATGGCCGGGTCTATATCACTTCCGGTATTACCACCAAAGGCGGTAACATTCTCGCCCATGGCGGCGCGGGTACCACTGGGGCGGCAATCTCGACCTCGGGAGTCGAGGGCGTAATGGTCGCAGGCGCCCTGAATGCAGGGGGCGGCGATATCACCCTGATCGGCCAGAACACGGCGGGCGCCCAGCCTTTCGCCGATGGCGTCGGGGTCCGCACTGGCGGCCTGACCACCACCGCGGCGGGCAAGATTACGGTGACGGGTACTTCGACCGCCGGCTACGGTATCAACTTCGGTAGTCTCAGCAGTAACAATACCAGCGTCAGTAACACCAGCAGCGCTGCGGGTACCGTAACGATGACGGGCACATCCGGTACTATTGCCGGTATCAACCTCGCAGGCGCAACAATCACGAGCGGTAATGGTGGATTAAATCTTACTGGTGCCAGCACTACCGGCAGCGGCACGGCAATTACGGCAGCATCGAACGTTTCAGCAACTGGCACGGGCACCGTCACCATCAGTGGCGCCACCACCGCCGCCGCCGGCTCGGCCACCGCGACTGGCCAGGCTCTGCTCGTCGATAGCGCGACGATTTCCGCTACCACGGGCGCCGTCTCGCTGAGCGGCCAAACCCAGATCGGCGGCGACAGTCTGGCCTTCCAGGGAACCTCCAGCGTGACCACCACCAGCGGCAACATCGCGCTAACCGGCACCAACGTGCCGTCGCGCGGTTTGATGCTTGCCAGCGGCACGATCCGTTCGACCACCGGCAATGTCACCCTGAGCGGCACGAATAACAGTACCAACACGTCGGCCGCGGACGTGGGTCTCTATATGCCCGGCAATGGCACTGCCTTCAACGTAACGACCGGTGGCGACGTTGCTTTCGTGGGTAACTCGCGCCTGGGCGTCGGTATTTACCGCAGTTCCAACACGGCGGGCACCATTGCCGGCCGCAATGTAAGCTTTACCGGCACGTCCAGCAGCGCACCGGGCGTATCCCGGCAGCAGGGCGTCGTGCTCGGTGGCACAGGCGTGCTGACCGTCAACGCCAGCAACGGCGTGACCATTACCGGTACCGGCGCCGGTAGCCGTGACGCCACTGTATCGGCTGCCATCACCTTTGGCAGAATGGCCATCAATGCTGGTGCTGGCGGGGTCAACATCACCGGTAACACCGCCGCTTACGGTGGTGCCGCCGGCATCGACAGCCTGGCCGATAGTGCGTTCGACAGCAACGGCAGCACCACGGTCAATTCCAATTTGTCGATTACATCTGCAGGCGGCGTGAATCTCACAAGTGATCGCGCTCTGACCTTCCGTGGCGCTATCAACCAGACCGGCGGCGGCAACAGCACCATCACCGGCCAGTCGAACATCGGCCAGCAGATCCTGATCAATGGCTTCAACGGCACCGGCGGTGGCAACCTGGCCGTGAACGGCGGCTGGTTCAACAGCCTTGCCAACATGAAGACGGCGGGCGACCTTGCCATCAACACCCTCGGCTTGACGCAGGTGACGGGTAACGTCACCACCGGCGGCAGCCTCAACATCCTTGCTTCTGCTGACCGGATTACCATCAACGGCGCAACCACGATCGGCGGAAACACCGCGTCAACGCTCAAGACGGGTACGCGACTGGAAACCAATGGCGCGATCGCGCTGAATGGCAACGGCGACCTGACGCTCGACTCAGTTGAAGCGTACAGTGCTCCCGCGATCACCAAGTCTGGCGCGGGCGCCAGCGGTGCTTCGACCCTGCTGATCAAGTCTGCCAGTAACATCAACGTCGCCAATGCGATCAACTCGACCGCCGGCGCGCTCAATGTCAACCTGAACAGCCGTTCGGCTGGCGCCGCCACCGGCGCAATCAGTGTCACTGCAGGCATTACCACCGGTGGCGGTAACATCTATGCCTATGGCGGTAGCGCCGGCGTGAATGGGGACGCAGCGGTTTCCGGCGGAGGCACGCCTGCCTTCTTGCTCGACAATAACGCTAGCATGAATGCGGGCGGCGGCAACATCACTATCACTGGCAAGAACACGACCACGACCACTGGTGCCGTGGTCAACAGCGCCGACGCTGTGAAGATCAATACCGGCGCCAGCCTGGTGACCCGTGGTGCCGGCGCGGTTACGTTGACCGGCACCTCGGGCGCCGCCTGGGGCGTCGGTGTATTCGGTGCGATCACGACCGACCAGGGCGCTGTCAGCCTGACGGGTACTGGCTATACTAGTGGCGTCAGCGTCGGCCCTATCTCGATCACGAGCGGCAGTGGTGCGATCAGCCTGACCGGCACGTCGACCAGCGTCAACACTGGCGTGAACAACACAGGTATCGTTCTCAGCGGTGCCAACACGGGCATCACGTCTACCAGTGGCAACATCTCTCTGCAGGGCACCAGTGCGAGCAACGAGGGCATCAGTGCTGAAAGCACCGCGCTCAACATTACAACGGGCGGTGCCGGTTCGGTAAGCATTGTCGGCACTGGCGGTGGTGTTGCATATTCCGGCCACGCTAAAACGGCAATCAGCCTGGGCAACACGGCCACTCCGATCACAGCCACGATTTCTGCCGGTACCGGCGGGCTGACGATGACGGGTAATGCCGCTACAGCTGCAGATAGCAGCATCTATAGCAATCTCGCATCCGCTTCGGTGATCAACAGCAGCGGTGCAATCGCCATCAGCGGCGCCAAGGACATTACTCTGGGCGGCAAGATTACCCAGACCGGCACCCAGGCCAGCACCATCAGCTCGACCGGCGGCAACGTCACGATCGGCCAGGGCGGCGGTGCGACCACGTTCGGTGGTGCACTGACCATGTCCGGCAAAAACCTGACGGTGGGCGGTGCGCTCAGCGATGCGGGCGCCTTGTCCATGACCGCCACCCAGGCGATCACCACCGGCGCCATCAGCCAGCCAGCCAGCACGAATACCGGCGACCTGGCCCTGAACGCAGGCACTGCGCTGAACACCGGCGCCATCAACTGGGCCACGGGTAACATGTCGCTGACCTCGATCAGCGACATGACCACTGCTGCCATCACCAAGCTGGCTGGCGCTGCTGGTACGTCGAACCTGACCGTCAAAACCGACGGCAACCTCATCGTGGGCGGCGCCATTGGCGGCGGCACGGGCGCGGGTCCCCTCAACATCACGCTGAACAACCGCGCCCATGACGCGGCCACCGGCACCATCACGCTCAACGCCGGCCTCAACAGCGGCGGCGGCAACATCCTGCTGCGCGGCGGTTCGGCAGCGTTGACCACCCCGGTCGATCCGACCGTCGATAATGCCGGCTTTATCAACGCCCTGACTGCCACCGGCACGCAGTTCGTTGTCGGCGCCAGCGGAGCAATCAATGCCGCCGGCGGCGACATCGAACTGCGCGGCGCGTCGGCCACTGGCTCCGGCATGGTCCTGACCCAGGGCCTGGCCACCACCGGCACCGGTAACATCCGCCTGTATGGCCTGGGCGGCAGCAACGGCACCGCGTCGGGTGTCGATATCACCGGCACCGCCGCCGCCGTCAGCACCGTCAACGGCAACCTCACGGTCATCGGTGCGTCGCGTTCAACGGGCAGTGGCGCCGGTGTCATCGTGGAAAACAACGGCAGCGTCGTCAGCAGCGGCGGCAGCATTGCCGTCAGCGGCACCGGCAGCACTGCCAGCACGGGCTCCAGCCTGGGCGTGGCCGTATCGGGTGCGACCAATACGCGTATCGCCGTTACCGGCGGCGCTGGTACCCTGACGGTTAGCGGCAAGGGCGGCAGTGGCGGCAACGGCTTCGGCGTTGGCGTGACCGGCAGCTCCGGCGTGGGCACGATTGCGTCCGCTTCCAGCGGCGCGGTCACCATCACCGGTACCGGCGGCGCGGGCAGCGCCACCACCAACTATGGCATCTACCTCGACCAGGGCAGCTCGGCTACCCCAGTCATCAATACCACTGGCGCCGGCAATGTCACGCTCAGCGGCATCACCAGTGCCAGCGGCACCTATGGCATCTTTACCAGCGCAGCCAACGGCGCCAAGATCGGTACGTCGAGCGCCACCGGCAACCTGACCCTGCTGGCCAACAAGATGGCATTGGGCGGCACCACGCCGGCCATGCTCGACACCAAAGGCATCCTGACGCTGGCTCCGCAAGCCGGCGGCACGTTCACTATCGATGGCGACATCCTGCCGGCTGTGTTTGCGGCCAATGCATACCGCGGCGCGTACAGCGGCGTGGTGTTCGGCTCGGCTACCGGCGGCGCACTGACCTTCAAGACGTCCGCTACCGCCAATACCTATACCAAGGCATTGACGCTGGCTTCGTCGGGCAATATCAACATCAGCGGCACCGATAAGCTGACCGCAAGCGGCGGCCTGGTACTGGCCGGTAACGGTGGCCTCAACCAGACGGTCGACCTGATCACCCCGCAAGTGAGCGGCACGGCAAGCGCCGTGTACCTGATGAACACGGGCAACCAGATCGGCGCTATCAACAACCTGGCAGTGACCGGCGACGCTTCGCTGTACAGCAGCACTGCGTTGAACGTAAAAGGCACCAACACCTCGACTACCAGCCTGTTGCGTACGGCTGGCGATCTGACCCTGGATGCTGGCTCGAAAATCACCGCTACCGGCTTCGGCAGCGCGCTGAATCTGGTTACTGCTGGCAAATTCATCAACAGCAGCGGCGCGTCTGCACTGGCGACGCCTGGCGGGCGCTGGCTCGTCTGGTCCAAGGACCAGACTGCTGACACCACCGGCGGCCTGAACTACACGTTCATTCAGCACGGCGGCGGCTATGGCGCCACCACGCCTGGCCAGTCCACCGGCAACGGCTTTATCGACGGCAATTCGCCAACGCTCAGCATCAGCCTGGTGGGCAACTACGCCCGTGAGTATGACGGCACGACCACGGCCTTCCTGGGTCAGAACAACTACTATGTGAATGGCCTGGCCACCGGCGAGACCGCACTCGTGTATTCGAACGCCAACTTCGACACGAAGGATGTCAACACCGGCAAGAAAATCACGGCCGATGACATGGCAATCGTGGTTCGTAACGGCACGGTGAAGGTGTATGGCTACACGCTGACCGACACCACCGCCGCCGCCAGCATCGGCGCCATCACGCCGAAGGCGCTGTTGGCAACGCTGATCGGTACCGTGTCCAAGGTCTACGATGGCGCTACCTCTGCCACGATCGGCGCCAACAACTACGCCCTGCTGGGCGTGGTCAATGGCGAGAACGTCACGCTGAACAACCCAACCGCAGGTAGCTACGACACCAAGAACGCCGGTTTCGGCAAGGCAGTCACGGTCACCGGCCTGGGCCTGCGCGGCACGGATGCAGCCAACTACACGGTCAACAACTCGGTCTCCTCATCGACCGGCGTCGTGACGCAGCGCGAAGTCATGGCCAGTGCCACCGTCGCAACCAAGGTATATGACGGCACCACCGCCGCCACCGGCAGCGCCCTCGACACCCTGTCGAATGTGGTCGCAGGCGACAAGATTGCCCTGATCGGCGGCACGATCGCCTTCAAGGACCGCCACGCCGGCGAAAACAAGGAGGTCATCATCAGCAACGCTGCCCTGACCGGCGACGACGCGGCCAACTACAAGCTGTCGTCGATCGGCAACAGCAGCGGCATTATCCTGGCCAAGGAACTCACTCTCAATGCAGTGGCCGATACCAAGGTCTACGACGGCACCACCGCGTCGGCAGGCATCATCGGCGCAACGGGCCTGGTCATCGGCGACACGGTCACCGGCACCCAGACCTTCGCTGAAAAGACCGCCGGTCTCCAGTCGCTCGAGGTGAGCAGCTGGACCGTTGCTGACGGCAACAGTGGCCTGAACTACACCGTTCGCAAGTCGGCCCCGGTGTTGGGCCACATCACCCCGAAGCAGATCACCGCGTCGGCGATGGTCGACAACAAGGTCTACGATGGCACCACGCGTGCCACCGGCACCGTTTCCGGTTTCAACGGCGTCGTCGCAGGCGACAGCGTCGATGTGGATCGCAACAGCGGCGTCCTGACGTTCCTCGACAAGCACGTCGGCAACGGCAAGTCCGTGACGGCCAGCGGCTTCGTGCTGAACGGCGCGGATGCCGGTAACTACGAGCTGGCCTCCACGGCCAACGGCGTGGCATCGATCAGCAAGGCCAGCCTGCTCCTGACGGCAGGAACGGACACCCGCGTCTACGACGGCACCACCGACTCGACCGGCGTCGTGACCGCAACCGGCATGATGGTTGGCGACAAGTTCGGGGGCGCCAAGCAGGCGTTCGACAACAGGAATGCAGGCAAGACCCGCACCCTGCAGGTCATCGACAACAGCTGGAACATTGAAGACGGCAACAATGGCGGCAACTATGCCGTGACCCTGGCTGAACGGACCGCCGGCGAGATCCTCGCCAAGGCGCTGACCCTGACCGCGGTGACCGACACCAAAGTGTACGACGGCAGCACGAGCTCGACCGGCGTGGTCAAGGCGTCCGGCCTGGTGGCCGGCGACACGGTCATCGCTACCCAGGCGTTTGACAGCAAGATTGCCAAAGACCGTGTGCTGCAGGTGAACGGCTACACCGTCAACGACAGTAACAACGGTGGCAATTACAACGTCGTCTACGGCGCCGATGTCGCCGGTTCGATCACGGCCAAGACGATCACCGCCAAAGCAACCATCAATGACAAGTCCTACGACGCGACCACGGCTGCCAGCGGCGTCATCGATGGCCTGACCGGCCTGGTCGACGGCGATACGGTTGCTGTCGACACGACCAATGGCTCGATGACCTTCGTCAACAAGAACGCAGGCACCGGCAAGGCAGTCACCGTCAGCGGCTATGCGCTGACCGGCACTGATGCCATCAACTACCGCCTGGCCGATGTGGCCAACGGCGTCGGCACCATCAAGAAGGCCGCGCTGGTCCTGACCGCCGGCACCGATACCAAGGTCTACGACGGCACCACCGCGTCGAACGGCGTCGTCACCCCCCGCGGTCTGTTCGAAGGCGATACCCTGGAAAGCGCTACCCAGGCGTTCGTCAACAAGAACGTTATCGAAAACAACGGCCTGCAAGTTGTGGCCAATAGCTGGAACATCGCCGACGGCAACCGTGGCGGCAACTACGACGTTACCCTGGCTGCGCCAACCGCCGGTCTGATCACCGCCAAGGCGCTGCTCATCAGCGCTGTGGCCGACAACAAGGTCTATGACGGTTCGAACAGCTCGGCCGGCGTGGTGCTGGTCTCGGGCCTGGTCGGTGGCGACACCGCTACTGGCGTCCAGGCATTCAACGACAAGATGGTTGGCGACAAAGCGCTGACAGTGGTGAGCCAGACCGTTCTCGACGGCAACGAAGGCCGCAACTACGTCGTCAAGTTCACCGACGCTGCCGGCAAGATCACGGCCAAGACCCTCACGGCCAAGACGACTGTCAGCAACAAGGTGTATGACGCTAACATCACCGCCACCGGCACCGTCGATGAGCTCATCGGCGTGGTCGCCAACGACAGCGTCGGTGTCGACATCGGCAAAGGCGTGATCAAATTCGCCGACAAGAACGTCGGCAACGGCAAGGCCGTGACGATCAGCGGCTTCACCCTGAACGGCGCCGACGCAGGCAACTACCAACTGGCGGACGTGGCCAACAGCATCGCCAGCATCAGCAAGGCCGCTCTGACCCTGACTGCCGGTACCGACAGCAAGGTCTACGACGGCACTACCTCGTCGAAGGGCGTCGTTACTGCCAGCGGTCTGTTCGAGGGCGATACCCTGGAAAGCGCTACCCAGGCATTCGTCAACAAGAACGTCATCGAAAACAACGGCCTGCAAGTCGTGGCCAACAGCTGGAACATCGCCGACGGCAACAGCGGCGGCAACTACAATGTGACGCTGGCAGAACCAACCACCGGTTCGATCAGCGCCAAGGCGCTGACCCTGACTGCCGTGGCCGACAACAAGGTCTATGACGGTTCGAACAGCTCGACCGGCGTGGTGCTGGTTTCGGGCCTGGTCGGTGGCGACACCGCCACCGGCGTCCAGGTATTCAACGACAAGAACGTCGGCGACAAAACGCTGACAGTGGTGAGCCAGACTGTCCTCGACGGCAACGAAGGCCGCAACTACGTCCTCGACTTCGCCAACGCTACCGGCAATATCACGGCCAAGACCATCTCGGCCAAGACGACCGTCAACAACAAGGTGTATGACGCCAACATCGCTGCCACCGGCACCATCGACGAGCTCATCGGCGTGATCGCCAATGACAGCGTCGGTGTCGACACCGGCAAAGGCGTGATCAACTTCGCCGACAAGAACGTCGGCAGCGGCAAGGCCGTGACGATCAGCGGCTTCGCCCTGAACGGCGCCGATGCGGGCAACTACCAGCTGGCGAACGTGGCCAACAGCATTGCCAGCATCACCAAGGCCGCTCTGACCCTGACCGCAGGTACCGACAGCAAGGTCTACGACGGCACGACCTCGTCGAAGGGCGTCGTCACTGCCAGCGGTCTGTTCGACGGCGATACCCTGGAAAGCGCTACCCAGGCGTTTGTCAACAAGAACGTCAGCGACGTGCGCGGCCTGCAAGTCGTGGCCAACAGCTGGAAAATCGCCGACGGCAACAGCGGCGGCAACTACGAGGTGACGCTGGCAGACCCAACCACCGGTTCGATCACGCCCAAGCAGCTGACCCTGACCGCAGTGCGCGACGCCAAGGTCTATGACGGCAACGTCCTGTCGACCGGCGTGGTCCAGGTCACGGGTCTGGTCGGTGGCGACACCGCTACCGGCGTCCAGGTATTCAAGGAAAAGAATGCCGGCGCCCAGACGATGGAAGTGGTGAGCCAGACCGTTCTTGACGGCAACGAAGGCGGCAACTACTTCGTCAAGTACAACAACGAAGCAATCGGTACGATTACGGCCAAGACCATCACGGCCAAGGCCACCGTCGGTAACAAGGTATATGACGCCAACACGGACGCGACCGGCAGCATTGAGGAACTCGTCGGCCTGATCGGCGGCGACGTGGTCGGTGTCGACGGTACCAAGGGCAAGATCAGCTTCATCGACAAGAACGTCGGCAACGGCAAGGCAGTGACGATCAGCGGCTTCGCCCTGAACGGCGCCGATGCAGGCAACTACCAGCTGGCCGATGTGGCCAACAGCGTGGCGGCCATTTCCAAGGCCACCCTGACCCTGACCGCTGGCACCGACAGCAAGGTCTACGACGGCACGACCGCCTCGAACGGCACCGTGACCGCGTCGGGCCTGTTCGGCAACGACAGCTTCGACGGTGCGACCCAGGTCTTCGACAGCAAGAATGCCGACAAGAACCGTAACCTGAACGTGGTTGCCAACAGCTGGATCGTCACCGACGGCAACAGCGGTGGCAACTATGAAGTGAAGGTGGCGGCGCCAACGGCGGGTTCGATCAGCCGCAAGTTGCTGACCATGACTGCCGTGGCCGACAGCAAGGTATACGACGGCTCGGACAGCTCGGTTGGTGTGGTCCGTGTGGCCGGTCTGGTGGCGGGTGATACCGCGACCGCAGTCCAGGCGTTCAGCAGCAAGAACACCACTGCCAAGAGCCTGCAAGTGGTAAGCCGCGACATCGTCGACGGCAATAACGGCGAGAACTACGACGTCCAGTACAACCCAGCTGCTGCAGGCACGATCACGGCCAAGACCATCATGGCCAAGACCAGCGTTGGCGACAAGGTGTACGACGGTACCACCGTTGCCACCGGCAGCGTCGACGAACTCATCGGCGTGGTTGCCAATGACGCCGTCGGTGTCGACACCAGCAAGGGCGTGATCGCCTTCTTTGACAAGAACGCCGGCGAAGGCAAGGCCGTGACGATCAGCGGCTTCGCCCTGAACGGCGGCGACGCGGGCAACTACCGTCTGGCGGACGTGGCCAACAGCATTGCCAGCATCACCAAGGCCAACCTGACCCTGACCGCAGGCACCGACAGCAAGGTCTACGACGGCACCACCGCGTCGAGCGGCATCGTGACGGGATCGGGCTTCGCCGAGGGCGACCACCTGGTCAGCGCTACCCAGGCCTATGACAGCAAGAACGTCTCCAACGCGAGCCGTCTGCACGTCGTGGTCAACAGCTGGAACATCGACGACGGCAACAAGGGCGGCAACTACAACGTCATTGTGAATAACTCGACCCTCGGTTCGATCAGCCCCAAGTTGCTGACCCTGACCGCCGTGGCCGACAGCAAGGTCTATGACGGCACGACCGCCTCGACCGGCGCGGTGCTGGTCTCGGGCCTGGTGAGCGGCGACACCGCCACCGGCGTCCAGGCCTTCGACACCAAGAACGCTCACGGCCAGACGCTGCAGGTGGTGAGCCAGAACATTGTCGACGGCAATAACGGCGGCAACTATGCCGTCAAGTACGGCGCCACTGCGGCCGGTAATATCACGGCCAAGACCATCACGGCCAAGACCACCGTGAGCAACAAGGTGTATGACGCCACGACCGCTGCCAACGGCAGCATCGACGAGCTCATCGGCGTGGTTGCCAATGACGCGGTCGGTGTCGACACCAGCAAGGGTGCGATTACCTTCGCCGACAAGAACGTCGGCAACGGCAAGGCAGTGACGATCAGCGGCTTCGCCCTGAACGGCGTTGATGCAGGTAACTACCGTCTGGCCGACATCGGCACCAGTATCGCCAGCATCACCAAGGCGAACCTGACGCTGACCGCCGCTACCGACAGCAAGACCTACGACGGCACCACCGCGTCGAACGGCATCGTCACCGCCACCGGCGTGATGACTGGCGACAGATTCGTGAGCGCAACCCAGGTCTTCGACAGCAAGAACGTCGACGAGAACCGTGCCCTGCAAGTGGTGGCCAACAGCTGGAACATCGACGACGGCATGAGCGGCGGTAACTACAACGTCACGCTGGGCGACGCAGTATCGGGCAAGATCGCGGCCAAGACCCTGACCCTGACCGCAGTGGCCGACACCAAGATCTACGACCGTAGCAAAGCCTCGACTGGTGTGGTCCAGGTGTCGGGCCTGGTGGCGGGCGATACCGTCAACGCGGTGCAGGCATTCGGCGAGTGGGATGCCGGCAAGCAGACGCTGCAAGTGGTGAGCCAGGACATCGTCGATGGCAACAACGGCGGCAACTACGTCGTTCGCCACGGCGCTAGCGTTAGCGGTGAGATTCTGGCCAAGACCATCTCGGGCAAGACGATCGTGAGCGACAAGGTGTATGACGCCACCATCGCGGCCAACGGCCGCGTCGATGACCTGGTTGGCGTGATCGATGGCGACGTCGTCGGCATCGACGGCAGCAAAGGCGTGATCACCTTCGCCAACAAGAATGCCGGCGAGGGCAAGGCAGTCACGCTCAGCGGCTTTGCGCTCAACGGCACGAATGCGGGCAACTACAAGCTGGCCGACCTGGCCAACGGCGTGGCCAACATCACCAAGGCAGGTCTGACCCTGACCGCCGGTACTGACAGCAAGGTCTACGACGGCACCACCGCATCGAGCGGCGTGGTAACGGCGTCGGGCCTGCTGAAAAACGACCGCCTGGAACGCGCCAGCCAGGCCTTCGACAGCAAGAACGTTAGCCAGACCAATAGCCTGCATGTGGTGGCCAACAGCTGGACCGTCGACGACGGCAACAGCGGCGGCAACTATGAAGTGACGGTGGCAGCGCCAACCGCTGGTTTGATCAGCCGCAAGGTACTGACCCTGACCGCTGTGGGCGACAGCAAGGTGTATGACGGCTCCACGGCCTCGGCCGGTGCAGTCCGGGTGACGGGTCTGGTTGCCGGTGATACCGCAACTGGCTACCAGGCGTTCAACGACAAGATGGCCAGCAAGGAGAAGACGCTGCAAGTGGTGCGTCAGGACATCGTCGATGGCAATCTGGGTGGTAACTACGACGTGCAGTACGGCGCCGAAGCGGCTGGTAGCATCACGGCCAAGACCATCACTGCCAAGACCACGGTCGGCAGCAAGGTCTACGACGCAACCACCGCCGCCAGCGGCAGCATCGACGAGCTCGTCGGTGTGGTGACCAACGACGCGGTTGGTGTCGACGCCAGCAAAGGCAAGATCGCCTTCGCCGACAAGAACGTCGGCAACGGCAAAGCGGTGACCATCAGCGGCTTCGCCCTGAATGGCGCCGACGCAGTCAACTATGTCCTGGCCGACATCGGCACCAGTATCGCCAATATCACGAAGGCGAGCCTGAAGCTGATCGCTGGTACCGACAGCAAGACCTACGACGGCACCACTGCGTCGACCGGTACCGTGACCGCCTCGGGCCTGCTGGGCAAAGATGAATTGGTGAGCGCAAGCCAGGCCTTCGAAAGCCGTAACGCTGGCCCGACTGGCCTGAAAGTGGTGGCCAACAGCTGGAAGATCGACGACGGTATTGGCGGCGGCAACTACGACGTCACCGTGGCTGACGCAACGGCCGGCTCGATCCTGGCCAAGGCACTGGTGCTGAGCGCAGTGGCTGACACCAAGGCCTATGACCGCACCACCACCTCGGCGGGCGTGGTCCAGGCCTCGGGCCTGGTGGCAGGTGATAACTTCACCGCGACCCAGGCGTTCTCTGGTCAGAATGCGGCCGACCACACGCTTCAGGTTGTCACCCGTGACATCCAGGATGGCAACAATGGCGGCAACTACGTGGTGACGTATGGCGAAGAAGCGAAGGGCACGATCACGGCCAAGGTCATCTCGGCCAATGCCCTGGTCACCGACAAGCGCTATGACGCGACGCTCAATGCCAACGGCACCGTGGGTGGTCTGACCGGCGTGATCAGCGGCGACCTGGTCAGTATCGACGACAGCAAGGGCAAGATCACCTTTGCCGACAAGAACGTCGGTAACGGCAAGGCAGTGACGGTCAGCGGCTTTGCCCTGAACGGCGCCGATGCGGGCAACTACCAGCTGGCCAATCTGGCCAATGGCGTGGCCAACATCACCAAGGCCAGCCTGGTGCTGACCGCTGGTACCGACAGCAAGACCTACGACGGCACCACCGGCTCGACCGGTACCGTGACCGCCTCGGGTCTGCTGGGCGACGACGCCTTCAAGGGTGCTACCCAGGTGTTCACCAGCAAGAATGCGGGTAACAACGGCCTGGTGGTGGTGGACAACAGCTGGAAGATCGAGGACGGCAACAACGGCGGCAACTATGCCATCACGCGGGACGAGCCGACTGCCGGCAATATCGTGGCCAAGGTACTGACCTTGACCTCGGTGGCCGACACCAAGGTCTACGACGGCACCACCGCGTCGGCGGGCGTGGTCCAGGCCTCGGGTCTGGTGGCAGGTGATACCTTCACCGCTACCCAGGCGTTCACCAACAAGAACGCTGTGACCCAGGCGCTGGAAGTCGTAAGCAAGAACATTGTCGACGGCAACAGCGGTAAAAACTACGACGTCCGGTATGGCGAAAACGCGATCGGCAGCATCACCGCCAAGACCATCTCGGCCAATGCAAACGTGGGCAACAAGCGCTATGACGCAATGCTGGACGCCATCGGCAGTGTCGACGGTCTGAACGGTGTTGTCGTTGGCGACGCGGTCGGTATCGACACCAGCAACGGCAAGATCGCCTTTGCTGACAAGAACGTCGGCAACGGCAAGGCAGTGACGGTCAGCGGCTTCGCCCTGAACGGCGCCGATGCGGGCAACTACCAGCTGGCCAACGTCGCCAACGGCGTGGCCAACATCACCAAGGCCACCCTGGTGCTGACCACCGGTATGGACACCAAGACCTACGACGGCACCACCAGCTCGACGGGTAGCGTGACTGCTTCGGGTATTCTGGGCACCGACGTCTTCAACGGCGCTACCCAGGTGTTCGACAGCAAGAACGCGGGTGATATCCGTCTGAAATTGGTGAACAACAGCTGGAACATCGACGACGGTAACGGCGGCGGCAACTACGCTGTCCTGGAAGCGGCGCCGACGGTGGGCAAGATCGTGGCCAAGGCGCTGACCTTGACCGCGGTGGCCGACACCAAGGTCTACGACGGCACCACCACTTCGGCGGGCGCGGTTCAGGCCTCGGGTCTGGTGGCAGGTGATACCTTCACCGCCACCCAGGCGTTCAGCAACAAGAACGCTGTGGACCAGAAGCTGCAGGTTGTGGGCAAGAACATTGTCGACGGCAATGGCGGCAAAAACTACAGCGTCCAGTTCGTGGCAGCGGATGGCACGATCACGGCCAAGACCATCACGGCCAACGTGCAGGTCAACGACAAGCGCTATGACGCAACGGTTGATGCCAACGGTCGCGTCGATGGCCTGACCGGCATCGTTGCCAACGACACGGTGGGTATCGACACCAGCAAAGGCCTGATCGCCTTTACTGACAAGAATGCCGGCAACGGCAAGGCAGTGACGGTCAGCGGCTTTGCGCTGAACGGCGCCGATGCAGGCAACTACAAGCTGGCCACGCTGGCCAACGGTGTGGCCAGCATCGCCAAGGCCAGCCTGCTGCTGACCGCCGGTAGCGACAGCAAGACCTACGACGGCACCACCAGCTCGACTGGTACCGTGACCGCCACCGGCCTGCTGGGCAACGACAAGTTCAAGGGTGCAACCCAGGCGTTCGACAGCAAGAACGCAAGCAAAACCAGCCTCCTGCAGGTGGTGGCGAACAGCTGGGGCATCGACGACGGCATCGACGGCGGCAACTACACCGTGACGCTGGCACCGAAGACCACCGGCAGCATCCTGGCCAAGGCGCTGAGCCTGAGCGCGGTTGCTGATGCCAAGGTCTATGACCGCACCACCGATTCGGCTGGCGTGGTCAAGGTCTCGGGCCTGGTGGCGGGCGACACGATCGTGGCAAGCCAGGCGTTCCGCGACTTCAACGCTGGCAGCCAGAACTTGTGGGTGAACAGCTACCGGATCACGGACGGTAACAACGGCGGCAACTACGTTGTGGACGCGGGCCGCGACGTGGGCGGCAGGATTGAGGCCAAGTCGGTTGCCATCAACGCAACGGTGGGCAGCAAGGTTTATGACGGCACCACGGTTGTACGTGGCACCATCGGCGGCCTGACCGGCGTGTTCGCGGAAGACGCAGTCGATGTCGACACCACCATCGGTGGTCTCGAGTTCGCCGACAAGAACGCCGGCAACGGCAAGGCGATCATCGTCAGCGGCTTCGGTCTGAACGGCGCCAGCGCGGGTAACTACGTGCTCAACACCCGTGCCAACGGTGTGGCCAACATCACCAAGGCGGATCTGGTGCTGACGGCTAGCAGCGACAGCAAGGTGTACGACGGCACGACCAGCTCGAGCGGCAAGGTGGCTATCAAGGGTCTGGTGACCGGCGACAGCGCCAGCGCCATCCAGGCATTCGACCGCAAGAACGCTGAAGACCGTACCCTGAATGCGACCAGCTGGAAGATCGAAGACGGCAACGACGGCGGCAACTACAAGGTTGTGCTGGTGTCGGCTGCCGGCCACATCGACCGCAAGGAACTGTCTGGCGAACTGACCGGCACCGTGTCGAAAGTGTATGACGGCACCAACATCGCTGCGCTGGTGGGCACCAACATCGCTGGCGTGGTTCGCGGCGACGACCTGAAGGTCGCGGCAACCTCGGCGTACTACGACGACAAGAACGCCAAGGGCGGCAAGCTGGTGACCGTGACGGGCATGACCCTGAGCGGCGAAGACGCTGGCAACTACGTGCTGCTGCAAAACAGCGCTTCTGGCAACGTGGGCACGATCGAGGCACGTACCGTCGCGGTGACGACCTCGGGTAGTGGCGCCAAGACCTACGACGGCACTACCGTCCTGGGTTCGGGCCAGATGGGTGACCTGGTGCTGACGGCCGCACAAGGCGACGCAAATACCGCGGCGCTGCTGGCAGCCGACGGCGTTGCACTGGACACGACGGGCATGAGCGGCATTCTGTTTGACCGCAATGCCGGCACCGGCAAGAGTGTGGATCTGTCGGGCTATGCACTGTCCAACAATGCCAGCGGCAACTATAAGCTGGCAACGAACACGGTGCGCGGCACGGCTAATATTGCCCAGGCCAAGCTGACGCTGACGGCATCCACCGACAGCAAGACCTACGACGGCACCACCGCGTCGCAGGGCCAGGTCCGCGTGAGCGGCCTGGTGTCGGGAGACGGCGTGACCGTAACCCAGGCGTTCGACAGCATGAACGCTGGTGGCCGCAACCTGAAAGTTGCTGGCTACAGCGTGAGTGACGGCAACAAGGGCGCCAACTACGAGGTGTCGATGGTCGATACGGCCGGTGACATCATCCAGCGTCAATTGTCGGTGGTAATGGACAACGCGTTGAAGGTTGCAGGCACCGTCGACCCGACCTTCACCTACACGGTGGGCGGCGAAGGCCTGGTGGCTGGCGACAAGATGAGCGGTGTGGCCATCCGTGACAGCGGCGAAGCCGTGGGCGCATACGCCATCAAGCAGGGTTCGCTGTCGGCAGGTGGCAACTACGCGATGAACATCGTGCCTGGCACGCTGACCATCAACGTCGCTCCGACGACGCCGGATACCGGCGACACCGGTGGTAACACTGGTGGCAACACCGGCGGCAACACCGGCGGCAACACTGGTGGCAACACTGGCGGCGACACCGGTGGTAACACTGGTGGCAACACCGGCGGCAACACTGGCGGCGATACCGGCGGCAACACTGGTGGCAACACTGGCGGCGATACCGGTGGCAACACTGGCGGTAACACCGGTGGCAACACTGGCGGCGATACCGGCGGCAACACCGGCGGCAACACCGGCGGCAACACTGGCGGCGATACCGGCGGCAACACCGGCGGCGATACCGGCGGCAACACCGGTGGCGATACCGGCGGCAACACCGGCGGCAACACCGGCGGCAACACCGGTGGCAACACTGGCGGCGATACCGGTGGCAACACTGGCGGCAACATCGGCGGCAACACTGGTTGCGATACCGGCGGCAACACTGGTGGCGATACCGGCGGCAACACCGGTGGCGATACCGGTGGCAACACCGGCGGCAACACTGGTGGCGATACCGGCGGCAACACTGGCGGCGATACCGGCGGCAATACCGGTGGCAACACTGGCGGCAACACCGGCGGCAACACTGGTGGCGATACCGGTGGCAACACCGGTGGCAACACTGGCGGCGATACGGGCGGCAACACTGGTGGCAACACCGGCGGCGACACCGGTGGCAACACTGGCGGCAGCACCGGTGGCAACACCGGCAACACCGGCGGCAACACGGGCAACACCGGCGGCAACACCGGCGGCAACACCGGCGGCAACACCGGCAACGGCGGCAATACCGGCAACACCGGTAACACCGGCAACACGGGTTCGGGAACTGGCATGGTTGCCGAGCAGGCGAAGAGCTTGCAGGAAAGCGTGACGCGCGGCCTGGCCGGTACCTACACCGCCAACGCAACGCTGCAGCCTGGTGTGGTCGGCGGTCTGGACGCCAGCAGTGGCTTCGGCTGGAAAGGAACCTCGCGGATTCCTGGCAGCACCGAGACGTTCGAAGAGTCCTTGCCACAGGTGGAGGACGGTCAGTCGCTGAGCAAGCCGGCAGCAGCGTGCGCAAGCGGCACGGCAGGCAGCGATTGCAAAGTAGCGGACCGGGCAGATATGCCTTATCCATCGAATCGCGTTCTCAGCTCGCTGATGCGCTTCTTCCGATAATACTGGCCGGGTAGATTACCCGGCTCTCATCGGTCGCTGAAAGGCACGGATCTTCACGGATCCGTGCCTTTTTTTCATCCTGCCGTCGTCGTCTTGCGGGGGCACCCTGATGCGGCTTTTGGTGAATTCAAGCTTGCGACACGTTATCGTTATTACTGGATAAAATAAAAATCCCTACATGCAAAGTGATGGAGCATAGATATGGCTGAGCAGAATCAAGAAAATCTCGAATTGACCGGCACCCAGTTTATGTACGGCAAGCCGGAACCACTCAACAAGGATGTGCACGGCGAACTGCGCTACAAATCAGGCGCCGCACCGTATTCGAAAGCACAGAACGTTCACCTGGTGCCGCTGCTGGTGGGTGAATTTGCACAAACGATGATGCACTATCCAATCATTTTCGCCGGCGAAGAAAAGACGCCGCTGGCAGTGATGGGCTTGGCCGAAGGCCAGAACTTTTTCATCAAGGATGGTCATTTCGAAGACGGCGCCTACGTGCCGGCGTATCTGCGTCGCCACCCGTTTACGCTGGCCAGCGCCGGCGAAGATCAGTTCGTGGTCTGCATCGATCGCGACGAATCCGGCTTTACCAGCGAGGGGGAGGGCGAAGCACTGTTTGCGAACGGTGAGCCGACCGAGTTCACCAAGCACGCCATGAACTTCCTGACTGAATTCCAGGGTGAAACGGTCCGCACCAGCGACTTCATCCGGATGCTCACCGAGTTCGACCTGTTCGAAGTGAAGAATACGATCTTCCTCGTGAACGGCCAGCAGGAGCCAGTGGCTGAGTACTTTGCAATTGCGGAAGAGCGTATCGCTGAACTGAGCGACGAACAGTTGGCCAAGCTGGTACGCAGCGGCGCGATGATCGGGGTGTATGCCCACCTGCTGTCGTTGCAGCGCTGGGACGGTTTGCTGTCACGCCGTACTCAGGCCGGCAGCCAGGGCGGCGCACCGGCGGGCGATACGGACAGCACGCAGGACGCTGCTGCCAAGGCTGACTGAGCGCAGGCGCATTTGCAATCCATCAGGATTGCAGGCGGCTGACGCCGTTCAGTTAGTGAATTAGCTTGTTGATCAAGCGACAAACCGTCATCTCCGGTGAGGAGATGGCGGTTTTTCGTTAACGGTAAACTTTTTTGCACGTTCAATCACAGCGCTCGCCGCCCGATGTACGAACGCGTGCCTGTTACTGCATCCCCAGAAATTTATACGGCGGCTGCACGAGCTTATAAAGCAAAAGCCCAGCCGGTTAGGGCTGGGCTTTTGCTTGAGTACTGGTGCCGGCTGCCGGTTTCGAACTGGCCACCTGATGATTACAAATCA